>Ga0209890_10000019_pt1 | contig 74601 bp, 59 predicted proteins | sample OrgsoiDNA2013049_FD_185799 | JGI IMG/M metagenome (GOLD analysis project Ga0209890, IMG submission 185799) | Permafrost soil microbial communities from the Arctic, to analyse light accelerated degradation of dissolved organic matter (DOM) -... | ecosystem: Environmental > Terrestrial > Soil >... | reverse complement strand
GTGCTCCTCCTCGGCGTTGCCGAACAGGTTCGCCGAGTAGGAGATCTGGGTCTTGACCTCCTTCTTGCAGTAGCCGAAGTAGGTGTCGGCGATCACCGTCAGGATCACGCCACGAGTGTCCCGGGCACAGATCTTGAAGGCGCGCCCGCCGTTGTACAGCTCGTTCTCCTGCTCCCAGCACACCCCGTCGCGCTTCTGCCGGTCGGTGGCCTGGCTCACGTGGGGCAGCCCGAGCTCCTTCTTCGTCACCCGGGTCAGGTGCGGGGCGAGGACAACGCAGCCGGTGTGGCCGGTCCAGCTCTCCGGGGCCAGGGACGCGTCGTTCTCGGGCAGGTAGGGATCGCCCCCATTGCCGAAGATGCCCTCCACGAAGTCGAGGTTGGCGACCAGGCCACCGGGCACGATGAACCGGGTCTCCATCCGCTTCTCGCGCACGGAGCCGGGTACCTCGGGGGACACCAGCGGGCGAAGTTGCAACGAGACGAAGCATGCCGCCGGCTGCGGCTGGTTGGCCGTATAGGGCAGGACCTTGTCGTTCTCCGGCGGCTCGAACGCGCGGGCCAGCAGCCGGGCGAACGCCACCTTGGGCACGGCGATCTTGTCATCGGGGATGGGGAGTCCGCCCTCGGTGATGTGGAAGACCCCCGCGGTGGTCCGGCGATCGTTGGCCGGGTTGTGCAGCACGCCGTTGACGAGCCGGTAGCTGCTCATCAGCGGCGAGGTGAAGCTGTCGCCGTCGAAGGGCAGGGACAGGTCGCGGGCCAGGCCCGGCTCATCCAGGTCCAGAGTCCGCCGCGGAAGCTGGGGGCGCTCACCAGTCTCGGCCAGGTAGTCGTCGAGGAATGCTTGGATTCGCCCGTCCGCCGCGCACAACCGGTCGGACAGCCGGCGGCTGAGCTCACGCTGGCGGGCGAAGATCGGGCGCGTGAGCCTGGCCGACTCGGTGTCCTCGAACCCTTCGGGCAGGGGCAGCCCGAGTTGGGCCAGACGTAGGTTGATGGCAGCGTTCTGGATTTGGGGCACACGCAATTGTGTGCCTTCTGATGCGCCCAGGCCAATGCCCGCCAGACCTCCCTCACAGGTAGCGGCATCCCCCGGCGAACTCGCGACCCCAGATGCCCTGTTGTTCGACGCGTACTGGACCCGCCGGCCTGTTCGGGTGAGTGGATCATCCGACCTGCCCGCCGACGAAGACGACGAATCCGAGCACGACTGACTGAGCACATCAGTCCCCGCCGATCCCCCCGTCCCCGCCGTCACTGTCAAACGCCCTCACCCCGGTCGCGGGGATGGCGGGGCAGCTCGACATGCCTCAGGTCCGAGGGTCGTGGTTCGGGGTCGCAGGCGCCCCCGCCCGTAGCGCCTCGACGAAGTCCTCCTCCGTCCCACCGGTCAGGAGCTGCTCCCCCGTGTGGGGGTTGTTACCGGTGGCGCCCGCTGTCCGGTCCGGTTCTCCCGATGGTCGCGACGAAGCGGCGTGGTCGCCGTCGACCGTCGACTCTGGCGGCGCGGGAGCTCACCGACGACCACCCTCTCCCAGGACGTCGATCACGCCCTCCAGCTCGTCGCCCCAAGGCTCGGACGCAGGGACCTACGGTGTCCAGAGAACGCACTCAACTCGGCACGACCGAGCGGCCGCGCCATGGTCGGACGTTTCCTCCTCCCAGCGGCAGGCACGTGGATGGGAGTTCGACTTCGTTAGCGGCGTCTCGTCTAGTACCGCCTCGGCAGGCTCTCCCGCGCGTGGAGCACAAGGTCATCGATCCTTTTGGGGCCTCAGGGTCGCCGAGTTCTCACACCATCGACGCTCAGGAGTCCTCAGCGATCTGATGAAATGCCCTGATCACCAGTACGGCGCACCGGGCCCCCTCTTGCTTCCTGAGCGTTGCCGGGGTCGATCGACTCATCGACGCCGGCAGTCGCGGTCTCGTTTGCCGGGCGGCGACGCCGCCGCCGAGCGGCCGATGCCTCTGTAGCCTGCAACGGTTCGACTTGTGCCAAGGTGATCGGGTGAAGCGGTTGCCTCTCGTGCTGGCCATGGTGTCCCTGCTCTGCCTGTCGGCGCCGGCGGCCGCTTCCGTCGCGTCCGCGGCGCCCGTTTACTGCACGCTCAAACCCACGTTCACCGTGCGGCAGGTCATCTGGGTGCGCGGCTCGGGATCCAGACAGACGACGCGGCTGTGCGCCTTCGTCTCGCCTGGCCGGTACGTGATGCAGCGGGGCCCTTACGTCGGCCACGTCGGTCGGAACGGGGTCGCCGCCCCGGGTGCCAAACGCGAAGGCGACGGCAAGACTCCGTACGGGGCCTATCCGATGCGTGCAGGCTTCGGGACCCATGCCAACCCGGGGCTCGCCTCGTCCTGGCTGGTGACCGACTGGCGCGACGTCTGGGTCGACGACTCACGATCCCGGCTGTACAACACGCATCAACGGCTCCCGGTCAACGGTCGCTGGGCGTCTGCGGAGAGAATGCGCCTGAGCCCGGCATACAACTACGCCCAGGTGATCGGTTACAACGAGGCACGCGTGCGCGGGCGCGGGTCGGCGATCTTCCTGCACGTCGACCAGGGCGGGGGAACTGCTGGGTGTGTGTCGTTGCCGACCTTGTCCCTGCTGGCCGTCATGCGTTGGCAGAAGCCCGGTGCCTGGATCTGGATTACGCGGTAGGGGCGCTCTGGCCGATCACGTTACGGTCGTGCTCGAGGACGAGGTCGGACCTCGCACGGTGCGCTCGTAGGTGACGAAGGCGAAGCCCTCGCGCGGTTCCCTCGCGATCTCATGCCAGTTGTCGGGCTCGAAGGTGGGGAAGAAGATGTCGCCCTCGGGTGACTGCTCTATCTCGGTCAGCATCATCTGGTCGGCAAACGGCATCGCCTGTCGATAGACCTCGCTGCCGCCGACGACGAACACCTCCGTCGGTCCTGCCAGCGCGAGGGCTTCGGCCAGCGAGTGCGCGACCTCGACCCCTGGGGCGTGCCAACCCTGCTGACGGGTGATCACGACCGTGCGACGGCCTGGTAGCGCACGGCCGATCGAGTCGTAGGTCTTGCGCCCCATCACCATGGTGTGACCCATCGTGGTGGCTTTGAAATGCGCCAGGTCCTGCGGCAGGTGCCATGGCATGTCGCCGGCACGCCCGATCACGAGATTGGCGCCCACAGCGGCAAGCACGGTGATCGTCATACGGCGATCGGGGCCTTGATGCCGGGGTGCGGGTCGTAGCCCACCAGCGTGAGGTCGGACTCGACGAAGTCGTCGATTCCCTTGCGGTCAGGGTTGATCCGCAGCTGGGGGAGTGCGCGGGGTTCTCGGGTCAGCTGCAGACGCGCCTGGTCGAGGTGGTTGAGGTAGAGGTGGGCGTCACCCATGGTGTGCACGAAGTCGCCCACCTCGAGCTCGCAGACCTGTGCGACCATCATGGTCAGCAAGGCGTAGGACGCGAGGTTGAACGGCACGCCCAGGAAGATGTCTGCCGAGCGCTGGTAGAGCTGGCAGGAGAGCCGGCCGTCGGCGACGTAGAACTGGAACATGGTGTGGCACGGCGGAAGGGCCATGGCCTCGATGTCCGCGACGTTCCAGGCGCTGACGATGTGCCGACGTGAGTCTGGGTTGGTGCGGATTGACTCGATCACCGCGGCGATCTGGTCGACGGAGCGGCCCTCAGGAGTGGGCCAGGAGCGCCACTGGTGCCCGTAGACCGGGCCGAGGTCACCATGCTCGTCGGCCCACTCGTCCCAGATCGTCACGTCGCGTTCATGCAACCAGCCGACGTTGGTGTCACCGCGCAGAAACCAGATCAGCTCCGCGATGACCGACTTCAGGTGCAGCTTCTTGGTCGTCGTGACCGGGAACCCCTGCGTGAGGTCGAAGCGCATCTGATGGCCGAAGACGCTCAGGGTGCCGGTCCCCGTGCGGTCGCCCTTGGCGGTCCCGTTCTCCAGGACGTGGCTGAGAAGGTCAAGATACTGACGCACGAATGCCAAGGTAGCACTGGGCGGAACTCGTCTGAGCCATCGAAATGCGCCTGAGAATCCCTAGTTTTAGGTCCGGGTGGGCGTTCTTGTCGGTGGTCGCTGCCACGATGTGTGCGATCCACGCAATGAGGATCCACTCCATGAGTTCGATCAAGGTCGGTGTGGGCAGGACGCGATCACTGAAGTCGTGCACGGGGACCACCTCTGCCCAAGGATAGGCATCCAAACGACCAAAGACCACCAAACCAGGTCGTACTCATTTGGCAACGGAGATATCGTGGCTCCATGTCTACCGCTCCGCTTTTTGGTCGAGTCCTCACGGCCATGGTCAGCCCCATGAACCCCGATGGCTCCCTTGACCTGGACGGCGCCCAGAAACTGGCTGTGCACCTCGTGGACAACGGCAACGACGGGCTGGTCGTCAACGGCACCACCGGGGAGTCGCCCACCACGTCGGACTCCGAGAAGGTCGAGCTCGTCCGCGTCGTCGTTGAAGCCGTCGGGCACCGGGCCCACGTCCTTGCCGGCGCGGGGAGCAACAACACCGCTCACTCGGTCGAGAGCGCCCGGGCCGCCGCAAAGGCCGGCGCACAGGGGCTGCTGATCGTGACGCCGTACTACAACAAGCCGCCTCAGGAAGGGATTCTCGCGCACTTCACCACGGTGGCGGACGCAACCGAACTGCCGGTGATGGTCTACGACATCCCCGGACGGACCGGCATACCGATCCACACCCAGACATTGCTGCGGATGGCCGTGCATCCTCGGATCGTCGCCGTCAAGGACGCGAAGGGTGACCTGTTCGCGGCCAGCGAGGTCATGTCCGAGACCGACCTGCAGTGGTACTCCGGGGACGACGCCCTCAACCTCGCTCACCTCGCCCAGGGCGCGGTGGGCATCGTCAGCGTCGTTGGTCACCTGGCCAGCAGGCAGTACGCGGAGATGATCGGCGCCGTCGGCCAGGGCAACCTCGCGCGGGCCATCGAGATTCACCGGCAGCTGATCCCCGCGGTCAACGCCGTCATGCACATCACCCAGGGTCCGATCACCGTCAAGGCCGCACTGCACGATCGGGGCCTCGTCGCCTCGAATGCCGTTCGGCTGCCGTTGATCGCGGCCACCAATGATCAGCTCGCCCAGGTGCGAACCGGTCTTCAACAGTCAGGACTGAATTGAGTCATCCCCACCCCGAACTGACCTCGCCGCCGAAGCTGGCGAAGAGCGCCTTGCGCATCGTCGCACTCGGCGGTCTGGGCGAAGTCGGCCGTAACATGTCCGTCATCGAGCACGCCGGACGGTTGCTGATCGTCGACTGCGGAGTGCTGTTCCCAGAGGACCACCATCCGGGTGTCGACCTGATCTTGCCGGACTTCGAGTACATCAAGGACCGCCTGGACGACATCGAGGCGATCGTGCTCACCCATGGTCACGAGGACCACATCGGGGCCGTGCCCTACCTGCTTCGTCTCAAGGCCGACATTCCCTTGATCGGCTCGACGCTCACGTTGGCGATGGTCGAGGCCAAGCTCAAGGAACACCGGATCAAGCCCTACACCCTCACCGTGGCAGAGGGTCAGCGCGAGAAGCTGGGTGTCTTCGACTGCGAGTTCGTGGCGGTCAACCACTCGATCCCGGATGCGCTTGCGGTGTTCGTGCGCACCCCGGGCGGCACGATCCTGCACACCGGGGACTTCAAGATGGACCAGTTGCCCCTGGACGGTCGCATCACCGACCTGCGGGCCTTCGCCAGGCTGGGCGAGGAGGGTGTTGACCTGTTCATGACCGACTCGACCAACGCCGAGGTATCCGGTTTCACGACCGCGGAGCGCGATATCGCCCCGGCCATCGAGACCGTGTTCCGCAACGCGAGCCGCCGGGTCATCGTGGCCTGCTTCTCCTCGCACGTCCACCGCGTGCAGCAGGTGCTCGATGCGGCCCACGCCAACGGCCGCAAGGTCGCCATGGTTGGTCGCTCGATGCTGCGCAACATGGGCATCGCCGAGGACCTCGGCTACCTCAAGGTGCCGCCGGGCGTACTGGTCGACCTCAAGAAGCTCACCGACTATCCGGACAACAAGGTCGTCCTGATCTGCACTGGCTCCCAGGGTGAGCCGATGGCCGCACTCTCACGGATGGCCAACCGGGACCACAAGATCGAGGTCGGTGTGGGCGACACCGTCCTGCTCGCGTCCTCGTTGATCCCCGGCAACGAGAACGCCGTCTACCGCATCATCAACGGCCTGATGCACCTGGGCGCCGACGTCGTGCACAAGGGCAATGCCCAGGTGCACGTCTCTGGCCACGCCAGCGCCGGCGAGCTGCTCTACTGCTACAACATCGTCAAGCCGCGCAACGTCATGCCGGTCCACGGCGAGTGGCGTCACCTCGTGGCCAACGCCGACCTGGCAGTCAAGACCGGCGTTCCACGCAACCGGGTGGTGCTGGCCGAGGACGGTGTGGTCGTCGACCTCGTCGATGGCGTGGCGCGCATCGTTGGTGCTGTGCCGTGTGGATATGTCTACGTAGACGGCTCATCTGTGGGCGAGACCACGGAGGCACTGCTGAAGGACCGTCGCATCCTGCGCGACGAGGGCTTCGTCACGATCATCGTCGTTCGCGACGCGGCCACCGGAAAGGTCGCCGCCGGGCCTGAGATCCAGGCGCGTGGCTTTGCCGAGGACCAGGATGTCTTCGATCAGGTGCTACCCAGGCTCGAGCAGGCACTGGCGGATGCCGCCATCAACGGGGTCACCGACTCGTTCCAGCTACAGCAGATCATCCGCCGGACAGTCGGTTCGTGGCTCGGCGGCCGGTTGCGCCGTCGGCCGATGATCATCCCGATCGTCATCGACGCCTAGCCTCAGACGGGCATCGGCGAGGTGCTCGCGGTCTACCAGGGGCGCGGGAGGGTGAGGTCGCGGGGGTCGTCGATGGGGGCCCAGCCCTGCGAGGTGCGCTGGTACTCGAATGTGGGGCCTTCATCGGCCAGCGTGGCGATCGCGCCGACCAGACGTGTGACGTGCTCTGCGTTGTTGGCCAAGCCAAGGCTGGCGCGCACGGCGGTCCCGGAGAAGTCGTCGCCGTCACGGTCCTGCAGGAGAGCGTCGACCAGCAGATGGGCACAGAACTTCCCGTCGCGCACACCGATGCCGAACTCGGCCGAAAGCACAGCGGACACCAGGGAGGACTCGAGGCCGTCAATGGTGAAGGTGGTGACGGGGACTCGCTCATGCTCAGGTCCGAAGATCGAGTAGGTCGTGACACCATCCACGGCAGCCAGGCCGGCGTTCAGTTGCCTGGCGAGCGCCTCCTCGTGCGCCTCGATGACCTGGCGATGGGTGTCGAAAGCGGCGCAGGCGGCCGCGATCGCGATCGCTCCGATGACATTCGGGCTGCCGGCTTCGTGCCTGGCCGCACCCCGGGTCCACACGGTCTCCTTGCTGGTGACCGATGCGGTCGCCCCGCCACCACGCAGGTATGGCGCCGCGTCGTTGAGCCAGTCTGCGCGCCCGGCCAGTACCCCGGCGCCGAAGGGGGCGTAGAGCTTGTGGCCGGAGAAGGCCACGTAGTCGACGCCGAGCGCGTCGATGTCGATCTTTCTGTGAGGGGCAAGCTGCGCCGCGTCGAGGGCGACTCGCGCGTCGTACCGCTTGGCGATGCTCACGATCGACTCGATCGGCCACAGCTCGCCGGTGACGTTTGAGGCGCCTGCGATGACCACGAGGCGGGGGCCGGTTGTCGTCCCGGCGGCGTTGCGAAGTGCGCCCTCGAGCAGGATGAGGCCGTCCTGCACGCTACCGGGGACGGGGATCCGGACCGTATACGCCGGGTTCCAGGCCAGCAGGGCCGCGTGGTGCTCGGACTCGAAGACGAAGGTGGTCGTGTTCTTGGGCAGGCTCCTTGCGAGCAGGTTCAGCGAGTCGGTGCAGTTGCGGGTGAAGAGGACGAGGTCCTCCTCGCGCGCACCAATGAAGCTGTGGACCTGAGCGCGGGCCTCTTCGTACCACCCGCTGGTGATGCGTGAGGCGTAGCCGTTGCCGCGGTGCACCGAGGAGTAGGTGCGAAGGGCAATGTCGACGGCGGCTTTGACTGATTCCAGGGCTGGAGTTGATGCAGCGTGGTCGAAGTTCGCATAGTCCACCACGGTGCGGTGCAGTGTGGGCACACCGAGATTCTCGGACACCGTCCTGGGAGGGCTGAAGAACGTTGTCGCGGTCGGTGTCGGTACCGCACGCAGATGTTCTCGCGTCGATATCTGGCGCGCGTCCTTGGGCGGGCGGCGCCCCTGGTGGCGGATGGTGGCGATCGACATACGGCTCAGCTCCTGAAGGTCCGGTGGACCTTCGGTGACGTGCGCCGCAGGCCCGCGCTTGCCGGCTCGCGAATTGCGGGCTCGGCCCGGTCGTCACCCGGAGCACCCCGCCGCGGAGGAGGGTTGCCGGCCAGCAAGCCGGGGCTGAACGCTGACACTCGTGACCTGGTCATGACCATAGCGGCGTTCGCATCCCGATTCCTAGCCCTGGCCTCGTCCTTTTCGAGATGTGAGACGGTGCGAGGTCACCGTCGACAGGCTCCGAGCCCTGATGGGCGATGATTGGTGGGCCCCGAACGCGTGTGATGCGTGATACCGGAGTGTCTTTCGCGTAGCGTGCCGATTGTGGCGACTCGTACGACTACCCCTGTCCCGCGTCCGAAGTCCGGGGAACGCGGAAAAGCGTCCCGCCCGGCCAAGGGGCGCAACGGCCAAACCCCCCGGGGTAAGTCTGCAGCGCGCAAGCCTTCACAGCGCAAGCCTGCTTCCCGACGTTCGCGGTCCAGGTCCAAGCGTGCAAGCTTGCCGGTGAGGGCGGTCCGTGCCACCTGGATGGGCTTAGCCCACCTCGCCGGAGGGACGGTGCGCCGGATCGGGCACGGTGCCAGCGAGCTCGAGCCGGAGCACCGGCGCGACGGCATCGGCCTGTTCCTGCTCGCACTGGCCGTCCTGGTCGCCACCAGCGAGTGGTGGGGACTGACCGGCAGGGCTGGGGAGGTCATCCATGCGGTTGTCGCCGGGACCCTCGGCCGGGTGGCCTACGCCGCCCCGATCGCGTTGCTGTTGTTCGGTATCCGGCTGTTGCGTGCACCGGAGAACCAGGCCTCGACGAACCGAGTCACGATCGGCACGACGGCGCTGACCGTCGCCGCAGCCGGCCTGGTTCACATTTCGGCCGGTCTGCCAAGCCCCCCCGACGGTGCGCTGAAGATGCGTGACGCCGGCGGCATCATCGGGTTCCTGGCCTCGAGCCCGATCGTTGCGGCAATCAAGATCGCGGGGGCCGTCCCGCTGCTGCTGCTGCTGGGATTCTTTGGGCTCCTGGTGATGACGGCCACACCGGTTCGGATGATTCCCGCTCGTCTGGGCGAGCTGCGCGACCGGTTGCTGCATCATGCGCGCGACGGCCACAGGTCGGTCGACGAGATCGATGCGGCCGATCCAGACGCCACGCGCAAGGTGCGCCGTCGTCCGGGACCCATCGGCATAGGACCGTTTGACGGTGATGAGGCTTTCCGACAGGCTGCCATCGTCGCCAAGGCCAAGGCTGACAAGGCTGCCGCAGCCTTCCGACCCGGCGAGAAACGTCCCACTGCGGCCGGTGTTCTCGCACCAGGAGCAACCTGGACCCCGGCGGGCGCACAGGGCTCAGCGGGAGACTTCGGGGTGGGCAGCGACTCGCGGGGCGCACCCACTGCGGTGCAGCAGGAAGGTGCCCTCGGGGTCAAGTCCAACCTTGAGGCCCCGCCGACCACGGCGATGCCGCAGCGGGTCGAACAGCTCGTGCTTGCCGGCGACATCACCTACACACTTCCCGACAACGCATTGCTCGAGCTCGGTCGCCCGCACAAGACCCGAAGCGCCGCCAACGACGCCGTGGTGGATTCGTTGACCGAGGTGCTCGACCAGTTCGATATCGACGCGCAGGTCACCGGCTTCAGCCGCGGTCCGACGGTCACCCGCTACGAGGTCGAGCTCGGTCCGGGTATCAAGGTCGAACGCGTCACCGCGCTCTCCAGGAACATCGCCTATGCGGTCGCCTCCGCTGATGTGCGCATCCTGAGCCCCATCCCCGGCAAGTCGGCGATCGGCATCGAGATCCCCAACGCTGACCGCGAGAAGGTCAGTCTCGGCGACGTACTTCGCAGCCAGGCGGCGCGCAGCAACGAGCACCCGATGGTGGTGGGGGTCGGCAAGGACGTCGAGGGTGGCTATGTGATCGCCAACCTCGCCAAGATGCCGCACCTACTCGTGGCGGGTGCCACCGGCTCCGGCAAGTCCAGCTTCGTCAACTCGATGATCACCTCGATCCTGATGCGCTCGACCCCGGATGAGGTGCGCATGGTCCTGGTGGACCCCAAGCGTGTGGAGCTGACCGGATACGAGGGGATTCCACACCTCATCACCCCGATCATCACCAACCCGAAGAAAGCCGCCGAGGCGCTGCAGTGGGTGGTCCGCGAGATGGACGCCCGTTACGACGACCTTGCGACCTACGGGTTCAAGCACGTCGACGACTTCAACAAGGCGGTCAAGGCTGGAACCCTCAAGCTGCTGCCCGGGTCCGAACGGGTCATCCACCCTTACCCGTACCTGTTGATCATCGTCGATGAGCTCGCCGACCTGATGATTGTTGCGCCGCGTGACGTAGAGGAGTCGATTGTGCGCATCACTCAGCTCGCCCGGGCGGCTGGCATCCACCTCGTGCTGGCCACGCAGCGGCCTTCGGTCGACGTCGTCACGGGCCTGATCAAGGCCAACATCCCGTCCCGGATGGCGTTCGCGACCTCCTCGGTGACCGACTCCCGGGTCGTCCTGGACCAGCCCGGCGCCGAGAAGCTCATCGGTCAGGGCGACGCGTTGTTCCTGCCGATGGGTTCCTCTAAGCCCATGCGGGTGCAGGGTGCCTGGGTCACCGAGTCCGAGATTCAGGCGGTCGTCAAACACGTCAGGGGTCAGCTCAAGCCGACCTATCGAGACGACGTCGCCGTGGTCACAGCCAGAAAGGTGGTTGAGGACGACATCGGCGATGACCTGTACCTGCTGCTGCAGGCCGCCGAGCTGGTAATCACGACCCAGTTCGGCTCGACCTCGATGCTGCAGCGCAAGCTGCGCGTCGGTTTCGCCAAGGCCGGTCGGCTGATGGATCTGCTGGAGTCCCGTGGTGTTGTGGGGCCCTCTGAGGGCTCGAAGGCCCGCGACGTCCTGGTCAAGTTTGACGACCTGCCGACCACCCTTGCCCTGATGCGTGGCCAGGACGTCCCCGACGCCGACCCGATCTATGACGGTGAGTCCGTCCCGGCTGCTGATCATGTCGACCTGTTGGACATCTCCCCCGTGCCGATTCTGGGGCCGCCGCTGAGTGGCCCGCGCGACTCGCTGGCACCCCAGGGCTACGAAGAGGTCGAGGACGAGGGCGGCGAGGACGCCTGGTCCCTCACCCGCAACGGTCGGCGCGGTGACCTCTGATTCAGGCTTGCCCACGTTCCAGCGCTGGTGGACGCCGGCTGGCCCGCTCGGCTTGCGTGACGAGCCCGGCATACATCATGGACTCAGAGCATTAATCGGTAGCCGCTGCCCGGTTCGGTGATGAGTTACCGCTGGTGCCGGTGTCGGGTGCGAGCTCACGGCGAGCTGGTTGGCACGGACGGGCAGAAAGCTGGACTCGGGGATTTCACGTTCCGCGGGCCGGCCAAGAGCTGAGCCTGGGCGACCAGACAGCCTGACTTCTCAGCCAGCGCCGGCCGCAGCCGCACCCGAATCTTGTCGTCGAAGTCGCGCCGGGCCGACCGGAAGACCACCGGGACCGCGCAGGTCTCGCGCACTCGGTGCGAAACGTCGACGCGGCCACCTCCGGCAGGCCGAGGTCAAGCACGACGACGTCCGGGCGGGGCTCCGCCATGATCTGCCGGGCTGAGCGCCCGTCACCAGCGGACTCGACGTCGTGGCGATGGGCCTGCAGGTTTGATGTGAGGGTGGGCGATGATGTGTGGCTCGTCGTTGATCAGGACGAACCTCACGCGTTGCTGCCGGCCTGTCGCAGGCTGGCCATCATGGCGCGGCTGTCGCCAACGGTAGGTCGATGACGATGGTCAGCCCGCCCCCAGGCGTGTCCTCGGCGGTCAACGTGCCGTCCATCGCCTCACTAAGTCCACGGGCCACGGCAAGTCCGAGGCCCACACCGTCACCGCTCGTGGCCTCCCCGAAACGCTGGAAGGGGGCGAAGATCTGCTCCTTGGCATGGTCGGGGACCCCGGCGCCACGGTCGACCACTCGAATCTGGATCCGATTGCCGATGACACTGCCCCTGACGACGACCTCCTGGCGTCCGGGCGAGTGTTTCAGGGCGTTCTCCAGGACGTTGGCCAGCACCCGGTCGAGCAGACCGGCGTCCGCACGGAACAGTGGGAGGTCGTCGGGGAACCAGGTGCGGACCCGACGGCGCTGGTCGCCGAGCGCCGAGACTGACGTGGCGAGCACATCCAGGAGGGGCAGGTCCTGGATGTGGGCAGTGACCGATCCGGTCTGCAGCCGGGACATGTCCAGCAGGTTCCCCACCATGGCGTTGAGCCGGTCGGCCGACTCCTCGATGGACTCCAGCAGGTTGGCCTCGTCAGCAGGAGAGCGCGTCACTTCCTCCTCTCGCAGGCTGGAGACCGCGGACCTGATGTTGGCCAGTGGCGTTCGCAGGTCATGGGAGACGCCGGCCAGCAGGGCGGTGCGGGTGCGGTTGTCCTTCGCCAGACCGCTGGCAGCTCGGGCCTGGCGGATCAGCTCGTCGCGGCTGAGGATCGCCGACGCATGCGTGGCGAAGGCTGAGACCAGGCGTCGTTCGTCGGCCTGGATGACCGACCCGTACAGGACCAGCTCGGTCTGGTCGTCCACCGGGGCCCGCACCGATGCGTCCCGCACCTGGTCGACATCGAAGGCGCCGGTGCTCGCCAGAACAACCCACGGTGCGTGAACCGACTCGCGTCGGACGATGGCCGCAGCCGGCATCCCGAATGTGTCGCGCGCCTGGTCCAGCAGCGCGGGCAGCTGGTCGGCAGCGCCCAGGAGGGAGTGCGCTAGCTGTGCTAGAACGCGCGACTCCCGTTCTGCAGCAACGGCTTGGGCTGCGCGTCGGGCGCTGAGATGGACCGCTGACGACACCGAGGTCGCAACTAGCAAGAAGACGATCAGTGCAGCGGCGTTCTGGGGGTCCTGGATCGTGAAGGTGTGCAGTGGTGGGGTGAAGAAGAAGTTCAGCGTGAGGCTGCCTGCCAAGGCACAGAACAGCGCAGGCCACAGCCCGCCCACCAGAGCGCAGGCCACGGTCAGAGCCAGGAATGCCAGCATGTCCAGCTGCAGGTCGTGGGTCTGGCTGGCCGCCGCCATTAACACGGTCGCCAGACTTAGACCCACCGTGGCCAACAGCCACGCGATGGCAGCTCTCTTGATGCCGATGCCGGCGCGGGACGGCTTCGTCAGACCCTTGCCGGCGTAGTCGTGGGACACCAGGTGCACGTCGATGTCACCTGCGCCGGCGACCACCGTGTCACCGACCGGGGGCGACAACAAGGACTGAAGGCGTCCCTGGCGGCTGACCCCCAGCACGATCTGGGTCGCGTTGACTCCGCGAGCGAAGTTGAGAATCGCGTGAGCCACGTCGTCGCCGCTCACCGAGTGGAAAGTCCCGCCGAGCTCGGCGGTGAGCTTGCGTTGTGCGGCAATCGATGTGAGATCAGCGCCGACCAGCCCGTCGGACTGGGCAACGTGGGTTGCCAGCAGCTCGCCTCCCGCCCCCCGTGAGGCGATCTGGGCGGCCCGGCGCAGCAACGTCTCTCCCTCGGGCCGGCCGTTCAGCGCCACCACAATGCGCTCGCGCGTCGGCCAGCGCGCCGAGATTCCCTGGTCGTGACGATAGCGTTCCAGGGCCTCGTCCACCCGGTCGGCCAGCCAGAGCAGCGCCAGTTCCCGTAGGGCCGACAGGTTGCCCGGTCGGAAGTAGTTGGACAGCGCCGCGTCCACCATGTCGGCGGCGTAGATGTTGCCGTGTGCCATCCGCCGCCGCAACGCCTCGGGGGTCATGTCGACCAGCTCGATCTGATCAGCGGCCCGCACCACCTCATCGGGCACCGTCTCGCGCTGCTTCACGCCGGTGATGGACTCGACCACGTCGTTGAGGGACTCAAGATGCTGGATGTTGACCGTAGAGATGACGTCGACCCCGGCGTCAAGAAGATCGTGGATATCCTCCCACCGCTTGGCGTTGCGCGAGCCGGGCACGTTGGTGTGCGCCAGCTCGTCGACCAGTGCAATCTGTGGTGCGCGGGCCAACACCGCGTCGAGGTCGAACTCGCCGAACGACGCTCCGCGATGCTCGATCTCTTTCAAGGGAACCGATTCCAAGCCCTCCATCAGGGCCGCGGTGTAGGCGCGCCCGTGAGTCTCGCAGATGCCCACGACGACATCGGCGCCACGTTCGACCCGGCGGTGGGCTTCGCCGAGCATGGCGACGGTTTTGCCGACCCCGGGCGCAGCGCCGAGGTAGATCCGCAGTTTTCCGCGTGCCATGCTCCGATTGTCGTCCTGAACGTCGGTGCACGCCCGCAAACGTGTTGCAGCTCCATGGGCCCTCTGTTGGGCGACTGCGAGCCGGCCGCGAGGTCCATGACGTGCAGGCGTACCCGCGAGCGCCCCCGAAAGCCAGTCACCCGCCCCGTTGGTGCAGGTCGACGAGCTGCCGCAGCTGTCCTGGCGGAGGTGAATGCCGCGGCCACGTCCGGACCCACCCCGCTGGCCGACCAGGTGCGCGCCTCGCCCGGGGCGAGAGTGCGATCGCGCCGACTGCGGTTCTGAGGTTCTCGGTCACCGTCCACCCAAGACCGTAGATGGGACTGCCGAGCGGCCGTTGACGGTGCTCTGACACGTGGGATGGGCTCTTGACAGCCCTTGCCCGGGGGGTCTGATGAAGACCTCAGCAGCGGTGCTCGAACGGGGATGCGCCCGTCCTGGCGGGTCAGCCCTGGTCCCGCGCCCGCGCTCCGTCGAGCTGGTCGTAGGTCGCGAGGCTGGGGCCTCGGATGGCCTGCAGGTCGCGGGCTCCCGCCTCGGCATCGCGCATGACGCGCAGGACGTTGCCACCGGCCAGCCTGGTCAGGTCCTGGTAGGACCAACCGCGGTCGGCCAGGGCGACGAACAACCGCGGGTAGCCGCTGACGTCCTCCAGACCGAGCGGCAGATCCACGGTGCCGTCGAAGTCGCCGCCGATGCCAACGTGGTTAACTCCCGCAACGTCGCGCACGTGCTCGATGTGGGTGACGACCTGGTCGATCGTCGCGGTGGGTTTGGCATGCTGCTTGCGGTACGTCGTGGTGAACTTGTCGAACGCGATGTGGTCGTTGGGGTTGACGCCACGCTCCAGAGCCACCGCCGAGGCCTCCTTGCGCCACTCGCCAGCGGCAGGGGAGACGAAGTCGGGCACGAACGTCACCATGCATACGCCACCCTTTTCGCCGAGGGTCTCCAGCACATCATCGGGCACGTTGCGGGTCATGTCGCAGACGACCCGTGCGCAGGAGTGCGAGAACATCACCGGTACCTGGCTGACGGCCAGGGCGTCGCGCATGGTGTCGGCGGAGACGTGGGAGAGGTCGACGAGCATGCCGATGCGGTTCATCTCGCGCACCACCTCGGCACCGAAGGCGGAGAGCCCGCCGCACACTGGTTCGTCGGTAGCTGAGTCCGCCCACGGGACGTTGTCGTTGTGGGTCAGCGTCAGATACCGGACACCGAGCACGTGCAGCATCCGCAGCGCAGCCAGTGAACAGCCGATCGAGTGCCCGCCCTCGGCCCCCATCAGCGACGCAATGCGTCCCGACGCGAAGACTGTCTCCAGCTCGTCGGCGGTGCGGGCCCAACCCAGCTCGTCGCCATACCGAGCGACCATCTGGTGGAAGGCGTCGATCTGTTCCAGGGTCTGGATGACCGCTTTGCCATCGGGCAGCGTGGAGGGCACCCACACCGACCAGAACTGCGCGCCGACGCCACCAGCGCGCAGCCGCGGCAGGTCTGTGTGGGTGCTGGCGAGACGTTGGGAGATGTCCAGCCGGTCGAAGTCGTAGCCCGCCTGTTGGCGCGCCTCCCAGAGGAGGTCGTTGTGTCCGTCGACCAAGGGGTGCCGACGCAGCAGTTCGATGACGCGGGCGAGGGTGTCCGGGGCGATGGCGTCTGGCGAGAGCTCGGGCATGCGGTCATTCAACCGCAGTCCACCTACCATGGGCACATGACCTCCCCTACGTCGCCCGCCGACGGCAGCGGCCGTAGTGTGGCGCTGGTCACCTTGGGCTGCGCTCGAAACGAGGTCGACTCCGAGGAGCTTGCTGGTCGTCTTGCCGACGAAGGCTGGCTGCTGGTCGATGACGCCGCGCAGGCCGATGTCGCGGTGATCAACACCTGCGGCTTCGTTGCGCAGGCCAAGAAGGACTCTATCGACGCTCTGCTGGAGGCTTCCGAGCTTAAGGGTGCGGGACGCACGCAGAAGGTCGTGGCGGTGGGTTGTCTGGCCGAGCGCTACGGCGCGCAGCTCGCCGCGGAGCTGCCCGAGGCTGATGCCGTGCTTGGCTTCGACTCCTACGTCGAAATGTCCAGCCACCTCACCTCCATCCTGAACGGCAACAAGCCGGTCTCGCACATGCCCTCGGACCGTCGCGCTCTGCTGCCGCTCTCGCCGGCCTCGCGGCAGGCCTGCGCCGCTTCGGTGGCCCTGCCAGGCCATGGTCGTCACGGTGGTACGGAGGTGCCGGTCGGCACGGTTCCGGCGAGTGTCACGGTCGAGGGGCCGGTGCTGGCCAGCGGTCCGCGCGTCATCCGCGCCCGCCTGGATGGTCGGCCGTGGGCACCGTTGAAGATCGCCAGTGGCTGTGACCGGCGCTGTGCTTTCTGCGCGATCCCGATGTTCCGTGGGGCCTTCGTGTCGAGGCGGCCCTCCGACGTCCTGGCCGAAGCCCGGTGGCTCGCAGAGCACGACGTCAAGGAGATCTTCCTCGTCAGCGAGAACTCCACGTCATACGGCAAGGACCTCGGGGACCTGCGTCTCCTGGAGACGATGTTGCCCGAGATTGCCTCGGTTGAAGGGATCGAGCGAGTCAGGGTGTCCTACCTTCAGCCGGCCGAGATCCGGATGGACCTGCTCGACGTCATGGCTTCGACGCCGGGTGTCGTGCCCTACTTCGACATCTCCTTCCAGCACGCATCGGAGTCGCTGCTGCGAAGGATGCGCCGGTTCGGTTCGCCTCAGGCGTTTCTTGACCTGTTGGACGAGGTCCGCGCTCGCGCGCCGCTCGCCGGCATCCGGTCCAACGTCATTGTCGGGTTCCCGGGCGAGACGCAGAAGGATCTCGACGAGCTGGAGGCCTTCCTGATCGCTGCCCGTCTGGATGTGGTCGGCGTGTTCGGCTACTCCGCCGAGGAGGGCACCGAGGCCGAGACCTATACGGGCAAGTTCGACGGGCATGTCATCGCCGAGCGCGTCGCGCACTTCACGACGCTGGTGGAGGAGCTCAACATCCAGCGCGCCGAGGAGCGCATCGGCGAGCGCGTCGAGGTTCTGGTCGAGGGGATCGACCAGGACACCGATGAGCTGACGGGACGGGCTGCCCATCAGGGACCGGACGTCGACGGTGCCACGATCCTTCGGGTGCGCGCGGGTGCCCAGGCCCCGGCTGCCGGCGAGATCATCGCCGCGGTGGTTCTCGACACCACGGGCATCGACCTCATCGCGGAGCCCGGGTGATCTCCACCGGGGACGACACACACGTTCGGCCTCCGCAGGCGAGCGCCTGGAACATCGCCAACGCGCTCACCGTCTTACGTATCGCTCTCGTGCCCGTCTTCGCCTGGTTCCTCCTGCAAAACAGCGGTCACTCGACGAGCTACCGCCTGCTCGCCGCGGGCGTTTTCGTGGTCGCGACGGCGACCGACCGCGTCGACGGCGACATCGCGCGGGCCAGGGGGCTGGTCACCGACTTCGGTGTGGTCAGCGACCCGATCGCTGACAAGGCACTGATGGGTATGGCCTTCGTCGGGCTCTCGATCATCGGTTTGCTGCCCTGGTGGGTCACCGTGGTTGTCCTCGTGCGGGAGTTCGGCATCACCGCACTGCGGCTCCTGGTCATTCGGCACGGCGTCATGCCGGCCAGTCGTGGCGGCAAGGTCAAGACCGCCCTTCAGGCCGTGGCCATCCTGCTCTACATCTTGCCGCTGAGCGGTTTCTGGCACACCATCGCCGTTGTGGTCATGACCTTGGCTGTCGTCGTGACCTTGGCAACAGGCGCCGACTACCTGCCGCGGGCGCACACCCTGCGCAACACGAGCCCCCGTGCGCAGGCCAAGCGCGAGCGTCGCGAAGCGGCGCTGCGCGAGGCCGCAGCTCGGCGTGCGGCCGGGCCCGAGGCCTGAGCATGGCGCCCGCTGCGGCCGCCGATCTCGTGGCCCGTCTGGGCGCCGCGGGGCAGACGGTGGCGGTTGCCGAGTCTGTGACGGGGGGCCTGGTCACTGCGGCGTTGACTGACGTCGCCGGTGCTTCGGTCGTTGTGCGAGGAGGTGTCCTCGCCTACGCGACGGATCTCAAGGCCCAGGTCCTCGGGGTCGATCCGGTGCTGCTGGCGCAGGTGGGGGCCGTTCACGCCGACGTGGCGGAGCAGATGGCCGCGGGGGTGCGCTCGCTGATGGGCGCGACATACGGCTTGGCCACCACCGGTGTGGCGGGGCCGGAGCCGGTTGACGACAAACCGGTGGGCATGGTTTATGTCGCGGTGGTCGGACCGGGTTCCTCCAGAGTCAAGGTGCTGGGCCTGTCCGGGGATCGTTCGCAGATCCGGGCGCAGAGCGTACTTGCCGTCCTGGAGCTGCTCGCTGAGCAGCTCGGTGCCAGTCTGCGGGAAGAACCCCACCGTATGGACAGTTGATCTCGCTGAATGGACTAGGTCCGCAAACCAGCGCGCGCGCCGTCGTGCTCGCGGGGTACGGTTGCGCTATACACTTTTGGTCGAACTGCTGCGAGGAGGCGTCATGATCTTGCTTCGCCGGGAAGTCGGTGACGTGCTCCGTGACCACCGTCAGGCGCAGGGACGCACCCTGCGCGAGATCTCGGCGTCGGCTGCGGTCTCGCTGGGCTATCTCAGTGAGGTCGAGCGCGGTGAGAAGGAGGCGTCCTCAGAGCTGCTTGCGTCGATCTGTGCGGCCTTGAACCTGCCGATGTCCCAGATGCTCAGCGACGTGTCGGACCGCGCCGCCCAGTCCGAGGCGGTCAGTGCCCTGGTGACCCTGCCGATCGGTCGGCGCTCCGACACCCTGGTGCGCGCTTCCGCTGCCTGACCCGGATTCGGCAAGACTGGGGATCTTGTCCCCTTGGGGACTGCAGCCCGGGGACCGTGTTGCCACGGGAAGGGTGAGCGGGGGTCAGTTGAGCGCCCGACGCTTCGTTGATGATGGGCAGGAAGGGCGTGCCCGCTCTGGACGTAGGCGACGATCGGGACGCCCAGGTTGCCCGATGCGTCAAGACCGCTCTGGTGCTGGGACAGGTCGGGCAGTCCCCGGGGCCGAGGTGCGCCCGAGGTTGATCGCGCCGGCGTCGGCGAACCATCCGGCTAGTTTCATGCCACGCAGCCGCCGGGTGTGTCGCAGGACGCTGACTCGGCGTCCTCCAGTAGGTCAGCAGCCCCAGGCGCGTGGTTGGCAGCGAAACCGGCCACGTCGCATTGCGGATACCCATCAGGTTCGACAGCGTCGCTGTATTCGCCGGTTGGGCGACCGGAAATCGACACGTCCCCCGAGCCGGGTCAAGGTGTCGGGTAGTCAAGCTGGAGGACGCGTCGGTCGGGTCCTGCTCCCAGTCGTCGATACCGGACGCGCGGTACCCCACCGGCAGGGCCCTTCTCGAAGGAGCTGACGGATTGAAGGGTCATGACGTCCGGCCACGACAGCAGGGGTGCGGGCACGGCATAGCGGGTCCATCGGGTTTTTGCCGGGAGCGTGGTGATGCCGGAGCGCATGGTCCCTGGCCTCACGAAGGTGCAGAGGGTCGGAGAGTCCGACGAACTACGTGGGGGTGCCGGTTGGGATCTGCGCCCAGTGCGGACGTGGCAACAGGTCGATGGCGACCACTGCCCAGGGTGGGATCACCGGGCGGACCGTCGGTCGACCGGCATCGAGGTCAGCTCGGCGGCACGGTCCAGGGCGGGGGCGCGTAAGTAGCCCGAGTTGCCGAGGCGCGAACCAACCACGACGTCAAAGCCCCTGCGCAGGAACTCCATGCAGACCCACCCGAGTCGATCTCTGGACGCGACCCGGCTTGACGAAGCTGTCACGCCGGTGAACTCGCCCAGCTTCCGTGCTGCGGGGTAACGAAATGGGCAGGTGTCTGGCCGTGCCAGCCGCCGCGGGTTGTCAGTGTCGCAGGCGCAGCCCACGTGGCGTTGCACGGAAACCGGCACCGGTCAGGGCCGTGGCCAGAGGATGGTCGGGGTCGAGGATGGAGTTGCCGTCGGCCTTCTCGACGGTCAGCTTGCCTAATGCCCCTTCGCGCACAGCCAGGGCGAGGGCATCAGCGGCGGATTGGAGCAACGCCGGATCATTGGTCCAGGACAGCAACGTCTTGCCGCCGCGCTCAACATACAACGTCAGCCAGCCATCCACCAGAACCACCAGGGCACCCGCTTTGCGACTGGGCTTGTGCCCCGACCTGGGGCCTGACATTGCCCCACGCGTCCGACCCTCGGGCTCTTCACTCAGATCAGTGACTCGGGCGGGCCAGCCGAGGGCGGCGCCATATGGATTGGCTGGATCCGGGGCCGCCAGAACGACCGCCGAGGGTGCGTGGTCATGGTGTTCAGGACCAAACGGGGCGAGTACCTCGGGCAGCGGCCGGCTCTGGGCGCGGAGTCGGTCAACGGCCCCGGCGGTGGCGAACTGTGCGGCCCCCAGACCCTCGACGAAGTAGCCTCGTCTCACCCGCCCGGACTCCTCAGCGGCCGCCAACACTCGATAGACGCCGGCGAAACCACCCGAAACCGCCTCGGCGACAACGGAACCACGGGTCACGATGCCATAGCGATCGAGTAGCAACTCGGCCGTGGCGTAGGAGCGAAGGGTCGGATCGGGCTCGATGGTCGGCAGCAGGGACCATCGGCCGGCGGCCGTGGGAGGTCCGGTGCGTGGCGGCAGGGAAGTTCGCCCGGTGGGGAGCCGTCGACCGGACAGCGCGCCGAGGCCGCCGGCTCCGCCGGAGTATCGGGTCGAGCGTGGCGGACCGCGCCGCGGTTTGTACGCCGTGCGCCCGCCGGCGAGCAGTACGCGCAACGGGGCAAGAGTGTCGTTGCTGATGCGACCAGCCCAGATCAGGTCCCACAACAACCGTGTCAGGGCCTCATCGTCGTTGCTGGCGACGGCCTCCGAGAGCGTGCGGAAGAAGTAGGCGCCACCGCCGCCGAGGGCGTCGAGCACCTCGCGATGGCGCTCGGACAGGTCGAGGTCCTGCGACGGCGGCGCCAAGGTCAGGTGTGCGGTCTCGGCCAGGTGAAGGGAGATCCATCCGTCGTCGCCGGGCAGGGTCGAGTGCCCGCACCAGATCACCTCGCCGCTGGTCGTCAGCTCATCCAGCAAGGCCGGGCCGTATGCCTGCACCCGACTCGGGAGCACCAGTGTCTCCAGTGCGCTGGCGGGCACCACCGCTCCAGCGAGCTGCTCGACGGCACGAAGTACGCCCTCACTGCCGCGCAGGCCGGGGCCCACCCCTTGCCAAGCGGGAAGGAAACGCGCCAGATCGACGGCGGGAACGGGCTCGACCTCGGCGCGAAGAGCGGCCAGCGAGCGCCGGCGAAGCGTGCGCAGCACCTGCGCGTCGCAGAAGTCGTTGCCGTGGACCCCACCCCCGGACTCGACCGGTCGCAGTTCGCCCTGCACGACCTGGCCAGCCGCCACGAGCCGGCCAAGGACATCGGTCACCACCGCCACACCGAGGCCGAACCAGTCGGCGAGGTCTCGGCTTGTGAAGGGGCCATGGGTTCGGGCGTAGCGGGCCACCAGATCGCCCAGCGGGTCCGGGACGCGCTCGAGGAAGACCTGGGCCACCCCAACCGGCAAGGCGACACCCAACCCGTCACGCAACCGACCCGAGTCCTCGATGGCAGCCCATCGTTCCTGTCCGCCAACGCGTACCCGGATCAGCCGCCGGTCGCTCTCGAGATCGACCAGCCAGGCTGACACGTCCTTTGCGGTTGTCCCCTCGACACAGCGCTGCAGGATGGCCTGATGTGGTTGAGCGCCCAATCCCCGCAGGAGATCGGCCACATCCTCCATGCCCCGGCAACGCCGTCCCTGCGCCAGTCGCTGCAGCTCGGACTCGGTGTGCGCCAACGCGACAGGGTCGAGCAGGTCGCGCAGCGCGGCGCCCTCACCACGCCCGAGCAGCTCGGCCAGCAGGGTGGGGTCCAGGGACAGGGCGGCGGCACGCCGCTCGGCCAGAGGCGAGTCGCCCTCGTACAGGAACTGCGCAATGTAACCGAACATCAGGCTGCGGGCGAAGGGTGACGGCATGGGCGTCTCGACCTCGACGAGGCGGACCTTGCGGGACCCGATCTCGCGCATCAACGTGCTCAGACCAGGCACGTCGAACACATCCTGCACGCACTCACGCACCGTCTCCAGGACAATCGGGAAGGAGGCGTACTGGCTTGCCACCGTGAGCAGCTGGGCCGACCGCTGGCGCTGTTGCCACAGAGCCTGCCGGCGATCGGGACGGCGGCGCGGCAGCAGCAGCGCGCGGGCCGCGCACTCGCGGAATCGCGAGGCGAACAGGGCAGATCCGCCGATCTCGGTGGTGACCAGATCATGCACGTCATCCGGGTCGAGCGTGATCAGGGACATCAACTCGGCCCCTACGCCCTTCGATCCGGCGGCGGTGTCGAACTCGATGTCAGGCAGCCGGAAGACGATGCCGTCATCGCCGTGCATGGCCTGCACGTCCACACCGAGGCGCTCGCGCATCCTGGCGGTGACACACAGTGCCCACGGCGCGTGCACCTGGGCGCCGAAGGGGGAGTGCACGGCTACCCGCCAGTCCCCGAGCTCGTCACGGAAGCGCTCGAGCACGATCGTGCGGTCGTCGGGGACGTGTCCGGTGGCCTCGCGCTGTTCGTCCAGGTAGGTGAGCAGGTTGTCCGCGGCCCAGGCGTCAAGGCCGGTCTCTGTCACCCGGACCCGAGCCTCTTGGGGATCCAGGGTTCCGAGCTTGCGGACGAACTCGCCCACGGCTCGACCGAGCTCGGCTGGCCGGCCCAGCGAGTCGCCCTTCCAGAATGGAAGTTTGCCGGGCTGGCCGGGCGCCGGGGTGACCAGCACCCTGTCGTGGGTGATGTCCTCGATCCGCCACGACGACGTGCCGAGGGTGAACACGTCGCCGACGCGCGACTCGTAGACCATCTCCTCGTCGAGCTCGCCGACGCGCCGCCCGGGGCCCTCGCCAGAGGCGAGGAACACGGCATACAGACCCCGGTCGGGGATTGTTCCCCCGCTGGTCACTGCGAGCCGCTGGGCCCCCGGGCGCCCCCTGAGCGTGTCCGTGACCCGGTCCCAGACCAGACGCGGTCGTAGCTCGGCGAACTCGTCGCTCGGGTAACGTCCGGACAGCATGTCGAGCACCGACTCCAAGATGGAGCGAGGGAGGCTGGCGAAGGGAGTTGACTTGTGTACCAACGCTTCCAGGTCATCAACCACCCAGTCGTCCATCGCGCACATGGCGACGATCTGCTGAGCCAGAACGTCGACCGGGTTTGCGGGGACGCGCACCGACTCGATTGCGCCCCGGCGCATTCGCTCGACCACCACGGCGCTTTGGACGAGGTCTCCGCGGAACTTGGGGAAGAACACTCCGCGAGACACGGCGCCCACCTGATGACCTGCTCGACCGACCCGTTGAAGCCCGCTGGCTACGCTAGGCGGCGACTCCACCTGGATGACGAGATCGATCGCGCCCATGTCGATGCCGAGCTCGAGGGAACTGGTGGCGACCACCGCGGGCAGACGACCGGCCTTGAGGTCGTCCTCGACCAGGGCACGCTGCTCCTTGCTGACCGACCCGTGGTGCGCGCGGGCGAGCACCCCTGCAGCGCCCCTGGACGTGCCGGCCTGGGCCATCAACTCAGCGGGAGTTCGGACCATGCCGGTACGCGGGGTGCTCGCCGAGATGGCCACGGTGTCCTTCGGATCACTGTCACTGGCAGAGGACTTGAGCTCGAGGCGCTCCTGCCAGATCTCGTTGAGCCGAGCGGTCAGGCGCTCGGCCTGACGGCGGGAGTTGGCGAAGACCAACGTCGAGCGATGTTGGGCGATCAGGTCGACGATGCGTTCCTCGACGTGAGGCCAGATCGAGGCTGTTGGCTGGGGGCCTTCGGTGTCATTGTTGCGGTCAGCGGTGACACCGCCCAGGACCGACATGTCGGGGATGGGGATGACCACCTGGAGGTCCCACCGCTTGGTCGACGAGGGCTGGACGAGCGTGACCGGTCGACCACCCGCCAGGAAGCGTGAGATCTCCTCTACCGGCCGCACGGTGGCGGACAGGCCCACCCGTTGAGCGGGCTTGTCCAGCAAGGCATCCAGCCGTTCGAGGCTCAGTGCCAGATGCGCGCCACGTTTGGTGCCGGCAACTGCGTGGATCTCGTCCAGGATGACGGTCTCGACGCCGGCGAGGGACTCACGCGCCTTTGAGGTCAGGATCAGGAAGAGGGACTCGGGGGTGGTGATGAGGACATCGGCGGGACGGCGGGCGAAGAGTCTGCGGTCAGCCGCCGATGTGTCTCCCGATCGGAGCGCGACGCTCACCTTGGGCTTCGGAAGGCCGAGCCGCTCGGCGGCGTGACCGATGCCGACCAAGGGGGAGCGCAGGTTGCGCTCGACATCCACGGCCAGAGCCTTCATCGGCGATATGTAAAGGACGCGGCACCGGCATAGCGGCTCGGCGGGAGGGGCGGTTGTGGCCAGACGGTCTAGTGCCCAGAGGAAGGCCGAAAGCGTCTTGCCGGAGCCGGTGGGGGCCACGACCAGGGTGTGATCGCCGGAGCTGATGGCATCCCAGGCGCCGACCTGTGCTGTCGTGGGCTCGGCGAAGCTTCCGCTGAACCAGTCTCGGGTCGCGGGGGAGAATCGGGCCAGCGCTTCGGAGCTCATCGCCACGCCACCCTGTCACCTCCCACTGACAACGAGCCAGAGTCCGGGGCAGACTGACTGCGTGACCTCCTGCGCCGGGACGGCGAACTCATCAACGCTTCGCCGCGGTCCCGAGGTGTTGGCTGTGCTAGGTGTCTCGCTCGGGCTGTCCGGCATCTACGGCCTACTGAGCTACCTGCGCGCCGAGCTGACCGTCAAAGGTGGCATCTCGGCGACCACCGCTTCGGTCGCCTCCGGCGCTTCGACCTCACATGTCTGGCTCGACCTCGCCTACGACGCAACGGGTCTGGTTCAGGGGCTGATGCCCGTCCTGCTGGCCATGGTGTTTCTCTCGCGTGATCCCGGGACCGCTGGCTTCGGGATCGGTCTGGTCGCTCGACCCGGGCGCCGAGACCTGTTGCAGGGGGCTGGTTTCGTCGCGCTGATCGGCATACCCGGCCTGTTCCTGGTCTGGGCCGCTCACCATCTCGGCGTGAGTGCACACCTGGCGGTGGTGGATGTCCCGGACGCCTGGTATCGCGTGCCTCTGCTGGTGCTCCAGGCTGCCCAGAACGGTGTTCTGGAGGAAGTCGTCGTTGTCGGTTACCTGCTGACCCGGTTGCGTCAGATGGGTTGGTCCAGCGGTCGATCCCTGGGGGCGAGCGCGGTCCTGAGGGGGAGCTACCACCTGTACCAAGGGCTCGGCGGTTTCGTCGGCAACCTCGTGATGGGGCTGATCTTCGCCTGGTGGTTCCAGCGCACCCGTCGAGTCCTGCCGCTTGTCGTCGCCCACTTCCTGCTCGATACCTTCGCGTTCGTGGGCTACCTCTATCTGCGCGGGCGCGTCAGCTGGATCTGAGCCAGGACTGGCCTGAAAGGGCAGGTAGGCCCTTGAGGGCGCACCACGCTGTGGGGTGAGCATGAGCAACGGCGCCAAGAGCGGCCGGTCAGGCTCGTGCGAGACTCCCCGAATGCGACTGAGCGACTTCTGGCGGCTGATGGACGACGAGTTCGGTGCCGCCTACGCGCGCTCCTTGGCGCGTGACCACGTCCTGGGGTCACTCGGCAACCTCACCCCCCTGCAGGCGCTCGAGTCAGGGATCGAGCCTCGCGAGGCCTGGTTGGCCCTGTGCGTCGACATGGACGTGCCGGTCGAACGCAGGCTCGGCAAGGAGCTGAGGGATCCCAGGAAGAGGGGTTGATTCCTTTTCGCCATAAGGCGATAGCGTTCAGGCTGTGAACAATCCGGACTCCGATCTCCTGCTCCAGGCCACCGGCTTGACCAAGACCTTTGGCGACTTCACCGCCGTGGACGGCATCGACTTCGCGGTGGAGCGGGGCGAGTCGTTTGGCTTCCTCGGACCCAACGGCGCCGGCAAGTCCTCGACGATGAAGATGGTCGGCTGCGTGTCGCCGGTGACCGGCGGCGTGCTGCGGGTGTTCGGGAAGGATCCGGCCACCCATGGCCCCCAGATCAGGGCACGTCTGGGTGTCGTCCCCCAGAAGGACACTCTCGACGAGGAGCTGACGGTCCAGGAGAATCTCTGGATCTATGGCCGTTACTTCGGTCTCTCGCGCAACGAGGTCCGTTCTCGGGCAACGGAACTGCTTGCCTTTGCGCAGCTCACCGACCGGGCCAGATCCAAGGTCGAACCGCTCTCGGGTGGCATGAGGCGGCGGCTGACGATCGCCCGCTGCCTGATCAGCCGACCTGAGATCCTGCTCCTGGACGAGCCCACCACGGGGCTGGACCCGCAGGCGCGCCACGTGTTGTGGGACAGGCTGTTCCGCCTCAAGCGCTCTGGTGTGACGTTGGTCCTGACGACTCACTACATGGACGAGGCCGAGCAGCTGTGCGACCGGCTCGTGGTCATGGACCACGGTAAGATCGTGGCACAGGGATCGCCGCGCTCGCTGATCACGCAGTACTCCACGCGGGAGGTCCTGGAGTTGCGGTTCGACACCGACGACCATGGCCACCACGGCGATGCCATCGCCGGGATCGGTGAGCGCATCGAGGTCCTGCCCGACCGGCTGCTCGTCTACGCCGAGGACGGCGACGCCGCCGCAGCAGCGGTGCACCTGAGGGGTGTGGAGCCGCTGTCCTACCTGGTTCGCCGCTCGACCCTGGAAGACGTGTTCCTTCACCTGACCGGACGGACGCTGGTGGACTGATGGACGCATCGGTCAGCACGCCAACTCCGCCGCGGACATTGACTGCGACCCCTGGGTCCGCTCCCTGGCGACCGGTCTTCGGGTCCTGGGTCACGGCGTACAAACGCACCTGGCGGGGCAGCATCTTCGGGCGCTTCCTGTCACCGTTGCTCTTCCTGCTGTCCATGGGTCTTGGCCTGGGCAACCTTGTCAACAAGTCAGCCGGAGGTGTCGCCGGGGTGCCGTATCTGCACTTCGTCGTGCCGGGAATCCTTGCGGCACAAGCCATGTGGGTGGCCATGGGGGAGTCGACCTACCCGGTGATGGGAGCGATCCGATGGAACATGAAGTACCACGCGATGCTCGCCACGCCGGTCGGCATCGACGACATCCTGATCGGCCATCTGACCTACGTCGCGATGCAGGTCACCGGCGCCACGGCCATCTTCATGGGGGTCGCCGCGCTGTTCGGGTCATTCAGCTCGTGGTGGGTGCTGCTCGCCCTGCCGATCACCGTTCTGACCGGGATGGCCTTCGCGGTGCCCATCTTCGCCTTCTCGGCCAAGCAGGAGAGCGACGGCGGCTTCAACATCCTGTTCCGCTTCATCATGACGCCGCTGTTCCTGTTGTCCGGCACGTTCTTCCCGATCGGGCAACTGCCGGCCTTCCTGCGACCGATCGCGTGGGTCACGCCGCTATGGCACGGCGTGGACGCCAACCGTTCGCTGGCCCTCGGGTCACCGCACATTGCGGGTGTTCTGGGCCACGCGGCCTACCTGGTGCTGGTGATCGTCGTTGGCGCCTTGCTGGCTCGCCACACCTTCACCCGAAGGCTTCTCAGATGACGTCCACGGCCCAGTTACCTCCCTCGCCGAACGGGGGGCTCGCCTCGCGTATCGCACGGGTGGTGCCAATGCCCGCTGGCGCGGGGATGGCGCGCATCCTGGTCGAGCGCAACATCATCAGCTACCGTCACGGCTGGATCGCCCTCGTCACGGGTTTCGCGGAGCCGGTCTTCTACCTGTTCTCGCTGGGAATCGGGCTCGGCGCGCTGGTCAAGGTGGTGACCACTGATGGTGGTCAGTCCGTGCCTTACCTGCACTTCGTGGCACCCGCTCTGCTGGCTGCGTCGGCCATGAACGGCGCCGTGTTCGACTCGACCTTCAACGTGTTCTTCAAGCTGAAGTTCGTCAGGCTCTACGACTCGGTACTGGCCACCCCGATGGGGCCGCGGGACGTGGCGGTGGGCGAGGTCGTCTGGTCACTCATTCGCGGTGGTCTGTATGCCGCTGCGTTCCTGGTGGTCGCGTTGCTCGTGGGGGCTGTGCACTCCTGGTGGGCGCTGCTCGCGCTGCCGGCTGCGACGTTCATCGGCTTCGCGTTCTCAGCGGTGGGCATGTTCGCGACCACGTTCATGCGCTCATGGGTGGACTTCGACTACGTCACCCTGGCCATCCAGCCGATGTTCTTGTTCTCTGCGACGTTCTTTCCGCTCGCGACCTACCCTGGCCTGGTGCAGTGGATGGTGCAGGCCACGCCGCTTTATCACGGGGTGGCTCTGGAGCGGGCGTTGATGCTGGGTGAGGTTGGGCCCGGGTTGCTCGTCCACGTGGCCTACCTCGCGGCATTGGGTCTGTTCGGGCTGGTCGGGGCTGCCCGCCGGATCGAGAAGTTGCTCCTGTCCTGAGGGCTGCGGTGGCGAGCTTCTCCGGCGTGTCCCTTTCCCATCGAGCCTGGCTCGAACATCAGTTCGGGTATTGTCGTCCCCATGGGTTGCCCTGGTCGTCCTACCGTCCACAGGCCTGCGCTTGATGGACGTGGCCGTCGGTGGTCGCCCGTAACGTCTGACTCGACACGAGATGCATTCCCGCATAGGTGTCGGTCGCAGGTAGACGGCGGACCCCTATACAGAAATGGCAGGTGAGGGACATGGCTGGAGCAGATCGCGTGAAGTCGCTGGACGCAGTGATGGCGCAGATCGAGAAGGCACACGGCAAGGGTGCAGTGATGCGGCTCGGCGACGAGGTCCGTGTCCCCATCGACGTCATTCCCACGGGGTCCATCGCCCTGGACGTCGCCCTGGGGATCGGCGGGCTGCCTCGCGGACGGGTCGTGGAGATCTACGGCCCGGAGAGCTCGGGCAAGACGACTGTGGCCCTGCACGCGGTGGCCAACGCCCAGAAGGCCGGCGGTATCGCGGCGTTCATCGATGCCGAGCACGCTCTTGACCCCGACTACGCCCAGAAGCTTGGGGTCGACACGGACGCGCTGCTGGTGAGTCAGCCCGACACCGGCGAGCAGGCGCTCGAGATCGCGGACATGCTCATCCGCTCCGGGGCCATCGACATCATCGTGATCGACTCGGTCGCGGCGCTGGTTCCTCGGGCCGAAATCGAGGGCGAGATGGGCGACAGTCATGTGGGGCTGCAGGCGCGACTGATGTCCCAGGCCCTGCGCAAGCTCACCGGAACGATCAACAGCACCAACACGACGATGATCTTCATCAACCAGCTCCGCGAAAAGATCGGAGTCATGTTTGGGTGTTTCTCCTACGACACCCGGGTGACGCTGGCCGACGGTTCAACGGAGAAGATCGGCAAGATCGTCAACCAGAAACTGCCTGTTGAAGTGCGCACCTACGACGTCGAGCTCAACCAGATCGTCGACCGGCCCGTCACCAACTGGTTCGACAACGGGGTGACCGAGCACTTCCTGCAGTTCACCGTGGAGAGGTCCGGCGGCAATGGTCGGGCGGAGTTCGCCGCGACGGACAACCACCTGATCCGCACTCCTGGGGGATGGCGGGAGGCTGGCGAGCTCATTGCGGGCGACCGGGTGCTCGCCAACGAAACGGCCCGGCTGAGCGATCAGCAGTGGCAGGTTGTGCTGGGCGGCCTTATGGGCGATGCCCGCCTGGCGCCCAACCTGCACGATCGCCACGGCGTCCGCTTCCAGATGGGGCACGGCGAGAAGCAGGTCGAGTACCTGGACTGGAAGGCATCACTGTTCGCCAACATCGGGCAGAGCCGTACGGTTAGCTCCAAGGGCGCTGCCTTCGTCGACCTGTCGCCGTTGTCCGAGCTCGGTGAGCTTGGCGACGTCGTCTTCTGGGGCGACGGGAAGAAGCACCTGACCGACGAGTACCTCAAGTCGCTGAATCCGTTGGCCTTGGCCGTCTGGTTCATGGACGACGGCTCGTTCACCGAGGGATCCAAGGGGTTGCAACAACGTACGGATGGCGGCAGTGGCCGGGTCGCGTTCTGCGTCGAGGCGATGAGCGAGGCGAGCCGCGTGCGGCTCGTCGACTATCTGGGCGACATCCACGGTGTTGACGCGAGGGTCTCGATCCGTGGCGCTGCCAAGAAGGCCGTCCTGACGATGACGACTGCCGGCAGCGGCAGGTTCCTAGAACTGGTGGCGCCGTACGTTCACCCATCCATGGACTACAAACTGCTTCCGTGTCTGCGTGGGCAGTTCGTCGTGGAGCCGCAGTTCGTCGAGCCGCGCCAGGTGCTCGTCCCGGCGCGGGTCCTTGAGGTCAAGATCAAGCCACAGACCAAGCCCGTGCATCGGTTCGACATCGAAGTGGCTGGTACCCGTAACTACTTCGTCGACGGCGTCATGGTGCATAACAGCCCCGAGACGACCACCGGTGGCAAGGCGCTGAAGTTCTACGCTTCGGTCCGCCTGGACGTCCGCCGCATCGAGACGCTCAAGGACGGCACCGACCCGGTGGGCAACCGCACTCGCGTCAAGGTCGTCAAGAACAAGGTCGCCCCGCCCTTCAAACAGGCCGAGTTCGACATCATCTATGGGTTGGGCATCTCCCGTGAGGGCGGCCTGATCGACATGGGCGTCGAGCACGGCTTCGTCCGCAAGTCCGGTGCCTGGTACACCTACGAGGGCGACCAGCTGGGGCAGGGCAAGGAGAACGCACGGTCGTTCCTGAAGGACAACCCCGACCTCGCTGACGAGCTGGAGAAGAAGATCAAGGAGAAGCTCGGCATAGGTCCGCGGGTCGACCAGGCGGCGGACCCGGCAAAAGACATGCCGGTCAAAGACGTACCGGTCGATTTCTGATCAGGATGGCGATGGGGACACAGGAGGAGGCTGTGCGCCCGGCGGCTGCTCTGGCCGAAGTGCCCGCGTCCTGCTCGGAGCGTGATCCGGTTGCCGATGCCCAGACGCAGGGAGCGGAACGGGATCCGCACGAGGTGGCACGGCAGATCGTGCTGCGGCAGCTGGCCCTGGCTCCGCGCAGCCGCGCTCAGCTGGGGCAGAAGCTCTCACAGCACGGTTGTCCCGCTGACGTGGCGGCGAGGGTTCTGGACCGGATGACTGAGATCGGTCTGGTCGATGATCAGGCCTACGCCCAGATGCTCGTGCGTTCCCAGCAAACCGGACGCGGTCTGGCCAAGCGTGCGCTCGCCCGTGAGCTGCGCAACAAGGGCATTGAGGACGACCTGGCCGATGAGGCGCTGGCCTCCATCTCCGATGCTGATGAACGTGATCGGGCTCGCAAACTGGTGGGCAAGAAGATTCGGGCGATGCAGGGGGTGGGTATCGAGGTCCAGACCCGACGGCTGGTCGGAATGCTGGCGCGCAAGGGCTACTCGTCAAGCGTAACGACCGCCGTCATCCGTGAGGCCGTCGCAGATGCGCCCGAGTATCCGCCAGACTGAGACGTTCGTGCTGACCGGTCGAGCATGACTGAACGAGGAGGACGTACGCTGTCGATGCGATGAGGACCTATCAGGTGCGCACCTACGGGTGTCAGATGAATGTTCATGACTCCGAGCGGCTTTCCGGGCTATTGGAGTCTGCCGGCTATATCGACATCGCGGGGGTCCCTGATCCGCCGGAGACCGCGGACGTCGTGGTGTTCAACACCTGCGCCATCCGCGAGAACGCCGACAACAAGCTGTATGGCAACCTTGGTCAGCTGCGCCCGGCGAAGACCAAGAACCCTGACATGCAGATCGCGGTCGGCGGCTGTTTGGCCCAGAAGGACCGAGCCACGATCGTGGACAGGGCGCCCTGGGTGGACGTCGTGTTCGGTACCCACAACATCGGCTCGCTTCCGGCCCTGCTGGACCGCGCCCGTCACAACAAACATGCTGAGGTTGAGATCCTTGAGAGCCTTGAGGTCTTCCCCTCGACGTTGCCCACCCGACGCGACTCGGCACACAGCGCCTTGGTGTCCGTCTCGGTGGGCTGCAACAACACCTGCTCGTTCTGCATCGTGCCGACACTGCGGGGCAAGGAGATGGACCGCCGCCCCGGTGAGATCGTCGCCGAGATCGAGGCGCTGGTGGCTCAGGGCGTTATCGAGGTCACCCTCCTGGGCCAGAACGTCAACACTTACGGTGTGGCGTTCGGCGACAAGCTGGCGTTCGGCAAGCTGTTGCGTGCCTGTGGGCAGATCGAAGGCCTCGAGAGGGTCCGCTTTACCAGCCCCCACCCGGCGGCGTTTACCCAGGACGTCATCCTCGCCATGGCCCAGACGCCCAACGTCATGCCCAGTCTGCACATGCCGCTGCAGTCCGGCTCGGACCGAATACTCAAGAAGATGCGTCGGTCCTACCGCAGCGCCACGTACCTCGGAATCCTTGAGACCGTTCGCGAGCAGATTCCCGGCGCGGCGATCACGACAGACCTGATCGTCGGATTCCCTGGTGAGACCGAAGAGGACTTCCAGGAGACGCTGGACGTGGTGCGGGCCGCGCACTTCGCCGGCGCGTTCACCTTCCAGTACTCCGTTCGCCTGGGCACCCCGGCTGCGGCTATGCCAGACCAGATCCCCAAGGTCGTTGTTCAAGAACGTTATGATCGCCTGCTCGCCGTCCAGGAAGAGCTCGCGTGGGCGGAGAACCGCAACCTGCAGGGGTGCACCGTCGAGGTGCTCGTGGCCCAAGGCGGGGGCCGCAAGGACGCTGCGACCGCACGGCTGTCTGGACGAGCGCGAGACAACCGGCTCGTACACTTCGCGGTTCCGCAGGGAGTCGAGGCGCCTCGCCCCGGTGACTTCGTGGAGGTGAGCGTGACCCGTGCCGCACCGCACCACCTCGTCGCCGACTCCGGTGTGCTGGGCGGTCTCTTCACTGTTCGCCGCACGTCGGGTGGCGACGCCTGGGCTGCCCTGCAAGACACGCCTGGCTCTGGCCGTCCCGCGGTCACTCTCGGTATGCCGTCCATCGGCCGCCCGCAGGGTGCGGCCTGGGCGACCCAGCAGCACGCGCCTGGCCCTGGCCCTCGCGCGGTCACTGTCGGTATCGCGTCCAACGAGTGGGCGCAGGGGACCCCAGCAGCCGCTGGGACCTGTCGCTGAAGCACTGGTTGTCGGTGCTCATCAGCACGGCCGTCGTCCCCGGACCTCCGGCATTCGTCGCGGAGCTGATGGGTGCAGCCGCTCATGAGCTCGACGACCTGCGTCATGCCGCGGATCGTGCGGTGTCCCGGACTGTCTTTGATCTCGCTGCGTCAGCAGATTCGTCGTCCTCATCGGTCTCGGTGCAACTGATCGTCGTGGGTCCCGGTCAGCCAGGGGAGTTCAACGCTACCGGGCCTGTGTCGTTTGCCAGCTTCGGTCGAAATGTTGTGCTCCCGGCACTGGTCGAGGGCCAGCAGTGCAACCGTGAGCTGGCGACTCCTTTGATGGTCGCCCGCTATCTTGCGAGTCGTGACATCGCCGCACACCCCGAGCATGCGCACTTATGGGCGGCCGCGCGATGGATCACGACCAGCGGTGTTGACGCTATAGCTCTGGGTGAGCAACTGCGGGCGAACGGCACCCGCATTGGGCTGATCCTGGTGGCCGACGGAGCGTCCTGTCATGGGCCCAAGGCTCCGCGGGCGCAGGATGCACGGGCCCGGGCGTACGACGACGGAGTCTGGGCGGCTCTTGCCTCTGGACAACCCGATCGGCTGGCCCACACCGATGCGGAGCTCGGTTATGAGTTGGGAGCAACCGGACCGCATGTGTGGCCGGTGCTGATCGCCGCGGCAGGAAGCAACCAGATATGCGAGGTTCTCTGGGCGGGGGCGCCGTACGGCGTCGGCTGGTCCGTTGCGGCATGGCGACCCGCAGTGAGGGCCAAGGCGGCGCAAGCCTGACCCGCCGCCGGCGTATCTGGAAGACTGCGGGCGTGTCAGTCATCGCCGTGGTGGGGCCAACAGCCAGCGGCAAGTCGGATCTCGCCCTTGCCCTTGCCCAGCGACTTGGCGGTGAGATCGTCAACGCCGATGCCATGCAGCTCTATCGCGGCATGGACATCGGCACGGCCAAGCTCCCGATCGAGGCGCGCCGGGGGATCGCCCACCACCAGCTCGACGTCCTGGACGTTCGTCAGGAGGCTAGCGTCGCGGCATACCAGCGGCAGGCCAGACTTGACCTCCTCGGTATCCGGTCCCGCCGGCACCGGCCGATCCTCGTCGGTGGCTCGGGCCTGTATGTCCGCGCGGCCCTGGACCGTCTCCAGATCCCGCCGACCGATCCCGCGGTGCGTCGCAGGCTCCAGGATGAGCTCGCGCAGGTGGGGATCGAAGCTCTGTTTGCGCGGCTTGAGCGGTCGGATCCTGTTGCAGCACAATCGATTCAGCCCAATAACGACCGGCGCGTCGTCCGCGCCCTCGAGGTCATCGAGATTACCGGCCAACCATTTGCAGCCACCTTGCCCATCCGCGAGTACGAGAGCCCCGCCATCGCCATCGGCCTGCTCGTCCCGAGGCCAGAGCTCGATGAGCGCATTGCGGCTCGAGTCCACCGCATGTGGGACGCGGGTCTGCTCGACGAGGTCCGCCGGCTGGAAGCGGCCGGTCTGAGAGTGAGCGGGACGGCGGCCAAAGCACTAGGTTACCGCCAGGTGTTGGCACACCTGGACGGCCAGCTGAGCTCAGAGCAAGCCGTCCAGGACACGATCACCTCGACCCGCAGGTTCGCCCGCCGTCAGGAGTCGTGGTTTCGGCCGGACCAACGGATCCACTGGCTCGCCTACGACGACCGGCAGCTGACAGAGCGCGCGCTCGACCTCGTCGGCTCGGGGTGAGCGATGACGGCTGAGGGACAACGGCGTGGGGGACAATGGGCGAGATGACTGACAACGGCGGGCTGCATTTCACCAAGGGACACGGCACCGAGAACGACTTCGTGCTGGTGGCCGACCTGGACGGCTCTCGTGACGTAACGGCCGAAGAGGTGCGACGCCTGACCGATCGCCGGGCCGGTATCGGTGCCGACGGTGTCATCCGGGTCGTCCCGACGCGGGCCGCCGTCGAGCAGCACGTGCGCGATCAGGGCGCCCAGGCCCGCTGGTTCATGGACTATCGCAACGCCGATGGCAGCGCTGCCGAGATGTGTGGAAACGGGACCCGGGTGTTCGCTGCATACCTGCGCCGTGAGGGCTTGGAGACCGCAGACGAGTTCGCCATCGCCACCAGGGGGGGCATCAAGGTCGTCCGCTTCGAGGGCGATCTCATTGCCGTCAACCTCGGTGACTGGTGCATCGTGGACGCGGAGGGGGCACGAGAGAAGGGCTTCGATGCCATGGTCAAGGTCCACGGACACGACCCGATGCCCGGCCTGAGCCTGGACCTGGGCAACCCTCATACTGTTGTGGCACTGTCGGATTCGGCAGATCTTGCCTCGCTGGACCTGACCCGCCGGCCAGACGTCCACCCCGCCCCGCGCCATGGCACCAACGTCGAGTTCGTTCAGCCGATCGGCCCGGGGCACATCGCCATGAGGGTGCACGAACGCGGCGTGGGGGAGACTCGTTCGTGCGGCACGGGCGCTGCCGCCGCAGCGCTGGCCACGCGTTGGTGGGCCGGAGCAGACACTGCCATCGACGTATGGCGCGTTGACGTGCCCGGTGGGACGCTGCGGGTGCGAGCCCTGCCCGGTCAGCAGGTCGAGCTGGCCGGTACGGCAGCCCTGGTGGCGGACGGGGTCACGACCCTGGCCTGACCTCCTGAGGCCCAGGTCAGGGCTGCGGTGAACGATCAGGGGTTCGGTGGACAAAGAGCAGCCGGAACCCTCTGGAGGTGGCATGGCGACCAACCGCGAAGGCGCCCGGTTCGGTCGTCTCCAGCTCGGTTGTCAGCCAACGTTGCAGAGAGTCGGATCCGAGGTTCTTCTGAACGACCAGGTACGCGGTGCTACCGGGTGTCAGGCGGGGCAACCACCGCATGAGCAGGTCGTGTAGGGCCGCCTTGCCGACCCGGATCGGCGGGTTGGACCAGATGGCGTCGAAACGGACGTCGGTCGGCACCTCGTCGGGTGTCAGGGCATGGAACTCGTTGATTCCCAGTGCTGTGGCGTTGTCACGGGCCAGACCTAGGGCACGCTGGTTCACGTCCACTGCCCAGATGCTGGCATCTGGGCAGAGGAGCCCCAGGCTCAAGGCGATGGGGCCCCACCCGGAGCCGATGTCCAGCAGGTTGCCGATCGGCGGCGGCGTGGGTGCCCTCCGCAGCAGTACCGCAGTACCGATGTCCACCCTGTCCGGGCAGAATATGCCAGGCGCGGTCTCGACGATGACCTCCTGGCCCGCCAGGAACACCCGAAGCTGGCGGCGTTCGGGTGCGCTGGCCGGCTCGGCGGTGAAGTAGTGGTCGGTCTGCTCGTTCATCGCCTCAACGCTACCGGCGCCGGTACCCGGCGGAGCCGTGCACCGAAGGGGCGTGCGCACGGGGTGGGTGCCATAACAGACGCCATGGTTCGCTCCGGGGGTCGAAGGGTGAGATCCTTGATGAGATATGACTCAACGATCTGATCTGTTCGACTTCAAGGCCTCAGCGCTGGGTGACGACGACACCTGGCATCGCGATCAGTCAGGCTTCGGCGCCGACGTCGACGGTGCCCAGCTCGAGCGTGAGGAACGCGCGGCCATGCGCCGGGTCGCCGGTCTGTCCACCGAGCTTCAGGACGTCACTGAGGTTGAGTACCGCCAGCTGCGCCTCGAGCGTGTCGTGCTCTGCGGCGTGTGGACTGAAGGCAGCGTCCAGGACGCTGACAACTCGATCCGTGAGCTGGCCGCCCTGGCTGAGACTGCAGGTTCGACGGTGCTGGCCGGACTGGTCCAGCGCCGTCACAAGCCCGATACGAGCACCTTCCTGGGGTCCGGCAAGGCGCAGGAGCTGCGTGACGTCGTCATCGCCGAAGGCGCCGACACCGTGGTCTGCGACGGCGAGCTCAGCCCCAGCCAGCGACGGGCGCTGGAGGACATCGTCAGGGTCAAGGTCATCGATCGCACGGCGTTGATCCTCGACATCTTCGCCCAGCACGCCAAGAGCCGTGAAGGCAAGGCTCAGGTTGAGCTGGCCCAGCTTCAGTACCTCCTGCCGCGCCTGCGTGGTTGGGGTGAGTCGATGTCCCGTCAGGCCGGTGGACAGGCGGCAGGCGGCCAGGGCATGGGCTCACGTGGTCCGGGTGAGACCAAGATCGAGCTTGACCGGCGCAGGATCAACAGCCGGATCGCCAAGCTCAAGCGCGAGATAACCGCCATGAAGACCACGCGGGACACCAAACGGCACAGCCGCAGGGTCAACGGCGTGGCCAGCGTGGCCATTGCCGGCTACACCAACGCCGGCAAGTCCTCCCTGCTCAACCGGCTCACGCGCGCCGGCGTCCTGGTCGACAACCAGCTCTTCGCCACCCTCGACCCGACCGTGCGCCGGGCAGAGACCGCCGATGGTCGGCTCTTCACCCTGGCCGACACCGTGGGGTTCGTCCGGGCGCTGCCGACCCAGCTCGTCGAGGCCTTCCGGTCGACCCTTGAGGAGGTCGGCGAGGCGGACCTGCTGCTTCACGTGGTCGACGGGTCCCATCCCGACCCAGAGAGTCAGATCACGGCCGTGCGCGCCGTTCTGGCCGAGGTCGGCGGTGACCAGATCAGGGAAGTCATCGTGGTCAACAAGGCGGATGCCGCGGACCCTGAGGTGCTGGACCGGCTTCGGCGCAGCGAGAAGCACTCCATTGTCGTGTCGGCTCGCACCGGCGAGGGACTGGACGAGCTCCGCAGCCTCATCGCCGACGAGCTGCCCCGGCCGGACATCGAGGTGACCGTGCTGCTGCCCTACGACCGGGGCGACCTGGTCAACAGGCTGCACCGCGAGGCCGAGATCCTCACCAGTGTGCACACCGCGCACGGCACCCGGGTCGAGGCCAGGGTCCCCCAGACCCTGGTCGACGAGCTCACGGCGTACGCAGACTGAAGCCCCACGGGGCATAGCCTGAGGCAATGCCCCCGAGAGCCCACGACCTCGACGCACTCCTGCACGCGGCGGTGCAGGGCATTGGTGGTGTCCGGCGCCCCGGACAGGTCCAGATGGTGCACGCCGTGGCCGATGCCATCGCCAAGCGCGAGCATCTCCTGGTCCAGGCGGGCACCGGCACGGGAAAGTCGCTGGCCTATCTCATCCCGGCTGTGGTGCATGCCTTGGATGCGGGCAGGCCGGCCGTCGTGGCCACCGCGACGCTGACCCTGCAGGCCCAGATCGTCGACAATGACATGCCGCGGCTGGCCCGGGCCATCGCACCGATCTTGGGTCGCCAACCGACCTACGCCCTGGTGAAGGGCCGCCGGAACTACCTGTGCCGACACAAGCTGTCCGGCGGCTTCCCCGATGAAGACGAGGGCAGCCTCCTGTCGGTGGGGGCGGTGGATGCAGGCGTCTCGTGGCTGGGGGCCGAGGTGGTACGACTGCGCTCGTGGGCCGAGACGACCCAGTCCGGTGACCGTGACGAGCTCGTGCCGGGAGTCTCCGAGCGGGCCTGGCGTCAGGTCTCGGTCTCAGCGAACGAGTGCCTGGGCCAGAAGTGTCCGATGGTCACCGAGTGCTACGTGGAACAGGCACGCTCGGCGGCCAGGGACGTCGATGTGGTGGTGACCAACCACGCCTTTATGGCGATCGACTCCTTCGAGGGTCGACAGATGTTGCCCGAGCACGACGTGCTGATCGTCGACGAGGGTCATGATCTCGTCGACCGGGTGACCTCCACCATCACCGACGAGCTGACCGTGCCCATGATCGCCGGAGCCGCTAGGCGGGCCGGGCGTCTCGCGCATACAGACCAGGTCACCGATGCGTCCGAGTTCCTCGCGGCCATCATCGAGGAGCTGCCCGAGGGGCGGCTGAACGGCCTGCCCGACTCCCTCTCCTTGGCCCTGGCACGGGTGCGGGACTCCGCTCGCGGGGTGCAGACCGAGCTGAAGCCGGCATCGCCGGAGGACAACGACGGAGCTCGGCAGGTCGCACGTGCGGCCATCGACGAGATCTTCGAGAACGCCGAGCGAATCATTGAGCAGCGTGACCTCGATGTCGCTTGGCTGAGCAAGGACCCTCGCCGTGGCTCCGTGCTGAAAGTCGCACCCATGAGTGTGGCGATGTTGATGCGGGACAAGGTATTTGTTGACCGCACGGTCATCATGACGTCGGCCACCCTCGAGCTTGGCGGTACGTTCGACTCGGTCGCCGGCACCCTCGGGCTTCGAGGTGAGGGCGCCCCGGCCTGGCAGGGGCTCGACGTCGGCAGTCCGTTCGACTACCCCAGGCAGGCCATCGCCTATGTTGCCAAGCATCTGCCGGCACCGGGACGGGACGGCATGGTGCCCGAGACGCTCGACGAGATCGAGGAACTCGTGCGCGCCGCGGGTGGCCGCACGCTCGGACTGTTCTCCTCGATGCGCGCAGCTGTCGCAGCGACCGAGGCGATGCGAGAGCGCTTCGGCAAGGACTCAGACACCCACCCGGATGCCGGCACCATCGATACCGACAGGATTGAGTTTATCTGCCAGGGGGAGGACCAGACCTCAACGCTGGTGCGCCAGTTCGCCCGCGACGCCAGGACCTGCCTGTTCGGGACACTCTCGCTCTGGCAGGGTGTTGACGTGCCCGGCTCCGCCTGTCAGCTGGTCATCATCGACCGGATCCCGTTCCCGCGCCCAGACGACCCGCTGTCCTCCGCGCGCTCGCAGGCCATTGCCCGGATGGGAGGCAACGGCTTCATGGCGGTCTCGGCCACCCACGCGGCGCTGCGGCTCGCGCAGGGCGCCGGCCGGCTGCTGCGCCGCGGCGACGACCGCGGGGTGGTGGCCTTTCTCGACTCGCGGATGATGACCGCTCGCTACGCCGGGTTCCTCCAGAAGTCCCTGCCACCGTTCTGGCCGACCGCTGACCAGGCCATGGTTCTGTCCGCTCTCAAGCGTCTGGACGAATCCGCTGCCGAGCCCCTGCCTGTGCACGAGCCGGCGCTGCGCGGAATCGCTGGGGTGCTCGAAGGAGGTCCTACGGCCGGCGAGGATGAGGACGACCGGGCGCCGGCCGCCGATCGGCGCGTGGCGCACGACCCGCCCGTTGCCAGGTCGGCGCGCACGGCCGTCACCCAGGGCCATGCGTGGACCTCGGAGCAGGACAGCGAGCTGCGCGAGGGCGTCGACCTGGGTCTGACCATGAAGGAGCTGTCCGAGCACCTCGAGCTCGAGGATGCGGTGATTACCGCCCGGCTGAGTCTTTTTGGTCTCGAGCTGTCGCACTCACCCAGGCTGGCGCTCTGAGCGCGGTCGGACTGTGTCGCCACTCCATGGCAGTCTTGGCCCCGTGACCATCCATGCCCCGGCAGTCGGCGTGCCGCCATGCGTGCTGATCTCGGGCCCGGAGAGCGTGCTTGCAGAGCGCGCTCTCGCCTCGACCTTGGCGGCGCTGCGCGCCGGCGACCCCGACCTTGAGGTCATCAAGCTGTATGCCGAGGACTACCAGAGCGGAACTTTGAGGATGCACGCGTCCCCCTCGTTGTTCGGCGGGACCAAGGCGATCGTCGTCCACGATCTCGACGAGGCGTCGGACGAGCTGCAGACCGATGTGCTGGCCTACCTGGCTGCGCCCGCCGACGAGGTCACGCTGGTCGTGGCACACAACAGCGGCCAGCGCGGCAAGAAGGTCCTGGACGCCCTGAAGAAGGCGGGGGCGCGGGTCATCGATGCCTCGGTGATCCGCTCGGATGGCGACAAGGCGCAGTTCGCCGCCAACGAGTTCCGCCGACAGGGCCGTAAGGCCACACCCGACGCGGTGCGGGCTCTGGTGGAGGCGGTCGGCAAGGACCTGCGTGAGCTGACTGCGGCCTGCGCGCAGCTGGTCGCCGATACCGATGGTCTAGTCGATCAGGGGATGGTCGAGAAGTACCACGGTGGCAAGGTCGAGGCCACCGGCTTCAAGGTCGCCGACGCGGCGATCGCCGGCAACGCGGGGGAGGCGTTGCGACTGCTGCGCCACGCCATCTCGGCCGGTGACAGCCCGGTGCCGATCGTCGCAGTCCTGGCAATGCAGCTACGCCAGATGGTAAAGGTTGGCAGCGCGGGTGGCGGCTCCTCCGGCCAGCTGGCTAGGACTCTCGCGATGGCGCCGTGGCAGATCGACCAGGCTCGCAGGAAGCTCAACGGCTGGGATCCCGACGGAGTCGGCCGGGCGATCCAGGCAGTTGCCGCGGCGGACTTTGATGTCAAGGGCGGCGCCCGAGATCCCGTCTACGCCGTCGAGCGTGCCATTCTGACGATCTGTGGTGCCCGCAACCCCCGCTGAACAGCGGGTATCTCGCCGGTTGGCGCTGTGGTCGAGCCGAGAGGAACCAACTGCGGCTTGCAAACCACGTCGACGTGGTTTGGGCACAGCCAGCCGGCAGAGCCGGCCGCGGTTTGGCGGGGTGCGCTCTTCGCTGCTAGATTTGACCGTCGCGTGCGCGCTCAGGTCGTGTGCGCATGCAGTTCCACCCAGAGCGGCTCAACTACGGGTATCCCCACGCCCGGTCCCGAGTCGCGTCTGTCGCCCTCATGACAGAGCACCATCGGCCTACCCGAATGTGAGAAAGAGTCCTCGTGGCAAACATCAAGTCCCAGCTCAAGCGCATCAAGACGAACGCTCTGCGCACCGACCGCAACAAGGCTGTCAAGAGCGAGCTCCGCACCTGGATCCGCAAGTTCAAGGCTGCGGCCGAGTCCGGCGACGCCTCTGCTGCCGCAGCCGCCCTCAAGGTCGCCTCGACCAAGCTTGACAAAGCCGTGAGCAAGGGCGTCATCCACAAGAACAACGCGGCGAACAAGAAGTCGTCCATGGCCAAGAAGGCTGCGTCCCTCTAAGGACCTGCGGCTTCCAGCTTCGAAGGGCCGTCACCGGCAAAGGTGGCGGCCTTTCTCGACCCGCCACCGTCCACGGGATGATAGTGATCCGCGCCCGGCGATGAGGCTGCGCTAACGTGTGACCCATGCGAAGCTCGCTGCTCCTTAGTTAGCCGCGTTGACCCGACCGGACCTCAACGCGGCAACCCCTCCTGCGCGAGGGGTTTTCTCATGTGGTCAGTCAGGGGCCGCCAGGAGCATGTACGTGCACCACGACGAGCAGAGGACGCGACAATGAACGACACCCCGTACCGGTACACGGCCGAGCTGGCCGAGCACATCGAGCTGTCGTGGCAGGACCGGTGGCAGAACGAGGGCACCTTCCACGCCCCGAACCCGGCCGGCCCATGGGCTGACCCCGAGGGTGTGGGCGGCCGCGAGAAGCTCTTCGTTCTGGACATGTTCCCTTACCCCTCCGGCGTTGGCCTGCACGTGGGGCATCCGCTGGGCTTCATCGCCACCGACGTCTACGCCCGCTTCCAACGGATGAAAGGCAAGAACGTCCTGCACACCCTGGGCTACGACGCGTTCGGGCTACCGGCTGAGCAGTTCGCGGTGCAGACCGGAGCGCACCCGCGCAAGACCACCGAAGACAACATGGTCACCATGCGGCGCCAGCTGCGTCGGCTGGGTCTGGGCCACGACGACCGGCGCGCGATCGCGACGACCGACGAGGAGTTCTACAAGTGGACCCAGTGGATCTTTGTCCAGATCTTCAACAGCTGGTATGACGACTCGGCCGTGGGTGGGCGTGGCAGGGCACGACCGATAGCTGAGCTGGTCACAGCGCTGGAGTCGGGGGAGCGGGCCACCGCCTCTGGCGTGCCATGGATGTTGCTGAACCCCGACACGCAGCGCAAGGAGATCGACGATCACCGGCTGGCCTACACGTGCGAGGCGCCGGTCAACTGGTGCCCTGGCTTGGGCACGGTTCTGGCCAATGAGGAAGTCACCGCCGACGGTCGCTCCGAGCGTGGCAACTTTCCGGTCTTCAAGCGCAACCTGTCCCAGTGGATGATGAGGATCACCAAGTACTCAGACCGGTTGGTCGAAGACCTGAACCGCCTGGACTGGCCCGAGCCGGTCAAGCTGATGCAGCGTAACTGGATCGGGCGTTCGTCCGGGGCCAGGGTGACCTTCCAGGCATCGAACGCCGATGGCGCGACCAGCGTGGCGGTCGATGTCTTCACAACCCGCCCGGACACGCTGTTCGGTGCCACCTTCATGGTCCTGGCGCCGGAGCATCCCTTGTTGGATTCCATTGTCCCCGTGGGCGATTGGCCCGAGGGGATGCGCGAGGCGTGGGTTCCCGGCGGACGCCACGAGGTGACCCCCAAGGAGGCGGTCGCCGCATACCGGCTGGCGGCCTTACGCAAGAGCGACATCGAGCGGCAGTCCGAGGGGAAGGACAAGACTGGCATGTTCACCGGCGCCTTCGCGACCAATCCCGTTGACGGGCGGTCGATTCCGGTATTCATGGCCGACTATGTGCTGATGGGCTACGGCACTGGTGCGATTATGGCGGTGCCGGGTCAGGACGTACGCGACCACGAGTTCGCGACCAAGTTCGACCTGCCGATCATCCGCACCGTACAACCCACGCTCGGTCACCCCGAGGACGAGGCGTTCGTGGGTGACGGTCCGGCAATCAACTCCGCCAACGACGAGATCTCACTCAACGGTCTGGGTGTCGGGCAGGCCAAGGCCAAGATCATCCAATGGTTGCAGGACAGGGGTGTTGGTGAGGAGACCATCACCTACAAGCTGCGCGACTGGTTGTTCTCGCGGCAGCGCTACTGGGGCGAGCCGTTCCCGATCGTCTACGACGAGGCCGGCCAAGTGATCGTCCTACCGGAGTCCATGCTGCCCGTGCTACTGCCAGAGGTTGCGGACTACTCCCCGGCCACGTTCGACCCACAGGACGCGGAGTCCACCCCGGCGCCGCCCCTGGCCCGGGCGCAGGACTGGGTCAACGTCGAGCTGGACCTGGGCGACGGCATGAAGCCCTACCGCCGTGAGACCAACACGATGCCCAACTGGGCCGGCTCCTGCTGGTACGAGCTGCGCTACCTGGATCCGGCCAACCATGACGCCCTTGTTGACCCCGAGGTGGAGAAGTACTGGATGGGCAAGCACGCCGAAGCCGTTGTGGGGGCGCCGGTTGGCACGCTCGATCCGGGCGGTGCCGATCTGTACGTCGGTGGAGTGGAGCACGCGGTGCTGCACTTGCTCTACTCCCGCTTCTGGCACAAGGTGCTGTTCGACCTTGGCTTCGTCAGCAGCGAGGAACCGTTCCGCAAGCTGTTCAACCAGGGCTATGTCCAGGCCTTCGCCTATCGCGACGGCCGCGGCCAGGCGGTGCCGGCGGTCGAGGTCATCGATCAGAAGGGACGTGACGGCCAGACCTCGTACACCTGGCACGGAGAGCAGGTCAGCCGTGAGTACGGCAAGATGGGCAAGTCTCTGAAGAACGTGATCACCCCGGACGAGATGTTCCAGGCCTACGGCGCGGACACGTTCCGGGTCTACGAGATGTCGATGGGCCCGCTGGACCTGTCCCGACCGTGGGAGACACGTGCAGTCATCGGTGCTCATCGTTTTCTGCAACGGCTGTGGCGTAACGTGATTGACGAAGCCAGCGGCGAATTGCTGGTCACCGAGGACGCCCCAGACGAGGCCACAAAGCGTCTCTTGCACAAGACCATTCACGCGCTGCGAACCGACTTTGATGGTCTGCGTTTCAACACGGCTATCGCTCGTCTGATCGAGCTCAACAATGCGCTGACCAAGCTGCCGAACGTGCCGCGCGAGGCGGCCGAGGCGCTGGTGGTCATGACGGCTCCGGTGGCACCACATATCGCCGAAGAGCTGTGGGCCAAGCTGGGGCACACCGAGTCGTTGACCTTCGTGGACTTTCCCATCCCCGACCCGGCGCTGCTCGTGGACGCCACGGTGACGTGCGTCGTTCAGGTCCAGGGCAAGGTACGCGACCGCATCGAGGTGCCTGCTGACATCGGTGAGGACGACCTCCAGGCTCAGGCGTTGGCCGGCGACAAGATCAAGTCTGCCCTTGCGGGCAAGGTCGTGCGCAAGGTCATCGTGCGTGCGCCGAACCTGGTCAACATCGTCGCCAGCTGAGAAAGACCTGGTGACGGCAGGCCCGAACGGGGCAAGCCCGGGGAGTGTGCACGGTCACCATCCCTGGGCATGCGGCGGTAGCCTGCCCGGGTGAGCGTTGCGATCGTCACCGATTCCACGGCATCGCTGCCCCTGGATCTTGTGGGGAGCCACAGCATCTGGGTCGTCCCGCTGCACGTCGTGTTCGGCGGCCGTCAGTTCAGCGAGGGCGTCGACGTCACTGCCGCCGAGGTGGCGGCTGCGCTACGCAAGTTCACTGCGGTGAGCACATCGCGCCCGTCGCCGCAGGCATTCCTCGATGTCTACCAGGCGGCAGCGGCGGGTGGCGCCGACGCCGTCGTGTCGGTGCACATCTCCTCGGACATGTCCGGGACAGTCGAGTCCGCCACGCTTGCAGCCAGCCGGTCGCCGATCCCTGTGGAGGTCGTCGACTCCCGTTCCTTGGGTATGGCAATGGGCTACGCCGTGATCTCCGCGGCGACCGCCGCGCATCAGGGTCAAGACGCCAAAACTGTTGCCGCTATTGCGAGTTCGCGGGCCAAGGCGGCCACCGTCATCTTCTACGTCGATACTCTTGAGCATCTGCGTCGCGGTGGCCGGATCGGAGCGGCTTCCGCCCTGCTTGGCTCTGCTCTGGCCATCAAGCCGTTGCTGGCGTTGTCGGACGGGCACATCATGCCGATCGAGAAGGTGCGGACGTCCGCCCGCGCGTTGAGCAGGCTGGAGGAGTTGGCTCTCAAAGCGGTTGGCTCGGCGGGCAAGGCAGGTGTCGACATCGCCGTCCATCATCTTGACTCGCAGGCTCGCGCCGGCGATCTGGTCGATCGGCTGCGCGCACGTGTCCCCTTGACCACGGTGATCCTGGTCGAGCTTGGGGCGGTGGTGGGAACGCACGTGGGTCCGGGCACGATCGCGGTTGCCGTCTCGCCGCGACCCGACGGTGGCCGGGGCTGACCATGCCGGGATCATGGACGATCGTCGCGGTGGCCGCACCGCTTGGGTTCTTCGTCGGAGCGGTCAACCCGGCGACGATCATCGCCACGATTCGCCACGCGGATCTGCGACAGGGCTCCGGCAACCCCGGCGCGACGAACGTCGGTCGGGTCTTGGGCGTGCGATGGGGCGTGGTCGTCGCCCTGATCGACGTCCTCAAGGGTCTGGTCCCCACGTTGCTGGCGCTGTGGCTGGTTGACCGCCTCACGGCGTACGTGGTGGGCCTGGCCGCCGTCCTGGGGCATGTTCTGTCTCCGTTCCTTCGGGGACGCGGCGGCAAGGGCGTCGCCACGTCGATGGGCGCGATCCTGGCGGTCTTCCCCTGGTTCGCCCTGGGGACCCTTCTCGTCTTCGGGCTGATGCTGTGGCGGACTCGGTGGGTGGCTGGCTCCTCGATTGTGGCCGCGGGAGTGCTGGGGCTCTATGCCGGGTTGGCGCCGCTGCCAGCGCCGGTCGCCGCTGGCAGGTTGTGGGGGATCTGCATTGCCTTGCTCGTCATCGTCCGCCACCATCGCAACATTCGTGCTTGGGTTCACCGGCGCCTGGCCTGAGCTTGCTCAGCGGACCAGCCGTGCCGCTGCGTGCTGCCCGACAACGCCAACCCCGTCCTGAAGGCGGACCTTAGCTGATCGCGCGCTGATACTCGGTGACCTCGAGACCCTGCGGCCCATCAGCGGGCTGGCATTTGAGGCACGACGCTGCATATCGGGGAGCGGGGGGGTTGTGAACTGCTCAAGGCGGCCCACCACGGTCCGTCTTCGAGACCCCAACCGGACCCTGCAGGTGCGGACACCGGTGGCAGTGATCAAGTGTGGGAGCCCGCAACACGAACGGCCCCACCGGCAGCCTTGACCTGGGCCACGGCCTTCAGGTTTCGATACCGACCAGAGCGTCTTTCCCGCGCTCACCCCAGCCGGCGATCGTGGCCATCCTGGTCTTGACCCGTTGGCGGTGAAAGGTCGTCGTGAGAGACGATGTCGACCAGCTGCGATCGGTGGGCGTGCTCTGCGGCCACGCCCTGTCAAGAACATGAGCTCAGCTGAGCAGGGCCGTGATGGCCAGCAGCACCGGCACCGACAGGACCGTCGTGACGAAGATCGAGTCACGGGCCAGAGTCGTTGAGCGGTCGTATCGGGTGGCGTAGACGAAGATGTTCTGAGCTGTGGGCAAGGCCGCGACCAGGGTTGCCGCCAACAACGCGCGGCCGTCGAGGCCGAAAAGCCAGCGCGCCGCGGCATAGGCGACCAGGGGCTGCACCAGCAGCTTGAGCACGCACACCACGGTGAGCTCCGCTACCGACCCACCCGCGATCGGGCGTGGGCCCAGTCGCAGCGAAATACCATATGCCAGAAGGACACCGGGCACAGCCATCCCCGCGACCAACGCCACTGGGGCGGCGATCGCGGCGGGTACCTGCCGACCGGCCACCGAGCAGAGCAGGCCTAGGAAGGACCCGACCGTGATCGGGTTGCGCAGTGGTTGGCTGATGATGCCCAACAGTGAGGTGCGACGCCTGGATCCGACCGTATCAAGGACAGCAAAGGCCAGCGGTGTGATCACCAGGAGCTGCATCAGCAGGACGGGGGCGATGAATGAAGCAGTTCCCAGGACGTACACGGTGATCGGCAGGCCCAGGTTTCCCGCGTTTACCTAGGCCGAAGACAGCGCGCCCAGGACCGTGTCGCCGGTTGATCGGTGCCATACGGTGCGAGCGAGAAGCACGTAGACCGCAGCTGTCCCGACGAAGCTCAGTGCCGCGGCGGCCAGTGCGGAGGACAGGATTTGGCCGACCGGCGCGGTCGAAAGAGTCTGGAACAGCAGCGCCGGTGTCGCCACGAAGAAGACGAGTCGGGTCAGGAGCAGCTGGCTGTCGGAACGCAGCACCCCGAGGTGGGCCAGGAGCAACCCCAGGCCGATGACGGCTCCGATGGTGGCGAACCCGGCCAGTACCCCCTGCAAAGGCGTTGAGCTCAGCCGCGGACCATGACGCGAGGCGTCGCGGTGGCCGCCTCGCACAGCGCGTCCAACGTGGCCTTGACCGCCGGAACCCGTTGCAGGTCAGAGGTGGTGACCACATGGACCTCTCGGCGCGAGGCGGGTGAGATGGGCAGGGTGACGACGTCGGGGTGGTTGGCGCTACGAAGGATCAGATCGGGGATCAGCGCCACGCCCAGGCCCTCGGCGACCAGGCCCAGGACGGCGACGTAGTCCTCTGTCTCGAAGGAGACGTTGGGCATGAACCCGGCCTTGTGGCACAGCTGCAGGAGGTGACCACGACAGCGGGGGCAGCCGGCGATCCACGACTCGTGGTCGAGCAGGGACAGGTCAGCGACCTTGGCGGCCGCCATCGGGTGGTTTTTGGGCAGCGCGAGGCGGACCTCATCGTCGAGCAGCTTGTGGATGACGAACATATCGAGATCCTCCTCGCCGCGTCCGAGGTCCGTGCCCTCGTAGGCAAAGGCCACCGCGAGGTCGCACTCGCCGGCACGCAACGCCGCCAGCGACTCGGGTGGTTCGGCCTCGGTGAAGGTCACCTTGATCTCGGGGAAACGTTCCTTGACCAGGGCCAGCGCGCGGGGGACCAGCGTCGCCGAGGACGAGGGGAAGGCCATCAGCCTGACCCGCCCGGCCCGTAGGCCGGCGATCGCGGCGACCTCCTCCTCGGCAGCATCGAGCGCGGCCAGCACCCCCACCGCATGCCGCGCCAGCACTTGGCCTGCCTCGGTCAGGCGCACGTTGCGCCCCACTCGCTCGACGAGTACCGTCCCGGTGCGCTGCTCGAGGCGCCGCACCATCTGGGAGATGGCGGGTTGGGAGTAGCCCAGTGAAAGGGCTGCCAAGGTGAAGCTTCCCTCGTCGGCGATCGCCCGCATCACGCGCAGCCCGGCGGCATCAATCATGTCGACAAGTCTATAACGACAAGTTATCCTTCGGCATAGTATTCGTGGTCTGATGTGATCTGGGAATGGTTGTCACCGCGGTGTCAACCCACCCGGCACGACATGCATCGTCTCGATGCGGCCTTGAAGTCGATGCGGGAGTGAACCGCCGCATACTGTTGACGTGCAGACCGCGCTGACGACGGCCCCGGACCGGGCGGCATACGAACGACTTGTCGAGCTCCTGCGAGGGGGCAACGTAACCGTCCTCAGCGGCGCTGGCTTGTCCACGGAGTCAGGAATCCCGGACTACAGGGGACCGGACGGCAGGCGCCGCGTGACGCCGATGACGTACGGCGAATTCGTTGCCTCGCCGGTGAATCGGCAACGATACTGGGCGCGCAGCTATGCCGGGTGGCGACGGTTTGCCGGTGCCGGACCCAACGAGGGACATCGCGCGGTCGCGGATCTTCAACGCCTAGGCCTGGTTCGAGCGATCATCACCCAGAATGTCGATGGGCTGCACCAGCTGGCAGGCGCACTTGATGTTATCGAGCTGCACGGCAGTCTCACTCTGGTCCGGTGCCTGAACTGTGGTGAGACCACACCCAGAACCGAGCTTGATAGACGGTTGGCGGAGGCGAACCCGCATTTCGAGGTGATTTTGGGGGAGATCCGTCCCGACGGCGACGTGGTGTTGGCGCGCGAGGCCATAGCCGGCTTTCACCCACCGCGGTGTCTGGTCTGTCAGTCGGACCTGGTCAAACCCGATGTCGTGTTCTTCGGCGAGTCCGTGCCCAAGACCCTTGTCGAGCAATGTTTCTCGCAGGTTGAGGCCTCGTCGGGGCTCGTGGTCCTAGGCTCCTCATTGCAGGTGATGAGCGGCTATCGGTTCGTGCGAAGGGCGGCCGCGAACGGCATACCGGTGGCGATCGTGACCCGTGGGCCGAGCCGTGGCGACGAGGCGACGATCCGGCTTGACGTGCCCCTCGGGATCACCCTGAGCCGAATCGTGCAGGACGTCCAGGGGTAGGGCGGGCGGATCAGACCTTGCGCAACACCGCGGTGACCCTGCCCAAGATGGTGGCGTGATCGCCGTCGATGGGGGAGAACGCCTCGTTCTGCGGCAAGAGCCATACGTGGCCGCCCTCGCGCTTGAACGTCTTGACGGTTGCCTCGTTGTCCAGCATCGCCGCGACGATGTCGCCGTTGTCGGCGGTCGGCTGCTGGCGCACGACGACCCAGTCCCCGTCACAGATGGCCGCTTCGATCATGGAGTGGCCGACGACCTTTAGCAGGAAGAGCTCGCCCTCGCCGACGATCTGCCGCGGCAGGGTGAAGACGTCGTCCACGACCTCCTCGGCGGTGATCGGGACACCGGCCGCGATCTGGCCGAGCACTGGCACGTATGCGGGGGTGGGACGGGAGTCGCCGCTGCCGGTCTCGTCGATCACCTCGGTGTGGGACTGACGGTAGCCGCGGGCATCCGAGGCGGTATTGGGGGAGAGCACCTCGATCGCCCGGGGTCGGTTGGGGTCCTTGCGCAGGTAACCCTTGCGTTCGAGTGCCAAGAGCTGGTACGAGACGCTGCTGGGACTCTGCAGCCCTACCGCCTCGCCGATCTCGCGCAGGCTCGGCGGGTAGCCGCGACGGTCCACCGAGTTGCGGATCACCTCGAGCACGCGACGCTGACGGGTGCTCAACCCGTCGCCGGTCTCGCGGTCGGGCATCTCGTGGACCTTAGCCATCGTTTCGTCCCTGTGTTCGTGCTCGGAGACACCAGTTGTCAGAGGTGCCTGCTGGGCTGTTCGACATGCGGACAGCCTATGCCGCTCGGACACAGATCTCAAACACCTGTTCGACTCGTGTCTCGACTTTGTCGGTGGGGTGTGTTAGACCTCGTACTAGAGTTCTATCAGACGTACGTTCGATAAAAGTCAAGTACCGCGCCACGCTGGAGGACGCCATGTCAGACGCAGTCGCCCGGGAGCTCGTCACCGCACCCGCCCCCATCCCGGCGACCGTCCGTCCGCGGCTGCGTCTGGTAGGCCCTGACGAGCGTGGCGGCCCGCCAGAGGGTGCCTGTGCGCGGGCGCACCCGCCCACGCGGCTCACCGGTCGAGGCCGGCTCGTCATCACGCTCGTGGCCACCGCGGTCGTGGTGGCCCTGGCAGTGGTGCTCGCGACCTCGGTCGGCCCGGCCCGTCCGCAGATCGACCACGCCACCGCGGTCTCGGTCGGCCAGACTCTTTCAGACGTGGCTGCCGCCCAGCTGCCGAGCCTGCCGATCAACGATGCCGTGGCACGGATCCAGCTCGTCAACGGGCTGAGCACTTCCCAGGTGCATGCAGGTCAGTCGCTGCTGATCCCGGCCTTGCGCTGACCTGAGCCGCGGCTTTGGGGGAGTCAGCCCGCAGGGATGACAGCGTCAGCGAAGGACCACCCCAGAACCAACAGGACGCCGACACGCCGACGCGGTGCGGGACGCGCATATCGCCTTGTGTCCCGGGCAGTATCGACGTAAGATCCCTATATATAGTAGTTACATGGACGTAAGTCATCCACATGTAGTCCCCAAGCAAGCAGACTTATCCCCAGGTCATCCACACGTTGACCACAGGTTCGTCCCCAAGTGGCCCAAAGAAGAGGCCTTCGGACGACCGCACGGAGCAAAACTCAAAGCCTACGAGCAGAAAGTGGGACCACCACAATGCATTGCCCGTTCTGCCGCTACACGGACAGTCGAGTCATTGACAGTCGCACGGCCGACGACGGCACTGCGATCCGCCGCCGGCGGCAGTGTCCTGAGTGCAACCGACGTTTCACCACGGTCGAGACCGCGAGCCTGTCGGTAGTCAAGCGCAGTGGTGTGAATGAGCCGTTCAGCCGCAGCAAGGTCCTGGTCGGTGTGCGCAAGGCCTGCCAGGGACGTCCGGTCACCGACGATGACCTGGCCAGGCTCGCCCAGAGGGTCGAGGAGGCGATCCGGGCACAGGGGAGCGCCGAGGTCGACGCCCACGAGGTGGGGTTGGCCGTCCTCGGACCGCTGCGCGAGCTGGACGAGATCGCCTACCTGCGATTCGCCAGCGTCTACCAGGCGTTCGAAAGCCTCGAGGACTTCGAGTCCGCGATAACCCTGCTTCGCGCCGAGCGCGATGCAACGGGTCAAGAGCCAGACCCAGCCAAGGACATGGCGGGGAGCTAGTCAGCAGGAGCCGACCACCGGCTGAGTTGTCGGTGGTCGGAGCAAGACTTGACCACACCGGAAACCAGGGCCAGGGAGACCAACAATGACGGAGACGACCGGCGCGAGCGCAGGGGCGCAACCCAACAGCGGCAACACTGCCAACCACGGCAAGAAGGGCGTGAAGGGCGTGAAGGTCACGCGCATCTTCACCACCCCCGGCGTGCACCCCTATGACGAGGTCACCTGGGAGCACCGCGACGTCGTCCAGCAGAACTGGAAGACCGGCCTGACGATCTTCGAACAGCGCGACGTGGAGTTCCCGGACTTCTGGTCGGTCAACGCCTCCACGATTGTCACCACCAAGTACTTCCGCGGCGCCGTCGGCACCCCCGAGCGTGAGAAGGGGCTCAAGCAGCTCATCGATCGCGTCGTGCTGACATATGTCAAGGCTGGCAACGACCACGGCTACTTTGCGACGCCCGAGGATGCCGAGCTGTTCGAGCACGAGCTGACCTGGGCCCTGCTGCACCAGGTGTTCAGCTTCAACTCGCCGGTGTGGTTCAACGTGGGCACCTCCTCCCCCCAGCAGGTGTCAGCTTGTTTTATCCTGGCCGTCGACGACTCGATGGATTCGATCCTCAACTGGTACCGCGAAGAGGGTTTCATCTTCAAAGGCGGTTCCGGCGCCGGCCTGAACCTCTCCCGCATCCGTAGCTCCAAGGAGCTACTGTCCTCAGGCGGTACCGCAAGTGGTCCGGTCAGCTTCATGCGCGGCGCTGACGCGTCGGCCGGCACCATCAAGAGCGGCGGCGCCACCCGTCGTGCGGCCAAGATGGTGGTTCTGGACGTCGACCATCCCGACATCGTGGAGTTCGTCCAGACCAAGGCTCACGAGGAGCACAAGATCCGGGCGCTGCGTGACGCCGGCTTTGACATGGACCTGGACGGCAAGGACATCATCTCCGTGCAGTATCAGAACGCCAACAACTCAGTGCGTGTCACCGACGACTTCATGCATGCGGTCGAGGACGGCAACGAGTTCGCCCTGCGGGCTCGTGGCACCGGCGAGGTCCTCGAGACCGTCGACGCTAAGGAGCTCTTCGAGAAGATCGCCAAGGCTGCGTGGGAGTGTGCCGACCCGGGTATCCAGTACGACGACACGATCAACGACTGGCACACCAACCCCGAGACCGGTCGGATCACCGCATCTAACCCTTGCTTCCCGGCCGACCAGCGTGTCGTCACCGACAAGGGACTTATTCCGATCGGCGACTTGGTCAGCCGGGCGACGCACGGTGAGGTCTTCGACGTCTACACGAACGACGTCACCAGCGAGGACGAGCCAACCCCTCGCGTGGTCGCGACCACCCCGGTCCGCTACATGGTGACCGGGACGAACGAGATCCTGGAGCTGCGTTTCACCGACGGCTCCCGACTGCGTTGCACGCCGAATCACCGCCTGTGGACTGACAATCGTGGCTGGGTGCAGGCCGAGGCTCTGCTCGAGAACGACGAGGTTACCCGCTCCTTTCGCTATGCACCGCGCACGATGTCCGAGCAGCAGTTGCCATTGGCGGCTCGGTCGGTGGCGCTGCAGGAGCGAGGCCTGAACCTGCCTGAGAAGTGGGACGAGGAGCTGGCGCACTATCTTGGCTGGCTCACCGCAGACGGCGGTCTGACAGATGCCCTCGCGACCACGGTCTACGGCGGTGTGCAGGAGGACCAGAGTGTGATGCTGCGTCACCGGACCATGCTTGCCGGCTGGACCGGATTGGCCGTCAAGCCAAGTTTGCAACAGAGCGGCACCATGCATCTGCGCAGCGGCAATGGCAAGGTCCGTCAGTACCTTGCAGCCTTGGGGGTCACGCAGGAGCGGTCGGCTCACAAGGTTGTCCCTGCTGCGGTGTTTGAGGCTCCGGAAGAGGCGCTGGTTTCCTATCTCAGCGGGCTGTTTGACGCCGATGGCCGGGTGGTCAACGACGGAGCCAAGGGGGCGCGTTACGTCGGTCTCGGGAGCCGCTCTGAGGAGCTCTTGCTGGGCGTTCAGGAGCTGCTGGCCTCACTCGGCATGGCCAGCTGCATCGATAACACTGGCGCCGGGTCGGAGTCCTCCCGCTATAACCGGAAGGACCGCAGTGAAGGTCTTCGCGGCTCTGACGGCCCGATGTTCGACCTACGGATCACCGGTCCTTCATTGCGCGACTTCGCCGTGACCATTGGGTTCACGTTGCCAGCCAAGTCGGAGAAGCTAGCCCAGGTCGTGGATCACCAGGGTGTCTACAACGTCAAGGAGACGGTGCGTCTCGTGTCGCGGGAGTCCCGCGGTTTCGAGACCACGTACAACCTGACTGAGCCGAGGAACCACTCCTACGTCGTCGGTGGTGTGGTTGTCGCCAACTGCTCGGAATACATGTCGCTGGACAACTCCTCATGCAACCTGGCCTCACTCAACCTGATGTCGTTCCTGCGCGACGACGACACCTTCGACGCGCAGACCTACCAGGAGGTTGTCGAGCTCGTCATCACCGCAATGGACATCTCGATCTGCTTCGCCGACTTCCCGACTAAGCCGATCGCGGAGACCACCCGTGACTACCGTCAGCTGGGCATCGGCTACGCCAACCTCGGCGCGCTGCTCATGGCGACCGGCCACGGCTACGACTCCGAGGGTGGCCGCGCACTGGCTGCCTCGCTGACGTCACTGCTGACCGGTGCCGCCTACAAGCGCTCCGCCGAGCTGGCTGGCGTGGTTGGTCCCTATGCCGGGTACGCCCGCAACGCGGACGCCCACAAGCGCGTGATGCGCAAGCACCAGGCGGCCAATGACCAGATCCGCACCTTGGACACGATGGATGGTGACGTTCATCGCCTGGCCACCAAGGCGTGGGATGAGGTCGTCAGGCTTGGCGAGAAGAATGGATACCGCAACGCACAGGCCTCGGTGCTCGCACCCACCGGCACAATTTCCTTCATGATGGACGCCGACACGACCGGAATCGAGCCGGACTTCTCGCTGGTCAAGTTCAAGAAGCTCGTCGGGGGCGGCTCCATGCAGATCGTCAACCTGACGATCCCGCGTGCGCTGAAGAAGATGGGTTACACGGGCGAGACCATCGAGGCGATCGTCGAGTTCATCGCCGACAAGGGGCACGTCATCGACGCCCCCGGCCTCAAGCCCGAGCACTACGAGGTCTTCGACACGGCGATGGGCGAACGCTCGATCTCCGCAATGGGTCACATCCGGATGATGGCGGCCACCCAGCCGTTCATCTCCGGGGCGATCTCCAAGACGGTCAACCTGCCCGAAGATGCCACGGTCGAGGAGATCGAGGACGTTTACCTGCAGGGCTGGAAGCTCGGCCTGAAAGCGCTTGCAGTATATAGAGATTCGTGCAAAGTTGGGCAACCACTCTCCGATGGTGGCTCGACCGCCAAAGACGCCGCGGCGGACAAGGCTGCCGGTAATGTCGAGAGGATCATCGAGTATCGTCCGGTCCGCAAGCGTCTGCCCAAGCGTCGCCCGAGCCAGACCATCTCGTTCTCGGTGGGTGGCGCCGAGGGTTATCTGACCGCCGGCTCCTACCCTGACGACGGCCTGGGTGAGCTGTTCCTGAAGTTCGGTAAGCAGGGTTCGACCTTGGGCGGCGTGATGGACGCGTTCTCCATCGCGGTTTCGATCGGTCTGCAGTACGGCGTGCCGCTGGAGACCTTCGTCGAGAAGTTCACTAACCTGCGTTTCGAGCCTGCCGGTCTGACCGATGACCCGGACATCCGAATGGCGCAGTCGATTATGGACTACGTGTTCCGTCGACTGGCGCTGGATTACATGGACTTCGAGACCCGCTCGTTCATGGGCATCCATACCGCCGGTGAACGCGCACGTCAGCTCGAGACCGGTTCGTATGCGGCGCCGGTGGACTCCGAGTCCGACGAGGAGGTCTCGGATGAGCTCGAGGGTTTCGCTCAGTCCGCCCAGCTTTCCAAGAGGTTCGCCAAGCAGCACTTGACCAGGGCTGAGACCGTCGCTGAATACGGCTCGGGCACGACTTCGGCCAAGTTGGTCGAGGGTGTCGGTTCGTCGGCTGAGCTGATGGAGAGGTTCCAGGGCAAGTCCGCAGATGCGCCGATCTGTCTGACCTGTGGCACCAAGATGCGGCCTTCTGGGTCGTGCTACGTGTGCGAGGGATGTGGCAGCACCAGCGGCTGCAGTTGATGTGGTCGGTCAGGCAATGTCGCGGGCGGCGGGTGACCAAAGACCTCCGCTGCGTCAGTTATGTCGCCAGATTGGTCACAGCGACATTGTCCGGCTGATCTGAAGGGGTGCCCCGGTCCTGTGACCGGGGCACTTCTTGTTGGTGGTGGTCGCGCGATGCTGGGCCACCTTGCTCAACTGCGAAGTCGCATTGGAGTGCGGTCACGACAGCGCCGGTTCCTTGGTCGCAGCACAGGCATTGACCCGTACGGCGGCTGGCTTTGCACTCGGCTAGTACCTAACCCGAAGCTACGTGGCGTGTGACGCGTGAAACCCCTGTTGAGCAGGGTTTCGTCGTTTTGGCGGTTGGGCGTTCTGGCTACTTCAGGGTGAGGGGGATCGCTACGCTCACGAGCTCGAAGGCTCGGCGTTGGGTGGGGTGGGGATGGGGAGTAGGTCGAAGCCGGACTCGTCGTGGCCGGCGACGCGTAGGTGGTTACGGGTGAGGGTGGCGAGGTGGCCCAGCAGGGTGGTGAAACTGCGGGCGGGCAGGTCGTCGGTCGTGGTCTTGGTCGCGGCCTTGCCGTCGGCGCCCTGGGAGCGTTGCCCGCGGGCGACGGGGTCGGGGCGGTTCTCTTCGGCCAAGGTCAGTGGCGCCCATGCTTGGCGTAGGTGCCAGGTCAGGTAGGCGGCGAGCATGCAGATGAAGACGTGCGCGCGGACCCTGGTCTCGGTGTAGTGGTGGATTGGTCGCAGGTCCACATCGATGGCCTTCAGGGAGCGGAAGTCCCGTTCGACGCGGGCCAGGGACTCGTAGGTCGCCACCACCTGGGCGGGGTTCATCTGCTCGGGGCCAATGGTGTTGCGGATGACGTACAGCCCGTCCAGGGCCGCCTCCGCGGCGATGGCCTCGGCGTTGCGGGAGAACGCGAAACGATCATCGGTAATGTCCAAGATGTAGTGCTTGGCCATCTTGTTCCGGCCGATGACCTTCCCGACCCGCACCCCGATCTTGCCGGCACCGGCAAGGCGCCCGGCATTGGCGGCGACGACCTTGGTCAGCTGAACATCGGTGGCTTCCAGCAGTGCCAGGCGTTTGCGGGCCTGCTCGTCGGCCAGGGCGGGGTTACGGCACGCGACCAGGCGTTCCCCGGGATAGTCGGGGTGGGTGATCTCGGCGAGGTTGGCCTGGTCGAACAGGGTCATCTGCAGTGGTCCGTTGTCGGCGGCAAGGGCGGCGAGCGGCGAGGCTCGTAGCGCGGTGACCCAGCCGAGGCCGCCGAGGTCGCGTAGTTCCTGTACGCGGGCGCTCGTGATCATTCCCCGGTCTGCGACCATCACCATGTCCTTGAGGGAGAAGGTGTCCTTGACGGCTTGAACGATGGTCGTGAATGCGGTGGGATCGGCGGTGTTGCCGGGGAACACCCGTACCGCGACCGGGCGTCCGGCGGGGTCGGTCAGTAGCCCGTACTCGATCTGGGGCAGGCCTTTCTTGCCGTCGCGGGAGTACCCGCGGGCCGCCTTCGCCGTCATTTGTCCCGACGTATCAAGCCGCAACCATGACCACGGTGGAAGGTGACCTGGGGCGCCGTGCCCGACGTCGCGTTGTTCGCGTACGTCAAGGCCATCGAAGGGGCTGTCTCAACCGAACTTTCTTGGCTACTTCGCCGCGGTCCATGATGTGCGCCGAGGACTCCATGGGCCGTGCGATCCTATTGGCTGGGCTCGTCAGGCCTGGCCATATTTTGCTGTCTCTCTTCTCGTTGGGTGGGTTGGATCCTCACCTTGATCCTCGTCCGACTGCCCGGACCACCTCTCGCATTCACTACCCTGCGGGCGGCCATGTATTTCTCATCCATCTCGCTCACCTCATCGTGAACTACGTTCTCGTTGGGCACTCTGTACTGATGAGGGCCAGGTCTGCGATGAGCTTGTCAGGCCCAGCGCAGTCTGGCTTATGTTGCATCCTGAAAGCCTCGCCGCCGCGGTGTTGCCGGGGAGCCGTCAGAGGTAGGAGCAGTGTCTACGTCAGGTGCACGAGACCGCGTGCGTGTCAGCGCGCGTGGATCGGCCAGGTCTCTTTGAAGTGTCAGCAGTCGTGAGCGCGGCCACCTGCCGGCGCTACTACACGCCGAGCTTGGCAGCAGGCTCTGCACGTGTGTGCGCGCCGTACTCCGTTGAACACCAAGCTGATCGGCCATCTGCTCCGTGGTCAGCCCATTCATGATTCAGCGCATCACTTCCTACCCGTGCTCCGCCGCTGCCGCCTTCGTCGGTCAGCCGTCGAGCTGCGACATCGGTCACGGCGACTTTGTCAGAATGAGCTAAGCGGATGCCCCGGTCTTCTGACCGGGGCATCCCGTGCGTGGGGATGGGGAATGTGCTGATTGTCGGGCGCGGTTGTGAGGCGGAGTCCGGCTTCCGTTCGGCAGTTTCCGCTGTTGATGTGGATCGAGCCGCAGTGCGCAGAGGGGACGTGCGAGAAGGTGTAGGCGGTGGGGCAGGGCCGGCGCCTCGGATCGAGTACGACCTCCGTCTCGCTATAGGGCACGCGCGGCAAGATGTCGAAGTGACCTTGCCTTCATGAGGTGCTGGGGGTCGGTGAGGTCACCCTTTCTTTGCGGGGTGAGGATGCGTCGTCCGTCTTTGGCCGTGGGTCAAAATGAGATTGATCAGCCTGGCAAGGATGAGTTGATGCTCGTCGGCGCCGAGCGCGCGGCGGACATCGTCTCCGCGTTGGATGTGGCGTAGTAGAGCGCTTGGGCGAGGTTGAGCCCGAGGGGCTGGTCCTCACGCATTTCACGGGGCTTGCCGCTGATGTCGGAGGCGAGGAGGCTGCGACCTGTCCAGTTGGCGCTCCTGCGGGGTTGTGGGTAGGCGAGCAGGTCGAGATATCCCATTACGCAGACGAGCCCCGGACGGCGGATCTATGCTCGACCCACATCGTTGGGAGAGCGCCACATGCCAGACCCGCTAACTGTGATTCCGCAGGCCTGGGAGCGGCGCGAGCCATATTTTGCGGGCGATAGCTGGCAAAGATTGGCCCACGATGAAGGCGGTCGATGGCGTTGACCAAGCAGTCGTGGTCCAGGCTGACGACTTTCCTCGTGTCTGAGGCCAAACCGTCAACGGTGTTGTCCTACCAACAGATCGAACGCATCCTTGGGCATCCGCTTCCGGCATCGGCCCGCAAGCACGCCGCCTTCTGGTCTAACACGTCCGGCTACTCGTTTGCATGGCGGAACGCTGGAAGGGAAGTCAGCCGTCGGGGTCTGTTGCTCGAACAGATCACCTTCATGCACAGACACGTCGCGTCGGATGCTTCGAGACCGCCGATCGAGATACCGCCGCTGCACATCGTGGTGGAGACCTCAGGCGCTCAGTCCGGTGCGATCGAAGTCGCCGATGGCGCAGGGTCGGAACAGGAGGGTGATGTTCTCCTGCTTGGCTGGGTCAAACTCAAGGCGAGCTCGCAGCAGAAAGCTAAAGACCTCTACGTATCAGACCTCTTTGGCAAACGGCGCGGATACGCTGACCAACGCGCGCTGCCGTGGTTCGTGCTCTCCGCCGAGCATGGACTGCTTCGCCCCGACGACTTGGTTGCTCCGTGTGACGTGGAGCTCAAAGCCCAGCCGGCCAGCTATCGCAGGGCGTGGGGCGCATGGGTCATCGCACGGCTACGGTGTGAGCTCGGCACGCTGACAGGAGTTCGGCTCGAGGTTCACGCGGGAGAGGTCTACACCGAGTCTCTCCTAGAGCCCGCAAGGGCAGCTGGGGCGACTCTCATGCGCCCGTTGCGGGGCCTGAGGCAGGGTGAACAACTGGCTTGGTACCTTTCTCATCCCGGCTCGCCGAGCGGCTGAGTCTGGATGCCCGTCACCGTGGCCGCCGCAATCGACGCTCCTTGCGATCCATCAGCGGGTGAGAAGGTCGACGCCTTGGTCAGTTCGCTGCGCGACCCAGCTTGCGCGATTCGGCTCGAGCATCTGGATGAGTCGCAAGTCCCGACGGTGCCAGGGCTTTACTCGTGGTGGGTCGATGAACCGGGTGCTGTGGCCCTCACGTCGGGCCTGGGACACCATGTGGACGCAGGCCTCATCTACGTTGGTCAAGCGGGGGCGACACGGTGGCCGAGTGGTCGGCGTTCGTTCAACAGCCTGCGCGGGCGGCCGGTCGGCATACATCGCGACGGGTCGGTGAACTTCTCGACGTTTCGCCGAACGCTGACTGCTTCGTTGAACATCGTGACTGGCGGGCGAGCAGACGAGGGCCCGCTGACGGAGTGGATGCAACAGCATCTCGCGGTCGCCTGGCGTTGCACAAACGACCCGGACGGACTCGCGGCTGTTGAGCTTGACGTTCTTGCGCAGTTGGACCCTGTCCTCCATTTGCGCGGCATTCACGCGACCGATGTGCGGCTGGAGCTCAAGAGCCGTGGCTCGAAGTAACGGTGTTGGCTACGCAGGCGTTCAAGTTGCCTCAGAGCTGGGTCGAACAGCTACAAGGCAGGAACCGGATGGGCCACCCGTGCCCCCTGCCTGCCAGTGCCAGCGCCCGGGCTGGTTCCCGGGTTCGGTCATGCGGCGCGACGGCCCACCGTCGCGCCGCGCTCTCATCAGGCTAACTGCGGTCTGGGGCCAGGAAAGGCCGCTGGAGGTTCGGATGCCGAGCTCGTTCAGGACCTCGGCCATGAACGCCCGCTCCTGGCGGAGGTGGCGCCCCTGCCCTGCTGGCCGCCTCTGGCCCAGGTTTCTCACAACGGTGCCATGGCTGAGGGAGGGCTCACGCTCCTGGCGTGCGCTGGGGTGGTCGGTGATGAGACGGACCCGGAAGTTGTTGAAGCCATGTCTGGCAATGCCCTCTCAGAGGGTCTCTGGGTGGATCGGGCAGTAAGGCGCGCCGTTGACATTTGGACCGCCTTGGAACCATCAACTTGCGCAACGAACAGGAGGGTGGCCGAACCGGCAGCAGGAGCGATCAGCGTCCTGCGCTCCACCAGGCCACACCATTTGGCGTAGGACAGCCGATGCACTTGCTGCTATGGCCACAGTCCGGCGGTGAGCACACTTGTAGAGAGATCGGAGGCCTTCCCTGGCCCGGCAAAGGACGGCGTCGTGCACAGATTTGAACTTCGTGACAGATTGGTCGACACGGTGGCGAGGCGAAAGGTGGCCGCGTCCCTGCGCCCCTGGAAGCGGAGCGTGCGGCCCGAGCGATGGCGGCAGATCGGAGCGCTGTCCGCCCTTGTGACGGTGGTCTTGGCGTTGTTTCCTCTTGCCTTGGTCGCTACGAAGGCTGGCGCCGCTACGCCGCTGAACATCTTCGTCGGGTACATGGACACGCACGTCAACGCGTCCAGCTCGAATCAGCCCAACCCGTGGCCCTACACCGATCGGTCCAGCTTCGTGGGTTCACCTTGCCCCACCCACTCGAGCAAAACCTGTTGGGACGCCAGCGCCATACGTCTGGATAACCCGGGTAACACGGACGTCACCGGCGTTCACCCGAGTGTGGTGATCGGCAGCCGCACCTACGATCTTTGGGGGTCCAACCTGACTGTGAAGGCGCACGGCAGGCTCGTCCTCACGGCGACGGGCCGTCAGAACTCCAACAACTTCAACGGGTCGGACTTGTCGCCCAACGCGTACAAAGGTGGCAAGGTCGCCTCCTGCGCGCACTCCGGGGCGATCCCTGCCGTCCAGATCATCATCGCCGGTGCCACGACGAAGTACCTCGACTCCGGACAGGTACTCAGCGGCGGGGGCGTGGACAAGGGTCACTGCCTCAACGGCTCGTTCGTCCTTCGTCGCATGGACGAGTCGCATCCCTGGGTCCAGATCGGTTCGAGGGTCACCAGCCCCCCGACGGCACCACGGAGCCTGACGGCCACGGCGGGCAGCGGCTCGGTGAGCCTGTCCTGGTCGGCGCCCGTATCTGACGGTGGCGCGGCGATAACCGGCTACAACGTGTATCGTGCCACCGCCTCGGGTGCTGAGTCTGGCACGCCGGTCGCGAAGAGGTTGTCGACGAGGCGCTTCACCGACAAGAACCTGACCAACGGCACCACCTACTACTACACGGTCGCCGCGATCAACGCGATCGGCACCTCGCGCCCATCGGCCGCCTCGGCCGCGGACCCGATGGTGGGGTTCACCGGGCAGGCCCCGACCCGGGTCCTGGACACCCGGATCGGCGCCGGGGCGCCCACGGCCAAGCTCCGGCCCGGGGTCACGATGACCGTACCCGTTCCCGGCCTGCCCGCCACGGCCGAGCTCGGGGCCGGGGCCACCCTGACCCTGACCGTCCCCGGTTTGCCCGCCACGGCCACCGCGGTCGCGCTCAACGTCACCACCACCCCCCCTGCCGCGGCCAATCTCCTGACCGTCTACCCCGACACCTTCCTGACCGTTTACCCCGGCGGCCAAAACCGACCCAGCGTCGGATCCAACCTCGACTACGGGCCCGGGCGGACGATCCCCAACCTGGTCCTGGTCCCGTTGGGTACCGGGGGCAAGGTCACCTTCTACAACTCGGCCGGCACTGTCGACGTCATCGTCGACGTTGTCGGCTACTTCGCCCCAGGGACCGGGGCAGGGTTCACCGGTCAAGCCCCGACCCAGGTCTTGGACACCCGGGTCGGCACCGGGGCGCCCATTGCCAAGCTCGGGGGCGGGCACACCCTGACCGTGACCATCGCCGGCCTGCCTGCCGGGACCACCGCGGTCGCGCTCAACGTCACGGCCATCGACCCCAGCACGGCCAGCTTCCTGACCGTCTACCCCGGCGACCAATCCCGGCCCAACGTCGGGTCTAACCTCAACTACGTGGCGGGACAGACCATCACCAACCTGGTCCTAGTGCCCGTCAGCCCGGGGGGGAGCCTCACCCTCTACAACAACGCCGGCACCGTGGACATCATCGCCGACCTCGTCGGTTCCTTCACACCAGGGACCGGGGCAGGGTTCACCGGCATCGCCCCGACCCGGGTCCTGGACACCCGGGTCGGCACCGGGGCTCCCACGGCCAAGCTTGGGGGCCGGGAGACCCTGACCGTGACCATCCCCGGCCTTCCTGCCGGGACCACCGAGGTCGCGCTCCGCGTCACGGCCACCAGCCCCACCGCGGACGGCTTCCTGACTGTCTACTCCGCCGGCCAGTCCCAACCCAGCGCCGGGTCCAACCTCAACTACGTGGCTGGCGAGAGGATCCCCGACATGGTCCTGGTCCCGTTGGGCACCGGGGGTAAGGTCACTTTCTACAACTCGGCCGGCGACGTCGACCTCATCGCCGACCTCGTCGGCTACTACAACTGATCGCCGGTAGCAACGCCCTAGGTGTTGCTCAGAAGGTCCAGGCGCTGCCATCGAGCAACTGAACCGGAGCTGGTACTGGGAGACGGCGGAACCACTGCTTCACGGGTTGGCTGCCTTCCGTCTGGTTGCGCTCCCTCAGCAAGGCGTCGGGGGCCTTCAACCACAAGGCTCAATTGGTCGTCATCCCCGACTGGCTGCAGTGGCCCGGCTGATCCGACGCGACCGGAGATGGTTCACGCTGGGGATGGCGATGGTGGCAGCTACCAAGCTGCCAGGTGCCAGGGTGCACGCTCGCGCCCAGCTCGGAGAGTTTGCCACAACCGACCGCGCCATGACCGAAGCCGACCTCGCCTTCTGCCTGGACGAGCTCCGCGAGCGCTCCTCGCTGTAGGCCGGCCACAGCTGGTGATCTAGCGGACAAGATGGCCAAGGGGCCAGACTTCGCGGAATTTCTTCTGGCGAAGGTGCTGCCACCTTCAGACCCCGTCGAAGCCAGGTAGCTGCTCGACACTGCCGGGGAAGTCGACCAAAAACCGGATCGGCACACCAGACAGATCGGCTTGTGACAATTCGGATCGCTAATTTGCGGTAGGCGGTCGCGGGCTCCGAACCGTCGCGTAGCCCTCAGATGGCAAGGATGCTTTCGTTCCGAAACCCGATGACCCGTATCAATGTCACAAAAGTGGGCATCGGTCGGGTCGGCCTCCCCCACACGGCAATGTCACGCGTGGCAGGTCGCCAAAGGCCTCGGCTAGGTCAGCAATGTCGCCAGGTCGCTCGGCAACATCTTCCGATTGAGCTACACGGATGCTCGGTCGGACCCGGGTAACCGCGCCGCTGCGACCTTCTCGCCCCGGACTTCATTTGACCTCGCTGGCAGCGCAAACTTCACCCGGCCATCGTTCGCAGAGCAACGCCTCGAAACCGGGTGAGTGGGTTGCCTGCTGCAGGATTTCGGAGACCCGCAGGCTTGCGCATCGGACCACCCCTATGTCGATACCGCGTAAAGACTGACCACGCTGCCGTAGAACTCGCCTGGCGAGAAAGGGGCGACTTCGGCAGGCCCTGGGTTTTCGGTGGTCGGCGGTTGGGCGGTCGCGACCTGAGCAGTGGGGGCCGGTGGGCCCTCACTGCTCAGGTTTGGGTCAGGCGCGCAACATCCGTGACGGTTCCGCTGCTCGTGTGTGCCTGAGCGAGGAGATCAGGCCCGCTACGGCAAGCACCAGGAGAACCACGAGAGCCGCAAAGGCGACGAACTTCCAGAGCGGCGTCCCGACGCTGCTGCTGGTGCTGCTGGACGAGGGTGGGGCAGCGCCGCCGCCGCCGACCGGGTCGGGCGGACGCATGGCGTAGGCGACGCTGGCGGAGGCCACGCACCAGGTGGCGAAGGCGGTGAGAATGGCGATGAGGCGACGTGTGTAACGCATGTGGTAACTCCTTTGGGTTGAGCCTGGCGTGACATGCGCTCGGCGGGAATTGGTGGACAAATCAATCTGTGGCACCGGCGCTCGGAGGACTCTTGGCATCGGCTCGGAAGGGACTTGGAAGTGTGGGTGGACGGCATTTTGGCGTAGTTCGCGACTGCATTTTTGATGATCCATGGTCACCATCCCTGCTGTAGCGTTATTCGGTCGCTCGCAGGGGCGTGCTGGCTGGAGGGCGTGGCGGTCATGGCGGTGGAAACACAGGCGGAGGGAACGGGTCTCCGCTTTGCCGTGCTCGGACCACTTGAGGTGACCCGTTCGGGTGAGCGGCTCCCACTCGGTGGCCATCAGCAACGCGCGGTCTTGGCCTTGCTGCTCGCCGATCCCGGCACGGTCGTGTCGCTCGGGCGGCTTGGGGATGCGCTGTGGGGAGAGGAGACGCCGAGCGGGTTTGTCACGACGGTTCAGACGTATGTGTTCCATCTGCGCGAGGTGCTTGAGCCGGATCGGGGGCATGGTGCCCCAGGGAAGGTCTTGGTCACCGAGCCGGGCGGCTACCGCCTCGACACCTGTGGCTCGAACGTCGACACCGCGATCTTTGAGCGCTCGGTGCACTCCGGTCGGGACGCGCTTGACCGTCATGACTATGAAGAGGCGTCGGCTGAGCTGTCGCGCGGGCTGGGTCTGTGGCGCGGCGAGGTGCTCGCGGACGTAGCAGATCTCGGGTTCGCGGTGCCGATCGCCGCCCGGCTGGAGACGATGCGGATGATCGCTCAAGGGCTGAGGATTGAGGCGGAGCTGGCTCTGGGCAGGCACGCTGCCGCTCTTCCTGAGATCGACCGGTTGGTTGCAGAACATCCGCTGCAGGAGCAGCTGCACGAGCAACGCATGACAGCGCTTTACCGCCTCGGTCGACAGTCTGACGCACTGGCTGCCTACCGCGAGGTGCGCAGCCGGCTGAACGACGAGCTCGGGATCGAGCCCAGCCCGCACCTCCGGCAGCTGCATCAGGCCGTTCTGGCCCAGGACCCGGTGCTCGACTGGCAGCCTCAGACAGCGCCGCGCTCACCTGTGCTCGCCGCAACCAGGCTGGACGTACGGCGATCCCCACGGCCGGCGAAGCCGACGGGTTCACCTCTGCCGCCGGTGGGGCCGAGCCCACCTCGTCTCGCCGGACACCGGCTTCAGATCACGTCTGCAGCCACGGCGGTCCTTCTCGTGACCGGCCTCTTGACTCTGCTCGTCGGCACACGGACCCAGTCGAGTGTGCCGGCTTTTCCGGCCAACAGCGTCGGCTCGGTCAATGCACTCGGCCGTCTGGGAGATTCAGTGAAGGTGGGTCTGAGCCCGGATGGTTTGACCTACGGCGCTGGTTCGCTGTGGGCGACCAACCGTGCTGACGGCACCGTGTCGCGGATCAATCTCGTTACCCGTGCAGTGGTCCAGACCATCAATGTGGGGGCTTTGCCGACTGCGCTCACGGTGGCAGCCAACGACGTGTGGGTAGTCAACTTCGGCGACGGAACGGTCTCCCGGATCAACACCGTGACCAACACCGTCGTGGACCGCGTCAAGGTGGGGAACCAGCCTGAGGCCATCGCCAGCGGGCCGAGCGGTGTCTGGGTGGCAAACAGCGGTGACGGCACCATCCAGCGAATCGATCCCAGTACCGGCCAGGCGGGGCGGGCGGTGCAGGTCGGTGCCGACCCAGACGGCATTGCCCTGGATGCCACGGCGCTGTGGGTCAGCAACGCCACCGACGGCACGGTCTTGGAGATCGACCCGGTGACCCTGCAGCGGGGCGAGTCAGTGCAGGTGGGGGGCGGACCGCGGGGAATTGCGCTCACGCCCGGCGACGTATGGGTTGCCAGCCAGCTGTCTCAGAGCGTGACCCGGATCAACCGGACCACTGGCGCAGTCCGGAGGATCTCCGTGGGTGAGGGACCCAACTCGGTCCAGGTGGCCGGCGATGCGGTCTGGGTCAGTGATGAGTACGACGGCACGATCGCGCGGATCGATCCTTCGTCCAACGAGGTACGCAGGGTGTTCATCGGCGCGTCCCCGCGAGGTCTGGCCGTGGCAGGAGGCAGCATCTGGGCGGCGTCAGGGGCGTTCGCCGACGCCGAGCATAGGGGCGGGACGCTGGTAGTTGCGGGGGCCACGATCCCCGGGGGGCAAGGGGTGATCGATCCTGGCGCGGTGTACGACCCCACGACCATGTCGGCTGAACGCTTCGTCTATGACGGGCTGGTGGCCCACGGCATGTCCGGTGGCGCGGCCAGCCAGTCGCTCGCCCCGGACCTTGCCCTGGCGCTACCTCGCCCGACCAACGGGAACAAGACCTACACGTTCGCTCTCCGACCGGGCATCCGTTACTCGACCGGTCGCGAGGTCCACGCCGCGGATTTCCGCGGCGGGGTGCTCAAGGCCTTGACGGTAGGCGGCAACCGGGAGTACTTCGCGAGCATTGTGGGTGGCCGCAGATGTATCGACCATCCAGCATTCTGCGACCTGTCTGGTGGGCTCATCACCGACGACGCAGCTCGTCGTGTGACCTTCAACCTCGTTGCACCTGACCCGCAGTTCCTTCAAAAGCTGGCCAACTTTGTCTATCCGGTTCCGCCCGGCACCCAGACCGACGTGTCCCGGGCCCCCGTGCCGGGCACGGGGCCGTACATGATTGCGGCGTATGTGCCGAAGAAGGAGTTCGAACTAAGACGCAACCCGCACTTCAGACAATGGTCATTCGCCGCTCAGCCTGAGGGCTACTCCAACGTCATCGACTTTCAACAGCTCCCCGACGGCAACGCCGCAGCCGGGCAGGTCCTCGCCGGGCGGGCGGATGTCGCGGTCCTGTCTCCCAGTACGGCAGCGCTGCGCGCGGACCTGGCACGCCGGTACCCAGCGCAGTTCAAGACCCAGCCTCTGGCTCAGACCGATTTCGAGTACCTCAACACCCGGATGGCTCCGTTCAACAACGTCAACGTGCGCAGAGCACTCAACTACGCGGTGGATCGGAACCTGCTGGTCGCCATCAAGGGCGCGTCCGCCGACTTCAGCGCGACCTGTCAGGTCCTGCCGCCGGACTTCTCCAGCCACCGCTGGTACTGCCCGTACACGACAGGGTTGAGCGATGGCCGGTATCACGGACCGGATCTGCTCAAGGCCAATGAGCTCGTCCGACTTTCTGGCACCGCTGGCATGTCGGTGACGGTTCAGGGCGTGGCTGGTGGCGTGGGCCACGAGCTCAGCGTCTACTTCGCCGCCGTTCTGAGGCAGCTCGGCTACAAGGTGACGCTTCGCGAGGTGGCCCCCACCGTGGACTACGACCTCTTGCAGTCCCGTCAGCATGTGCAGATCACCTCCGGGCCGGGGTGGATCGCCGACTATCCCGCGGGCTCGAACTTCTACGACGCCGTTTTCTCGTGCGCGACCGCGCTAGGGGGAGCAGGCTGGTACTGCAACTTGCATGTGGGGCTTATGGCCGCCGAGGCTCACAAGGCAGAAATGTCCGACCCGGGACAGGCTGGTCGTCTGTGGGCGGATGTGGACCGTCTGATCACTGACGACGCGCCCGTCGTCGCGCTGGGGAACGCCACGTCAACCACGCTGGTCTCCGCACGGGTCGGGAACTATCAGAGCAGCTCAACGGTCGGCCCGCTGCTAAGCCAGATGTGGGTCAGGTAGGCGAGCTTGGTTGCCGGCGTAGCTCAACTGAGGTCAAACAATGTCATCGTGACCTCGGGTGGACATTGTTTGACCGACGACAGTTGATGTGGTCGGTCAGGCAATGTCGCGCGTGGCAGGTCACCGAGGATCTGCGCCAGGTCAGCAATGTCGCCAGATCGGTCGCGGTGACATTGTCCGAATGCGCAGGCGGGATGTTCACCGGTGACAGGATGGGCGCCGTCCGCGAGCTCGGCGACTTCCACGTCCTCCCACCGCCAACATCACCTTGCCATGGGTGATCGGTGCCGGTAGAGACACAGGGCTTGCGGGCTTCAGCTCGTTTGGGGTCGTCCGAGTCGAGCGCAGACCCGGCAATCAAGGTCTTAGGATCCACAAACTCGACGACGCCTTCGGTCATGCCCTGGTCGGTCGGCGTTCACGACCTCCGAGTGGGCCGGCGTCCTCGAGGTCGTCAGCGGCCGCCAGCTCCACACACAGAACGCAGTGCACCGCCCGGTCGATCGCCGAGCCGTTACGGCCCTTCGACCAGGTCGGCGGCTCGACCCCGGCCGCCCGTCGCCACCCCGGAGAGGCTCGTGGTCACTTTGCCTCACCTGATCGTGACGTCCGCTGAGACGGGGACGTCCGGCCCAGGTCCTTCGGTATCCGGGTCGTTGCCCTGCAGGCCCGATGGGCTGAAGGCCGGCTGGCATGGGCCCGCATCGGCGGATCGTCGGACGCTGGTCAGGCGTAGAAGTCCGGGAGAGTGCCTCTATAGACTGTCGACATGGTGGTCGTCTCATCGCCGGTGACCGGGTTCTCCCACGCCGACGTCCTCGTGGTTCCGGTTGTCGAGGTAGGCGGCTCGCACGTTACCGCCGCCCTGGTCGGTCCGGACGGGAACCCCCCCGCGATCCGGAACCTCACTACCGCTCCGCTGGACCCGCACGCATCGGCCGACGTGTTGCTCGATGCCGTGCTCTCCTGTGCCCAGGCGCTCGATGCGCCTGCGGGCGTGCGCTGGGGTGTGGCGGTGCCGGGGCCGTTCGACTACGCCGCCGGTGTTGCCTGGTACCGGGGCGTCGCCAAGTTCGACGCACTCTATGGCGTCGATGTCGGCCGACGGCTCCGTGACGGCCTCGGCCTCGCGCTGGCGGCCGACCTGGTCTTCCTGGGCGACGCGGAGGCCTTCGCCCTCGGCGAGTGGGCCTTCGGTGCTGGGCGATCGTCCCGCCGGATGCTCGGCGTGACACTCGGCACCGGTGTGGGCACGTCGTTCCTCGACGCCGGTGTTGCGGTCGTCGACGGTCCGGACGTCCCGCCAGCCGGGCGAGCCGACCTGCTCAGGGTCGACGACCGACCGCTGGAGGAGAGCGTGTCCGCCCGGGCGATCGTGGCGCGCTACGCCCGCGCCGGGGGGCCGCCGAGCACGGTAGCCGCGATAGCCGAGCGGGCACGAGGGGGCGAGGACCGTGCGGGCGCTGTCCTGGACGAGGCTTTCGGCACCCTCGGCGCAGCACTGGCCCCTTGGGTGGCGTCCTTCGGGGCACAGGTGGTGGTTGTAGGGGGCGCCATGGTGAGGTCCTGGGATCTCATAGCGGCACCACTGCGCAGGGGTATGGGCGCCGGCACGAACGGCGGCCCCGGAGACGGCGTTGCGGGGGCTCAGCCGGTGCTCATGCCCGCGACGTACGCAGAGCACGCGGCTTTCTTCGGTGCGGCCTACCGCGCCGGATCCGTGCGGTAGGAGTGCCCATGGCCCTGTGGGTTCTTACCTCTCAGGCTGCTGAGCTGCCATGGTCGGGAACCAGCGCGGCCGCGTGAGCATCGGTCGGGTCTTCCTCACGTCAATGTCGTCGTGACCTTCGGATGGACACGCCTTGACCGGCGACAGCTGATGTGGTCGGGTCAGGCAACGTCGCGGGCGAGAAGGTCACCGAAGACCTCCCCTGTGTAGCGCTGTCGCCAGATCGGTCATAACGACATTGGCTGCTTGATCTGGCCGGTGCCCAGCTCTTCTGGCCGGGACACCGCGTGCGTGGAGGAATCGCGACATGTGCTCCCTCGGCTTGGCAGTGGCTACCTGGAGTTCTGTTGAGCCAAGCACCGATCCCCAGAGACGCGGATTTGGACTGGGCGCAGGCGGGCTGCTGGTGCTGGCGAGGACTCACGAGAGCGTCATCGTCCGTTTGACCCAGAACCCGTCATCTCAACGGGCTGACTTGTCCGCCGAACTGGCAAGACACTGACCAAATACTTACCGATCTTTTACCTTCGCTGTACGTTTCCTTACGTAAGCGCCCGTCGGGACGGCTCGTGGAAAGACAGCAAGGTAGGGATTGGCATGGTCACAGCCGGGATACCGATGAGAGAACCGAACGCTGCCACCGCTTCGGGTTCGGCGAAGTTGCCTGCGCCAAGATGCGCCGCGAAAGCGCGGCCAAAGTCGATGGACCACCTACCCTGGGCCTGCGACGGCTGGTCGAGCACACCCACCCTCGGCTGTCCAACGGCGTCCTGCTCCGCCGCAACAGCACGTTGTCGACCCCCTCATCCTGAAACTGAGTCAGGATCTCGGTTCAATCAGTTCGTCTCATCCCAAACCGGATCTATGGCGGAGTCGCTGTGAACAACGAGTTCTACGAAGACTTGCTCGACCAGATTGCCGATGGCGTCTCCTTCGTCAACCGGGACGGGCGGATCACGTACTGGAATTCCGGCGGCGAGCGCATCACCGGCCATAGCGCCCACGAGGTGGTGGGACGGCGCTGCTCGGAGGCGATACTCAGCCAGATCAATGACGCTGGCGGGCAGTTGTGCCAGCGTGGCTGCCCACTGGGCGCGGTGATGAAAGACGGCCACCCCCGAGAGATCCATGTCTACCTGCACCACAAAGATGGCCAGCGTGTCCCGGTCACAGTCCGGAACCAAGCTCTGCGGGACCCGGACGGAACCATTGTCGGCGCTGTTGAGGTGTTTTCCACCCGGGCAGCCAATCCCTACGCCGGAGGGCGACGGGTCCGCAACGACGGCTCGCTAGATCCCATCACCGGCCTGGCCCCGCGCAGCTTCGGTGAACTGCACCTGCAGACCCTGATGCGGGCGGTCGCCCAAAGAGCCACCACACTGGGCATGCTGTATATCAACGTGGACAACTTCAACGATGTAAACGACACGTTCGGACACAAGACTGGCGATGACGTTATGCGCATGGTTGGTCAGTCCCTGGCGAACGGGCTGCGACACGGTGACATCCCGATTCGGTGGGGAGGTGACAAGTTCCTTGTCCTTCTGCTTGGAACTGACAGGGCCGGCCTGCATGTGGTCGCCGAGCGGCTGCGCATGCTGGTGGAGAACTCCTGGATCCAAAAGGGCGAAGTCCAGGCCCGGGTGACTGTCTCCGTTGGCGCCACCATGGCTATACCGAGCGAGACCGCCGAAGAGGTTGTTGGTCGCGCCGACCGGTTCATGTACGCGAGCAAACGGGGCGGGCGCAACCGCGTCTTCACTGACAGCGGGACCCTCGCCAGCCAGGCAACCCAACCCATCCTCGGCACAGCCATTCATTGCGACCATGATGCATCCGATACCCGGCAGCTCGACTTAGTGCCAAGCTGAAGTCTGGGACGACTCAGTGGAAGTGCGCCGCATCGGGCCCGTTCGAAGACTCGAAGAACGCTGGAGCGGCGACCGCGACTGCGAGCGCGACCAGCACCCGGGCCGGGGCCACGCTCTGGGCTGTCGTGCCTGTCGAGGCGTCACCGAAAGCCGTGACCCACAGGAGTTGAGCAAGACTACGACGCTGCTGATGCAGGCCGGTCCCCAGTGCCGCAAGGAGGCCGGTCTCCTCGGGTCACCTGCGGTCGGGTGGCGTTCATGAGACACCCTCTCGCGTCGCGTCGCGCAGCTCGAGAGCCTCCGTGGCTTCCTGTTCGGTCAACCGGGCCAGCACCAGTCCCGAGTGCACGAGCACCCAGTCGCCCGTCCTTACGGCGTCGCTCACGGCGATGAGTGACACGGTGATGTCCCGCCCGCTGGCGCGGACCTGCGCGCACCCGGCGGGAGCCAGTGCGGTGACCAGGCCGACCGTACCCAGGCACATCAGAGCTGCCCTTGCCGGTCATCGATCGCGGTGAACACCGCATCGGCAGCGGCTGGCACGGCGGCCTGGACGGCATCCGACATCGGGGAACCGTGGTCGAACTGTGCGGCCTCGACGCCGACCACAACCAGCCTTCGGGGCAGCTGGCCCAGAGCGCGCGCGATCTCTACGGTGGCGGCGAGTCCGAGCGCGTGGGTGCCTGCGGCGGACCAGTTCCCCGCGGGCAGCGTCCGCCTGACGACGTCGACAACCCGTATATCGCCGGGGTGGCCTCCGGAGTTGATTGCGTCCGCGACCACGACGGTGTCCTCGGGTGCCCAGGCGTCGAGCGCCTCGCTGGGGTCGTCGAACTCGAGCACGCAGATATCTGGGCGCTCGTCCGCAACCCGACGGGCGACCTGAACGCCGACGGCATCGTCGCCGCGGTCGGGGTTACCTATGCCGATGACGATCGCCTGCCCGGTCATCGTTGCTCCATGGTGAGGTCGAGGAAGTGTGTTGCGCACGAGATGCACGGGTCGTAGTTGCGAATTGCCTGCTCGCACTGCCGGACCAGCTCTTCGCGGGGGAGGTCGAGACGTTCTTGCACGAACGCCCGAAGGTCCGCCTCGATGCTCGGCTGGTTCTGCGAGGTCGGCGGGACGATTCTCGCATCCAGGATCGTGCCGTCCTGCGCGAGCTCGTAGCGGTGGTAGAGCAGCCCTCGCGGAGCCTCCGTGGCGCCGTGCCCGATCCCGGCGCGCGGCGGGACGTCGACCGATGCTGCCGAGGCACCATCCCAGGTGTCGATAATCTCCAGGGCCTCGTCGGTCGCGTGGACGAGCTCAACGGCCCGCACGACGATCGACTGGAAGGGGTTGCGGCACTGATCTCCTAGTCCCGCGTCGCGGGCGGCCTCACGCGCCAGTGGACTCAGCTGGTCGTGGTTGAGCGTGTAACGGGCCAGCGGCCCAACAACATACGGCGTCTGGCCGTCGAGCCGCGCGTGCAACGCGTGGGACCTTGCGACGTGCTCCTCCACGATGTGGGTGCCGAAGTCGGCGACCTCGAAGGCGCGCCCAGCAGTGCTGACCACCGACCCGCCCTCCAGCGGGTACCCGTGCGGCGACCGCAGTGCCACGTACTCCTGGGGCTGCACCAGCTCGGGGAACTCGAAGCCGGCCACGAGGCGAACGGTCTCGAGGGCGTC
>Ga0209890_10000018_pt1 | contig 74654 bp, 72 predicted proteins | sample OrgsoiDNA2013049_FD_185799 | JGI IMG/M metagenome (GOLD analysis project Ga0209890, IMG submission 185799) | Permafrost soil microbial communities from the Arctic, to analyse light accelerated degradation of dissolved organic matter (DOM) -... | ecosystem: Environmental > Terrestrial > Soil >... | reverse complement strand
TTAACGCTTCTCAAGTCTCCCGCCAGCTCGAACCCGGTGGATCTGGGCTGGTCTGCGATGCGCACCAACACGCACGTGTTGGGAACTCCGTGGTTGGTTTAGGTCGCTGGCCGCGGAGGCCACGGTGAATGCCTGCGGCGTAGCCGTGGCGATATCGCAAGGGCATAGCTGGGCACCTCACGGCTGGCCATCATCGGACCCCTGGTCCAGGAGAGCCTCCCGAACGATCCGACGAGGGTCGTACTGCGAGGGTCGTACTGCTTCCAGTCGACATCGTCGAAGTCCGGCCCTATTTGCTCGCGCAACTGCACCTTGGCCGTGTCCGCCAGAGCCCTGAGCTGTTTGACCAACTTGGCGAGCTTGGCGGCATACTCCGGCATCCGGTCAGGGCCGATCACCAATACGGCGACGACCAAGAGGAGGAGGAGGAACTCCCCGCCGTTGATGCCGAACACGTCCAAGTGTGGGCCTCAGGGTTTCCGAAAGGGCATTCAGTTGACTGTTTGCGGGGTCATCTTGAGAATTACTCGACGCTTCCACACGCACGGCCTGCTCAACTTTAACGCCGACCGATCAAATCAGCCGCGGCTCTCTGGCTGTGGGTGTCTGGCGTCGGGGCGCGTATCGGCCCGGCCGTCGGGAAGCAGCCCGACAAGCCTGCGCGACCGGTCAGCAGCGACAATGGGTCAGCCACGAGTTCCAAAACGAGTTCCGCTTCGCGCTGACCTCTGGCCGCAAGATCTTGCGGCCTTGCGTCCGTGATTAGCATCGAGGTCGCGGCCGAGCCATGGCAGTTGCTTCTTGATTGTGGTAGTTGACGCTACTAGCCTGTCGTAGCACGGTGCACAAGCGCGCTTTGGTCGGAGGGATTTCCTTCGCCCGGAGACGCCCAAATCGATCACCTGGCAACTCCCGAACCGACAGGAGTCGACGAGGTATACCCGAAGGTCCCCTGCAGATGCATCAGCTGCAACTGCGACGGACCCCCTAGCGGAACTGCTCCAGTACGCCTGCTGCCTTGGTTTGACGCGATCTTGCCCCTCATGCACACTTTCTGGGTCTGCGAAGGCTGGGCATGTCCCAACTGGTTGGCGATTGAGCGCGCCGACAGCCCGGCGTCGTCCAGGAGAGTGGCCGTGGTCTTGCGGATGACGTGACTACTGGCCCACCGAAGCCCGCACCACTCAAGGCTGTCTCTCAGGTCGGCCTGGGTAATCGACGGGTCCCGAGATGCGGGTGATCCGTGTAGCAACGTGTGCAGCAACGCCGCAGATTTCGCCGCCGTCCGTGGAGTGTTCGCCATTGTCGCAATTATTGGCGTTGCTCAGGATTCAAACATAGACGGACAGCGACGAACGTGCTGGCCGAGGTCTGGGGTCAAGGGGTCGCAGGTTCAAATCCTGTCATCCCGACTGGGACAAGCAGCAGGTCAGAGGCCGTTTCCGAGAAGTCGGGAGCGGCCTCTGTCGTGTCTGGTGCGCGACAGGGGCGATCGGGCTGTCATCTTCACAAGATGGTGGAACTGGCACTGGCCGCGCTGGTGGGTCGGCAGCGGCCGCAGGCGCCTACAACGCCTAGGCTCTCAGACGTGAGGGATCAGGTGGTCGGCAGCTCTGGCGGGAGTCGTCCGGTCAGTGACCGCGTCTGGACCGTGCCCAACGCCCTGTCGATGCTGCGGCTGATCTGTGTCCCCGTCTTCCTCTGGCTCATTCTCAGCAGCCGCGACAACTGGGCTCTGGTCGTGCTGACGCTCTCGGGCGTCAGCGACTACCTCGACGGCAAGATTGCCCGGCGGTACAACCTGGTCACCCGTGTGGGCCAGCTGCTCGACCCTCTCGCGGACCGGTTGTACATCCTGTCCACCCTGCTCGGCCTGGCCTGGCGCGAGATCATCCCCTGGTGGCTGGTCGCGATCCTGGTCAGCCGCGAGGTCTTCGGGACGGCGCTGCTGATGGTCGTTCGTCATTACGGATACCGGGCGCTGCCAGTGCACTTCATCGGCAAGGCAGCCACGTTCGATCTGCTCTGTGCGTTTCCACTCATCCTTGTTGGGCAGGGCGACAGCATGTTCGCCACGGTCATGCTGCCGATCGGCTGGGCGTTCGCCTGGTGGGGCACTGTTCTTTACTGGGTGGCGGGAATCATGTATGCCGTACAGACCCGGGACGTCGTGCGGGTCGCCAAGGAGGTCACTAGGTGAGCTCAGGACAGCCAGGTCGGCCCGACGCCTCGATGACGCTGATCACCGAGATGATGCAGCGCCCGCTCGACCCCGGTTACGCGGCCGCAGCCGAGCGCCGTCAACGGGCCGGGCTACCTCCTGCCGCTGGGCGCCGAAGTCCCCTGTTGGTCATCGTCGCCGTTCTGATCGGAGCACTGCTGGCGACCTCGGCACTGGCCCTGCGAGCGCCGACGACGACCGTCAGCAGGATCAAGGCCGACCTGGTGAGCCGGATCGAGGCCAGTCGGGCCCACGCCGACAACCAGACCCGGTCGATCGCCACACTGCTCAACGAGATCAACGCCGACCAGGCTGCCGTGCTGAGCCAGCAGAGTCAGACCGGGCTCACCGCTGAGCTCTCCAGGCTCGCGCTCGTGGCCGGGACCGTGCCGGTCACCGGCCCGGGGCTGGTGCTCACCGTCGACGACGCCAAGACCAAGGTCGACCCCAACAACCCTGTCGCCGACCCGCGAGCCGCCACCGTGCCCGACCAGGGCAAGGTCATCGCCAGGGATCTGCAGATCCTCGTCAACGGTCTGTGGCAGGCGGGTGCCGAGGCGATCTCGGTCAACGATCACCGGCTCACGGCTCGTGCCGCCATTCGCTTTGCCGGTGCCGCGATCCTGGTGGACTATCGACCCCTGACCCGGCCCTATGTCATCACCGCGATCGGCGATCCAGGCAGCCTGAGCGTGGAGTTCGCCGACAACAGCGGCGGCAGCTATCTTCAGTCCCTCACGACGAACTACAACATCCTCAGCAACATCCAGAATCGAGACTCCGTCGTCGTGCCGGGCGAGCCAGCACTTTCCGTGCAGGTAGCCCAGCGCGTGCAGTCGGCGGTCACCCACCAGCCCCCGGCCACGACGGCGCCGCCCACCAGCGCGAAATCAACCCCGAATACGACGGAGACCTCACCGTGATTCCCGCCCTTGGACTGCTCGTCGGTCTGGCCGTCGGCCTCTTTCTGCACCCGGCGGTGCCCCTGGCCCTGCAGCCCTACCTGCCCATCGCCGTGATCGCGGCCCTTGACGCGGTCTTCGGGGGAGTGCGCGCCATCCTGGATGGCATCTTCAACGACAAGGTGTTCGTCGTCTCGTTTCTGTCGAACGTGATCGTGGCCGCCTTCATCGTCTTCCTGGGGGATCAGCTCGGTGTGGGCTCGCAGCTGTCGACCGGCGTCGTGGTCGTCCTGGGTATCAGGATCTTCTCGAACGTGGCCTCCATCCGCCGACACCTGTTCCGCGCATGAGCCAGCCCAACTCACCGGAGGACACATCCGCCCGCAAGCGGCTGTTGTTGATGTCGCGTCCGCGGGCCACCAAGGCCAACGTGTTCGCGGCGCTGCTGGCCATCCTGCTCGGCTTCGCCGTGGCCACCCAGGTACGTCAGACCCAGTCGCTGGGTCTGGAGTCGTTGAGCCAGACCGACCTGATCACCATCTTGGACAACGCGACCCTGCTGTCCTCGCGGCTGGACCAGAACGCCCGCCAGCTGCAGGTGACCCACGACCAGCTGGTCAACGGAAGCACCAGTGATGCCGCCGTGCTCAAGGCCGCCCAGGAACGGCTCGACGCCTTGGGGATCCTGGCGGGTACCGCTCGTGCGCACGGCCCCGGCATACGGATGACCATCGTGGACCCCGGTGCCAAGGTGACTCCGCCCTTGCTGCTTGACGCCATCGAGGAGCTGCGCGATGCCGGTGCCGAGGCCATCCAGGTCGACACCGTCCGGGTGGTTGCCAGCACGCACTTCGACCAAGCCGCGTCAGGGGTCGAGATCGACGGAATCGCCGTCCGGCAGCCCTACACCATTCTGGCGATTGGCGACCCACCAACGATGTCCTCGGCGATGGAGATCCCTGGTGGTCTGTCTGAGAACGTCCGTCAACTCGGGGCGAGCGTCACGATCACCCAGGCGAAGGAGCTGACGGTGGGCGCGTTGCACACCTTGAGCGTGCCTCGATACGCTCACCCCGTGCCGTCGCCGGCTCCCCCCGCGACGCCATAGTGGTCGTTGCAGGGAGTTGGTCTGGCCCGTAGTTCACACCAAGAGGTTCCACCTGTCTAACCAAGGAGCAACATGAGCGAGTTGGAGTACCCGCAGGACCTGCGTTACACCGCAGAGCACGAGTGGGTGCGCTTCGGGTCTGACGGTGTCGCGCGCGTCGGCATCACCGCCTTCGCGCAGGACGCCCTCGGCGACGTCGTCTACGTGAGCCTGCCCGCCGTGGGCGACTCGGTGGGCGCTGGCGACTCCTGCGGCGAGGTCGAGTCGACCAAGTCGGTCAGTGACCTCTACGCACCGGTCTCGGGCGAGGTTGTGGCCGTCAACGAGACACTGGACTCAATACCGGAGATGGTCAACAACGATCCCTATGGTGAGGGATGGATGTATGACGTGAAGCTCACCGACGGCGGTGAACCGGAGTCGCTGCTGGACCTCGCGGCCTACCGCGCGCTGCTGAGCTGACCACCGACCGCTGATCTAGGGTTGGTCTCACCTCGGGGCGAAGCCACAACGGAAGCAGGCGCACAAGTCATGACGGACAACGACAACGAGCGCGAGCCAGAACATCGCCGACCTGGCGACCCCACCACCATGCGGCTGCCCCGCATCGGAGCCCCGGCCGAGCCCCTCACCGATGCCGATGCCGGTCTGTCGGACCAGGACCAGGCCACGGTTGAGGCACTGCGTCACGGCACGGCTCTGCTGGTGGTCCTGCGCGGGCCGAACACCGGTGCACGATTCCTGCTCGACTCGGACGAGGTCAGCTCGGGACGTCACCCCGACAGCGACATCTTCCTGGACGACGTCACGGTATCCCGCAAGCACGCGACGTTCCGGCGTGAGGGTGATGACTTCCTGGTTCACGACGTCGGCTCGCTGAACGGCACCTACGTCAACCGGGAGCGGATCGACGAGGCCGTCCTCAAGACCGGCGACGAGGTCCAGATCGGTAAGTTCCGGCTCGTGTTCTATGCCGGTATCGCCCAGTGACCGGTGTCGGCCCGTGATCGACGCGTGAGCCCGTCAGCCACCCTTCCGCCGATGACTATCGGGGCGGTGCTGGCCGCGCTCGCGCCGGAATTCCCTGACGTCAGCATTTCAAAGATACGGTTCCTGGAGGCTGAAGGTCTGCTCACACCTGAGCGCACGGGCTCGGGCTATCGCACCTTCTCGCCCGAGGATCTGGAACGACTTCGTTACATCCTGACGGCCCAGCGCGATCGCTTCTGGCCGCTGAAGGTCATCCGCGAGGCCCTGGACAAGCTCGACCGTGGACTGGAGCCAGCACCGGGGGAGGCGGCACCCTCACGTCCTCAGGTCCCTGCGGCATCCGGCGACCCCGATCTGCCCACAGCCTTCGAGCTGGGCCGCCACGGCAACCTGCGACTGACGGGCCCCGAGCTGCGCGATGCTGCCGGCCTGGACCAGCCCACCTTCGAGGCCTTGTGCACCTTCGGTCTGCTTCGCCCGGACTCCAGCGGGCACTACACGGAGGCGACCCTGGCAGTGGCCCGCGCGGCCGGAGCCCTGGCGGCATACGGCATCGAACCCCGCCACCTGCGTCCGTTCCGGACCGCCGCCGACCGAGAGATCGGCCTGGTTCAGCAGGTCGTTTCCCCCGTCCACGGTCGAGGCCGGCGGACCGGCGCCAAGGCTGCCCATGATCCGAGCGCGCAGATCCTGCTGGAGTGCATCGCTTTGCATACAGCTCTGGTCAAGGCCGGTCTCGGCGCGGACTAAGCGAGTACCGTTGGCAGGGTGAAAGAACTCGACGTCTTGGGCGTTCGCGTCGAAATGCCGACCAACCAGCCGATCGTCCTGCTGCGCGAACGCGGCGGTGAGCGCTATCTGCCCATCTGGATCGGCGCAGCAGAGGCTACGGCGATCGCCTACGCCCAACAGGGCGTTGTGCCGCCTCGTCCGTTGACCCATGATCTGCTCAAGAACGTCATCGACCAGCTCGGCCATGAGCTGGTCGAGGTCCGGATCGTCGCACTCAAGGACAGCGTCTTCCACGCCACCTTGATCTTCGACGGAGCCGTTGAGGTCAGTGCCCGGTCCTCCGATGCCATCGCCCTTGCACTTCGCACCGGTACCTCCATCCTGGTCGAGGACGCTCTCCTGGACGAGGCCGGGGTGGCGATCGCGCACGAGGAGGACGACGAGGTCGAACGTTTTCGGGAGTTCCTGGACAACGTGTCGGCGGAGGACTTTGACAACCCCGGCGAGACCGGTCCGGCCGAGACCTGGCCGCCGGAATGAGACTAACTCTCTAGTAAATGTTTAGGGTCTGGCTGAGCAGATGCGACACGCCCAGGTTCGCGCTCGTGGTGATTGACGCTCCCAGCCGTCCGCCGTACCGTCAGGAGAAACGACGAGGATGTAGTTTACGACGAGCAGGTAGTTTACGAGGAGGTAAGCGTGTACTCCACCGGAGAAGCGCGACATGACCCCGGTTCTGCGCCGGTCGCGGCGCAGGGCGTGTTGTTCAGCGACGACCTTCCCGAGCTGCGCGAGGACACCGGCTACCGCGGTCCCACCGCCTGTAGCGCCGCGGGCATCACCTACCGCCAGCTGGACTACTGGGCCCGTACCGGGTTGGTCGAGCCTTCCGTTCGCGGCGCCACCGGCTCGGGGACCCAGCGACTCTACGGCTTTCGCGACATCCTTGTCCTGAAGGTGGTCAAACGACTGCTGGACAGTGGGGTCTCGCTGCAACAGATTCGCGTCGCGATCAGCCATCTTCGGGAGCGTGGCGTTGAGGACCTTGCCCAGATCACCCTGATGAGCGATGGCGCCAGCGTGTACCAGTGCACCTCGGCTGAGGAGGTCATCGACCTGATCCAGGGCGGTCAGGGTGTGTTTGGCATTGCCGTGGGCCGCGTCTGGCGCGAGGTCGAGAGCGTGCTTGCCTCCCTTCCCAGCGAGCGTGCCGAAGGCGATGCCCCGGCGACTCATCCTGGCGATGAGCTCACCAGCCGCAGGCGGGCACGCCTGATCAGCTGAGCCTGACCTCACCTCACCTCACTGGCACGACGGTGGCACCGTCCCCACGCCGGACGTGGCAACCGTCGTGGGCGCGGACGGCGCGACAACCTCAAAAGGGACGGCCGGTGTTATGGTGGCGTCGCTGTTTACCCCGTGCGGGAGAGTCCCCGTGCCGTGCGACCTGCCCTTGTTGGGGGGCGTGTGGTGACGGGGCGCCGAAGGGGCAAACCTCCCCGGAACCTCTCAGGCGCCAGGACCGCACGGGCAGGCAACTTGAAGCCACCTTCGGGCGACAGGCGGGGAGGCCATGACCGCTCGGCACCTGTGTGCCGCCCGCGTGAGGAGCCTTCGTTGACCATCGATTCGACCCCAGCCGTCGAGCCGGACTTCGTTTCCCGGCACATCGGCCCCAGCCACGACGACGTCGCGGCAATGCTCAAGGTTGTCGGCCAGCCCAGCCTCGAGGCGATGCTCGAGACCGCCATCCCTGCAGTCATCCGCAGCGAGCGCGCTCTGCGCCTTGACGCGGCGCCCACCGAGGAAGCCGTCATCAAGGAGCTGCGCGCCCTGGCCTCTCGCAACACGGTGCTGACCCAGATGATCGGCCTGGGTTACTACGGCACCGTCACGCCCGCCGTGATCCAGCGCAACGTGTTCGAGAGCCCGGCCTGGTACACCGCCTACACGCCCTACCAGCCGGAGATCTCCCAGGGCCGGCTCGAGGCCTTGCTCAACTTCCAGACGGTCATCATCGACCTCACCGCTTTGCCGATCGCCAATGCCTCGCTGCTGGATGAGAGCACCGCGGCCGCCGAGGCCATGACGGTCATGCGTCGTGCCAGCAAGGCCGGCGCTGATGCGGTTCTGCTCGTTGACCAGCATGCGTTTCCCCAGTCGATCGGCGTCATTGCGACCCGTGCCAAGCCTCTTGGTCTGGGCGTTGTCGTCGCCGACCTGAGCGGCGTCACCACCGCCCAGGAGCTGACTGCGACGGCCGGTGGCAAGGCAGTCTTCGGCGTCATCGTGCAGTACCCCGGTGCCGATGGTGAGCTGCGTGACTGGTCAGCTCTGGCCGCAGCCGCACACGAGGTCGGTGCACTGGTCACCGCCGCAGCCGACCTGCTTGCCCTGACCCTGGTCACGCCTCCGGGGGAGTGGGGCGCCGACGTGGCCGTCGGAAGCAGCCAGCGTTTCGGTGTTCCCATGGGCTTTGGTGGTCCCCACGCAGGCTTCATGTCGGTTCGCGCCGGCCTGGAGCGCACGATGCCGGGCCGGCTCGTGGGAGTCAGCGTCGACGCTGACGGCCATCGTGCATACCGCCTGGCCCTGCAGACCCGCGAGCAGCACATCCGCCGCGAGAAGGCCACCTCCAACATCTGCACCGCCCAGGTGCTCCTGGCCGTGATGGCCTCCATGTATGCCGTGTACCACGGCCCTGCGGGCCTGGCACGGATCGCCCGCCGGGTACATGCTCACGCCACAACGTTGGCCCAGCGTCTGCGCGCGGGCGGTATCGAGGTCGAGACCGAGCACTTCTTCGACACCATCACGGCTCGAGTGCCCGCTCGGGCCGGCGAGGTCGTCACCGAGGCGGCTGCCCGGGGCGTGAATCTCTGGCAGGTCGATGCCGACCGCGTCTCGGTCAGCACCGACGAGACCACCGACCTGTTGGACCTGTCATTGGTGTTGGCCGCGTTCGGTGTCCCGGAGCTGCCTGCCCTGGCTGCTGTGCAGATCCTCACCTGGCCGGCGGCGCTGACCCGTGAGTCGGAATACCTGACCCATCCGGTGTTCCACAGCCACCACAGCGAGACGGCGATGCTGCGCTACCTTCGCATGCTCTCCGATCGGGACTACGCGCTCGACCGGGGCATGATCCCGCTGGGATCCTGCACGATGAAGCTGAACGCCACCACCGAGATGGAACCGGTGTCCTGGCCGGAGTTCGCAGGTCTGCACCCCTTTGCCCCGCCGACCCAAACCGAAGGAATCCGCTCACTGATCAAGGACCTGCAGGCCTGGCTGTGCGAGATCACCGGCTACGACGCCGTCACACTCCAGCCCAACGCCGGCTCGCAGGGCGAGCTGACCGGTCTGCTGGCCATCCACGCCTATCACGAGTCTCGCGGCGAGTCGTCCCGCAACATCTGTCTGATCCCGGCTTCGGCGCACGGCACGAACGCGGCCAGCGCCACCATGGCCGGCCTGAAGGTGGTCGTGGTCAAGACCGCCGGAACCGGCGAGATCGAGATGGATGACCTGCGGGCCAAGGTGGCTGCCCACCGGGACAACCTCGCGGCGATCATGGTCACCTACCCCTCGACACACGGCGTCTTTGAGGACACGATCACCGAGCTGTGCGACCTCGTCCACGACGCCGGTGGCCAGGTCTACGTCGATGGTGCCAACCTCAACGCGCTGGTCGGGGTCGCGCAGCCGGGCAGGTTCGGCGGCGACGTGTCGCACCTGAACCTGCACAAGACGTTCTGCATCCCGCACGGTGGCGGCGGCCCGGGCGTCGGCCCGGTGGGCGTGCGCAGCCACCTGGCGCCTTACCTTCCGAACCACCCGCTGGTGGCTGATGCCGGCCCCGACACGGGGGTGGGACCGGTCTCGGGCGCTCCCTATGGTTCGGCGAGCATCCTGCCGATCTCTTGGGCCTACGTGCGCCTCATGGGCGGCGCCGGGCTGACCCGCGCAACGCAGGTGGCCGTCCTGTCGGCCAACTACATCGCCGCCCGGCTGCGTGAGCACTACCCGGTGCTCTACTGCGGCCACGAAGGGATCGTGGCCCACGAGTGCATCCTTGACCTGCGCGACCTCACTCACGTCACGGGGGTGTCGGTCGATGATGTCGCCAAGCGTCTCATCGACTATGGCTTCCACGCACCCACGATGTCCTTCCCGGTCGCCGGCACGCTCATGGTGGAGCCGACCGAGAGCGAAGACCTCATCGAGATCGACCGCTTCTGCGACGCCATGATCGCCATCCGTGGCGAGATCGAGCAGGTTGCCCGCGGCGAGGTCTTAGCAGCCGACAGCGTGCTGCACCATGCTCCGCACACGGCGGCCTGCCTGGTCGAGCAGTGGGACCACCCCTACGATCGCAAGCTGGCGGCCTTCCCTGCGGGTGTGGACAAGCTCTCGAAGTACTGGCCGCCGGTGCGTCGTCTCAACGAGGCGTTCGGAGACCGCCACCTCGTGTGCGCGTGCCCGCCGCTGGAGGCACCCGAGAGCTGAGCTGGCGTCGTCGAGAGGCAATCCGCGTGGCGGGCGCTGGTCGGTCTCGACGAGGCCATCACCGCTCGCGTGGCCTGGAAGCTGCCACGGGTTCGGGCACAGCGCCGGGTCCGACCACCGGCTCAGGCAGCCGAGGTCACGCCCGAGTCGACACGGATGCATGAACCGGAATGCGCCTTGAGCACGTGCAGCTGGTGGGGGATTCGCGCCCGCAGCTCGGTGACGTGACTGACGATGCCGACGGCCCTGCCTCCCTCCCGCAAGGTGTCAAGGACGGCCATCACCTGCTCGAGGCTTTCCTCGTCCAGCGAGCCGAAGCCCTCGTCGACGAACAACGTCTGCAGGTCGAAACCGCCGGCCTCAGCACGGACGGCGTCGCCCATCGCCAGCGCCAAGGCCAGAGAGGCCATGAACGCCTCACCTCCTGACAGCGAGGACGTCTCGCGCGCTCGCCCGGTCCAGGCGTCCCTGACCAGCAGCCCCAGGCCGCTGCGGGCCCCCTTGGCCGCGCGAGCGTCGGTGTACTCCAGCGTGTAGCGGCCGTCACTCATTGTCGCGAGGCGTTCGCTGGCAAGGGTCGCGATCTCGGCCAGCCGAGCGGCCAGCACGTATGAGGACAGCCGCATCCGCAGTGCGTTGTCGGCACCGTTGCCGGCGAAGCAGTCGGCCAGCTCCTGGACCAGCTGGGCTTCCTCCTGCGCTGGGCCAAGGTCTGCGACGGCCTGGTGAACGGTACGGGAGAGTGCACGCAGCTCCTGCTGGGCCTGCTCCGACAAGGTGTGCCGCCGCCCAGCGTCGGTCAGTGACGCCGTCGCCTGCGTGTGTGCCTGCGCCAGCGCGTTCAGGTCAGGAGCGGCCAGCTCGAGGGCAGCGGTGACATCGGGCTGGGCCAGCAGCGCGCTGGCCTCGGCGCGTTGCTGCTCGGCGGTGCGCACGGTGGCCGCCAGCTCGGCCTGCTGCCCGGGCGCCAACACGGCCGCCTGAGCCTGAACCATGCTCTCAAGACCATTGACCTGCAGCGCCGTTGAAAGCCGCCGGACGGCATCGCAGGCGTTGGCCTCGTGGGTGAGCAGATCGCGCAGCGCGGTGGCCAGCAACTGAAGGTCGTCCAGCCTCTGAGCGTGCACGCAGATCACTTCGCTCACCTCGTCGAGCTCGCCGCAGCGGCAGGGGCAGGCCTGGCGATGGCTGGCAAGTAGGTTCGTGACCTCGGCGCCCGCGAACTGGGCCTGCGCCCGGGTCGAGCTCGCCAGGGCCAGCGACGATGCCTTGGCAGTGACGGCCTCCTGGAGCAGTCCCCCCAACCGCTCCACCTCCAGGGCCATCGCCACCACCTGTTCGGAAGCCTGGGGCAGTGCCGACGCCGCCGCCTGCGCGTCAGCGATCGCGGCAGTGCCCGCCGCGAGAGCCTCATGAACATCGGCTGCCGCCACCGCCGACTCCACTGCCAGCCCACCTGCATGTGCGTCAAGCTCCAAGGCCCGTGCGTCCCGGCGTGCCAGCTCGGCCGAGGCCGTCGACCTGATCAGGGCGAGGGCCTCGGTGGCACGTGTCAGGTCGGCTTCCGCCGATCGAATGTCCTGGCCGCTGACGACGTCGCCGGTCATAGCCGGTCTCGGATGCACGCACGATCCACAGACCGGGCACGGGTCGCCGGCGTCGAGCCCGTCGGCGAGCTCTGCAGCCAGCCCAGCCAGCCTGCGCTCACGCAGGTCCACAAGCCGCTCGCGCCCGTCCAGCACCAGGCTGCCGGCCGAATCAGCTTGCCGTTGAAGGGTTTCGAGGTCGCCGGCCGAGCGCTGCTGGTCTTCGAGAAGCTGCCGGATCCTGGACAGCCCCCGGTGGCGCGCCTGCAGCCCAGCAATCTCGGCCAAACCAGCGCGACCCGCAGCTGCCGTCTGCTCTGCGGCGGCTCGACGGGCTTCGGCTTGCGTGCGCTGGTGGGCGAGGACCACGGACTGCTCATCGGCGAACAGGGCAGCCTGAGCGTGCCGAGCCGACTCCTGGACCAGCTCGTCTGCCCGGCGGGCCTGGGCAACGACCTGGTGCAACCCGTCGCTGTGTTCGCCAACCTGGTCGATCAGAGAACGCACCGACCTCACGTCGGCGTCGCACTCGACAATAAGTGCCAGCGGCGCGCGCAGGTCTGCGACCTGGGACAGTGCGGCCTCGCGCAACAGGTTGGCGCCCTGCACGGCCGCGATGAAGCCGCTGACAGCACCAGCGCGCTGAGCCAGGTCAAGGATGCGTACGACCTCCTGACATGCCCCTCGTTGCTCGTCCAACGCGCCAAGTCGAGCTCGAGCCTGTGCCGCGGTCTGTTGATGCCTGATGACCGCGGCGCCGTGGTGGACGGCGGACTCGGTCTGCACGACCAGGGACCGGGCGACCTCGACGCCGGCCAGGGCGGTGTTGGCCCGCGCGTCGACCGCGGTTGTCAGTGCGCTCAGCACGGTGTCGACCTCCCGGTGGGGCACCTGGGACCAGTTCGCAGCGATGACGTCGCCGCCGACGTCCAGACGCGCGATCACGTCGTCCACCCGAAGAAGCCCGGTCGAGAGCGTGCCGCGGGCCGTGCCCACAGCTGCCGTCGTCGCCCGACGGCGCTCGGCCAGCCACGTCTCGACATCGGTGAACCGCCGGGTGTCGAACAGCTTCTCCAACACCGAGCGACGAGCCTCGGGGCTGGCCCGCAGAAACGCTGCGAAGTCGCCCTGGGGAAGCAGGACGACCTTGATGAACTGTTCCAGACCCATCCCCAGGATGTCCTTGAGGACCATCGCGACCTCGTCGTTGCGCGTCCCACGGTTCACCCAGCCAGACCCGACCAGCTCCTGCAGGACCACCCTGGCGGGAACTATGGTCGCACCGGTTCCGCGTCTCTTGGGTCGGGAGAACTCCGGCGACCGGCAGACCCGCAGGCGCCGTCCGGCGGCCGTGAAGTCCAGGGTCACCTCAGGGATGGTGCCCACGGCCGCATGGTCGCTGCGCAGGCTGGCCCGGGCGCCGGCCCGGGCGCCCGGGACGGCGCCATACAGGGCGAAGCAGATGGCATCCAGGATGCTGGTCTTGCCGGCGCCCGTGGGGCCGTGAATGAGGAAGAGGCCCGAAGAGGCGAGCGCGTCCAGGTCGACTTCTTCTGAACCAGCGAAAGGACCGAAAGCCGTGACTGCCAGCCGATGCAGCCTCATGCGGCGCTGCGGGGCGCGGTGGCGCGCCCCTCGTCCTCGCGGGAGCCGCGGACCACCCTGGAGCACTCGACGGCCGTGGCCAGCAGGTTCCGCTCCTGCCCGGAGGCGGCGTTGCCGCCGCGTACGTGGGTCAGGAAGTCGCAGCACAGGTCAAGGTCGCCCCGCTGGCGGCGCGAGGCCGCCGTCGCAGGTGCAACCACCTGGGCGCAGGCGGGTTCGAAGGCCAGGACCAACGTGTCGGGGAACCGCCGTCGCAACAGCTCCATGGCGCCCATGGGCCGCACGATGTCGGTCAGCGTGACCTGGCAGTACGCCGACTCGGCGCCGCGCAGGCCAGGATCGCCCAGCAGATCCTGCAGGTCACCGCGCAGGATGGCCAGTGACCTGGTGACCGGTGCCGGGATGGCCTCGGTGTGCAGGGCACCCGCGCAGACATCCACCAGGACTGAACCCTTGTGATGGTCGGCCTCGCTGAAGGACAAGGCAATAGGGGAGCCGCTGTAGCGGACTGTCTCGGAGATTCGCTGTGGACCATGCAGGTGCCCCAGCGCCACGTAGTCAGCGTGGGCGAACACTGCCGGGTGGACGGCGCTCACCCCGCCCACGCTGATGTCCCGCTCGGACTGGCTGCTCGCCCCACCCGTGACGAAGGCATGAGCCATCACCACCGTGGCACCAGCTCGAGGCTGGGCGTCGGTGCGCACCAGCGTCATTGCTGCCCTCAGCACGGCGCTATGGGTACGTTCCTGCGCGCCAATCCAGTCGGCGGCCACAGACGGCTCGAGGTAGGGCAGGGGATAGATGGCGGTGTCCTTGACCATGACCGGCACCCCCACCGAGTCCAGGCTGGTGCGGATGTGAAGCCCGGCCCGCGCCAGGAGGTCTGAGGCGAAGCCCAGACGGATCGCCGAGTCGTGGTTGCCGCTGGACAGCACCACGGCCGCGCCCGCGTCGACGAGCCGGGTGACGGCCTCAGAGAGCAGCTCCACGGTGTCGGGGGAGGGCAGTGCGCGGTCGTAGACGTCGCCCGAGACCAGGACGGCATCGACGCCCTCGGCTCTGACGACCTCGACCAGGTGGTCCAGATAGCCGGCCTGGGCCTCGAGCAGCCCCACCCGGTGGAACGACCGTCCCAGGTGCCAGTCAGAGGTGTGGATCAGGCGCACGGGTGAAGGCTATGGCCGAGCACCGACAGGAGTGCGGATTTGGCCGGGCGGGTCCCTGAACGGAGACGATCGCCGCAGTGCAGCGGCCCGGGACGTCGGTCTCTACCGTGGCCCCTCCTGGTGAACCGTGCGGTTCCAGGAGTCGATGACGGGCATCTCGCGCTCCCAGCCCAGGACACTGACCGAACCGGCGGCGAGCATGAGCTGGGCGCCGAGGCGGGGGTCCTGGCGCAGGAACACGGACGCGAGGGTTCGTAGGCAGTGCCCATGGCCGACCAGCGCCACGTCACCGGTGGCCAGGAAGGGAGTGGCGCGCTCGATGACCTGGCGGCACCGCCTGGCCACCTGCTCGATGCTCTCGCCAGGTGTCGGCCCGGGTATGACGCCGTCGGAGAACAGATCCCAGGGGCGCCCGACCCGATGGCGAATCTCGTTGGTGGTCAGGCCTTCATAGCCGCCGTAGTCCCACTCCACGAGGTTGTCGTCGATCTGCGCATCCGCCAGTCCGGCCAGGTGTGCGGTCCGGGTGGCGCGCTGCAGGGGAGAGGTGAGGACCAGGGAGAACATGTGGCCGCTGAGCAGCTCGGCGCTGCGCGCCCCGAGCCTCTCGCCCCGGGCGGTAAGCGGCACGTCGGTGAGCCCGGTGTGCTGGCCGGATCTCGACCACTCGGTCTCACCATGGCGTAGCAGGACGAGCGAGCCGCCCGGGTGCTCCCGGGCCGTGGTGGTGGTGATCACTCTGGCAGGGTAGGGCCATGGCTGCTGACTCACATCGAACGGTCACCATCATCCGCACGTCCGCCGGGCGCTTCACTGCGGTCAACGGTCGGGGCGGCACGCTCGACTTCGGCACCGGGGATGTGGAGGACTTCACGCCGGTCGAGCTGCTCCTGGCCGCCATCGGCGGGTGCACCGCGGTCGACGTCGACATCCTCACCACCCGTCGGGCTGAGCCGGAGTCGTTCGTCGTGTACGTCGGCGGGGACAAGGTGCGCGACGCGGGCGGCAACCAGATGCAGGAGCTGTCGGTGACCTTCCGGTTGAAGTTCCCGGCCGGGCAGGGCGGGGACGCCGCGCGGGAACTGCTGCCCGAGGCCGTCCGGCGCTCGCATGACCGGCTCTGCACCGTCAGCCGAACGGTCGAGCTCGGCAGCGCGGTCGCCACGCGCATCGAGCCCGTGCCGTGAAGCTCAGCTACCGCATCCTGAACGTCTTCACCGATGGGGACAGCTCGTTCTCCGGCAACCCGCTGTGCGTTTTCGAGGACGCCACAGGCCTGCACGACAAGGACATGCAGGATCTCGCCCGTCAGCTCAACCTCTCCGAGACGACCTTCATCACCCCCGGTGGCGCGGACGTGAGCGCCAACATCCGCATCTTCACACCCACCTACGAGATGCCCTTCGCCGGGCACCCGACGCTGGGCACGGCGTACGTCGTGCGCGAGCTGTCCGCAGCGGGCGACGCGGTGCTGCTGCGTATGCCGGCCGGAGACATCCCGGTGCGGGTTGCCGGCGACGTGTGGACTCTGCAGGCCAACGCGCCGAAGTTCTCCCCGGTGCAGGTGCCGCGCCGCGATCTAAGCGCGATGGTCGCGCTGAGCGCGGATTGCGTTGCGGGCGAGCCGCTGTGGGTCGACACGGGCAGCACCCAGCTGGTCCTGCCACTGCGGTCAGCCCGGGACGTCAGTGCAGCGTGCGCCGATCCCAGGCTCCTGGCCGAGTTCGCCGCAAGGCCCGACGGTGAGTCGCTGGTCTATCTGTGGGCACCCACGGGTGCCGAAACCATCCAAGCCCGGTTCTTCTTCACCCAGAACAAGGCGGTGATCGAGGACCCGGCCACCGGATCGGGCTGCGCCAACCTCGGCGGCTGGTTCCTGGCGAACGAACAGCTGGGGATCCGACGCCGCGTCCACCAGGGAAGTGCGATCAGGCGTCCCTCGGTCCTGGACCTGACCGTGGGGCAGGACGGCACGATCGAGGTCAGTGGCGCCGTGCGTCAGGTCGGCGCCGGGACCTTCGTGCTCTGATGGCCACCTACATCGGGTTCCTGCGTGCGCTCAACGTGGGCGGGCGCTTCGCCAAGATGGCTGATCTGCGAGCAGGATTGTCCGACAAGGGATTTGGTGAGGTCGAGAGCTACATCCAGAGCGGAAACCTGTGCTTCACGTCGAGCCTGCGATCGGCGGCCGCGGTGGAGCAAGCCGTCGAGACGGCGCTGGAGCAGCTCTGCGGGTTCACCGTGAGAACCATCGTGCGCACCCCTGAACAGCTGGGTGAGCTGACCTCATACGGGGCGGGTCTAACCTCTCCGTTGGAAGGGGATGTGCGACGTTATGTCACCTTCCTCAAAGAAGATCCCGATGACGAGCGGGTCGCGACGATGAACGGCTGGGACCTGGCGGGGGAGCGGGCCCAGGTGAACGGTCGTGAGGTCTACCTGTGGCTTGCTCACCCCTCGCACGAGGCGAAGCTGTCCAACGCACGGATCGAGCGCGGGGCAGTGGTGGCGACCACCCGGGACTGGAAGGTCGTCTCGGCGCTGGGGGAGAAGTGGGGCCGGTGACGACCTTCGACCGGCTCTTCGCGCAGGCCGTGCCGCTGATCGAACCAGGCCTGCACGAAAGACACAGCCCGCCGGTCGAGGCCGGTGGCCGTTGGCCGGTCAGTGTCGTGCTGCGCCCGGACCATGCTTGCGCTGACAGGCTTGAACGCGCGATGACGCAGGTCGAGGGGCTCGCCGGCCCAGGGCACTTTCGCACGGGGATCGCCGGCTCCGTGCATTTCACGGTGCGGGTGCTCGAACGGTATCGCGAGGCCGTGGGGGAGGCGGACGAGGCGGTGCTCAGGTATGCCGGGGCCATGAGCCGTGCCGCCGCACAGGTCGAGGCGATCGAGCTGGATCTGGTCGGACTCACCCTGGCCCCCGGGTCCGTCATGGTCTGCGCACATCCGGTCGACGAGCACGCCGACACGTTCATGGACCTGCTCAAGGACGAGCTCGGCGGCGACGCCTGGCGTGAGGCTGGGTTCACACGCGACATCTGGTACGCCAACCTTGTCCATTTCGCGGCAGACATCGCCTCGCCGGCCGAGCTGGTCCAGTGGGTGGCACGGCGCCGCGGACTCGACCTGGGATCCACGCTGATCGACACTGCCGAGCTGGTGCGGTTCCGCTACGAGGACGGCGCCCAGGGACGGCTCATGCGTCCCGAGGTGCTGGCCGCGGCTCGGACCCGATCGAGAGGGCACCCACGGTGATGAACATTGAGGTGAGCTCGACGCGCCTGGATCTGGTACCCATGAGCCTGGAGTTCATGGAGGCCTTGGCGCGTGGGGACCGGGAGTCCGCCCAGCAGATGATCGGTTACCGGATCCCGACGGACTGGCCGCAACGCGTCGAGTCGACGCTGCGATTCCGGATCGCGATCGCCCGGGCACGCCCTGAGGCGCTGCCCCTGCTGCTGCGGGCGATGGTGCTGCGCGCCGACCCCCAGGTGATGGTCGGTCGGATCGGCTTCCATGGTCCACGCGATGACGAGGGGATGCTTGAGATCGGCTACGAGGTGCTGCCCGCGTTCCGCCGACTGGGGTACGCCCGCGAGGCCGTGCTCGCCATGCTCCGCTGGGCACAGCACGACCCGGGTGTTCTGCGGTTCCGTGCCTCGGTCAGCCCCGAGAATGAGCCGTCACGCCGCCTGGTGACCGGGCTCGGGTTCGTCGAGGTCGCCAGCCAGTGGGACGAGCAGGACGGCGAGGAGCTCGTGTTCGAACGGGCCGCCGGTCACCTCTGACCGGCGCAGGGGCCGGTGACCAAGGAGGTAGACCGATTCTCTGCCAGGATCTCGGCGTCCAAGAAGTCAGCGCGACCCGGGATCGCTAGGGTCACAGGCATGGCCCTACGCCGCGAAGCGCTGCCCGTCCTGGCCACCTGGACACTGGTGGCCCTGTGGACTGTGTGGTGGACCTGGCAGATGTGGCCCGTTTCCGGTCTGTCGTGGCACTTCTTCGCCGACGGGAGCAGGCTGCTTGTGCACGGCTCCGGGCTCAACCTCTACGCCGACCATCCCGAGCTGCAGATCGGCCCACTGTCGCTGGCTGTGGCCAGCGTCCTGAGCCCACTGCCGGCCGGCGTCGCCAGGAGCGTTGCCCTGGTGGCCATGACCGCGGTAGGCCCGCTGCTCATAGCAGCTCTGGCCCCGCTGGTCGCCCGACCCGGAAGGCACCGCCGGGTGGTCGTCGCGGCGATGCTGTTCATCCCTGCGTGGACGGTGCTGTCGGTCCGGTGGGGGCACCTGGACGACGTCCTGGCGATGGCCTTCGCGATCCTGGCTGTGCGGGCCGTGTGTGCCGACCGGACCGTTCTGGCTGGCCTGGCCCTGGCCGCCGCCATCGCGGCGAAGCCGTGGGCAGTGGGCTTCCTGCCACTGCTGTGGGCCCTACCTCGGGGACGGCTGCGCGCGGCGGCCACGGCTGCCGCCGGCACGGCGGCAGCCTGGGCGCCCTTCGTGCTGGCCAACTCGCGCACGTTCGGCGCCCTGCACCCGCGGGTCGGCCTCTCTCAGGCGTCCGGGCTGTACACCCTGGGCGCGCGCGGACAGATCGTGCCGGCGTGGGGACGCACCGTGCAGCTTGTTCTCGCACCCGCGGCGGCCCTTGCCGTGGCCCTGACCAGACGCTGGCCGGGTGTGCTGCTTGTCGCCGTGGCCGTTCGACTGGCCCTGGACCCGCAGGACAACGCGTACTACATCGGCAGTGCGGCCCTGGCCGCCGCGGTCTTCGACCTGCTCGGCACCGGCTGGACGATCCCGTGGACCACGTTGGGCACCGTCGTGGTCCTCTGGCAGCCCTTCGTCCGGGACTACGCCCACAGGCTGCAGACGACCACCGGCCTGACCCACTGGTGGTTCGCCCACGAGCAGTCTGTCGGGGCGCTGCATCTGATCTGGTCTGTGGTGGTCGTCGTCCTCGTCTTCGCGATGGCTCCGCCACCGGGTCGTAAACCTGCTGCAGCTCATTGACAACCTCCAGGCTCTGCGCGCACCGGCCGCCTGAGTACTTCGTGGGGGAGGTCACGGTGAGGTTGTCGAACCGGGGCTTTTGGCTTAACTTGACATAATGTACCTTATCGGCTAATTATCGGGAAGGTTCCCACCGATGAGAAAGGGTCGTTTCAGCCCCACCAGAACGTCGTGGCGATGATGGCGTAGACGGCGATCAGCGCCGCGCCCTCGATCCAGTTGGACTCTCCGTCGAAGGTGATGAACGCAGTGAGAATCACCGCGATCGCCACCGAGACGATCAGCATCGGTGAGAACACCAGTGTCAGGGCGGTGAACCCCAGGACCTGCGAGAGGATCACCAGCACGGGAGCCAGGACCAGGGCAATCTGAAGCGGTGAGTTGATGACCACCGAGAAGGCGTACTCGGAACGGTTCTTGGCCGCGAGCTGGATGCCGACCACGTTCTCGATGGCGTTGCCGGCGATGGCCACGATCACCAGGCCGGCGAACGCGTCGGAGATGTGCAGGGTCCCCATGGCGGGCTCGAGGGCATGGACGAACCAGTCGGAGACGAACGCGGACAGCACCGCCGCAAGAGTCAGCAGCCCGACGGCCAGAGCAATGGGCCAGCGCGGCGCCTCCTGGTGCATGCTCTCTTCGAGCGGTTCGCTCGAGCCCCGCTTCAGGGACGCAGGCAGGGTCAGGACGAACAACAGGAGCAAGATTGCGGACACGATGAGCGACAACGTGCTCTCGTGCTGGGAGGCCGGAGTGTGCAGGAAGTGGGCCAGGGACGGCAGCACCAGGGCTGCGACCGACAGCACCATCAGCACGATGATGGCGCGGGCCCGTTCGGAGTCCAGCTTCTGCGGGCCGTGTCTGAGTCCCCCGACCAGGAAACACAGGCCCAGGACCAGCAGCAGGTTGGCCAGGATTGAACCGATCAGCGCCGCCTGGACGACCTGCACCAGACCGGCCTTGAGCGCGAACAGCGCGATGAACAGCTCGGGCAGGTTCCCCAGCGCCGACTGCAGCACCCCGGTGGCACCCGGACCGAACCTGTCACCGAGCTGTTCCACGCAGCGGCCGACCAGCGAAGCCAGCAGGGTGACCGCCAGGGCGGCGCAGAGGAAAGCCGTCACCGCTGGCCCGCCGGCAAACCGGGTCAGAGCGGCCAGGACCACCGTCACCGCTCCCCCGCAGATGACGATGTAGTCGGAGCGGACAAATGTTCGAGCCGGCACCTCGGTCATGGTCGACATCGTGCCAGAGTCCCGGCATCGCCGGCCCACCCAAGGCGTGGCGACGGCCCGCTGCTCGCAGTGCCACCCGGGGTCGGGGCCACCTGCGGGTGCCGTGCCCGAACCCTGGCGCTGGCAGCCGGCAGGCTCAGACGAGCGCCAGCGGCGGGTTGGAGCCCGTCTGTGCAAGGCTGCGCCCATGACCAGCGCCGTCGGCTCCCAGGTCGCGCCCCGACGTACCGGGGACACTGCTCACCAGAGGGCCTGGTACTGGTACGACTGGGCCAACTCGGCGTACGTCACCACCACCCTGACGGTCCTGATGGCCCCGTACCTGACCGTCATCGCCAAGAAGGCGGCCTGCCCCACCCTGCCCAGCAACGTCGCATGCCACACCAACCTCGTCGTGATCGGCATACCGGTTGACCCCGGGTCCCTGGTGTTCTACGTCCTGACGTTCTCCACGATTCTCTCCGCGATCGTGCTGATCTTCATCGGCGCCATCGCCGACCGTTCCCCACGGCCCGTGCGGCTGTTCGCCTCGTTCGCCTGGGCGGGGGCGACGGCCGCGTCGGCGATGTTCCTGGTCAGCGGGGACAACTGGGCGCTGGGGGTGGTGCTGCTCGTCTTCGCCAACCTGTGCCTGGGATCGTCCTTGGTCATCTACGACTCGTTGCTCTGCCGGATCGCCACCCCGGACGAGCGTGACCGCGTCTCGAGCCGGGGCTGGGCCTGGGGCTACCTGGGTGGCGGGCTCCTGCTCGCGCTCAACCTTGGGCTCCTGACCCTCGACAAGCAGATCGGCATCTCTGCCGCCATGGCCGTGCGGGTCAGCCTGCTGTCTGCCGGGCTGTGGTGGGCGGCGTTCACCATCATCCCGGTCGTAGGCCTGCGCGATCTGCGGGGCGCCGCCGAGACCACGATGGGGACCACAACCCGGCAGCGTCCCGGTGTGGTCGTGGGCAGCCTCAACCAGCTTGCCGCCACTTTTGGCGAGCTGCGCTCCTTTCCGCAGACGATGCTCTTCCTGCTGGCGTACCTGTTCTTCAACGACGGCATCCAGACCGTGATCAGCGTCTCAAGCGTCTACGGCGCCGAGGAGCTGAGGTTCTCCAGCAGCCAGCTGATCGAGATCATCCTGCTCGTGCAGTTCGTAGCCTTCGGCGGAGCGCTGCTGTTCGGGCGCCTGGCCAACCGCTTCGGGGGGTGGCGGGTGGTGCTGAACAGTCTCGTGCTGTGGACCGTGGTGGTGGCCGTCGCCTTCTTCGTCCCCACCGGTGGGTTCCTGATCTTCGTCGGGCTCGCCGTGCTGATCGGGATCGTCCTGGGGGGCAGTCAGGCTCTCTCCCGCTCGATCTACAGCCAGCTGATCCCGCGCGGGCGCGAGGCGGAGTTCTTCAGCCTGTACCAGGCGATGGAACGTGGCACGAGCTGGTCGGGGACACTGGTGTTCGGTCTGGTGCACCAGATCACCGGTTCCTACCGCTGGGCCATCATTGCCCTGATCGCGTTCTTCGTCGTGGGTGGCGTGCTGTTGTCCAGGGTACGGATGCGTGAGGGCATCGTTGCTGCCGGCAACGCATTGCCTGCAATCGTCTGACCCACGACCGGCAACCGCAGTAGGATGGTCTTCGGCGAACACCTGCCGAATCCGGAACATTGAACCTGACCGCGGCGTTATGCGCAGTGAACCCTGGCGCAAAACCAGTGTGGGCAGCACGTTGGGAGTACCCCCCTTATGGCCGAACGATCACTACGTGGCACCAATCTGAGTGCGCTCAGCATGGAGACCGACACGAACGTCGTGCTCAGCGAGCGTCAGATCGTCCGCTACGTGTGCCCTGAGGGGCACATCAGCGAACTTCCTTTCTCGGTCGAGGCAGATGTCCCGTTCGTGTGGGAGTGCCGGTGCGGCGCGGAGGCCCGACTGGTGGATGGACCCGAGCCGGAGCACAAGAACGTCAAGGCTGTTCGCACCCACTGGGACATGCTGCTGGAGCGTCGTTCCATTCCCGAGCTCGAGGAGCTGCTCAAGGAACGACTGGCTCTGCTTCGGGCCTCACGTGGCGAGAAGCCGCGCCGCAAGCGCACCGCCTGACCTTAGGACCGCTTGGACCGACAAGCCCCGTGCCGCCTCCTCTCCGCTGGCCGCGGGGCTTGTTGCTGTGCAGGTGAGGTGTCGGCGCGGCTCAGATGACCTCGCCGCGAACGATGCCTGTCCTTCGCGCCAGGCGACGTTCGACCACACCCTGCAACCACCGCCGGGTGATCGGTCTGGTGAACGGCAGGATGAAGAAGAAGCCCATGATGTCGGTGAGGAATCCCGGGGTCAGCAGCAAGGTGCCGCCGATCAGCACGAGCGCCGCGTCGGCCAGCTCACGTCCGGGCATCTGACCGCTGTTCAGCGCCCCCCTCAGGGCCTGCCAGGCCCGCCGTCCCTCATGCTTGACCAGGTAGGCGCCCAGGGCCGACTCGAGCAACAACAGGGCCAGGGTCTGCCAACCGCCGATCACCTTGCCCACCGCGACGATCACGGCGATCTCGGCCACTGGTACGACCAGCAGCGCCAGGAAGACATACCACCCCCATCGCGGGCGTCGTCGTCCACTGCGGTTCAGCCTTCGAGTCGGTGCCACCGTGGCTCCCTTCGGATCAGAGACCTGACCTGAGCGAGCCGATAACGCGCGCCCCAGATCAAGATGTAACGCAACGACTCCGCAACGATATCTCGGCTCATCTTGGAGTCACCGAGGGTGCGCTCGACAAAGGTGATCGGCACCTCGACCACGCTCAGGCCGGCACGTATCGCCCGCCAGACGAGATCGACCTGGAAGCAGTAGCCCTGGGAGGCGACGTCGTGCAGGTCCAGGGAGTGCAGCGCCGACGCCCGGTAGGCCCGGAACCCCCCCGTGGCGTCACTGATCGGCATTCCTAGAAGCACACGCACGTAGAGGTTGCCGCCAAGGCTGAGAGCCTTGCGGTGGATCGGCCAGTTGACCACCGAGCCGCCCGGCACCCAGCGCGAGCCGAGCACGACATCGGCGTCGGCAAGTGCGCGCAGCAGAATCGCCAGCTGCTCGGGCTGGTGGGACCCGTCGGCGTCCATCTCGACCAGGACGTCATAGCCTCGACCCAGGGCCCACGCGAACCCGGCGAGGTAGGCCGCGCCCAGCCCGTCCTTGCTCTCTCGGTGCAGGACCGAGACCTGGCCGTCATCGGCCGCCAGCTGGTCGGCCACGGCGCCGGTGCCGTCCGGGGAGCTATCGTCCAGGACCAGGACGTCGGCCTCGGGCACAGCGGCACGCAGCCGCGACACGATCAGCGGGAGGTTCTCGCGCTCGTTGTAGGTCGGAATCAGCACGACGATCGCCCCGATCGGGGACCGGACCTGCGGGTCTGCCATGGTCGTCCTTCCTGCGGTCGAGTCACCGACCTTATCGGCGACGGCGCAGGCGCCTCAAACCGAGCAGAGCCAGCATCATCACGACACCTGCACTGGTGATGTTCTCGGGCCAAGGGCCAACCCGGTCCGCCACGGTGCGGTCGGTACGCAGCGGAAGATCGGCGGCAAGGGCTGCCGGTGTGAACAACGTACTGCGTTGGTGGGCGGTTCCGTCGGGGGTGATCAGCGCACTGACCCCGACCGTGGACACGTGCACGATCGAGCGGTCGTGCTCGATGGCGCGGATCCGGGAGATGGCGAGCTGCTGGACGGACTCGTCGGTGTACCCGAAGGTGGCGTTGTTGGTCTGGACGAGAAGGACGTTCGCGCCATGGTCGACCGTGTCCCGCACGAGCCCGTCATAGGCCACCTCGAAGCAGATGATGGTGCCGGCTGCGATCGTGGCCCCGTCGCGGGCCGGCACCCGGAACACCCCGGCCCCCTTGCCGGCGGTGAAGTCTGCACGGACCAGGTCGACCTTGTCGCTGAAGTGACGGAAGAAGGAGCGGTACGGGATGTACTCGGCGAACGGGACAGGGTGTTGCTTGACGTATCGCGCGACCAGACCCCGGCCCGGCAGGTACAGGAGGCTGGCGTTGGACACCTTGGGCAGTGGCTCGTCCAGGACGGCACCCAGGATGAGAGGGGCGTCGATGGCGTCCACCGTCGCGTTGATGACCGCTGCGGCGTCGGGGTTGCGCAGCGGGTCGATGTCCGAGGCGTTCTCGGGCCACACCACCAGGTCTGGCCTGGGTTGGGTGCCCGCCTTCACCGCCGCGGCGACCCGCTGGGTCACCGCTGCGTGGTTGTCCAGCACGGCCCGACGCTCGGCGTTGAACCTCAGCCCGGCCCGGGGGACGTTGCCCTGCACCGCCAGGAACCGGCCCGTCGCCCCGGTGGTCGATCTGGGGACAGCCAGGGGCGCCAGCATGACGGCGAGGGCACCGAGGACGCAGGGCACCGCTGACAGAGCTCTGCGTGCCATGGCCCTACTGCCTGGGCCAGATTGGGCGGCGGACCGGCGGCCACCGACCACCTGGGCAACACCGGCCGCAAACAGAGCGCCGACCAGTGCGACCCCGAAGGTCACCGCGGGGGCGCCTCCGAGGGCGGCCAGCCCGGCCAGGGGCGAGTCGGCCTGGCTGAACGCCAGGCGTCCCCAGGGGAACCCGCCGAACGGAGTGGTGTCCCGCAGGGCTTCCTGGGCTACCCAGGCCGACGCGACGACCAGCGGGCGCACCCTGCCGGCCCCGCCCAGAGATGGTCCACGTTGGAGCAGGGCGCAGGCCAGACCGAGCAGTGCGATGTACAGGGACTCCAGCACGGCCAGGGCGATCCACGGGAGCGCGCCGACGTAGACACCAGACCAGGACAACAGCGGCACGAAGCACGCCAGTCCGCTGATCAGTCCGAGCAGAGCACCCTGCCAGGCAGGGGCACGGCGCGTGGCCAGGGCCAGGAACGCGACGCCGACCGGCGCCAGGGCCCACAGGTCGTGAGAGGGAAACGCCAGCCACAGAGCCAGGCCTGAGGCGATGGCAAGCAGGTAGCGAGGCACCGGGTCAGGCTAGATCACCGTCGTCGTGCACCGCACTACTGCGGTGCTGCACGACTGCACGACTGCACTACTGCGCTGCGCTGCACTGCGCAGCGCTTTTGTGGCACCGGACACGGTAGGGCGCGCTGCCGTTGGGGCCAACCCCGCAACGACCGGATGCCGTTCCGAAGTTGTTGTCTACTAAGCACGCGGCCCTGCCGCCAACCGCCTCCGATGCCGTGCGACATGCCACCTGGCAGGAAATCCCGTGGATCTGGATGACATGGCGGTTACAGCCCCAACCGCCATGGGTCCCGGAGATGCCCATGCCCTGTGACCTTCGCATTGTCCTGATTGAGCGGCGGCCAACGCATTTCAAGATACCTGCATCGCCCCTGCTGTCAACCGTGCGTTCACCTGCGGTGATGCACAAAACCGCAGGTCAGGGGTACCTAAATGGTCCGGTGTCAATTCACAGACTTTTCCCAATTTCGGCGTGTCGTGACCGACACACCGAAATTGATCAGGTATTGGCAGGCACGACGACGACGCCACGTGCGGTGGTCGCGATCACCGGCTCGTCCAGCAGGGCGGCGGCGGACTGGCCAGCGGCCGGGTTGCCCCGTGCGATAACCCGGACCTCGAAGCTCATCTCGCGACTGCGTGAACCGACCCGAACCAAGGTGGCCCTGATCTCGATGCAGTCCCCCGCCCGGACCGGTGCCCGGAACTGAACGTCGGCGTAGGAGGCGAACAAGCCCTCGTCGCCGTCGGTGCGGATGCACAGCTCGGTCGCGACGTCACCGAAGCCCGCCAGCGAGTAGGCGCCGTCCACGAGGTTGCCGGCATAGTGGGCGTGGCTGTAGGGGACGTAACGGCGGTGGGTCACCGTCATACCAACTGTGGCTGGTCCGTGCGTGCTCATCTTTCCTGCTCCTTGCTGGTGGCCATTGCGTGGACGAGATAGGAGGCGACCTCGGCGGGGGTCGTGCCCTTGCCGAAGATCCGGTCGACCCCGAGCGCGGGCGCCGACCCCTGCTCGAACCTGGGGCCGCCGACGACCAGCAGTGGCACCTTCCCGGCGGGGTAGGCCTCGCGGAACGCCGCCGACATGGTCATCGTGTTGTGGATGTGGGCGTCCTTTTGGGTGACGACCTGACTGACCAGGACCGCGTCGGCCTTCTCGGCGCGGGCGCGGGCCACGAGCTCGGGCACCAGCACCTGGGCGCCGCAGTTCACTACCTTGATCTCGCGGTAGTACTCCAGGCCCTTCTCCCCCGCGAACCCCTTGATGTTCAAGATGGCGTCGATACCGACGGTGTGGGCGTCGGTACCGATGCAGGCACCGACCACGACGAGCTTGCGTCGCAGCCGCCTCTTGATCATTGCGTTGACGTCCTTGGCGCCCAGCAGCGCGAACTCGCGCTCGACCACCACGACCTCGCGCAGGTCCACCAGATGGCTGACGGCCCCGTAGACGATGAAGAAGGTGAAGTCCGAACCCATCGCCTTGGCGTGGACGAGCAGCGCCGGGGCCAGGCCCATCTTGGCGGCCAGCTGCAGCGCAGCGCCCTCGGCGCGTTTGTCGTGCGGGATGGGCAGCGTGAAGGAGACCTGGACCATGGCGTCACCGGTGGTGTCCCCGTACGGCCGGATGATGTCCGGCAGCGCCTTGGGGGCCACCACCGAAGTGGTTGTATCGCGGGTGTTCATCTTCGGCTACCTGCTTCCAACAGTGTGCTGGCGGGGTTGTCGTACCCGGGGGCGCGCTTGACCACCCCGTCCAGGCCCTTGCCGGCGTCAGCCGGCCGCTTCATCAGCCCGAAGGTGCCGTCGCCGATCGCCGCCAGCAGTGGGACGGACCCGGGCTGGCCCGTGTCACTGACGATCTTCTCCAGGAGCTCGACGGCCTCGGAGAGCACCCGGCGGGCCCGGGTCTGGATGAACCCGTCCCGCGGGGGATGGAAGTCCTCGGCCAGGCCGCCGGCCGCGCCCAGGACGTAGCGGACGTTCTGCAGGGCCAGGTCACGGTCGGACAGGAACGGGGTGACCACGGCCTCGGTCATCATGCCCACGAGCAGGATGTCTTGGCCGGTCATGGCCCCCACGAGGTTGAAGAAGCCGTCCAGCAGGTAGCCGCGGAAGACGTCCCCGGTCATGTGCTTGGTCGGCGGCATCCACTTCAGCGGCGCCTTGGGGAAGAGCTGGCGCGCGAGCAGCGCCTGCGCCAGCTCCATTCGAAACGAGTCGGGGATCTCGGGGTTGATCTCGAACGCGTGACCCAGGCCGAGCTGCCAGTCGCCAAGCCCCGCCTCCTTGGCGAAGTACTCGTTCATCAGCTGGCTGACGGTGACGGTGTGCGCGGCCTCGACCGCATCGGCAGTGGTCAGGTAGTTGTCCTCGCCGGTGTTGATGATGATGCCGGCCCGGGCATGGATCTGCCGCGAGAACCGTTGGTCCACAAAGGTTCTGATCGGGTTGATGTCGCGAAAGAGAATGCCGTACATCGAGTCGTTGAGCATCATGTCGAGGCGCTCGAGCCCGGCCAGGGTCGCGATCTCGGGCATGCACAGGCCGGACGCGTAGTTGACCAGGCGGATGTAGCGCCCCAGCTCCTTGGACACCTCGTCGAGTGCGGCCCTCATCAGGGCGAAGTTCTCCTGGGTGGCGTACGTGCCGGCATACCCCTCGCGGGTCGCACCCTCGGGAACGTAGTCCAGCAGCGACTGGCCCGTGGAGCGGATGACCGCGATGATGTCCGCGCCCTCGCGGGCCGCGGTCTGAGCCTGCGGGATGTCCTCGTAGATGTCACCAGTGGCCACGATCAGGTAGATCCACGGCCGCTGCCTGGGGTCGCCGTGTCGCCTGATCAGTCGCTCGCGGGTGGCGCGGTTCGCGTCGATGCGGGCCATGCCAGGCTTGACCGAGCGAAGCGCGAGCTTCTGTGCCGCGCTGACGTCACGGCCCTGCGGAAGGCGGAACGACACCGAGCCCGAGGCGCACTTCTGGGCGAGGGTCAACAGGTCCCCGGCAACGCCGCGACGCAACGCGTCGAAGACGGGCGTGCTCACCCCGTCCTGCAGGCCCACCTCGTCGCGGACGGCCTCGACCAGGTGATTGACCCACGGCACCCCTTCATGGTCTGCACCGGACAGACCCGCGAGCCGCAGCACGGCCCGCTCGACGGACACGGTCGTGTGCGTCCTGGCCAGCTTGACCACTGGCGCCCCGGCCTTGCGAGCCAGGAGGCGCGCCCTGCGGATGACGGCGGGGTCGAGCTCCAGCTTGGGCTGGGGGTGGCTGGTGTGTGTCGTGCGGGTCAGCACGGTCATCACAGATCTCCTAGGCGGTCGAAGACGGTGCGACCGTGGATGACGGTGCGCAGGTTGGTCGGCGCTGTTGCCCCGGGCGAGAGGTCCGGCAGCCATGCCGGCGTGCGCGCGGCGGATCGACGGTCGCTGTCGGCGGCCCAGAGCGCGAAGCTGGCCGGCTGGCCCGGTGCCAGGTAGCCGCGGTCGTGCACGCCGGCAGCGCGCCACCCACCGCGGGTGTGCGCCAGAAAAGCGGACTGCGCGCTGAGCCGCTGCGCCGGGTCGTGGTGGTTGACGCAGGCACGGATGGCCTCCCATGGCGCGAACGGCGTCACCGGGGTGTCCGAGCCCAGGGCCAGGGACATGCCAGCCGCGACCATGGTGGCGAACGGGTTCATGGCCCCGGCGCGCTCGCGACCCAGCCGGAGGGTGTACATGCCATCGGGCCCGCCCCAGCGGGCATGAAACGCCGGCTGGACGGAGGCGGTGACGCCGAGCTCGACCAGTGCGCTCACGGCGTGGTCGTCCACCATCTCCAGGTGCTCCAGGCGGTGGCGTGCGCCGACCACCCGAGCCGTTCCGATCTGGGCTGCCGCGGCCCGCAGGCCTTCGATCACGGTGTCGGCGCCCGCGTCGCCGATGACGTGGAAGCCGGCCTGGATACCGGCCATCGAGCAGGCGACGACATGGTCACGGACCTGTTCGGGCGACAGGTACAGGTTGCCGCAGTGGGCCAGGTCAGCACTGTCGTGAATGTCCTGACCGTCGGCGTACGGCTCGCGCAGGGATGCGGTGCGCGAACCGATCGAGCCGTCGACGTTGAGGTCCCCGGCGAGCCCCCGGGCACCCATCCGGGCGGCAAGCCCCCGAGCGGACTGCTCGTCGGCTACCAGCTCCCCCCAGTAGCCGATGACCTGCGGGCCGTGGCCGCTGTGCCCGGCCGCGAGCACGTCCGCGAAGTCGGCTTCCGAGCTGAGCGTGGGCCCGCCGTTCTCATGGACCAGGCCGATGCCCGCCGCTGCTGCGGCCGACATGGCGGCGTCGATGTCGGCGCGGCGCTCGGCCGGGCTGATGCCGGCGTAGAACGAGTCACGAGCCGCGTGGTGGGCCTCACGGGTCACCAGGCCGCTGTCGTGCCAGCCCGGGTGGTTGCGGGCCCCTGACGCGGCCGCAAGGGCCGAGGAGATCACTGCCGAGTGACCGTCCACCCGTGGGCAGTAGACGACTCCCCCGTAGGTGGCACGGTCCAGCTCGCGTGCGCTCGGCGGGCGGTGCTCCGGCCAGTCCTGCTCATCCCAGTTCGGGGCGTAGACAGGACGGCCGGCCCGCTTGCGGGCGCCGTCCTGGATCCTGTCCAGCACCTCTGGCAGGCAGCGGGCATCGGTGAGGGCCACGCTGCGCAACCCCAGCCCGGTGGCCGACGTGTGGACGTGGGCGTCCACGAAGGTTGGGGTGAGCAGTGCTCCGCCCAGGTCGACCACCGCGTCGACCCCGTCGGCGTGGCTGGCCGCTGCCGCTTCGGTGCCGATCCACGCGATCCGGTCGCGGGCCACGACCAGCGCCGTGGCATGGGGATTGGTCGGGCTGCAGACGAAGCCGCCCCGATACAGGGTGCACGCCCCTGCCGGTGGGGATTCGCCGCTCACGTGGCCTCCGTCTGCTGGTGTGCCAGACGGTTCTCGAACAACCCCCGCACCGCGCGGTTGCCCCGCAACAGCCTCAGGGCGTAGTCCGCGTGACCGGGAACGTACCCGTTGCCCACGAGCATCCGCACATCGGCCGCCAGACCCTCGGCCCCCAACGCGGCCGCAGCGAAGTTCGTCGCCATGGAGAAGAAGACAACCGTGCCGCCCTGGGCCGTCGACAGGACGGCCGGCTGCTCGCACCCAGGCACGTCGACACACACGACGGTGATGTCCGCCGGACCGCCGGCTGCCCGAACCGCATCGGACAGCCCCAGTGGCGAGCGTGCGTCCGCGATGACCACCTGGTCGGCCAGTCCGGTGCCCTCCAGCAGGAGGGCTTGCCTGCGGTCAGGCACGACCGCGACGCGGCGCCTGGCGCCGGCGTCCTGGGCCGCCGCCAGGGACATGGACCCCGACTTTCCGGCGCCACCCAGGACCAGCACGGAAGGTGGCACACCCATCGCGGCGTACTCGCGGACCAGACGGGCCACCAGCGCTGGCGCGCCGCAGACATCCATCACCATCAGGGCGAGCTCGGGGTCCAGGTCGGCCGGCAACACGGCCGCGATGGACCTGCCGAACAAGATGGCGTGGCCGGCGGCCGGCACCCGCTCCCCCAGGCCGTCCCATCGGCTCAGTCCGTCGGTGATCTGCAGCGGCGTCAGCGACAGGGACACCAACGTGGCGACGTGGTCACCCACGACAAGCCCGAGCGGGCTCCGCTGCCCCACCTCGGCGACCGTCCCGATGAGCATGCCGCCCGAGCCGGTGACCGGGTTCTGCATCTTGCCGCGCGTGGCGACGATGTCCAGGACGCACGCGCGCAGCGCAGCTCCGTCGACCTGGTCGTCGGCTGTGCGGTGGACCCCGGCCAGCTGGCGGTACGAGGCGGCGTCCAGGTTGAGGGTCTCGATGTCGATGCGGACCTCATCCGGCCAGATCCGCGCCGAGGCGTCAAGGCGCTCAGCGGCCTGAGGCAACGTGATCTGGTCACCGCAGGGTTCGAGGACTCGGTGCAGTCCCACCGGCGAGCTCTCGGTTCGGTCGATCGGCGCGGCCACTGATTCCTCCTACTTTTGGACCCTCGTAAACGAATCTTGCGGCGAGGTGATGCATAGAGCGCAAGTTCTCCCGTATCATGCCAGTTATGGACCCAAAGATCGAACAGCCCTACGCCTATGCGCGCCCCGAGCTGGTAGAGCCAGACTGGACCCGCCTGCCCGGATGGCGCCACATCACCGCGGCGCACTGGGCCAGTGCCAGGTGGCAGCGGGTGAACTGCATCAAGAACATCAAGGGGCTGCGGGCGCTGATGGGCGACCTGCTCACTGACGCGTTCTACGCCGACCTGGCGCGCGACCAAGCCGAGCGGGCCACGATGTCGATGCTGGTGACCCCTCAGATGATGAACACGATGGTCCCCGGTACGAGCCAGCCGCAGGGTGAGGTTCCTCGCGCCGGGCAGGACTTCACCGCCGCGTTCTACGCCGATCCCGTCCGCCGCTACATGCTCCCGGTCTTCAGCGACCGACGCGCGGACTGGCCGAGTCACCCCTACTCCACCCGGGACTCGCTGCACGAGCACGACATGTGGGTCGCCGAAGGCCTGACCCACCGCTATCCCACCAAGGTGTTGGCCGAGCTGCTCTCGACCTGCCCGCAGTACTGCGGGCACTGCACCAGGATGGACCTGGTCGGCAACTCCACACCGGTCATCCCCAAGCTCAAGTTCGACCTCAAGCCGGTCGACCGCTACGACGCGATGATGACCTACCTGCGCTCGACCCCCTCGGTGCGCGACGTGGTCGTCTCCGGCGGAGATGTTGCCAACATGCCGTGGAAGAACCTCGAGTCCTTCCTGGACCGGCTGCTGGAGATCGACAACATCCGTGACATCCGCCTGGCCACCAAGGCCCTGATGGGCCTTCCGCAGCACTGGCTGGCCCCCGACGTGGTCGAGGGCGTGGGTCGGGTTGCGACCAAGGCCCGGGCGCGCGGGGTCTCCCTGGCGATCCACACCCACATCAACAACGCTCAGTCGGTGACCCCTGCCGTCGCCGCGGCCGCCAGGGCGATGCTGGACGCCGGCGTCCGCGACGTGCGCAACCAGGGGGTGCTCATGCGCGGGGTCAACAACTCGGTCGAAGCGCTGCTCGACCTGTGTTTCGCCATGCAGGACGAGGCCTCGATCACGCCGTACTACTTCTACATGTGCGACATGATCCCCTTCGCCGAGCACTGGCGGCTATCCCTGGCCGAGGCGCAGCGACTGCAGCACGACATCATGGGCTACCTGCCGGGCTTCGCCACGCCCCGGATCGTCTGCGACGTGCCGTTCGTGGGCAAGCGCTGGGTCCACCAGGTCGACTCCTACGACCGCGAGCGCGGAATGTCGTTCTGGCGCAAGAACTACCGCACGTCGATCGAGAGTGCGGACACCCAGGCGCTGTCGCGCGAGTCCGTGTACTACGACCCCATCTACACCCTGCCGCAGGCCGGTCAGGCCTGGTGGCGCGAGCATGGTGGGCTGCAGATGGCTCACGAGGCGGCTGTGGCCAGGGCCGCCGCCAGCCGGCAGGCCTCGGTCGCCCAGCTCGTCTGAGCAGGGCGCGGTCAGCGGTTGTTGCGCGGGGGCTCGCCGGGCACCCGACTGCCGTCGTCGTCCCTGCCGTCGTCCCTGTCGAAAAGCAGCTCCGAGATCTGAAGGTGGACCCGCTCCACGTTGGGGATGTCCGGCAGGACCACTCCGGCCTTCTCGGTGGCATCCGAGATGATCAGGGTGCCGCAACCCAGGAGCCGGTCGAGCAGGCCCTTCTCGTAGGCCACGTCGTTGATGCGGAACAGCGGGATGTCACGGCCGGAGCGAGTGAGGATGCCGTGACGGGTGATCAGCCGACGGTTCGTGACCGTGTAGGTCGAGGTCATCCAGCGCAGGAACGGGACGAGCACCCAGACCATCACGACGAGCACGGCCACCACGGCGGCCCCCAGTGCCACGATGGAGCCCGCGGGCTGCAGCATCGCTGCGGTGATGACGGCTGCCATCGCCAGGATGAGCACGGCGACCGGTCCGATGAGCGCCTTGGCGTGCGAACGAACACGGAGCACGACGTACTCGCCCTCGGACAGCAGCTTCTTGGAAATCGCCATGTCCGCATCGTGCCATGTGTGCCGGTGGTGGCGCAGGCACCGTGAGCTCATGCCGACCCCGGTCCCGATGCCCAGGTCAACAAGGTCTGGCTGAACAAGCTCACCCGGCGGCTGGCCCCACGGCTGCCGGGGCTGGGCGTCGCAGTCCACCGCGGACGTTGACCGCCAGGCAGTACCGCATGCCGGTCAACGTCTTCGCGCGCCCCGGTGGGCGCTACGTGCTGGCGCTGACCTACGGTCCGGACACCGACTGGGTCAAGAACGCCTTGGCGGCCGCTGGGTGCGAGCTGCACGCCGGTGGCAGGCACATCGAGCTCACGGCGCCGCGGCTGTTCCACGACCACACTCGCCACGAGATCCGGGTGGTCGAAGCCATGATCCTGGCCCTGCTGCGCGTGGAGGACTTCCTGCAGCTGCGTGTCGTAGGCGACCCTGACCCCCACTGAACGGCGCTGAGAGCACCCAGAAGTCGCCGGGGCCGACCATGTCGGGCCCCTAAACCGGTACGTCCTGGACTTCGTGGGCGAGCTGGCCACGGGGCCGGCACTAGTCCGAGCGTGGAACCCTCGGACCCACCGAGCACCAGCCATCTGTGGAAGCGGAGCTGACGGCCCAGGCCCTCGATGTCGACGAGCAGGTGGTGGGTCGTGTTCTTGCCCAGGTCGACGCCCGGGCACTCGCGCCGGGTGTGCTTGGGCCCCGGCCACCCTGGGCGAACACGATGATCGGGTGCCTGGCCGGGTCGAGGTACCGTCGCCATCGCGGAGTGCGCCCCGACCCCGGACCTGCGTGCGGAGCGACGGGCGGGTTTCCATCGGGTGCCACCCCTGCCAGTAGACGAGATTGGCGTCGCCAACCTCGAGCAGTCCGTGGTCGTAGGGCTTGACCTGCCGTAGAGCCCGCTCACGTGAGCTCCTCGGTCCAACCTGCAAGTCTGGTGAGGTCAACCGGACAGGTGATGACGCTCTTCCCAGGGGGTCGAGAGCACCACGGTCGTGCGCGTGGAGACGTTCGCGCCGGATCGCACCTTTGCCAGCAGGTCCTCGAGGTCACCGGGCGTGGACACCCTGGCCTTGAGGATGTAGCTCTCCTCCCCGGCGACCGAGTGGCAGGCCTCCAGATCGTCGATGTCGCGAAGGTAGTCCGGCACGTCGTCGGGGGCTGCCGGGTCCAGCGGCGTGACCGAGATGAAGGCGATCAGCGGCATGCCCATGGCGTTGTGGTCGATCACAGCGCGGTAACCCTGGATCACCCCGCGTTCCTCGAGCCTGCGCACCCGCTGGTGGACCGCCGATGTTGACAGCCCCGTGACCTTGCCGAGATCGGTGAAGCTCATGCGGCCGTCCTGCATCAATAGTGCGACGATGTGGCGATCCAGATCCTCCATGGCGCAAGGCTACTGACCCCTGAGCTCCTGCGGGCAACGGTGGCCCGCAATGACACCATGAGGTCATGACCCAGCGCCTGATGCTCCTGGACTCGGCCTCCCTGTACTTCCGTGCCTTCTACGGTGTCCCAGACCAGCGACGCAGTCCCCTCGAGCCGCCGACGAATGCGGTGCGGGGCTTTCTGGACATGATCGCAACCCTTGTCAGCACGCATCGCCCGACACATCTGGTGGCCTGCTGGGACAACGACTGGCGACCGACGTTTCGGGTCAGCGCCATCGCGACCTACAAGACGCACCGTCTGGCCGAGGGCAGCCAGATCCAGGAGGAGAGCCCGGCAGACCTCACGCCACAGGTGCCATTGATCGTGGATGCGCTGCAGGCGTTGGGGATTGCCCGCATCGGCAGTGACGGCTACGAGGCCGACGACGTCATTGGCACCTTGACCCATCGCGCCCTCGGCCGACAGTGCGTCGATGTTGTCACCGGCGACCGGGACCTGTTCCAGCTCGTCGACGACAACGCGGGCGTCAGGGTCCTGTACACCGCCCGCGGTGGAGTGCGCGATCCCGACGTGGTCACCCAGGGGTTCCTGGCGAGCAAGTACTCGGTGCCCACTGGTGCGGCGTATGCGGACATGGCGACACTGCGTGGTGACGCCAGCGATGGGTTGCCCGGTGTCGCGGGAATCGGTGAGAAGACAGCAGCCGCCCTGATCAACCGGTATGGCGACCTGGCCGGCCTGCGTCGCGCCCTCGCCGAGGGCGACCCCCAGATCAAGGGCGCCCAGCGAGCACGTCTGGAAGCCGCCTCGTCCTATCTGGACGTTGCACCCACTGTTGTCAGGGTCGCCTTGGACGCACCGGTCCCGGACTTTGACGCCGCGCTCCCCCGGCGGGTTGGCGACCTGACCATGCTGTCCTCCCTGGCCTCGGGCTACGCCCTGACCACGCCCATCAACCGGGTGCTGGACGCGCTGGGTCTGGGCGAGTCCGACTAGCCTTCGCCGGACACCGAGCGGACGTTCCTGCGGGCAGCCGTCAGCCGGTTAGAACGTACGGACGAGCAACGACACCGCGGGGAGCCTGCCTGCCTCAGTCGAGACGGTCGGCTGCGACGACGCCTCGCATCACCGCATCGATGGCCCGTCGTGCGCTCACCGACAGGGTCCGGTCGGGGGCAGCATCACCGATCTGACCGAGCAGGTCGATGACCTGCTTGCAGCGACGGACGAAGTCGCCGGCAGCGATGTCGCCGTCGCGAAGGACCACCTCAAGGCGCTGACCGCTAGCCCATCGATGCATCATCCAGGCCATCCCGGCGTCCGGACAGACGGTGGACGGCAACGTGTGCGCGCGCTCACTGTCCAGGAGCTGACTCCACCGCCGGACCATGGCGTCGTACGCCTCGCGGACGTCCTCGTTGGGCATCCGGGGGGAGACCTCACCGTCGTCACGTCGCGGCTCGTGAACCAGCGTGGACACGATCGCCGCCAGGCTCGGCGGGTCGAGACGCTTCCAGATGCCAAGGCGCAGGCACTCGGCCGCCAACAGGTCCTTCTCGGTGTAGAGCCGTTTGAGGTGGTCACCTTGGGGTGTCACCCCGGCACCGCCCTCGGTGAGGTATCCAAGGTCCACCAACAGCTCGCAGATGCGGTCGAACGTGCGGGCCACGGTGTTGGCCCTGCCCTCGACCGTGCGTGCCACACCGTCGGTCTCCCGGCGCAGCCGCCACCAGCGTTCGGCCCAGCGCGCGTGGCTCTCGCGCTCCGGGCACCCATGGCAGGGGTGTGCGCGCATCCGCGAACGCAGGGCGCTGACCCGCTCCTCGTCCAGCGAATCCCCAGGGCCGGTGTGCGCAGGCCTCGGCGGGTCCTGCGGCACCTTGACCCGCATCGTGGCCGCAAGGTCCTTGCGAGACTTGGCGTTTCGCGCGTTGAAGCGCTTGGGGACGGTGAGGTTGATCACCGGCTCGACCGGGCTGGACACGTCCATCGGGGTGAGCCGGCGCACCTGGGCGTCCGAGGTCAACACCGTCGGCGAGGCCCCCTCTTTCCTACCGCCCGCGTTGGCCTGGACGACGATCGCGTAGCCGGAGCGTCGACCACCGGCGATCTTGATGACGTCGCCCAGACGCAGAGCCTCCAGGCTGATCGCCGCCTCGGCCCGTCGACTGGCCGATCGAGCCCTGGCAGCCTCCTTCTCGATGTCGCGAATCTCGTTGCGCAGCGCGGCATACGAGGTGAAGTCCCCCAGATGGCAGGTCATCGACTCGGCGTAGGCGGCCAGTGCCTCCTCGTTGCGCTTGAGGGTCAGTGCCATGCCGACAACTGCACGGTCAGCCTGGAACTGCGCGAACGACGTCTCCAGGATCTCGCGGGCCGTCTCGCGCCCAACCTGCCCGACGAGGTTGACCGCCATGTTGTAGGTCGGGCGAAAGCTGGACCGCAGCGGATACGTGCGCGTCGAGGCCAGACCGCCCAGCGCAAGGGGGTCCAGCCCCCGGTTGTACAGGACCACGGCGTGGCCCTCGATGTCGATGCCGCGCCGCCCGGCGCGTCCCGTCAGCTGGGTGTACTCAGCCGGTGTGACGTCTGCGTGCGTCTCGCCGTTGAACTTCACCAGCCTCTCCAGGACCACGCAGCGCGCCGGCATGTTGATACCCAGTGCCAGGGTCTCGGTGGCGAAGACCGCACGGATCTGGCCGGCGGTGAACAGTTCCTCCACGATCTCCCGGAAGGTCGGCAGCAGCCCGGCGTGGTGTGCGGCGAACCCGCGGCTGAGACCCTCGACGAACTCCCAGTAGCCCAGTACTGCGAGGTCCTCGTCGGCCAGCCCCTGGATGCGCTCCTCGACGGTGCGACGGATCCGTTCGCCCTGCGCCTGCGGTATCAGGCGCATGTCGGCGGCCAGCAGCTGGCTCACCGCAGACGTGCAGCCAACCCGACTGAAGATGAACGTGATTGCCGGCAACAGTCCGTCGCGGTCCAGGCGCTCGATGACCTCGCGGCGGCTCGGTCCTCCGCCGAAGCGACCACCGCGGCGAGTCGGTCCCGCCCCGCCCCCACGATCCAGGCCGCCGCCGCCGGTGCCGCGCCGAGAGCGATCACGTCCCCTGAGCGCGGCGCCACCGCGACCGCGCCCGTCGGAGCGGCCACCTCGATCGCGTCCGAAGCCGTCGTGGGCGCTGGCATCGTCACCACCGTCACGGATACGTTCCAGCAGCTCGGGATTGACCCGGGTCGGGTCGAAGACCCCGCTGGCAGCAGAGCTCTCCGGCGCAAAGAGGTCGTACAGGCCCCGCCCGACCATCATGTGCTGCCACAACGGCACCGGCCTGTGCTCTTCGACGATGACGGTGGTCTCGCCGCGAACCTCGCCGAGCCAGGCGCCGAACTCCTCGGCGTTGCTCACCGTCGCCGACAGCGAGATCACCTGCACCTCCTCGGGCAGGTGGATGATCACTTCCTCCCAGACCGCACCGCGGAAGCGGTCGGCCAGATAGTGCACCTCGTCCATCACCACGAAACCGAGCCCGCGCAGGGTGCTGGACCCGGCATACATCATGTTGCGCAGCACCTCGGTGGTCATCACGACCACCGGGGCCTCCCCGTTGACCGAGGCGTCGCCGGTGAGCAGACCAACCTGCTCGGCGCCGTGGCGGGCGACCAGGTCGGCGTACTTCTGGTTCGACAGGGCCTTGATCGGCGTGGTGTAGAAGGCCTTGCGCCCGGTGGCCAGTGCCAGGAACACCGCGAACTCCCCCACGATGGTCTTGCCGGCGCCCGTGGGTGCAGCCACCAGCACCCCCGCTCCGGCAGCAACGGCGCGGCACGCCTGCACCTGGAAGTCGTCGAACGGGAAGTCGAAACCCTGGGCAAACACCTCGAGCTGGGGTGGTGCGCCGTCCGCTGGGGTGGCCATGGCGCTCAGGCTACGGCAGCCAGCCGGCGACGAGGACGTTCAGTGCCGCAGGCACGTTCTGGACGCTCAGGGGAAGGGGCGCGAAGCGTTCGCCATCCGCATAGCTGACGATGCCACGGGCCTGGAGTCGGACCTGCCTGCCGCGCAGGATCTGCACGGCGGGGTGCCCGATGTGGCCACCGCTGAACACCTTCGGGAAGACCTTGAGGAACTCGATCGTGGAGATCTGGTGCACCACGAGGATGTCGAACATCCCGTCCTGAAAGCTGGCATCCGGGCACACCATCATGCCGCCGCCGTAGGACGGGCCGTTGGCCACGGCGACAAGCATCGCCTGGGTGCTCATGGGGACCCCGTCGACCTCGATGACATAAGGGATCGGCTTGAAGACGGGCAGCTCTCGGGCAATGGCCAGGTTGTAGCGCATCCGGCCGCGTGGCCACCCCCAGGTGTTGGCACGCTCGTTGACCACGGAGTCGAACCCCGCGCCAAGGACGCCGGCGAACCAGTGCGAGACGCCATGGGCATCGGTATGGCGGCCGGCGTCGATGGTACGGACCGTGCCGCTGGCTATGACCCTGGCGGCGGCGGGCGCGTCATGAAGGGGCAGATGCAGGGCGCGGGCGATGTCGTTACCGGTCCCGGCCGCGACGATGGCCAGAAGCGTCGAGGTGCCGGCGCAGAGGTTGACCCCGAGGTTGACCGTGCCGTCCCCGCCGGTCACTGCCAGGACGTCCAGCCCGGAGGCGATACCGGCCAGGGCGCGCTCGCGTGCCCGGGACGCGGTCTGGCCGGAGAGGTTGATCACCTCATGGCCTTCGGCCTGCAGCCGGGCCGCCACCTCGGCGCCGATCAGCGCACCCCGGCCCTTGTCGGAGGTGGGGTTGACGATCAACCCGATGCGCTTGGTCACGGACGGACGCTACAGCGGGCTGGCCTCGTCATCGGCGACCTTGGCCCAGCCGGGCTCACGGCGTGCGCGCCGCCTGTCCAGCAGGGTCGAGACGCCGACAGCGGCGTAGAAGAACCCGACCATCGGCAGGGCGAGGACGAGCATGGTCCAGGCGTCCGGAGTCGGGGTCATCATCGCCGCGAACACGAAGATGAGCATCACGGCTATCCGCCAGCCCTTGAGCATGATCCGTGCCGGCAGGACGTGGGCCACGTTCAGGCCCACGAGGAACACCGGCAGCAGGAACGCCAGACCGAAGGCCAGGATGAACCGGGTCACGAAGGTCAGGTAGAGCGCCGCGTCCGGCAGGTTGGCGGCTCCCGTCGGGGTGAAGCCGAGCAGCACCTCGACCGCCCTGGGCACCGCATAGACCGCGAAGGAACACCCCAGCAGAAACAGAGGCACGGCGGCCCCGATGAACGCCACGGTGGTGCGCTTCTCGCGCTTGGTCAGCCCCGGGACGATGAAACCCCACACCTGGTAGAGCCAGACCGGACTGGCCGCGATGACGCCGACGAACAGTGCCACCTGCAGCTGCACGGTGAACGGCTGGGTGATCCCACCGAAGTTGATGTTGACCAGGCCGTTTCGCTGCCGGGCGACCGTGCGCAGCGGAGCCATGATCGCGTCGAACAGCCGGCCGTACTCTACCCATCCGAGCACGCTGCCTACGGCAATGGCCCCGGCGGCAACGACGAACCGCCGCCGAAGCTCCCGAAGGTGGTCACCCAGCGACATGCGTCCGTCGGTCTTGCGCTTATGCCGCAGTGCTGGCATATGTCAGTGGGTCCTCAGGTGACGGCGGGCTTGTCGCTGGTCGCGCGGCTCAGGCCGGCGGCTGGTTGTGCTTCTCGCCGGCGCTGTGCGGGGTGGGGTCCGCGATCGGGTCCGCGCTCGAGTCTGAGGTCGGGTGAACGGTCTCGCCCTTGACCGTGTCGCTGCTCGCGGCGCTGGACGTGGTCTTGGTGTCGTTCTTCATCTCGTTGACCTCGGACTTGAAGATGCGCATCGAGCGACCCAGGCCACGGGCGGCGTCAGGAAGTCGCTTCCAGCCGAAGAGGACCACGATCACCAGGATGAGGATGACGAGGTGGGGGCCCTCGAACAGATCTTTAAGACCCATGGTGAGAAAGCCTTTCGTGATCGTGAAACGCGGCGGGGAGCCGACAGCCCTTAGTCTACGTGTCGGGCCCATCCCGGGCGTGACCCCGCCCGCCGTTGTTGGCGTGCACGGCGCCCGGCAGCCCTGGCGCGGTCACGCTCCTTGCGGGCCGTGGCCGGATCGGTGAAGACGGCGAGCTGTTCGGGGGATCCGATCCGCTCACCGAGCAGCTCCAGCTGGCCCTGCACCTCATCGAGGCGTTGTTGCGCGGCCGCGAGCTCGGAACCCAGCTCCTTGGTCTGGCCCCACAGCCCCCACCCCCGCACTGCGAGGTAGACGCCCGCCATGACAAGCAGCACCAGCCAGATCATCACCCACCACCACATGAGACTGGACTCTATCGGCTCGGTGGGGTCAACCCGGCCGAGTCGCCGTACCCCTGCAGAGCCGCGCGCGCACCTTGCTGAACCTCCAGGGCAAGCTCTGGGGGCTCCAGCACCCTGGCCTGTGACCCCAGTCGCCACATCAGGCGGCGCAGCCAAGCGGTGTCTGCGGTCCGAATGGTGATGACCGCTGCCCCGTCCTGGCCCGCCTCAACGCTCTCGGTCGGGTAGTAGTCGCTGACCCAGGTCGCTCCAGGTCCGAGCGCGAGCCGGACCAGCTGGTCGTCGGCGTGCGCGGTGAACACCCCTGAGTCCAGATCGCGCGGCCGGGCAGCGGCCGGCGGCGTGCCGTCCTCATCAAGGATCGCGGCGGCCTCGATCCGGTCCAGTCGGAACAGCCGGACGTCCTCGGCCCGGTGGCACCAGCCCTCGAGGTACCAGTGCGCGTCGAAGTTGATCACCCGCATGGGGTCGACATCGCGCTCGGTGGACTCGTCACGGCTCGGGACCAGATACCGCAGGTGAACGCGCCGGTGGGCAGCCAGGGCCTGCTGGGCCAGGGCCAGTGCCTGCTCGCCGGTCCCCTCGTCGATCGCCACCTGGATGCGAGAGCTCCCCGCGGAGGCCGAGCCGGTGGCCGACTCGAGCTTGGCCAGTGCGCGCACGACGGCGTCGCGCTCACCTATCCCGGGCACCGCGGCCAGGGCGCGAAGCCCCACGATCAGGGCCAGGGCCTCGTCGACGCCGAGGCGCAGCGGCCGGCCGATCGTGTCCGCGTTACCCAGGAAGACCCTGCCGCTCTCCCACTCGGCCTCGATCAGGTCACCGTGATATCCCCCGGGAGTGCCGCAAAGGAACAACAGCCCCAGATCGGCTTCGACCTGCGCCGGGCTCACGTCGAACTCGCTGGCCACCTCCTCGATCTGGACACCGGGTCGGTTGAGCAGCCATGGCACCATGGTCAGCAGTCGCGACAAACGGGTGGTGGCCGACTCCGCTGGCTGGCCTGCCTGCCTCGCCTGCCCTGTCCTCTTCGAGCTCATCTGCCGCCCTCCTGTCCGCGCGGGGTCGGGCCCAGTGCCCCGGCTAGCCTGCGGATCACGGACTCCCGCAGCTCGGCGGGGTTCTCGACCACGACATCGGGGCCGAAGCTGGCGATCTCGTCGGCAAAGGCCTCGGTGTCGGTGAACTCCACGACGACCCGTGACCAGGAGTCGTCGACCTTGCAGACCGTGCCACCTCGCCGCCGCAGAGAGTGCCCGGCGCCCACCCGCACCCGCAGGTCAGCCGGCTGGGGGTCGCGCTCGACGGCCAAGGTGCTGATCATCGCCTTCGGCTGATGACCCAGGGGCACCTCGTATGACGCGGGCTGGCCGTCGGTGGCAACCTCGCCCTCGATCCTGCCGAGGCGGAACACCCGTGAGGCGTCCCTGTCGGTATCGAAGCCGGTGAGGTACCAGCGACCGTGCCATGACGCGATCCCCCACGGCTGGACGTGACGGCGGCCCACCGCTCCGGTTCCCGCGGTCCGGTAGGTAAAGGCCACCGGAGTGCGTTTGAGCACAGCGTCCTTCACCGCCTCGAACGCCGGCTCGGCGGTCCGGACCCTTGGCTCGATACCGATCAGCGAGGAGTCGTCACGTTCCACGCCGGCAGCCTGAAGCTTGCGCAGGGCCTGGGCCGCCGGACCTGCGAGGCTGGCCTGTGCCCAGGCCCGGCTGGCCAGGCCGAGAACGGCCAGCTCGTCGGCGGCGAAGGAGATCTCCGGCAGGGCGTACTCGCGGCGGTCTATGCGGTATCCGGGCTCGTCGTCGAAGAACACGTCGAACGGCTCGGTCACCAGCGGGATGCCCAGGTCGCGCAGCTCGTCCTTGTCGCGCTCGAACATCCGGTCGAAGGCCTCGTCGGAGGCCGTCGTGCCGTACTGCGGCACCGCGTCGCGGATCTTGGCTTTGGACAGGGGCCGTCGCGTGTAGAGCAGGCAGATCACCAGGTTGAGCAGGCGCTCGGTCTTGGCGGCCGGGTTGGGCTGGGTGCTCATGGACCTCGACGCTACCCGACGAGCGACCCGCACGTGAGGGTCATCGGCACTACTGTTCGTGGCGTGATCCAGTGGCGCGAGGCAACCGTCCAACGGGTTCGGGAACGCTGGCCCGGAGCCGCCGAGTGCGACGTGGCGCTGCGCGGAGCCACGAGCGGGACGATCGCGGCCCTGGCCTACACCGACCTGGTCGGCGAACCTCAGCCCGGCGACCGGGTCCTGCTCAATGTCGGGGCACTGGAGCGCGAGCTGGGCACCGGTGGGATGGCCCTGATCGTGGCCATCCCCGACCGCCTGCCAGCCGACCCGGCGCCCGGACCGGGACACATCGTCAAGGCGCGGTACACACCTCTGCAGACGGTGGTGCTCGGCGTGGACGAGCAGGAGAGCCCCTACCACGAGGTGCTGCATGAGGCCACGGGGATCGACTCGATGCCGGTCATCCTGGCCGACCTGCACTCTGCCGTGCCTGCCATCCTGGCGGGGCTGCGTGAGGCCCTCCCGCAGGTCCGGGCGGCCTATGTGATGACCGACGGTGGTGCTCTGCCCATAGCGTTCTCCCGCACCGTGGCCGGGCTGTGCCAGGCCGGGTGGCTGGTCGGCACGATCACCGTGGGCCAGGCCTTCGGTGGCGCGCTCGAAGCCGTCAACGTCCACACGGGTCTGCTGGCCGCGGCCCACGTCCTGCACGCGGACGTGGCCATCGTCGCCCAGGGCCCGGGCAACCTGGGCACCGGTTCCCCGTGGGGCTACTCGGGCGTGGCGACCGGCGAGGCCGTCAACGCCACCGCGGCACTGGGCGGGCGGGCCATCGCCTCCCTGCGCGTCTCACAGGCAGACGCCCGCGAACGCCACCGGGGCATCTCTCACCACAGCCTGACGGCCTACGGCCGGGTGGCCATGGCGGCGGCGGACCTGCCGGTCCCGTTGCTTGGCGGAGCCTTCGGCGGTCTTGTCCTGGAGCAGGCACGCGAGCTCGCCGCCGGCAGCGCGGGTCGACTCACGCTGCACGAGGTCGACGTCTCCGGGCTGGTTGACGCCCTGGGCGCCAGCCCGGTGCCGTTGTCGACCATGGGTCGAGGTCTTGACCAGGACCGGGCCTGCTTCGTGAGCGCCGCGGCGGCCGGGCGTTTCACCGCAACGCTGCTCAGCGAGCGTCGACCAGGTCCACCACAAAGATCAGGGCGTCGCCCGGCTTGATGGCTCCACCGGCGCCGCGGTCACCATAGGCCAGAGCCGCGGGGATGGTCAGCCTGCGACGGCCGCCGACCAACATGCCGACGATGCCCTCATCCCAGCCCTTGATGACCTGGCCCACGCCCAGACGAAAACTCAACGGTGCGCCGCGGTCCCAGGAGGCGTCGAACTGCTCGCCTGTCGAGTGTGCCACGCCGACATAGTGGGCGCTGATGGTGTCACCAGCCTTGGCCTGGGCGCCGTCACCGAGCACGAGGTCCTCGATGACCAGATCGGTGGGTGCGGGCTCACCGGGGAAGTCGATCGCCGGCTTGGTGGTGCTGGGGTCAAAACCCATGATCATCGGGCCCTTTCAGTGGCCGGTGGCGGCTCAGATGATTGCCAGGATGTCGACGACAAACACCAGGGTGTCCTTGGCGCCGATCAGCGGTGGGGACCCCTTGGCGCCGTATCCCTCAGCCGGAGGCACGATCAGCATGACGCGGCTGCCGACGGTCTGTCCGACCAGGCCCTTGTCCCAGCCGCTGATGACGGCGCCGGAGCCGATCACCGTGTCGAACGATGAGCCGTGGTCAGCGGACGCGTCGAACTTCGTGCCGTTCTTCCACAAGACTCCCGTGTAGCTGACCTTGATGCTCTGGCCGGCCTTGACGACCGGACCCGCGCCCTTGATCAGCGGTTGGACGATCAGCTTCGTGGGTGCCGGGGTCTTCGGGACCGTGATCAGTGCGGCCTTGGCGCCGTCAACAGTGGCGGTCGGCAGTCCCGCCTTGGGCGGGACCGCAGCACCGGTGGCAGTGGCCAGCGGGGTGCTGGCCGAGACCAGGTGGATGAAGAAGACGACGGTGTCAGTGGGGCCGAAGCCAGCCTCGGGGTTGCCCTGGGTACCGAAGGCATCTGCGGGCGGGATCGCCACCAGCAGCCGGGAGCCGACCTGCTGGCCGTTCAGGCCCTTGCTCAGCCCCGGCAGCAGTGAGGCCGACGAGAGGTCCATGCCAGCGGTCGCCTTGCCGAAGCTGGACTCGATCTGCTTGCCGTCCTTGCCGTTGAACAGGACGTAGTTGAACGTGATCGCGTTGGCCTTGGTCAGCTTGGCGCCCGTGCCCGCGGTCACGACCTTGGTGGTCGTCACCGTCACCTTCAGCGGCTTGGTCTTGAAGCTCACTGTGGGTGCTGCGGCCGTACCACCCACGGTGATGGAGTCCAGAGCGCTGGGGGCCGCGGTCTTGGCCGAGCTACACGCGGCCAGCAGGATCAGTGGCAAGACAGCGGAGGAAAGAATTCCTAAACGGGACAGGCGCACGCTAAGACCTTTTTGTCGTCGGTGACGGGACTGGGTCCACCTTAACGCCACCAGGTGGTCGCCTCCGAACCCGCATGCCCCGGGGTTCGCCGATCACATGCCCTCGATCAGCCGCTCGACGCGGGCGTCGACTGCGGCGAAGGGGTCCTTGCACAGGACAGTGCGCTGCGCCTGGTCGTTGAGCTTCAGGTGGACCCAGTCGACCGTGAAATCCCGCTTGTGTTCCTGGGCCGCGTGGATGAAGTCGCCGCGCAGCTTGGCCCTGGTCGTCTGAGGCGGCACGGACTTGGCCTCGAAGATCTCGGAGTCGGAGCAGAGCCGAGCAGCGTTGCCGTGACGTTGCAGCAGATAGAACAGGCCGCGCTGGCGGTTGATGTCGTGGTAGGCCAGATCGAGCTGGGCGATCCGGGGGCTGGACAGGCTCAGGTTGTGTTTAGCCGCGTAGCGCCTGATCAGCTGGTACTTCATGATCCAGTCGATCTCGGTACCGACCAGGGCCAGATCCCCGGTACCGACCGCCGTGAGCGTGCGCTGCCACAGGTCCAGGACGGCCTTGTGGATCGGGTCGTCCAGACCTTCGCGGTCGACAAACTCACTGGCACGTTCGAAGTACTCGCCCTGGATCTCCAGTGCGCTGAGCTCACGACCATTGGCGAGCTTGACCTTCTTGGCGCCGGTCACGTCGTGGCTGATCTCACGGATGGCCCGGATCGGGTTCTCCAGGGTCAGGTCCTGGATCACCACGCCGCCCTCGATCATCCGCAGCACCAGGTCGGCTGAGCCGACCTTGAGCATCGTGGTCGTCTCGCTCATGTTGGAGTCACCGACGATGACGTGCAGCCGGCGGTACTTCTCGGCGTCAGCGTGTGGCTCGTCCCTGGTGTTGATGATGGGGCGCGAGCGGGTGGTGGCGCTGGAGACACCCTCCCAGATGTGGTCCGCCCGCTGGCTGACGCAGTAGGTCGCCCCCCGGGATGTGGTCGTGATCTTGCCGGCGCCGCAGATGATCTGGCGACTGACCAGGAACGGGATCAGGATGTCGGACAGCTTCTGGAACTCCCCGGCGCGCCCGACGAGGTAGTTCTCATGGCAGCCGTAGGAGTTGCCCGCCGAGTCGGTGTTGTTCTTGAAGACGTAGATCTCGCCCGCGATGGCCTCGTCAGCAATCCGTTGCTGGGCGTCGGCGACAAGTCCCTCGACGATGCGCTCCCCGGCCTTGTCGTGGGTGACCAGCTGTCGGACGTCGTCACATTCGGGTGTGGCGTACTCGGGGTGGCTGCCCACGTCGAGGTACAGCCGGGAGCCGTTGGCGAGAAACACGTTTGAGGACCGGCCCCACGAGACGACCTTGCGGAAGAGGTAGCGCGCCACCTCATCGGGGGTCAGGCGGCGCTGGCCGTCGAAGGTGCACGTGACCCCGTACTCGTTCTCGATACCGAAGATGCGCCGATCCATTCCCTTACTCTAGGCGCGCGGGAACGTGATGAGCGCGTCCACGCGCGGGCGAGCTCACAGGATCAGGTGGGCGAGGGTCGAGGGCTCGGCGGCCAGGAACTCCGACAGGGTCATCGGGCACCGGCCGGTGAGGTGCTCGATCGTGTGACTGGTCACCGAGCCCTCCCCGGAGCTGAGCATGAGGTAGGAGCCGATCCAGGCCTCGACCAGCCAGTCGGGATGGCCGCCACGTGAGGCTCGCGCCTCGTCGGGAGTCTCGGCGTGGTAGGTGATCGCCCGGCGCGTGGCCTTGGTCAGGATGCGGGCGCTCTCATGCAGGTCGATCGCGTGAGGTCCGGACACGTCGTAGACCTGTCCTTCGTGACCGGGCTCGATCAGCAGCACAGCGGCCAGTCGCGCCACGTCGGCGCGAGCCACCCAGGCCACCCGCCCGTGTCCGGCCGGAGCACGAATCACTCCATCCGCCCCCACGAAGCGGGGTACGACGTCGGCATACAGCGAGTTGCGCATCGAGGTAAGGCTGATCCCCGCCTCGCGGATCGCAGCCTCGGTGGCGCTGTGCTCACGGGCGAAGGGAAACGTCGCGCCGGGCGCGGCACCCATGAACGAGGTGTAGACGATCCGCTCGACCCCGGCCCGACGAGCACCCTCGATTGCCTTGCGGTGCAACGAGATCCGGTCAGGGTGCTCGTGTCCGGACACCAGCAGCAGGGTGCCGATGCCGTCCAGCGCCCGGGCCATCGCCTCGGTGTCCTCATAGGACGCGATGGCGACGTCTGCACCCGCCAGCTGCGGCGCCCGGTTGGGGTCGCGCACGATCAACCGCTGCTTGACACCTCGCGCCGCCAGCTCACGGGCGACCCGCCCGCCGAGGTCACCGGTGGCACCAGTGACCGCGATGCTCATGCCGGGTCGCCCTGCTGGTGATCCGGTGGCGCGCTCTGGCCAGTCAAGGTGTCGTGACGGCCGGGGATCGGGTCGTCGTCGGCAGGTACGTCGGTTGTGGGGTCCTCGCGGCTCAGCAGGGCGTCGAGCAACGGCCCGGCCAGCCGGCGGAAGGTGCGCCGGGGCCGCGCCCTGTCCAGGACCGCGACCTCGAGCTGGGGCGCTGTCAGTGTGCGCGAGGGCCCACCGGCCGGGTCCTGGCGCAGCAGGTCGACGGCCAGTCCCAGGGCGTCGCCCAGCGTCATCCCCGGCCTCCACCGCTCCTGCAGACCAGCGGTGATCTGCTCTCCGGCACCGCCCATCGCGATGAAGCCCCGCTCGTCGGCAACCGAGCCGTCATACGTCAGGCGGTAGATCTGGTCCTGGTCGACGTTCTCGCCCACCTCGGCGACGACGATCTCGACCTCGTAGGGCTTGGCCTCCTGGGTGAAGACCGTCCCCAACGTCTGGGCGTAGGCATTGGCCAGACCTCGCGCGGTCACGTCGCTACGGTCGTAGGAGTAGCCGCGCAGATCGGCATAGCGCACACCTGCCACCCGCAGGTTCTCGAACTCGTTGTACTTGCCCGCGGCGGCGAAGGCGATGCGGTCGTAGATCTCGGAAACCTTGTGCAGGGCGCGGGAGGGGTTCTCGGCAACGAAGGCGATGCCTCGGTCGTAGCCCAGGACCACGACTGAGCGACCTCGGGCGATCCCCTTGCGGGCGAAATCCGCCCGGTCCTTCATGAGCTGCTCGGGCGAGACGTAGAACGGCATCGTCATCGGGCGCCGCCCGGGTTGCCGCGGCGGTCGGCCACGATCTGCTCGACAACCGCGGCAAGGGCCTGGTCGCCCAGAAAACGCAGTCCCTCCACGTCCACGACGGCCATCGTGGGCCAGATCCTGCGGCTGAGATCGGGGCCACCGGTGGCCGAGTCGTCGTCGGCCGCGTCATAGAGCGCCTCGACGGCCACCCGGATCGCCGCGGCCGCGTCCATCCCAGGCCGCCAGAGCTTCTTCATGGCGCCGCGGGCGAACAACGACCCCGAGCCGACACTGTGGTGTTCGTGCTCCTCGTAGCAACCGCCGGACACGTCATAGGAGAAGATCCGCCCACCCATGGATGGCAGGTCGAAACCGGCGAACATCGGGACCACGGACAGGCCCTGCATCGCCATCGGGAGGTTCGACCGGATCATGGTCGCCAGCCGGTTGGCCTTGCCCTCCAGCGAGAGCAGGGTGCCCTCGATCTTCTCGTAGTGCTCCAGCTCGACCTGAAAGAGCTTCACGACCTCGATGGCAATGCCGGCGGTACCGGCGATCCCGACCGCGGAGTACTCGTCGGCGCGGAAGACCTTGTCCATGTCACGGTTGGCGATCAGGTTGCCCATGGTGGCGCGACGGTCCCCCGCCATGACGAAGCCGCCGTCATAGGTGAGCGAGACGATCGTCGTGCCATGGGGTGCATCGAACGTGACACCTACCGGCAACGGGCGCCGCGAGGGCAGCAGTTCGGGAGCGTGGGCCCCGATGAACTCGGTGAAGGACGAGGAGCCGGTGGCCATGAACGCTGCCGGCAGCCGCCCGGCGCCGCCCCCGGTGCCGAGGTTCACTGGCCGCCCTTCTGCACGAAGCCGCGCACGAACTCCTCTGCGTTGGCCTCAAGAACACCATCGATCTCATCCAGCACGCTGTCAATGTCGTCGTCGAGCGCATCCTTGCGCGCCGTCGCCTCAGCGGTGGCTGCGTCGGGCTCGGGCGCCTCATCCGGGGTGTCATCGCGACGCTGCGGTCGACTGTGCTCCTGGCTTGGCATCTATCCTCCACGGCGTTGATCGGAACCCGGCACACACCGGACAACCTTCGTCCTTGGCAGCCTAACCCGCTGTCAACCGTTGGCGGCGGCCAATTCCAGCAAAAGAGTCGAGGCGTCTGGGCTGCGGTCGATCAGTGCACCGACACCCTCACGGGTACCACGCAGCGGTTCGAGCATGGGAACGCGCTGCAAGGCTGCGTGGCCCGGCACGTCGAAGATCACCGAGTCCCAGGAAGCGGCGGCGATCTCGGCGGAGTACTTCTCCAGGCAGCGACCCCGGAAGTACGCGCGGGTGTCCTCGGGCGGGTTGGTCATGGCGGCCCGCACCGCCGCACCCTCGATGAGTGACTCGATCCGGCCGCGTTGGGCGACCCGGTGGAACAGGCCCTTCTCGGGGCGCACATCCGACCACTGGATGTCGATGGCCCGCAGCCGGTGATCAGACCACTCAAGCCCGTCCCTGTCCCGATACCCCTGAAGGAGCTCGAGCTTGGCGACCCAGTCGATCTCGCGAGCGCACTCCATGGGGTCGCGCTCGAGCTTGGTGAGCACCGAGGACCAGCGCGACATCACCTCTGCGGTGTCGTCGTCGATCCCGCCGGGACTGCGCACCTGCAGATAGCGGTCGGCCTGTTCGTAGTAGATCCAGAGAAGCTGGACGGCGGTCATGGTGCGCCCGTCGCGCAGCTCGATGAGCGTTCGCAGGCCGGGGTCGTGCGAGACCTCGTGCAGGGTGGCCACCGGTTTGCGCACGCTCAGGTCAACGTCCAGCGCCCCGTCCTCGATCATCGCCAGGACCAGGCTGGTCGTGCCCATCTTCAGCAGCCCCGCGACGTCGCACTGATTCGCGTCACCGATGATCACATGCAGGCGGCGGTACAAAGCGGCCACCGCGTGCGGCTCGTCACGGGTGTTGATGATGGGGCGTTTCAGGGTCGTCTCAAGGCCCACCTCGACCTCGAAGAAGTCCGAGCGCTGGGCGATCTGAAACCCCGAATGGGTCGAGTCCTGGCCGATGCCAACCCTGCCTGCGCCACACATCACCTGTCGAGCCACGAAGAACGGGATCAGGTGGCGGGTGATCTCCAGGAACGGCGTCTCACGACTCATGAGGTAGTTCTCGTGAGTGCCATAGGAGGCACCCTTGCCATCGGTGTTGTTCTTGTAGAGGTTCACACCAGAGGTCCCGGGCACCACAGACAGGCGCCGCACCGACTCGAGCATGATCTGCTCCCCCGCCCGGTCCCAACGCAGGGCCGCCCGGGGTGAGGTCACCTCGGGCGAGCTGTACTCCGGATGGGCATGGTCGACGTACAGGCGGGCACCGTTTGTCAGCACCACGTTGGCCAGGGTGGGGTCTTCCTCGTCGGTGAGCTGGCTGGCGTCCGCAAGCTGGCGGGCGACCTCGAACCCGCGCGCATCGCGAAGCGGCATCTCGTCCTCATAGTCCCAGCTGGCCCGGCCGGCGCGTGATCCCCGCAGACCGGCGTAGGCGTTGACGACATACCCGGACAGCAGCATGGGGTTCGCGCCCGGATCGCCGGGCACCGAGATGCCGTACTCCGTCTCGATCCCCATCACTCGACGCACCGTCATGGAGCCAGCCTATGGGGAAGGGCCAGGATGCGCGGGCGATGATGGACCGGTGACGAACCGTGCAGATGTCAGGGCGGGCCGGATGCCGCTGCGGACCAGGGCCTTCACCATGGTCCTGGACCGGTTCGTTGGCCGGTCGATCGTGGGCATGGACCTGGATGCGATTCGCCGCGCTCGCCGCGCCGTCTGGCCCACGGTGGCCCCGTTTACGTGGATCACCGGCCCCGTCTTCGCGGACGTCACCCGCCAGGACACCAGCTTCACGGCGCGCGACGGACATCAGGTCCCACTGCGGGTATACCGGCCGGCCGGGTCGGCTGAGCCACTTCCCGTGGTCGTGTTCTTCCACGGCGGTGGATGGGTGCTGGGCAGCACCCGCAGGTACGACCCGTTGTGCACGTTCCTGGCCCGAAGCGTCGCGGCGGTCGTAGTCAGCGTCGACTACCGGATGGCGCCCGAGCACCACGCGCCGCAGGCCGCTTACGACAGCGTCGACTCCGTCCGCTGGCTTGCCCTGCATGCCCAGACATGGGGCGGGGATTCCTCTCGCCTCGGCGTCTGCGGTGACAGCGCCGGTGGAAACCTCGCGGCGATCCTCTGTCAGGTCCTTCGCGACGAGGGCGGGCCGGCGATCTGCCACCAGGCCCTGCTGTACCCGGCCACCGACGCGACTTTGAGCCAGCCCTCCATCAGGGAGCAGGCCAGAGCACCGGTGCTGACCCGGACCCAGATCGACGTGTTCCTCGACCTGTACCTGGGTCGGGATGGACTTGCCGCCGAAGACCCGTTGGTCTCGCCCCTGTGGGCCCGCAGTCACGCGAGTCTTCCCCCGGCACTGGTCCAGACCGCGGACCTGGATCCGCTACGGGACGAAGGCAGGCTGTATGCCGAGCGGCTGGCTGGCGCCGGGGTACCCGTGAGGTACACCAACTATGTCGGCACACCGCACGGGTTCGCGAGCTTCCCTGGGGCGACGCCGGTGGGCCGCCAGCACCGCGACGAGCTGGTCGGACAGCTGCGCCGTCATCTGCACCCCTGAGGTCGTCATCTGTACCCCTGAGTTCGCCGTACGACCACCGGGACCGCGGTCGAAGAACCAACAGTGCTTGTGCTCCCCTGGCACCGACGGGGCGCGGTGGGCCCACGCACGACTTCCCGGACCGGAACGGTCGTGGTGAGGCTACCCGAGGATCCGGTGTTGCGGGGCAGTGCAGACCACGGCAGTGCAGACCACGGCAGTGCAGACCACGGCAGTGCAGACCACGGCAGTGCAGACCACGGCAGTGCAGACCACGGCAGTGCAGACCACAGCAGTGCAGACCACAGCAGTGCAGACCACGGCACTGCAGACCCGCTGCCCACCGGCGGCAGCGGGAGCACCGCCTTGTTAGGGTCGGCTCGTGCGGATCGCTGCGGGCCTGGTTCTCGACGCGGCCTTCATCTGCCTCTTCGCGGCCCTGGGCCGGCGCAGCCACGGCGAGACCGGCGCCCTGGTGGGCGTTGTCACCACCGCCTGGCCCTTTCTTGCCGGTATGGCGACCGGGTGGGTGGTCTGCGTGCTGGCGATCCGTCGCGTCCCGCTGCGAGTGCGTGACGCACTGCCCGTCTGGGTGTGCGCCGTAGCGGGCGGCATGGTGGCGCGCGCGCTGACCCACGCGGGCACGGCGTTCTCGTTCATCGTCGTGGCCACCCTCGTCCTGGGCGCGTTGCTGTTGGGTTGGCGTGCGCTGGCCACCCTGACGGCGCGCCTGCGCGCCCGAACCCGCCCGAAGCTGGACGACGTGGCAGACACCACCACCCCACCATCAGACAAGGCCCCGGCGCGACCACACCAGGGCCGCGGGTGAGCAGCTCCTGCCGGCCCGCCAGCACCAACAGGTTCGCCCTGAGGTGGGCCTGCTAGACGAGGTCGGGTTCAGGCTCGACGCATCCGAGTACCACGAGGTTCCACCTACCCCTGCGCCCAGCTGGGTCGGGCCGTCGCAGGCGACCTCACCTCACAGATACTGGCCGGTGTTGGCCACGGCGTCGATGGAGCGACCAGGTTCGGTGCCGTCCTTGCCGGTGACCAGGGTGCGGATGTAGACGATGCGCTCGCCCTTCTTGCCCGAGATGCGTGCCCAGTCGTCGGGGTTGGTCGTGTTGGGCAGGTCCTCGTTCTCCTTGAACTCGTCAACGCACGAGGCCAGCAGATGCTCAACCCGGATGCCCTTGTGGGCGGTCGTGAGGAAGTCCTTGATCGCCATCTTCTTGGCGCGATCGACGATGTTCTGGATCATTGCCCCGGAGTTGAAGTCCTTGAAGTAAAGGACCTCCTTGTCACCGTTGGCATAGGTGACTTCCAGGAACCGGTTGGCATCGATCTCGGAATACATCCGCTCGACCGCGGCCTGGATCATCGCCTCGATGGTGCGCTGGTGGGACTCACCGTGCTCGGCCAGGTCGTGCTCGTGCAGCGGCAGGTCCGTGGTGAGGTACTTGCTGAAGATGTCGCGGGCGCTCTCCGCGTCGGGACGCTCGATCTTGATCTTCACGTCGAGCCGTCCGGGTCGCAGGATCGCGGGGTCGATCATGTCCTCGCGGTTGGACGCACCGATCACGATGACGTTCTCGAGCCGTTCGACCCCGTCGATCTCGGACAGCAGCTGCGGCACGATCGTCGTCTCGACATCTGAGGACACACCGGAGCCACGAGTACGGAACAGCGCATCCATCTCGTCGAAGAAGACCACCACAGGTGTGCCGTCGGAGGCCTTCTCGCGCGCACGTTGGAAGATCAGGCGGATGTGGCGCTCAGTCTCGCCGACGTACTTGTTGAGCAGCTCGGGGCCCTTGATGTTCAAGAAGAAGGACTTGCCGACCGGCTTGCCCTCCTTGGCCGCAACCTTCTTGGCCAGGGACGCCGCAACGGCCTTGGCGATCAACGTCTTTCCGCACCCGGGCGGGCCGTAGAGCAGGACACCCTTGGGTGGCTTCAGCTTGTGCTCCAGGAACAGGTCCGGGTGAAGGTAGGGCAGCTCTACGGCGTCGCGGATCGCCTCGATCTGGCCGGCCAGGCCGCCGATGTCGCTGTAGTCGATGTCCGGCACCTCTTCGAGGACCAGGTCCTCGACCTCGGCCTTGGGGATCCGCTCATAGACGAAACCCGAACGAGAGTCCAGCAACAGCGCATCCCCGACCCGGATCGGTTGTCCGTCAAGGCTTTCGGCCATCCGGCAGACGCGCTCCTCGTCGGCGTGCGCCACCACGAGCACCCGGTCCTCACCGAGAAGCTCCTTGAGCATCACGATCTCGCCGATGCGCTCGAAGCCACAGGTCGCCACGACGTTGAGGGCCTCGTTGAGCATGACCTCACGCCCCGCGGACAGCTCCCCCGGATCGACCGAGGGGGAGACTGCGACGCGCATCTTGCGCCCACTGGTGAGGATGTCCACGGTGGCGTCGTCGTAGGACTCGATGATCAGGCCGTAGGCCGACGGTGGCTGGGCCAACCGGTCAACCTCACCCTTGAGCGTGACGATCTGCTCGCGGGCCTCCCTCAGTGTCCGGACGAGGCGTTCGTTCTGGGACGACAGGGTCGACAGCGCGGTCTGCAGCTGCAGCACACGGTTCTCGAGGTCACGCGCACGGGTGGGCGAGTCCGCGAGGCGACGACGCAGGCCGGCGACCTCCTCGGACAGACGGGCCTGCTGGCGCAAGGCCTCCGCCGGCTCGATGGGCTCGTCCGAGGACCCGTGCTGGTCCTGATGGTGCGGCAAGTTCTCGGACATCGTAGGAACCTCCTCGCGCTCACGGTCGGCCTCATTAGCAACCGACGCTTCGACCCTAACCGTTACCGGACTCAGTGGAGCCTGTATCTGTGAAAGATCGGCGAACGCGTCGGATCTTCTTCTCCGACGAGGGCCGCTCCCCCATGTCCTCCAGCGACCATTCGCCGGTCGCCGGCTCGCTGCCTTCCTCATGGGCCCCCTTGGCCGGACGGCGCTTGCGCAAGGGAGGGGTGACCCCCGGCGCGAGCCTCCTGGTGGTGATCAGGAAGCCGGTGTGACCATGCATGCTGTGCTGGGGTCGAACCGCCAGTCCCTCAAGGTGCCAGCCGCGGACCAACGACTCCCAGGCTGCGGGCTCGGTGAAGCCACCATGGTCTCGCGACGCCTCCGCCAACCGGGAGAGCTGGGTGACGGTGGCCAGGTAGCAGATGAGCACTCCACCGGGAGCCAACGCGTCAGCCACGACGTCCAGGCACTCCCAGGGAGCCAGCATGTCCAGGACAACCCGATCAATGGTGCCCGCATCGACCGCATCCGGCAGGGTCTGGACCAGGTCACCAACGGTGACCTGCCAGGCCGGGTGCCGGCCGCCGAAGAAGCCCTCCACGTTGCCACGCGCGATGGCCGCAAAGTCCTCACGACGCTCGAAGGAATGCAGGTGGCCCAGGTCGCCCACAGCCCGCAGCAGGGACATGCTCAAGGCACCCGATCCCACGCCGGCCTCGACCACGCGGGCTCCGGGGAAGATGTCGGCCATGGCCACGATCTGGCCGGCGTCCTTGGGGTAGATAACGGCCGCGCCGCGCGGCATCGAGAGCACATAGTCGCACAGCAGCGGACGGACCGCGAGGTACTCCACCCCCGCGGTGTTCTTGATGGTTGAGCCGTCCGGAGCACCGATGAGGTCGTTGTGGGCCAACCGACCACGGTGGGTGTGAAACTCCTTGTCGCGCGCCAGGATGATCGTGTGGAGTCGGCCCTTGGGGTCGGTCAGCTGCACACGCTCACCCTCGGCGAAGGAACCGCGGCGCAGGTGGGCTCCAGTGGCGCTTTGCGGGCTCATGGCGGCCAAGTCTAGGTCCGCGGCGCAGACCCTCGTGAGAGCGCGGCCTGCAGATCAGCGGCCAGGACAATGCCGTCGATCCGGCCGCTGGGACCGCGCACCGCCGCGGCGCCGATCCCAAGGTGCTGCATGGCCATGACCACCGTGGCGATCGACTGGTCGCCGGTGGCCTGCACGACCCACCCGTCCGGCTGGCGGCGCATCACGCTCGTGAGCGCGACATCCTCAAGGGACCGCTCGGGGATCGCCTGCAACGCCTCGTCGTCAAGGAGCCCGATCGCTTGTCGCGCGTCGTCCTGCACGACCACGACCGTGCCGCCAGGTCCGCTGCCACGCAGGGCCAGAGCCTGTGCGGCACTCGCGTTCGGGGGCAGGGACGCCGCCCTTCGCCACACCGAGTCAATCCGTATTCCCGCCAGCAGGCGACTCCCGTGCCCGCTCCTGATCGCGTTGGTGGCCCCCACCCACAGGAAGGACCCGATGAGCAGTACCCACACGACGTTGAACAGATCCAGCGGCTGGCGGTGCAGCAGGGGCAAGCCCACGAACCACAGGACGACCAGGACTGTGACGACCCGCCCGGACCAACCCGCGGCGATAAGTCCGCTCTCGCGTCTGCCGGTGATTCGCCACACGAGGGAGTCCACCAGGAAGCCGCCGTCCAGGGGAAGTCCCGGCAGCATGTTGAATGCGGCCACGAAGGCGTTGGTGTAGACCATCGCGACCACCAGCAGGGCGGGAATGCCGTCGGGGACATCAGGTATGGCCAGCCAGCCGGCCAGGGCCAGCAGTGCGTTGGCGGCGGGGCCGGCAACGGCCACCAGGGCACTGGCTCCGGGTCGGGCGGTGGAGGAGTCGTAGGCCGTGTGCCCGCCCCAGAGGTCAGCCACCACGCGGTTCACCCGGTATCCGCACCGGGTGGCCACGACGGCGTGGGCTGCCTCATGGGCGAGCACCGAGACGAGCAGCAGAACAGCGTAGGCCAGGGCCACTGCGTAGGCACCGAGCCCGAGGTCGGGGCGACTGTTCGCGACATCGGGCCCGAAGGTGGCCACGATGATCAGGGCGATGACCGGCCACCCCTTGCCGACGTAGACGGGCACGCCGCCGATCGTGGCGAGGCGCAGGCCAGGGGTCGGACGGGTCGAGTCCTCGGTGCCAGCGGCCATGATGCGACCTTATGTCAGTACGCTCGGTGTCAGTGCGTGCAGTGCTCAGTGCCCCCTGTCAGCGGGTCCACCTACAGTGCCTTGCATGGTTGCCGCATTGTCCCCGAGCCGGGCCGCTGACTTTATGCAGTGTCCGCTGCTTTATCGCTTTCGGGTGATCGACAAGCTCCCGTCGCCGCCGAGTGCGGCAGCGGCTCGGGGCACCCTGGTTCACTCGGTGCTGGAGCGGCTGTTCGACCTGTCGGCGTCCGCGCGCACCATCGAGGCCGCCGCCGCCATGGTCGAGCCGCAGTGGCGGGTGCTGCTGGAGGGCGAGCCGGAGCTGGCCGACCTCGTGGACCAGAGCGACCCGGCCGCGGTGGCCAGCTGGTTCGGCGAGGCAGTCTCGCTGATCGAGCGGTGGTTCACCCTGGAGGACCCGACCCGCCTGGAGCCGGCCGAGCGTGAGCTCTTCGTCGAGGCCGACCTGGACGGGCTGACCCTGCGAGGCTATGTCGACCGCCTTGATGTGGCACCCAGCGGCGAGATCCGGGTGGTCGACTACAAGACCGGCCGCTCGCCCTCGGAGCTGTTCGAGGGCAAGGCGTTGTTCCAGATGAAGTTCTACGCGCTGGTGCTGTGGCGGATGCACGGCAAGGTGCCGCGGATGCTGCAGCTGGTCTACCTGGCCAACTCCGAGATTGTGCGCTACAGCCCCGACGAGGCGGACCTGCTCGCGGTTGAACGCAAGCTCAGGGCCCTGTGGAAGGCGATCGAGACCGCCGCCCAGACCGGTGACTGGCGGCCTCACAAGTCCAGGCTCTGCGACTGGTGCGACCACCGAGGCCTGTGTCCGGCCTGGGGCGGTACTCCCCCACCCCTGCCCGAGGGTGCGGCCGTCCTGGCTCTGGACCCGCAGGCAGCATCTGGGGTCGTTCCCGCCGCCGACGGGCAGCCGTAAGGGCGCCGCAAAGACATCCGCTATCCGGGTCGAGCTAGCTCCGGCAAACGCTGAGTCGTCGATCCGCGCGAGGTCGATTGTGGGCGAGGTCCCTCAGTGCCCCTTGTGTGCCTCAGTGCCCCTTGTGTGCCTCAGTGCCCCGTGTAGTACATGTCGGCCACCTTCAGCGCCTCGTCCAGGATCGCGATGCCCTCCCGGACCTCTTCGGCCGACGTGGTGCACGGGGGCACGACGTGGGTCCGGTTGAAGTGGATGAAAGGCCACAACCCCGCGTCCTTGCACGCTGTGGCGAATTCGACCATTGGCTTGGCCTGCGCACCACCGGCGTTGAACGGAACCAGCGGCTCACGGGTGTCGCGGTCACGCACCAGCTCCAGCGCCCAGAAGACGCCCAGGCCGCGAACCTCACCAACGCAGGGGTGCCGCTGCGCCAGCGCGCGCAGCTGCGGCCCGATGACCTCGGTCCCCAGCAGGCGTGCGTGCTCGATGATGCCTTCCTCTTTGAAGATGTTGATCGAGGCCACTGCTGCGGCGCAGCCCAGCGGATGACCGGAGTAAGTCAACCCGCCGGGGAAGGCGCGGTCGGCGAACGTCGCGGCGATCGGGTCCGAGATGATCACACCACCTAGCGGTACGTACCCTGAGTTGACCCCTTTGGCGAAGGTGATCAGGTCCGGGGTCACTCCCCACTGGTCCACTGCGAACCATTCGCCGCAGCGACCGAATCCGGCCATCACCTCGTCGGCGATCATGACGATCCCGAACTCGTCGCAGAGCGCGCGGACCCCGCTCAGATAGCCCGGCGGCGGGACCAGGATGCCGTTGGTGCCGACCACGGTCTCCAGGATGATCGCGGCAACCGTGTGCGACCCCTCGACCATGAGCAGGTCCCGCAGGTGCGACAGGGCGCGATCGGACTCCTGCTGTTCGGTGGTCGCGTGGAACGCCGACCGGTAGGTGTACGGGCCCCAGTAGCGCACGATCCCGGGGACCCCCGGTTCGGAGGCCCAGCGACGCGGGTCGCCGGTGAGCGCCATGGCGCCGGCGGTTGCACCGTGGTAGCTGCGGTAGGCAGCCAGGACCTTGTGCCGCCCGGTGTGCAGACGGGCCATCCGGATCGCGTTCTCGTTGGCGTCGGCCCCACCGTTGGTGAAGAAGACGACGTTGAGGTCACCCGGGGCGATCTGGGCGATGAGCCGGGCGGCCTCACTGCGTGCATCGTTGGCGAAGGCCGGCGAGATGGTGCAGAGCCTGGCCGCCTGCTCCTGGATGGCGGCGACGAGCTTGGGGTGCTGGTAGCCGATGTTGACGTTGACCAGCTGCGAGGAGAAGTCAAGATAACGCTTGCCGGAGTAGTCACTGAAGTACGAACCCGAGGCAGAGGCGATCGGCAGCGGGTCGATCTGGGCCTGGGCGGACCAGGAGTGGAAAACGTGCGCGCGGTCGTCGGCGCGAACTCGGGCCTGCTCGGAGGCCGTGGCCGGCGATGTTGTCGGGGTCAACGGCGAAGTCCTGTCTGGTGTGGGGGGAAGCCAAGATCGACTGTGGAGGTGGCGGGGTCGGGCCGTCACAGGCACGACCTGGCCGCGGCGAAGAAGGTGATTGCGACCACGATACGTCTGAGCGTCGGTCGTGGACGCGTCGGCGCGTGCAGTCAGGCAAAAAGGCGCAGCAACTCCTGCGGTTCAAGACCGACCAGGGTTGTGATCTGAACAGCCCCAGGGATTTCCGGTACCTGGACGTGATGTGGCACGGCAATTGTCGGTATGCCGGCGGCCACCGCCGAGGCGACCCCCGGCGGCGAGTCCTCGATCGCCACACAGTCCCGCAGGTCGACCCCGAGCAGACGCCCGGCGCTCAGGTAGGGCTCCGGGTGGGGCTTGCCGTGACTGACCACATCTCCGGTGACGACCACGGTGAAGCTGCCGTGGGGCAGCTTGCCCAGCACTGCCGTGGCCAGCGACTCCCAGGACATCGTGACCAGTGCGCAGGCCACCCCGTTCGCCCCCAGGCCGGCCAGCAGCTCACGGGCGCCCGGGCGCCAGGGCACGTGTTCGCTGACCCTGGCAACGACGTCGGCCAGCAGCTCGTGGACGACTTCGACCGGCGTCAGCTCGATCGGCGAATGGGCCAGGATGAACTCGGCCGAGACCAACAGGTCGTTACCGACGAGCTGGTGTGCGTGCTCGTCGGTCCACACCCCGCCGTGCTCCCGCACCAGAGCGCGCTCCGCGGCCATCCAGTAGGGCTCGGTATCGACGAGGGTGCCGTCCATGTCCCACAGAACCGCTGCCGGAAGGGCGTCGATCATGAGAGGTTCAAGCTCATGTGGCGTTGAAGTACTTGGCCTCGGGATGGTGCACCACCAAGGCATCGGTGGACTGCTCCGGGTGGAGCTGAAGCTCCTCGGAGAGAGTCACCCCGATGCGCGCCGGGTCCAGGAGCCTGACCAGCACGGCTCGGTCCTGCAGGTCCGGACAGGCCGGATAGCCGAACGAGTAACGGGACCCGCGATAACCCTGGCGCAGGATGGCAGGCAGGTCCTCGTTGTCCTCGGCGGCGAAACCGAGCTCCTCACGCACCCGGGCATGCCACATCTCGGCCAGCGCCTCGGTCAGCTGCACGGACAGGCCATGAAGCTCGAGGTACTCGCGATAGGCGTTGCGACCAAACAGCTCTGCGGTCGCCTCGGCCACGCGGGCACCCATCGTCACCAGATGGAAGGCAATGACGTCAGGCTCGCCGTCGACCTCGTAGCGCTGCTTGCTCTTGAAGAAGTCCGCGAGGCAGAGCCGACGGTCACGACGCTGGCGTGGGAACGACAGACGCGCCCGCTCGGTGCCGACCAGCTGGGCGTCGGGGCCCTCCTGGTGATGCAGGATCACCAGGTCGTTGCCCTCGCTGTAGCAGGGGAAGTAGCCGTACACGACCGCAGCCTGGAGCAGGTTCTCCGTCTTGATGCGCTCCAGCCACATCCGCAGCCGCGGCATCCCCTCGGTCTCGACCAGCTCCTCGTATGACGTCCCGTCCTCGCCGCGGGTGCCCTTCAGACCCCATTGCCCCAGGAATGTCGCCCGCTCGTCAAGATATGACGCGTAGTCCGCCAGGGCGATGCCCTTGACGACTCGGCTGCCCCAGAACGGCGGGGTCGGGATGCTGTTGTCCTGGGCCACGTCCGAACGCGTGGTGTCCACGGGTGCGTCATCATCGGTGGCCACCACGGCACGAACCCGGCGCTTACGCAGCTCGGGCAGGGTGTCCGAGACGCTCAGCTGTGGGTCGGCGCGGGCGGCCGCCACCGCGTCCATCAGCCGCAGCCCCTCGAAAGCGTCCCTGGCGTAACGGACTTCACCCTGGTAGACCTCAGCCAGGTCGTTCTCGACATACGCGCGGGTCAGGGCAGCGCCACCGAGCAGCACGGGCCAGCGCGCGGCGAACCCGCGGGAGTTGAGCTCCTCGAGGTTCTCCTTCATGACCACCGTTGACTTCACCAACAGCCCGCTCATGCCTATGGCGTCCGCGTCGTGCTCCTCGGCTGCACGGATGATCTCCGCGATCGGTTGCTTGATCCCGATGTTGACGACCTCGTAGCCGTTGTTGGACAAGATGATGTCCACCAGGTTCTTGCCGATGTCGTGCACGTCGCCGCGCACGGTGGCCAGCACGATCCGTGCCTTGGCCTCACGGGCGGAGCCATCGGCATTGCCCTCGATGAACGGCTCGAGATAAGCCACCGCGGCCTTCATCACCTCAGCGGACTGCAACACGAACGGCAGCTGCATCTCACCGCTGCCGAACAGCTCCCCGACGGTCCGCATCCCGTTCAGCAGGTTGTCGTTGATGATGTCAAGGGCGCTGTGGCCCTTGTCGAGCGCCGACTGCAGGTCCTCCTCCAGGCCCTGGCGCTCGCCGTCGATGATCCGCCGGCCCAGTCGCTCCTCCAGCGGCAGAGCAGCAAACTCGTCGGCCCGGGTCTCCCTCAGGGAGGCCGAGTCCACGCCCTCGAACAGCTCGAGCAGGCGGCTCAGGGGGTCGTAGGTCAGCTCGCTCTTGCCCGGCTCACCAGCCCAGACCCGCTTGTCATACACGAGGTCGAGGGCCACCTGGCGCTGCTCGGCCGGGATCCGCGCGACCGGCACGATCTTGGCGGCGTGCACGATGGCCGAGTCCAGTCCGGCCTTGACGCACTCGTGCAGGAAGACCGAGTTGAGGACCACCCGGACGGCTGGCTTGAGACCGAACGACACGTTCGAGACACCCAGGGTGGTCTGAACGTCCGGATAGTGACGCTTGATCTCACGGATGGCCTCGATGGTCTCCAGACCATCGCGACGCGTCTCCTCCTGACCGGTGGCGATCGGGAAGGTCAGCGTGTCGACGATGATGTCCTGCACGTTCATGCCCCACTGACCGGTCAGCGCCGTGATGAGCCGCGAGGCCACAGCCACCTTGTGCTCACGGGTGCGGGCCTGACCGGTCTCGTCGATGGTCAGGGCGATGACGGCAGCGCCGTGTTCGGTGACCACTGGCATAATTCGCGAGAACCGCGAACCCTCACCCTCGCCGTCCTCGTAGTTGACGGAGTTGACGACCGCGCGGCCACCGAGCAGCTCCAGACCGGCCTCGACCACGGCGGGTTCGGTGGAGTCCAGAACCAGCGGAAGGGTGCTCGAGGTGGCGAACCGGCTGACGACCTCATGCATGTCCTGCACTCCGTCACGGCCAACGTAGTCGATGCAGACGTCAAGCAGGTGGGCGCCGTCCTTGGTCTGGTTACGGGCGATCTCGACGCACTCATCCCAGCGAGAGGCCAGCATGGCTTCCTTGAATGCTTTGGAGCCATTGGCATTCGTGCGCTCCCCGATCGACAGGAACGATGCGTCCTGGCGGAAGGGTACTGCGGAGTACAACGAGGCGACGCCGGGCTCGGGCCGGGGCCGACGAGTCTTGATCGGCGACCCGCCGACAGCCTTGACGACCTCGGCGAGGTGGGCGGGCGTGGTACCGCAGCAGCCGCCGACAAGGGAGAGCCCGAACTCCTTGACGAACTGCGTATGGGCGGTTGCGAGCTGCGCAGGAGAGAGCGGGTATGCCGCACCCGCCTTGGTCAGCATCGGCAGCCCTGCGTTGGGCATGCAGCTGATCGGGATGCGAGAGTGCCGCGACAGATGGCGCAGGTGCTCGCTCATCTCGGCCGGGCCGGTCGCGCAGTTGAGCCCGATCGCATCGATCCCCAGTGGTTCCAGAGCGGTCAGTGCCGCACCTATCTCGGAGCCCATGAGCATCGTGCCCGTCGTCTCGACCGTGACGTGGACGATGACCGGCAGGTTCTCCCCGACCGCGGCCAGTGCGCGCTTGGAACCGATCACGGCAGCCTTGGCCTGCAACAGGTCCTGGCAGGTCTCGATCAGGATGACGTCCACACCCCCGTCGATCAGCCCGCGGGCCTGTTCGGCGTACGCATCGCGCAAGGTTGCAAACGGGACGTGTCCCAGCGAGGGCAGCTTGGTGCCCGGACCCATGGAACCGATCGTGAACCGCGGCTGGGCCGGAGTCGACCAGTGTGCGGCGGCCTCGGCTGCGATCCGCGCCCCGGACTGCGCGAACTCGTAGATGCGCTCAGAGATGCCGTACTCACCCAGGTTGGCCAGGTTGGCACCGAAGGTGTTGGTCTCGACAGCATCGACCCCCACCGCGAAGTAGGCGTCATGGACGCCTCGCACGACATCCGGGCGGGTGATGTTGAGGATCTCGTTACAGCCCTCGTGGCCCTGGAAGTCGTCCATGGACGGATCCGCGGCCTGGAGCATGGTGCCCATCGCGCCATCGGCAACGAGGACCCGCTCGGCCAGAGCGGTACGGAACAGGTCGGAGCGGCTGCTCAATGTCGTCGGCCTTCTCAGTTGGGGGATCGACCGAGAGTCTATCGGCGGGGCGTGAGCCGACCCAACCCGTATTCCGTAGTCTGGTCACATCAGCCCATTGGGCAGCTGCGGAAAACTATGGAGGCACCCCAGGTGATCGAGCTCGCGGACGTGCCAGAACTGCGCGACCCGATCATGATCGCCGCCTTCGAGGGCTGGAACGATGCGGGCGAGGCCGCCACGGCGGCGATCGAGCATCTCACCGACGTGTGGAGCGCCGAGCCCGTGGCAGCAATCGATCCCGAGGACTACTACGACTTCCAGGTCAGCCGTCCTCGGATCATCCTGGATGACGGCCAGCGCCGGATCAGCTGGCCCACGACCCGCATCCTGTTGGCCGCATCCACCTCGCTGGAGCGCGACGTCATTCTCGTCCAGGGCATCGAGCCGTCGACGCGCTGGCGTTCGTTCACCATCGAGCTGCTCGAGTTCGCCCAGCAGATCGGTGTCAGCACGTTCGTGGCACTGGGTGCCCTGCTCGCCGACGTGCCGCACACCCGGCCCCTTCCCGTCTCGGCAACCTCAGAGCACGTGGACGTTGCTCACCGTTTCGGCCTCGAAGCCAGCAAGTACGAAGGCGCAACGGGCATCGTGGGGGTCCTGTCCGACGCGGCCGGCCAGTCGGACCTGCCGGCGCTGTCCTGCTGGGCCGCCGTTCCGCACTATGCGGGAGGCACCCCGTCGCCCAAGGCCACTCTCGGGCTCATTGCCAAGCTGGAGGAGCTGTTCGACGTGACCATCCCGCACGGCGACCTGTCCGACCAGTCGAGAGCGTGGGAGCACGGAGTCGATGAGCTGGCGGAGTCCGATGAGGAGGTGGCGGAGTACATCCGCTCACTCGAACAGGCCCAGGACACCGTGGACCTGCCGGAGGCCAGCGGTGACGCCATTGCGCGCGAGTTCGAGCGCTACCTGCGCCGTCGCGGCGAGAACCCACCGCCCGGCTAGAGGCGTATCCCCAGCAGTGCGTCAAGCGCGCGCCCGACCAACCCCGGGGAACCGAGTTCACTGGCGCCTGGCTCGCTGCCGCCCCCCTGCAGGCTCCGCTGGACCCACTCGTCCACCGCGACCAGGGCGCCGGGGGCGTCGAGGTCATGGGCCAGGCACTGGCGGATTCGTGCGATGGTCGAGTCCGCCGATGGCCCGCCGTTGCCGGACAACCCCGCCCGCCAGCTCGCCAGTCGCACCTGTGCGTCCGCCAACACCTGGTCGGTCCAGTCCCAGGGTGTGCGGTAGTGGTGGGCCAGCACGGCCAGGCGGATGGCCATCGGGTCGACACCTGAGCTGCGCAACGTCGAGACGAGCACCAGGTTGCCCTTGGACTTGCTCATCTTCGCGCCGGCGAGGCCGACCATTGCCTGGTGGACATAGGCGCGCGCGAACGGCGACGCGCCGGTGAGGCCGCAGGCCTGGACCGCACTCATCTCGTGGTGGGGGAAGATCAGGTCCGTGCCTCCCCCCTGCACGTCGAAGGTCATGCCAAGGTAGTCCAAGGCGATGGTCGTGCACTCGATGTGCCAGCCGGGTCGACCGTCACCGAGCTCGCCGCCGGGCCAGGACGGCTCCCCGGCGCGCGCGGCACGCCACAGCAAGGGGTCCAGCTCGTCGCGCTTGCCCGCACGCAGCGGGTCTCCGCCACGCTCGGCGTAGACCGCCATCATCTGCTCCCTGCCCCACGAGCAGACCGAACCGAAGTCCGGGGCGCAGGACAGGTCGAAGTAGATGTCACCGGCTCCTGCGCTCCCCTGCCCCTGGGGAAGATCCACCCGGTATGCCCTGCCTGCGGACAGCAGCTCGGTGACCGCCTTGACCACTGACGGCACGCCCTCGACGGCGCCGACGTAGTGATCCGGGGCGATCACGCCCAGAGCTGTCATGTCCTCTCGAAAGAGGGCAATCTCCTTGTCTGCCAACGCCTGCCACCGGACACCGTCGCGCCGGGCACGTTCGAGCAACGGCTCGTCCACGTCCGTGACGTTCTGGACGTAGAGCACCCCGTGGCCCGCGTCGCGCAGAGCTCGGCCTAACAGGTCGAAGGTCACATAGGTGGCCGCATGACCGATGTGGGTGGCGTCATAGGGGGTTATCCCGCAGACGTACATCCGTGCGGTGGGTCCCGGTGCCAACTGGCGCACGGCCCCCGATGCGGTGTCGTGGACACTAATCGGCAGTCCGGTGCCGGGCACAGCTGGGATGAACGGCGACGGCCAGGATTTCACCTACGGAGCGTATCTGGAATGCGCTCCGGTGATGCCTACAGGGGCGGCCAGGGCACGGCGGGGCCACGGGCGTTGGGCTGCGGGAACCGCCCGCTGCTGAGCAGACCCGCGATGCGCCGGCGGACCGCGTCGACCTCGGCCGGCAGCAACAGCCCCTCGAGGGTCCTTGACACCGCGCTGCGCGGGTTGCTCAACCATCCCGACAGCGCCTCCAGCCTGGCTAGCTCGGCTTGGGGCAGCGGCTTGCCCACCCATCCCCACAGCACGGTCCGCAGCTTGGGTTCGACGTGGCAGCTGACGCCGTGATCGAAACCCCACAGTGAGCCGGACTGGTCCACGACCAGGCTCGAACCCTTCCGGTCGGCATTGTTGATGACCACGTCGAACACCGCAGCCGAGGCGAGCTCGGGACGGTCCGCGTGGGCCACGACGACCGCGGTGCCATCCGCCAGCTGCGCCTCGAGAACGGGCAGCCAGCCCGGCGCAAGCTCCGCCGGTGTCACCACGTCGATGAGGCGTTGGGAGGCACCCTCTGCTGCGTCAACCCACAGCTGGACCGAGCCGGGTCCCAGGGGTCCTTCCCTCAGGACCGTTGGGGGCACAAGGTTCCAGCCGCCAACAGCCGACAGCACGAACGCCGCTGCCTCACGTTCGGCCAGGGTGCCGTCCGGGAAGTCCCAGAGCGAGCGCTCCCCGTCAACCGGCTTGTAGATCACCTGCGTCCGGATGTCACCCAGCACGAGCCGGCCAACCAGCGCCACGTTGCTGGCATCCACCAGACGGCCCTGAAGCTCGAGCTCGCCGAAGGCCAGGACGTCCAGGACGCAGGCGACCTCCTCCTGCGTTGACGGAGCCGGCAGTGAGCTCAGCGCTTGTACCCGTTGGCGCGTGGGCAGACGTGCCCGGTCGGGTCGAGGGGGCCGCCACAGAACGGGCAGGGAGGCCGCCCGGCGGCGATGACCTTGGTGCATCGACGCGCGAAGGCGCGCGCTGAGGCAGGCTCGATCACCACACGCAGGACCGTCTCGAAGTCAGCAGGATGCTCGGGCTCCAGCGTGGGCTCGCCCTCCTCATCGACCTGCAGGCCCTCCTGGCCGTCGTGGCACTCCAGGATGACGACCCGTCGTTCAGCGTCCCACCCCAGGCTCATCGTGCCGACCCGGAACTCGTCCTCGATGGGTGTGGCCAGAGGGTCGACGTCATCGAGGGTTTCGGCGACGACGTCGACCGCCTCCCCCTCGGCCTCGGCGAAGTCGTCGAGCAGGTCGTTGACCCGGTCGGCCAGGGTGCTCAGCTGTTGCTTCTCCAGCGACACCGAGGCCAGCCTTGACCCGGCGCTGACCTGCAGGAAGAAGGTTCGTTGACCGGGCGGCCCGACAGTGCCCGCAACGAACCGGTCTGGTGGATCGAACTCAAGGACCGGCATGCGGTGAAGTTTAGTCGCCTGAGCCCGCATTCCCGCCCACGGCCGCGTCACCGTGATCAGAGAAGGAGGCCAGGATCGCGGACAGATCGGTCCCGCAATCGTTGAGCCGGACCAGGAAGGGGCGCCGATCGGTGTAGCTCACCACCGACAGCGACGCCGGGCCCACCATGATCCGCTGAAAGTGATCCAGATGTGCCCCGGCCGCGTCGGCCAGGATCGACTTGATGACGTCGCCGTGGGAGACCAGCGCCCACAACGCCGCAGGTCCGTGTTCGGCCCCGACCCGGGCGTCGATGTCGCGGACGGCCTGCAATCCGCGCGCCTGCATCTCAGCGATGGACTCCCCGATGAACGTCTCACCGTCGGGGAACCGGGCGGCGCTCGGCTGGTCTTGCACCAGACGCCACAACGGCTCCTCGGCCAGCTCCTTGAGCGACCGGCCCGTCCAGGCGCCATAGCGACACTCACCGAGCCGCTCGTCGGTCTGCACTGTGACGTCGACCAGGGCGTTGACCACTATCTGCGCGGTCTCGACGCAGCGTTGCAGGGGGCTGGAGACGACCACTCGGATCGGAATACTTCGGAGTCGCTGGGCAAGATCGCCGGCCTGGCCGCGCCCGAAGTCGTCAAGGCCAACACCCTGGGTCCACCCCGCCAGTGTCCCGTTGGCGTTAGAGGTGGTGCGCCCATGGCGGATCAGCAGGCAGGTCGGCACGCATGCCACTGTACGGCGGGATGGTGCACGAGTCCCGAAACCGTGATGACATGAGAGACGTGATCGTTGACCAGGCCGTCTATCGCGACGGTCACCGTAAACCCTGCGGAGATCTGAGCGACGAGCTCGACCTGCTGCGAAGGGCCGAGGCCGGGTTCATCTGGATCGGCCTGAAGGATCCGACCGACGCCGAGTTTGCGTTGGTGAACGAGGAGCTCAAGCTCCATCCCCTCGCCGTTGAGGACGCGATCAAGGGCAACCAGCGGCCCAAGCTCGACGTCTACGACGACACGATGTTCGTGGTGCTCAAGACGTTGCGCTACATCGAGGCGACCTCGGACGTCGAGACCGGTGAGATGATGATCTTTGCCGGTGACCGGTTCGTGGTGACGGTTCGTCGGGGCGAGGCCAACCCACTGGCAGGGGTGCGTTCCCGTCTGGAGCACGCCCCCGAACACCTGGCGCACGGGCCGATCGCGGTCATGTACTTCGTGATGGACTCCATCGTCGACAACTACACGCTCATCGACGTGGAGCTGAACGAGGACCTTGAGCTCATTGAGCAGCAGGTCTTCTCGGGCGCTCGCGGTGTGGACGCGAGCGAGATCTACCGGCTCAAACGTGAGGTTCTCGAGGTCAGGCGGGCGGCAGCGCCGCTCGCGGTGCCGCTGCGCCGGCTGCGATCCGAGGACATACCGATGATGAACGAGCAGGCGCGCCCGTTCTTCGGTGACATCTCCGATCATGTGCTGCGTGTTGTCGACCACGTCGAGACCTACGACCGCCTGCTCACCGACATCCTGAGCGCCCACCTCGCCCAGATCTCGGTGCAGCAGAACGACGACATGCGCAAGATCTCAGCCTGGGTCGCGATGGCGGCGGTGCCCACCATGGTTGCCGGGATCTACGGGATGAACTTCCAGTACATTCCGGAGCTGAGCTACCACTGGGGCTACTTCGTCGTCCTGGGCGTCATGGGTGTGGTCGTCCTGGGCCTTTACCGGGGCTTCCGCAAGTCTGGCTGGCTGTAGCCCTGCAGGTGAGCCGCGCGAACCCACTCATTTGGCGCTGAGCCAGCCGGCGCCCAGCACCACGAACAAGGCGAGCCCCACGGCTAGGCGATACCAGACGAAGGTCGTGATCGGGTGATGGGCTACGAACCTCAGCAGCCACGCGATGCTGGCATAGGCCACGACGAACGCGACGACGATGCCCACGCTCATCTGACCGAAGCCGACCACGCTGGTCTTGACATCCTTGACCTCGTACAGCCCGGCGCCCGTCAACGCGGGAATGGCCATGAAGAACGACAGCCGGGTGGCCGTGACCCGGTCGAGTCCCTTGATCAGGCCGGCCGAGATCGTGGCGCCGGAACGGGAGACGCCGGGGATCAGTGAGAAACACTGCACCAGGCCGATGATCAGGCCGTCGCGCATCGTGACCTGACCCTCACCGCGCTGGACGCCGCTGCGGTCGAGAACGGAGTGGCGCCTTTCGGCCACCCACATGACCGCGCTCCACAGAATAAGGGCTGCGGCGACCACCCACAGGTTGCGCAGACCGCCGGTGATCGCCTTCCTGGCCAGGAAGCCGACCACACCCACCGGGATCGACCCCACAATGACCGCCCAGGCGAGCACGTAGTCGTGATGGGTGCGTTCCTGCGCGCTGCGAAGGCCGCGGAACCAGGCGCCGAGCAGCCGGACGATGTCCTTGAAGAAGTAGAGCACCGTGGCCGCGATGGCGCCGAGCTGGATGATCGCGGTGTAGGCCGTCACTGCAGGGTCGTCCACCGTCAGACCAAGCATCTTCTCGGTGATCGTCAGGTGACCGGTCGAGGAGACGGGAAGGTACTCGGTGAGACCTTCCACGATGCCCAGGATGATCGCGTAGGGATAGGTCACATGCTCCACGGCTGTTCCTTCCGTCGTCCGGTCGCTCAGTCACCGAGCCCGGACTCATCCAAAAGCTCGGCCATCGTGCGCACCACGTGCAGGCGTTCGTCCAGACGGGAACCCTCGGCAGCGATCGTCAGCGTGGTGACACCGCAGGCAGCGTAGCGGCTCAACCGGTCTCGGACGCGTTCCCGCGGGCCGATCAGGCAGGTTTGGTCAATGAAGTCCAGGGGCACGGCCGCTGCCGCCTCGCGGTGGGCCCTGGCCAGGAAGAGGTCCTGCACCTTGGCGGCCCCCTCCGCGAAACCCATCCGTACGGCCAGGGCGTTGTAGAAGTTCTTCTCCCGCGACCCCATCCCGCCGAGGTAGAGCGCGCAGTAGGGGCGCAACGGGGCTGCCGCCGACTCGACGTCATCCTTGAGTATGACGGGAACCGTTGGCACGACGTCGAATCCGGCGAGAGGATCCTTGAGGGTACCGCGACCGGCCTTGGCGCGCCCCACCTTCAGGGAGTCCAGCAGGTCACCGCAGTGCTCGGGGCTGAAGAAGATCGCAAGCCAGCCGTCAGCGATCTCGCCGGCAAGCTCGAGGTTCTTGGGACCGACCGCGGCCAGGTAGATCGGCAGCGGGTCGCGCATCGGGTGGATGGTCATCCTCAGGGCCTTGCCGGGGCCGTCAGGAAGGGGCAACGTCCAGTGCTTGCCCTGGAAGGCAACGGTCTCTCTTCGGAGCGCCATCTGGACGATGTCGACGTACTCGCGAGTGCGTCCCAACGGCGCTTCGAACCTCACCCCGTGCCATCCCTCGCTCACCTGAGGCCCTGAGACCCCCAGACCCAGCCGGAAACGCCCGCCGGAAAGGGTGTCCAGGGTCGCGGCCGTCATCGCCGTCATCGCCGGGGTCCGGGCCGGTATCTGCATCACCGCTGAGCCCAGATCGACGTTCTCGGTCAGCGCCCCCACCCAGGACAGAACTGTGGCCGCGTCCGAGCCATAGGCCTCGGCAGCCCACACGACGGAGTAGCCGAGGCGATCGGCCTCCTGCGCCAAGGTGACGTTGTCCGCGCCGTTGCCTGCACCCCAATAACCCAGATTCAAGCCAAGTTTCATGTGGGGAGGCTATCGGCGGCCGTCAGCGGGTGCGAGAAGGCTCTTCGTCGTAGTCGCTGTCGTCGAGACCCAGGTAGACACCATGGCTGTCGCCGTCCTCGCCGACATGGTCGTCCAGCTCCTCGTCACTGTCATCACCGTCGTCACCGTCAGCGTCGTCATTGTCACCGTCGTCGTCGCCGTCGCCGCTGTAGATCTCCAATGGGGTGACCTCGCCGTAGGCCTCCAACAACGCGTCGTCGTAGAGGTCGAAGGCGTCGGCCACTGCCTGATAGGCGGCCACGACCGTGGGGTCATTCTCACCGCGGCGCGAGGCCGAGGCTTCGAGGTGCCTCTCGAAGGAAGCGGTTAAGGTGGCCAGCGCGGCACGCGGGTCGGCGTTCATGCCTTGAAGGTACCCGTTCCTGGACCAGAATGGGCACAATGGTCGAGTACGAGTATCGCGTCCTGGTCTTCGCAAGAGATGTCTCCCGCGGGGACCTTTGTCGCGCGGTCGCCGCGGAGGCAGAGTACGGCCACTGGGAGCTCTCCAAGTTGCGCCTCTACTTCGGTGGCGCGCGCAAGGTCTGGCTACGACGCAGGATCATCCGGGTACGGCGCACCGTCTGAAGGTGGGCTGCTCAACAGGCGCCGAGGAGCCGTTGCAGGACCCGGGTACCGAAGGTGAGGGAGTCAACGGGCACCCGCTCGTCGATGCCGTGAAACATCGGCGCGAAGTCCAGGTCGGCCGGCAGGCGGAGCGGGGCGAACCCGTAGCCGGTGATCCCCAGGGTGCTCAGCGCCTTGTTGTCCGTGCCGCCAGAAAGGCAATACGGAAGGATCGACGCGCCGGGGTCCTCAGCCAACAACGCCCGCTTCATCTGCTCGACCAGGTCTGCGCTGAACGGGGCGTCCAGGGCGATGTCGCGATGGAGCACCTCGACGGCGACAAACTCTCCCGCCAGCTCGGTGATCGTGGTCATCAGATCGTCCTCATGACCCGGCAGGAATCGGCAGTCCACGCACACCGAAGCGGTCTGGGGGATGACGTTGTGCTTGTAGCCGGCCTCAAGCATGGTCGGCGTGGCAGTGTCCTGCAGGGTGCCGAGGACGAAACCGCGAGCCCCTCCCAGGTGGGTCAGAATCGGCTCGGGTGAATCGTCGTCAAAGCGCGTGCCGGTGATCTCGCTGAGACCCTCCAGGAGCTGGCGCACCGAACCGATGTACTCACGGGGCCACACGTGCGCGTCGATGCGACCGATAGCCGCGGCAAGACGCACGATCGCGTTCTCGTCGTTGGGCACCGACCCGTGCCCCGCCCGTCCGTGGCCAGTCAGCCGCAGCCACGCCATCCCTTTCTCCGCGATCTGCAGCAGGTAGGCGCGAGTGGGGGCACCGGTACCCTTGGCCGCAACGGTGACGCTGAAGCCGCCGACCTCGCTGATCGCCTCGCTGACGCCCTCGAATACCTCCGGGTGGTTGTCCACGACCCAGTGGCTGCCCAAGACTCCCCCGGCCTCTTCATCGGCGAAGAACCCGAACACCAGGTCACGTGACGGCGTCAGTCCGGATCGAGCAAGATGGCGAATATTGGCCAGGATCATGGCGTCCATGTCCTTCATGTCGATCGCACCTCGCCCCCAGATGCAGCTGTCCCTGACCTCTGCTACGAACGGATCCACCTGCCAGTCGACGGCGCTGGCCGGCACAACGTCTAGGTGCCCATGAACGGCCAGCCCGGGACGGCTTGGGTCCGAACCCTCGACGCGGACAAGGACGTTGGCGCGCCCAGGGGCACTTTCAAGATAAAGGGGGTCTAACCCGACCTCGGTGAGCTGACCCATGACGTACTCGGCACACGCTCGCTCGCCAGGGCCCGATCCATCGCCGTAGTTGCTCGAGTCGATCCGGATCAGATCGCGGCAGATTTGGACGACTTCGGACTCTGGACTCGGGCTGTCCGTCATGGGCTTAACCCTAGCGAGCGGTTCGGATGCGAGTCCTGCTGCGTGCTATCGTTCCCCCTCGTTGCAGGTGACTCCCACAAGCACCTGAGTTTCACTCTGTCCGGGTGGCGGAATGGCAGACGCGCTAGCTTGAGGTGCTAGTGCCCTTAACGGGCGTGGGGGTTCAAGTCCCCCTCCGGACACTTCTCTTGACGTCAAGGTACCTCTCTGAGCAG
>Ga0209890_10000017_pt1 | contig 76190 bp, 70 predicted proteins | sample OrgsoiDNA2013049_FD_185799 | JGI IMG/M metagenome (GOLD analysis project Ga0209890, IMG submission 185799) | Permafrost soil microbial communities from the Arctic, to analyse light accelerated degradation of dissolved organic matter (DOM) -... | ecosystem: Environmental > Terrestrial > Soil >... | reverse complement strand
GGCGCGGGACCCTTTTAGGGTGCCGGAGTCGATCGCGTGAGGGAGGGCGAGCTTTGCTCGACCGAGCTCATCGCGGGGGGCGCGGGACCCTTTTAGGGTCCCGACTCAATTGACCGGAACCAGCTCCTCGCCGTCGCGCCCGCAGAACGTGGCGTCACTCTCATACCGGCGCGAGCAGTTGGGGCAGATCTTCCCCAGCCCGCCCGCGAAGGCGACGGCGGCGGCCGGATCACCCGTACCCATCGCCAGCGGCAGCGGAACCAACTCCTCGCCGTCGAACGCGCAGAACTTCTTTCCGGCGTCGTAGGAGCGCTTGCAGGTCGGGCAGGTGGACCCCGCACCCGGGGCCCGCGCCGCCGGATCGCTGGCCGGAAGCAGTTCCCGCGCGTCGTGGGGGCAGAACCGCAGCCCGGGGGCGTAGTCGCGGTGGCAGGCCGGGCAGACCATTGCTTGGGGGCGCGGCGCGAGCTCCATCGGCGCCCTCTGGGCGTCGGCGTTCGCTTCGGCGTTCGCGTCGTGGGCAGACGGCCGGCGCTTTGCGCGCAGGTACGGCCGGACCGCATATCCGATCAACGTCAGCGCCAGCGCAGCGACCGCAGCGAACAGTGCAATCTCGACGAGCTGCATCGGGCGGAGTCCTCGAACCTAACAAAACGCCGACCGACGGAAAAGTGGTTCCAACGCCGGGTCGGGCGCTACTTTTTCTTCTTCTTGTGATTCTCGTTCATCGGGCCGGATTTCCCGATGGAGAGCTTCAACACGGCCTGATCGACAGCCTGCTTGATGGCGTCCTTGATGACGTCCTTGGTCGTGTCGGCCGTGTCGGCGGCCAGGCGCCGCTCGGAGACCTCGGCTTCACTCCCCGACTGTCCGTCGCCGCTGAAGGCGAGCTTGGCGTCGGGGATGGTCGTCCCGAAGACCGTCAATTGGACTTCGACGGCCAGCTGCTTGTTGCGCGCCCCTGGCTTGGGATCCTTCACCTCTTGCTTGAGCTTTTCAATCCGCGCGGTGACGTCGAACCCCCGCAGGTTGCGCTTCTTCAATTCGCCCACCAGCGCCGTCCGATCGCTCCCCGGTCCGGCAGCTCCGGCCGGGCCGATGTCGGAGGCCCACTCGGGACGCGACGCCAGCTCTGCCTTCAGCGCGTTACCGGTGTAGGCCTTGAGCTCGGCCTCGACCTCCGGGCCGGCTTTGACCGGCTGAAGCTGAAAGTAGTACTTCGGGGCCGCTGCCGAAGCCGGGATTGCCGGGAGCACCGCGAGCGTCACGGCCGCCAGCACCCCGGACAGAGCCATGGTCCACCTCGTCATGTCGTGTCCTCTCTCCTGCTCGCCCCTGCCCGCTCCCGGTCGCGAGCTTGCTTGTATACTGCGCCCGATGCCGGCTCGGCCCAAGGATAAATCCGCGGTGACGCCCGTGGAGCGCGATCGGGTTTCGCTGGTCGTCGCGTTCGGAATCACGGCGTTGACGGTGGGTGGAATTTTGGCGATTTTCTCGGCGCCGCTTCTGGCGCTGCACCTCTGGCGTTGATCGCCCGCTGGCCTATTTTTGAAAAACCGCTCGGGGCCGATTCTTGACCCTGGGAATTGTCGAGAATAACGTCGCGAGGCGCCGTTTCTGTGGTTGAACCCCTTCCCGAGGCTCCATGATCAAGCTGACGCTGACAGAGAAGAACGGTGAGCCCAGGCTCCTCACCTTCGACAAGGACGAGATCACGATCGGTCGCGTCTCCGGCAACGACATCGTGCTCGCCAAAGGGAACGTCTCCAAGAGACACTCGCGGTTCACGGTCAAAAGCCCGGGGCAGATCGAGGTGGCCGACCTCAAGAGCACCAACGGCACCTACGTCAACGGGCGCAAGATCGGCTCGCCGATGCTGCTGTCGGCCTCGGATCGCGTCTACGTCGGCGACTTCCTGATCAACATCGACCTCGGCGTCGGCGCCTTGCAGAGCGATTTCGGGGCCGATGGCCCCTCTCATTCTCCCGATATGGCGGCCGGAGCTGGGGGAGGCAGTGCGGGGCACCGGTTGCCGATTCCCCCGCCCCCGCCGCCGCCGCCGCCGCGCGGGCGGGTCGGATCGAGCGCTGCGCAGCTCCCGACCTACGACGACAGCGACGGCGAGGGGGACGCAGGATTCGGTGGCGGCGACGACGAGGACGAGCTCGGCCTCGCGGCGCGCCCGCCGGGCTCGGGGCGGGTGCCGATTCCCCCTCCGCCGCCGCCGCGCCGCCCACCGACGCCGCTGGCCAGCCGCGGCCTCGGCGAAAGCGACTTCGACGATGGGCTCGGATCGGCGGCGCCGGCCACCAGCGACGAGCCCGCCGACGACACCGGGAGCGTCGGCCTGTTCGCCAATTCTCGCAGCGCCGATGACGAGAGCAGCCGGCGCCCTGTTGGGTCCGCACGGCCGGGCGGCGCGCCCGTCCCCGCGGCCGTCCCGTCGTTTGGCTCCGCGAGCGTTGCGCCTCCGATGACGACCGACGTCGGCGGCAACGCTGCCGGGTTCGAGGCGCTGCTCGGAGATGCCGCCGTCACGCAGATCTTGATCACCGCGCCGGACGCGGCGCTGGTCGATCGGGGGTCCGGGCTCTCTCTGCACGACGGCAGCCTGGGCGATCCCAACGCGGTCGCCGATGCACTCTGGCGGTTGGCCAACACGGCATTCCCGCCCCCCGCGCCGGACAACCCGGTGGTCGACGTTCGGCTGGCCGACGGGACGCGCGTCTCGGCGGCGTTCCCTCCCGCCTCTCCGACCGGCGTCGTGGCGGCGATTCGCCGACCGGTCTTGCTCCCACGCACGCTCTCCGATCTGATTCCGGGCGGCAGCGAGGACGCGCGGACGCTGCTCGAGAGCGCAATGACGGCGCGGCGCAACCTCCTGCTCACCGGCGACGCGGCGGCGATGCCGCAGGTGCTGGGGGCGCTCGCCGCGGCGATTCCAGCCGACCGCCGGGTCGTCGCCATCGGCGCTGCGCAGCCCCAGTCGCGCGGTGGTTGGACCGACCTCGCGCCCGCGGCCGACATGGCGGGCCTCTTGCGGGTGGCCTCGACTCTTCGTGCCGACCACCTGATGGTGGGCGAGGTGATGGGACCGGAGCTCGGTGAGCTGCTGCTGGTCGCCTCGCGCGGCCAGGAGGGGCTCATCGCGGCGCTCCCCGGGCGTTCGACGGTCGAGACGCTCGGGCGCCTAGCGGCGCTGGCGGCGGCGGGCCTCGGCGCGACGACCGCGGTCACGACGGCGCTCTGCGCCAGTGCCTTCGACCTCGTGGTGCAAGTCGTGGCCGTGACCGACGGGACTGTCCGCATCGTCGAGGTGGCAGAGCCGCGCGTCGACGGATCGGCGCTGGCCGCCGATTCGGTGTTGGCTTTCTCCGGCGACGGCAATCGCCGCGATCCGGGCGCAGGGCGGCTGCAGGGGCGTGGTGTTTCGGCGCGCCTCAGCGCGGCGTTCACCGTCGCGGGCAGCCCACTTCCGTCTTCGCTCGTCAACAAGTGACGCGCAAGTGACTCGCCGCCGCGGGCGCGAGCCGGGTCGTCCCGAGGTCTTCTTCGACCAGTTTCGGGGGGCGCTGTCGCGGCTGCCGGCCGGGCTCATTCGGGTGATGCCGCCCGCTCCTGCCGACGAGCTGGCCCGCGCCGTGGCGGCGCTCGGCCCGACGTTCCCCGAGGTCTACGCGGCGTTTCTGCAGTCGTTCGACGGCGCCGATCTGTTTCACGAGACGGTGCTGATCGCCGGCCTGGGCCCGGCGGCAGCGCTGCGGCTCGCCGACCTGCCGCAAGATCGGGAGGGCGAGCTGGTGTTCGCGGTCGGGGCGGCGGGTGAGCGCTATGCGCTCGACGGCGCCGGCCGCGTCGTGCGCACCGACGCCGGCGCGGACGAGCGCGCGCTGGCCGGATCGAGCTTCGCCCGCTGGCTCGACGCCACCGTCGCACGCGAGCAGGTGCTCTACGGCCCCGACGGCGAGTATGCCCCCGACGTGTTCGACCCCTCGGGCGAGGAGGTGACACCGCTGGTGGCGCTCCGGCAGGCCGAGCGGGCGCTCAAGCAGGATCCCGGCGCGGCGGGCGCGGCGCACGCGCGCGGCCTCGCTCTTCGCCGGCTCGGGCGCCTGACGGCGGCGGTGGAGGCGCTCGACGAAGCGACCGAGCTCGATCCGGAGAATCCGTGGCCCTGGTTCGACCTCGGGCGCACGGCGCTCGACGACGGACAGAACGCGCGCGCCGTGAAGGCGTTCTCCCGCGCGGCGGAGCTCGACACTGGTCCCGAGGGCGGGCGCCTTCTGGCCTGGGCGGCGCGGGCCGCCGGCATTGGCGCCGAGGCAGGCGCCCTGCGCGCCGCCGCCCTCGCCCGCGACCCCGGGCTGGTCGAATCGCTCCGCCGCGCCGTCGACGCGGCGGCCGCGGAAGAGGACGGGGAGGCGGAAGCGGAGGCCGCGGCGCTGCTGGCGGCGATCGCGCCTGGCGAGTCGGTCGCCGCGCGGAGGCGGCTCCCGATCGTTACAGAACTGGCTGCTCCGCCACGGCCACCAAGTCGCCCGCTTCGTCCTCGCCCCGCAGCACCGCCGCGATCCGGTGGGCCCCGGCGGGGATCGTGAGCGTCGCCGCCGTGGTGGAGGCCGGGACGGAGGCGAAGGCGCTCCTGCGTCCGGTGGCGTCCTCGAGGTAGAGCCTCACCTCGCCCTTGCGAACCGTCCCATGCGCGCCGGTCACCGAGACGGCGACGCTGCCGGCCTTGACCTCGAGATGGATGTCGGCGCGGAACAGGTGATCGACCAGGCCGGCGCCGTAGGCGCCGATCTCGGGGAGCAGCGCCCTCGCGCTGTCGTGATAGACGGCGCGGTCGAGGAAGAATCGCACGCGCCCCGGAACCCGGAGGTAGGCGAGCAATCGCCGCTTGTGCGTCGCAGGTGCGCCCTGCTCTGCCGACGCATACGCGTATTGGATGTCGCCCATCGCCGCGAGGTCCAGGTGCGGCACCGAGGGAAGCGCGTACGGCAGCGACGCGCGCGCGTCACGCATCACCTCAGCTCCCGTCGTCAGTCGATCGACAACCACGGGCTCGGGCAGCGTTCCGTCTGAGAAAAAGAGGCGCTGCGTGCGATCCGCCAGCCCCTGTCGATCGGCCGCGGAGATGTAGGCCATCACTGTCGGGCGATTGACCGGCGCGGCCGCGGCGGGGACGCCCGCCTGACCGAAGGTCTCGGCGACGTAGCGCTCGAACGGCGAGCCGCGATCGAAAAGGCTCGATCCACCGTCGGTGAGGTAGGCGCCCCGGAAGTCGTTGCGGACGTGGGCAGGGTCGCCCGCGTCCTCGAGAACGGCCAGCGTTCCGCCCAGCGCCAGCAGCGCCCGCGCCAGCGCCGTCCCGCGCGGCCCCGGACGCTCGCCGATGGTCGCGGCCTCGAGCCCATCGTAGAAGGCCTCGAGGCCAACATCGTTGTCGGGCGCCACCAGCCACTCGGGCGACGGCCGTCCAGTCAGGTTGAAAGTCGTTCCGGTCGCCGCGCCGCGCAGCCCGCCCCCTTCGGCGAAGAGCATCCGCAGATCGTGACCGACCTGGAAGGCGCCGCCCGCCTGGGAGAGGCCGATGCCGCGCGACGGATCGAAGAACAGGTTCTGGGCGCGCTCGGCCGGCGTCTCGGCGATCACCGCGCCCGCCACCACCCAGGCCAGCGCCGGGGCTGCGCCGTCGGCGCCCGGACGGTAGCCGCCCGACGGATCGAGCGCGTCGAGCCGTCCGCCGAGGAGACGCGCCACCGTGGGGTCGAGATCGGCGCGGTTGAGGACGATCGGCTCGAACAGACCGAGCGGCCGCGACAGCCGGTGCGCGAGCACCTGGTGCAGCTCCGACGCCAGCACCGCCTGCTCGGTCAGCCCGGCGTGTGTCGTCGACGGATCGTAGGCATCTGCCGGCATCGCCACCAGCAGGAGCCTGGCCGCGACGACCATCGGAACCATCCGAATCCGGGCGCGAATCATGGTGAGACCTCGGGCGATGGCGTCGGCTTGACGGCTGGACTGTCGACGTCGCTGGGCGGCGCGGCCTCGGGGGTGGGGGCCAGGCGGGGCTGCTCGGCGGGCAGCTCGGGGAGTCGCGACTCGACCAGCTTGGCCAGCTTGGCCAGCTGCGCCGGCTCGGGACACTGTCCGTTGCCACAGGTCATCGACACCACGACGCCCCGCTCGCGAACGAGGAAGACGAGCCCGCCGATCTCGCCAGACTGCGCCCGGAACGAGCCGTCGCCCACCTCGTCCGTGGCGTGCGCCCCGGGCAGAGTGGTCATCAGCTTGTTGTACTGAACCTCCGATGCCGCCGCGCCGAGCCGCCAGACCCGCAGACCGACATCGAAGCTCTCGGGCTTGCCGAGCGCCTTGAAGTGGCGGCTGTCGTAGAACTCGGTCGTCGGCAGGTCGGTCAGCTTGCCGTCCTCGAACTTGCCGACGTAGCCGGTGACGCCGCGGATCTCGTCGTCGCTGAGCAGCTTCGAGATGTCGAGCGGCGTCAGCGCAGCCTGCGCCGCCGTTTCCGATTTGGTACGGGCCGAGAGCGGCAGGTGCTCGCCGTCCAGCTCCAGCGCCGCTGCCTGCAGCTCCCAGGCAGCCGCCAGGCGAACCTTGGCGCCGCCTCCGAGGAACACGAGGTGGGTGGCGTGGAGGTAGGCCGGCTGCCAGCGGTCGAGCCGCACCCGATTGCCACGCTGGCTGAAGTCGCGCCGCGTGGCCTGGCCGGGGAACACCCGATCGCTCCGCCAGCCGACGTGACCGCGGTGGTAGACGACCAGCGTGAAGCGACGGATGCGGGCCGAGGCCCCCTCGGGCAGATCGTCGAGCCGCGGGATCGTGTAGCGACCGTCGGCGCCGGTCTGCACCACGACCTCACGCGAGCCCGACGGTGCGTGAAAGCCGATGCCGTTCTCGAACGCCCAGGACGCCGCGACGGTGGCGCCGGCGATCGGACGATCCAGATCGGCGTCGAGCACGATCCCATCGTACGGACCCAGCAGATCGGCCGGACGGATCGAATCGGGGCGGACGGCGAACGGCGCCCGCTCGATGAGTGGGCCGCAGGCGGTCGAGGCGCCGAGCGCCATCAGCAGGATCCAAAACCGGAACGCCGACGGCGCGCACGAGGTCGATGCACACCCGGGGGCAATCGCGGGGGTGCCCCTCGAATTGACCGATCCGGCGGAAGTTGTTATCTCTTTAGGCACTTAGAAATTCGCGGGGCAGTCGCCGGCGGGTGTGTTTGTCCGGGCCGCCTGTTACCAAAGGATTCGGCCCCTTGCAAACCCCATCGACATGATCAAATGCGGTCGCTGCGGAAACGCCAACGGGTCGGAGGTCGTTTTTTGCCAATTCTGTGGGACTCGGCTGACCGCCGAACCGTTGTCTGAGGTCCCCGTCAGCCGCCCTGCGCCGGTAGCGCCCGCCGCGCCGGTCGCTTCCAACCGCTCAACCGATCGAATGGTCGACCCCGCCCCGGCCGGCAATCCGATCTCACCGATCGCGGCGGCCATCCGGGTAGGGCAGCAGCAGGTCGGGTTTCGGCTAGTGGTCGTCCACCGCGACGGAACCGACGGGATCTCTTACAACTTGCTCGGCGACCAGATCGACATCGGGCGGACCGAGGGGGACCTGCTGTTCGAGGATCCCCACCTCGCCCCGCGGCACGCCCGCGTCGTTGCCAGCCTGACCGGCCGGGTGCTCACGCCGCTCGAGAGCCGAAACGGGGTCTATGTCCGCCTCCGGGGCCCCATCGACCTGCAGGATGGCGACCACATCCTGGTCGGCAAGCAGGTGCTGCGGTTCGAGCTCCTCACCGACGCGGAGCGGAGCCTGCGGCCTGCGCTCGAGCATGGGGTGGTGGTGTTTGGGACGCCGGTCCGCGCCCCCTGGGCGCGGCTCCGCCAGGTCACCCCGGCGGCAGTCAGCCGGGACATCTTTCACCTGACCCGGCCCGATGTCGCTCTGGGGCGGGAGACGGCCGATCTGGTCTTCTCGGACGACGAATTCATGTCGCGCCGGCATGCTCAAATTTCCTTTCGGAACGGTCGAGGACACCTGGAGGACCTGGGGAGCTCGAACGGTACCTTCTTGCGTCTTCGGGGCCCCCATGGCCTCAATTCTGGAGACCTGATTCGAATGGGAGACGAGCTACTCCGGTTCGAGATAGGATGAGGCCTCAGCCGCCCGATGCCAACGCCCCCCGACATCGCGATCGAGGTCTTCGGTAAGACTGACGTTGGGCTGATTCGCGAGCACAACGAGGACAACTTCCTCGTTGCCAACGTGACAGCCGCAGTACGCGCAGCCGACGGACGCCCTCCGTTTACCTTCAATCTGGGGGAAAAGGGGGCGCTGCTCTTGGTCTGCGACGGAATGGGCGGCGCCGCGGCGGGCGAGGTGGCGGCGCAGATGGCGGCCGATGCCATCTACGAGGCGCTCACCTCGGCGAACGGACAGCCGCGCGACGGTTTCGCGCGACTCCTGCGGCGCGCTGTCCAGCGCGCCAACGAACGGATCTTCATCCAGTCGCGCGACAACCAGAGCGAGCGCGGGATGGGAACCACCTGCACGGCGGCCGGCCTGGTCGACGACACGCTGGTGATCGCGCAGATTGGCGACTCGCGCTGCTACGTCCTGCGCGACGGCAAGCTGGCGCAAGTGACCAAGGATCAGTCGCTGGCCTGGCAGCTCATCGAGGCGGGTGCGATGACCGCCGACGAGGCCAAAGCGTTCGAGCACGCCAACATCATCCTGCAGGCGCTCGGCGTGCAAGAGAATGTCGAGGTGGTCCTCTCGCAGGTTCATCTGCGCAAGGGGGACGTCGCGCTGCTCTGCTCCGATGGCCTCCACGGACCGGTCACCGACGAGGAGATCCTGTCGGTGCTGGTCACCGAGCCCGATCTCCAGAAGGCGGGCGAGGCGCTGATTCAAAAGGCGCTCGATCGCGACGGTCCGGACAACATCACGGTCGCGCTGGCGCGGTTCGACGGCGAGGCGCTGAAAGCGCCTGCCCCGGAAGAGACCATCAGCTTCCTCGGCTACGATCCCGGCAGCGACCCCGTTCCGGAGCCGATGGGGACGTTGGACGACTCGAACGTCGGCCGCGAGACGGTCGAGGAGCGTCTGCCGAACGGCCTCCTGGGTGCCGAGGACGAAGTTCCGACCAAGACCGACGCCGCCACGGATCCGGGGGTGCCAGGAGGACCAGGACGGCCGGGCGGGCTGCGCGCCCGGCGCACGGAGGCGGCGCCCGCGCCACGCGGTGTTCCGTCGCTGTTGGCGCTGTTCTTGATTGGGCTGGTCGCCGCGGCGGCGGGCGGCATCTTCGTCATGAAGTGCGAGCGCGATCAGTCCACGCGCTCCGACGGACGGGTCACCCTCCCCTGAGGGTCTGCGGATGCAGTCTCGTTGTCCACATTGCGAGGTCGAGATCGAGGAGGGCGCTCGGTTCTGCGGGGCGTGCGGCCGTCCCATCACGGCGACCGCCATCAGCCAGCGCGCGGCGGCGGCGGCGCTGCCGAAGTACTCCCCGGCCGCCGCCACGATCAAGGTGTCGCCGCCGGCGCCCGGGCCAACGGCGCCCGCGTCGCCCGGGGTCTCCTTCCCGCCCGCCATCCCGTTCCACGCGCCGCCCGCGGCTGCGACCATCGTCTCCTCCACGCCGTCGATTGCACCGGTGACATCAGCGTCAGCGACCTCTGCGCCGGCGGCGGCAGTTCCGGTCCGCCCCGCCGTCGGCGTGCGGCCCGCGGCCCAGCCGCTGGAGAACCTGATCGGCCGGACGCTCAACCACCGGTTTGTCGTCGGAGAAAAGGTGGGCGAAGGGGGATTCGGCGCGGTCTTCCGCGGCAAGCAGATCGCCACGGGGCGCGAGGTGGCGCTCAAGATTCTCCATCCGCATAACGTCTCGGACGAGACGATCGTCGCCCGCTTCCGCCGCGAGGCCGAGGCCTGCTCGAAGCTGCGCGATCCGCACACCGTCACCACCTACGACTTCGACGAAACACCCGACGGGATCCTCTACCTGGCGATGGAGCTCTTGCGGGGGCAGAGCCTGCACCAGGTGCAGAAGGCCGAGGGGCCGCTCGGCTACGAGCGGGTGCTGAAGATCCTGGATCAGGTCGCGGCGTCGCTGGCGGAGGCGCACAAGAACGGCATCGTCCACCGCGACATGAAGCCGGAGAACGTCTTCATCGAAACGCGCGACGGCAACGACCACGTCAAGGTCTTGGACTTCGGGATCGCCAAGGTGGTCTCTGATGAACGGCAGGTTCCCGCGCTCACCGCGGTCGGGCAGACGCTGGGGACGCTGGAGTTCATGTCGCCCGAGCAGCTCCGCGGGCAGAAGCTCGACGGCCGGTCGGACCTCTACGCGCTCGGCATGATGTCGTACGAGATGCTGACCGGGAGCCTCCCCTTCGCCTCTGCCAAGAGCCCGATCGACATCATCAACTTCCACATGCGGCACGAGCCGCCGGCGCCGTCGAAGCTCTCGGACAAAGTGAGCATCCCCGCCCCGGTCGACGCGATCATTCTCAAGATGGTGGCCAAGGACAAGGACAAGCGATTCGTCGACGCGAACGCGCTGCGCGAGGAGATCGCCCGCGCGCAGCGGTCGCTCGACAGCAGCCCCGATCGCTTCGAGGCCTACCGCGTGGTCGCCGTCGTCGGCGTCACGATCGCCATCGTGACGGCGCTAGTCTTCTTCCTCCACCGGTAACCCGCGGCGGAAAGGGGTCGATGGCGTCGATGGCGTCGACGGCGCCCGGCTTCGCCGGGCGGAGTCCTTCGCTGGGGGGTTAGGGGACCTCCCAGGGTCCCCTACTTAACCGTATGAAAGAAGCGGTTCCAGTGGATCGCTTTGAACCAGGAACCGAGGCTCCACCCTTCGGTCTCGCCTCGTGACCACCAGACGATGAGCGCCCGCCCCTTGACCAGATCCAGGTCGACCGTCCCCCAGAAGCGCGAGTCGGACGAGTTGTCGCGGTTGTCGCCCATCATGAACAGGTGGTGCGGCGGGACGATGGTTCGAGGGAAGTCGCGCCCGCCATGACCGGGCACCTGGATCGTCTCGTGGCGGGCGTCGCCCAGGGTCTCCATCCAGAGCTCGCAGTCGTGGGCCTCGAACAGCTCACCGCTGCGGGGTGCTTCGTCGTCGCTGCAGACGCGCGGAAGCCGCTCGCGGTGGACCGGCTTGCCGTTGACGTAGAGCTCCTCCTGCTTCATCTCGATAACGTCGCCCGGCAGGCCGACCACCCGCTTGATGTAGTCGATGCTGTGGTCGTTGGGCCACTTGAAGACGATGACGTCGCCCCGCTTGGGCTCGGCGTACTGGAGGATCTTGGTGTCGGTGAAGGGGATGCTGAGCCCGTAAGAGAACTTCGAAACGAAGATGTGATCGCCGACGGCCAGGGTCGGAATCATCGAGCCCGACGGAATCTGGAACGCCTCGACGACGAAGGCGCGCAGGAGCAGCGCCACCGCCACCGCCACGCCGATCGACTCCGCGTATTCGCGGGCGGTCGACTTGCGGGCGAAGGCCAGGTGGGCGTCCATGGCGTCGTCGAGCGCGGCGATCGTCTTGCGCAGCTGCTCGAGATCGTCACCCGCCAGGGCCTGGTCGACGGCCGCGATGTCGGCCTGCACCTGGGCCGCCACGCCGGCCGGGATGCGATAGCTCTTCTTCTTCAGGATCCGCTGGGACTCCCTGATGAGATGCCGCCCCTCGACCCGTGTGCTGCGGTCAGCGGTGCGCGCGCGCCACCACGTGAGCAGGCTGGGGGTTCGTTCTTCGGGCATCCTCCGCTTCCCCATCGTCGACCTTCGACCTCAGTCGACCTTCAGGATGGCCAGGAAGGCCTCTTGCGGGATTTCGACGTTGCCCACTTGCTTCATCCTCTTCTTACCTTCTTTCTGACGCTCCAACAACTTGCGCTTGCGCGAGATGTCGCCGCCGTAGCACTTGGCGGTCACGTTTTTACGGAGCGCCTTCACCGTGGTGCGGGCGATGATCTTCGAGCCGATGGCGGCCTGGATTGCCACCTCGAACTGTTGCGACGGGATCAGCTCCTTCATCTTCACGCAGAGGTCGCGCCCCTTCTCGTAGGAGCCTTGGCGGTGGACGATCAGCGACAGCGAGTCGACCCGATCGCCGTTGACCATCAAATCCATGCGGACGAGATCGGCGACCTGGTAGTCCTTCGGTTCGTAGTCGAGCGAGGCATAGCCGCGCGACACCGACTTCAGGCGGTCGTAAAAGCCGAACACCATCTCGGTGAGCGGCAGGTCGTAGCGAATAATCACGCGTTTTTCGCCGGCGTAGGCGAGCCCCGTCTGAGTTCCACGTTTCTCCTCACACAACTTGAGGATCCCCCCCACGTATTCCGGCGGGGTGTGGATGGTGACGGCGATGAGGGGCTCCTCGATCCGGTCGATGTCCCCTTCCGAAGGGAATTTCGCGGGGTTGTCGAGCTCGATGACCTCGCCGTTCCTCAGCACGCAGCGAAAGCGCACGGTCGGAGCGGTGGTGATGAGGTCGAGGTTGTACTCGCGCTCGAGCCGCTCCTGGACGATCTCCATGTGCAGGAGGCCGAGAAAGCCGCAGCGGAAGCCGAAGCCCAGCGCCGCCGAGGTCTCGGGCTCACGCGTGAACGAGGCGTCGTTGAGCCGCAGTTTGTCGAGCGCGTCGCGCAGGTCTTCGTAGCGGGCGGTGTCGGTGGGGAAGATCCCGGCGAACACCATCGGCTTGGCTGGCTGGAAGCCGGGGAGCGCCTCGGCGCAGGGGCGCGCGGCGTCGGTGATGGTGTCGCCGACCCGCGCGTCGCTCACCTCCTTGATGGCGGCGGTGAAGAATCCCACCTCGCCTGGACCGAGCTCGGGCATCTCGCGGGCGAACGGCGCGAAGGCTCCCAAGGTCTGGACCTCGTAGTCGCGCCGAGCTGCCATGAAGCGGAGCTTCTGCTTCGGTCGCATGATTCCGTCGATGATCCGCACCAGAATCACGACGCCCCGGTAGGTGTCGTACCAGCTGTCGAGCAGCAGCACGCGCAGCGGTTTGTCTGGATCGCCCATGGGCGGTGGCACTTTGGCCACCACCGCCTCGAGGATCTCGACGATCCCCTTCCCCTCTTTGGCCGAGGCGAGGATCGCCTCCGAGGCGTCGATGCCGACGACCTCTTCGATCTGGCGTCGCACCATCTCGGGATCGGCGGCCGGCAGGTCGATCTTGTTGATGACCGGCACGATGGTGAGGTTGTTGTTCACCGCGAGGTAGACGTTGGCCAGCGTCTGCGCCTCGACCCCTTGCGAGGCGTCGACCACCAGGACCGCTCCTTCGCAGGCGGCCAGTGAGCGCGACACCTCGTAGTGAAAGTCGACGTGGCCGGGGGTATCGATCAGGTTGAGCTCGTAGGTCTCGCCATCGGAGGCCTGATAGGCGAGCCGCACCGTCGCCGCCTTGATGGTGATCCCGCGCTCGCGCTCGAGGTCCATGCTGTCCATGAACTGCGCCTTGCGCTCGCGGTCGGTGAGCGAGCCGGTGGCGTCGAGCAGCCGGTCGGCCAGCGTCGACTTGCCGTGGTCGATGTGGGCGATGATCGAAAAATTACGAATCAGGCGCGTCGGCGTGAGCATTTGGGGGCGGGGCCGGCGGCGCTCGCTAGCGGCCGGAAGGGACGTGCAGTGTGAGCTGTCCCGGGAGGTTGTGCCGTTCTTTTTCCAGGACCATGTCGATCCCCTGCCGGATGTACTCGGCGACTGGAACGCGCGTCTTCGAGTTCAGCTGCTTGAGCTGTTCGTTCTGCTCGGGCGTGATGTAGATGGTCGTGGAAATCTTCTTCCTCGCCATGGCGTGACCATGCATGACCATAGGTCAGGGGTCAAGTTCGCAAGCACTTGATACCGCGGCTTTTCCGCCCTACCGTAGCGCCATGCCCCATTCCAAGACGTGGCTGGCGCTGGGTTCCCTGGCCCTGCTGGCCGTGGCCTGCGCCGAGACGCCGAAGCACGCCGAAATGGTGACCTCCGGAGCGTCGAACGTCCCGACCCCACCCAACGTCGATCGCACCAAGTGTGACGAGAAGGGGAAGAACGTCATTACCGCCGACACCAACCTCGATCAAAAGGCCGACGTCTGGAAGTTCTATCAGTCGGTCGACGTCGGCGGGCAGAAGACCGAGATCCTGACCTGCAAAGAGGTCGACCTGAATCACGACGGCAAGATCGATCTCGTCTACTACTACGACGACAAGGGCGCGACGCTGACGCTGGACGAGGCCGACACCGACTTCGACGGCAAGTTCGACATGACCCGGTACTACGCGAACGGCAAGGTCGTCCGCGAAGAGCTCGACACCAACTTCGACCAGAAGCCCGACGTCTGGAAGTACTACGAGGACGAGAAGCTGGTTCGGCAGGAGCGCGACACCAACAGCGACGGCAAGGTCGACGAGTGGGAGTACTACGAGGGCGGCAAGCTGGATCGCATCGGCTACGACACCACCGGCAACGGGACGGTCAACAAGTGGGACCGCGCGCCCGAGAACGAGGAAGAGGGCGGCGGCGGTTCGGCTGCGGCAGCGGCGCCGGCCGCCCCTGCGGCTCCGACCGCGCCGCCTCCGGCGAAGGCCGCGACGGCTCCGGCAGCCAAAGCGGCGCCTGTTCCGGTAACGGCGCCGTCGCCCGCGAAGAAGTAGCCCGCTCGCTGATCGGATCGCTCCGCGCGGCGCCAGCACTGCGTCTGGAACGCGCGCGCTCTGCCGCTTGGTTGCACAGCGGAGCGAAGCGAGCCGCCGCCAGCGAGGGAGGCGAGCTAGCGGGAGTCGATGGGGACGTAGTGCGTGAGTGGGGGGCCGGTGTAGACCTGGCGCGGGCGGGAGATCTTGGTCGACGGGTCCTCGCTCATCTCGCGCCAATGCGCGATCCAGCCCGGCGTGCGGCCGATGGCGAACATGACCGTGAACATGTTCGTCGGAATCCCCAGCGCGCGATAGATGAGGCCGCTGTAGAAGTCGACGTTGGGATAGAGCTTCCGTTCGACGAAGTACGGATCGCTCAGCGCCGCCGCTTCCAGAGCCTTGGCGATGTCGAGCAGCGGATCCGGCTGCTTCATCTTGGCCATCACCCTGTCGGCGGCGACCTTGATGATCTTGGCGCGCGGGTCGTAGTTCTTGTAGACGCGGTGGCCGAAGCCCATGAGGCGGAATCCCGAGTCCTTCTTCTTGGCCAGGTCGACGAATTTTTGCGGCCCGCTGCCGTCGGACCGGATCTGCTCCAGCATGGTGAGCACCTCTTCGTTGGCGCCGCCGTGAAGCGGGCCCCAGAGGGCGCAGATGCCGGCGGAGATCGACGCGAAGAGGTTGGCCTGCGAGCTGCCGACCTGACGCACCGTCGAGGTGCTGCAGTTCTGCTCGTGATCGGCATGGAGGATGAGGAGGAGGTTGAGGACCTTGACGATCTCCTCGTCGATCTCGTACGGCTCGGCGGGGACCGAGAACATCATGTTGAGGAAGTTCGCGCAGTAGCTGAGGTTGTTCTTCGGGTAGACGAACGGCTGGCCGATCGACTTCTTGAACGAAAAGGCGGCGATGGTGCGCATCTTCGACAGAAGGCGCGCGATCGTCGCCTCCTGCTCGGCGCGGTTCTTCACGTCGAGCGCCTCGGGGTAGAAGCTCGAGAGCGTCAGCGTCATCGCCGACAGGATGGCCATCGGGTGGGCCGTGCCGGGATAGCCGTCGTAGAAGCGCTTCATGTCCTCGTGAATCATCGAGTGACGGGTGAGCGCCTCGGAGAACTTGGCCAGCTCCTGCTTATTCGGCAGGTGGCCGTAGATGAGCAGGTAGGAGACCTCGACGAAGGTCGACTTTTCGGCCAGCTCGTCGATCGGGATTCCCCGGTAGCGGAGGATCCCCTTCTCGCCGTCGAGGAAGGTGATCGCGCTCTTGGTCGACGCCGTATTCATGAAGGCCGGGTCGAGGGTGACGAGGCCGGTCTGCGCGCGTAATTTTCCGATGTCGATCGCGCGTTCGTCCTCTGTCCCGATGACGACCGGAATTTCCAGGGTCTTTCCGTCGACGATGAGCTCTGCTTTTTGCGTCGTATTCTCGGGCACGGCGTCCTCCTCGGGCTCGCGCGAGCATAACCTATATACTCGGCGCGTGAACCTGTTAACCGTCGCTGTCGCGGTCGGTTTGTTCGTCGATGCCGGCGCGGGAGGGGTGCGTGACGGAGGGGCGCTGCGAGGCCCCCCCCACCTCCCCTCGAAGGACGCCGGAGCGCTGTCGGCCGCACCGTTGCCGTTGGTGCTGGCACGCATCGACGATCTGCACCGGCGGCGCGACGACAAGAGCGCCTTCGCCGAGGAGCAGCGCCTGGTCCAGGCGGGGCTGGCGCGCGCGCCGAACGACTACGAGCTCCTCTGGCGCGCCTCCCGGTTCTATTTTTGGGCCAGCGACGATCCGGGGCTCCCCAGGGAGCAGCGGTCGCGCTGGGGAAAAGACGGCTGGGACATCGCCGAGCATGCCATCGCCGTAAACCCCCACGACGTCGCCGGGTACTACTGGGCGGCGGTCAACATGGGGAACTACGCACTCGGCCTGGGGGTGATGAAGGCGCTGTCGAGCGGTCTCGAAGAGAAGTTCCGCGATCGGCTGGGGAAGGCGGCCGCGCTGAATGAAGGCTACGAGTGGGGCGGCATCGAGACCGCCTGGGGACGGTTCTTCGACAAGCTCCCTTGGCCGAAACGGGACCGCAAGCAGGCCGAGGAACATCTGAGGCGGGCGCTGCAAATCAACCCGTCGGCGCTGCGTGCGCGTCTTTACCTGGGGATCCTGTATCTCAACAGCGGTCGCGCTCCGGCGGCCAAAGGGGTGCTCGACGAGGTCGCCTCCGCCCCGGTCGGCCGCTACGACGCGCCCGAGGAGCGCCGGGCCAAGGCGATGGCCGAGGGGCTCCGGCCGGAGCTGTCCTCGAAGCTCAGATGAGCGTGGTGGTGGCGATCGCCGCCGGGGGCTGCGGGTAGAAGAGATAGTTGGCGATGCCGGGGAGGCCACCGTACTCCGCGGCGTAGCCGCCCGGATCGAAGCCGGCGGGAGGCTCGACGATCTCCCCGAAGTCGAGGTGGCGGATGTTCTGCTCGCGGAGCACGCCGACCAGCAGCTGGAGCCGCTTCAGCAGCCCCGGCTCGAAGATCCCCGCGCGCGGCGCCTCGACGAGCGCGATCGTGCCGTGGTCCGGATCGAGGGCGGCCGTGAGGACCACCTCCTGGACGGCCGCGAACGGCGCCAGGGTCGAGAGCGCGACGCGCAGGTAGACCTCGGTCACCGGCCCTTCGGCGATGGCGGCGCGAAGCGCTTCGCTGGCCCCGGCCTCCAGGGCGGACTCGCGCAGCTCGACGAGCGACGGCGTACGACCCACGCAGAGAATGTAAACGTAGTCGCAGGTCTCCTCGGGCCCGCCCGGGCGGTAGAGCGTCGCGGCGTGCAGGCGTGCCGCGGCGGCCGCTGCCAGCGCGTCCCCCTCCCCCGCCCCGAGGCCGGCGCCGAACCCCGCCGCGTCGTCACGCTCGTCCCAGCGCCGCGTCGGATAGAGGCGGGCGAGCGCCTCGTCGATGGCGCCGAACATCTCGTGCTTGCGCGAGTCGCAGCCCCCTTTGTTCCCGCAGTTCGTACAGCCGGAGCTCATCGTCGATCCTAAAGGTGCGGCGTCGCCAGGGCCGCTGCCCGCGCTTCTTCGATCATCTTGTCGTGCTCGGCCGGATCGGCCCAGCGCGCCTGCCCTTCGGGCGGCAGCAGATCGATCGGGTCGAAGTAGAAATAGATCACGCCCGGGTGGACCGCCGGCGCGGTGTAGACCGAGATGCCGGTGGTGCGGTCGTAGTGCTCGTAGGAGTGGGCGTCCCGCTTGCCGCCGCCGCCCGGCGCGTCGACCACGACCGTCGGCGTGTTGAACCCTGCCGTGGCACCGCGGATCTCCTTCTCGATCTGCAGGCCGGTCTGGAGGGTCGTGCGCAGGTCTTCCACCCCCTTCACCAGATCGTGCATGTAGACGTAGTAAGGGTGGACGTTGACGTAGCTGAGTCGCCGCACCAGCAGGGTCATCGTCGCAGCGCTGTCGTTCACCTTTCGCTGCAACACCGTCTGGTTGCGCACGGTGATACCGCGCTCGGCGAGCCTGTCCATCGCCGCCTTGGTGATCTCGGTGATCTCGCGCGGGTGGTTGAAGTGGGTGTGGATCACCACCTCCTTGTGGCGACGTCGCCCCTCCTCGACGACGCGGGTGAGCGCGTCGACCCAGGCGTCGTCGGTCAGGATCTTCTGCGGCATCACCGCGAGACCCTTGGTCGCGTAGCGCATCCGGCGGACATGGTCGATCTTGAGCAGCGTCTCGCCGATCTGGGTGATCTGCTCGGGGCGCAGCTGGTAGGCGTCCCCGCCCGAGATCACGATGTCTTCCAGCTCGGGGCGCGAGCGGATGTAGGCGAAGGTCTGATCCCAGCGCTCGGCGTTCACCTTGAGCTGGAACTTCTCCACCTCCTCGGTGTCGATGCCGACCGCGTAGCTGCGCGTGCAGAAGCGGCAGTAGACCGGGCAGGTGTCGAGGGCGAGGAAGAGCGCCTTGTCGACGTAGCGGTGCGTGAGGCCGGGGACCGGCATGTCGGCGCGTTCGTGCAAGGAGTCGAGGTGGAGCCGTGGATGATCGGGTAGGAGACGCGAGCCGAGCGGGATGAACTGTGCGCGCAACGGGTCTTCGTAGGGGGTCCGCCAGTCGATGAGCGACAAGAGATAAGGCGATACGCGGACCGACATGGGCGCCCGCTCGAACCCGCGCTGGGCGTCGGCGACGAACTCCTCGGAGACCAGCCCCGACAGCGTCGCCAGGAGCTTGGGGATGTTGGTGATCGAATGCTTGGCCTGCCATTTGTGATCGAGGAACTCGGCCGGTCCGACGTCCGCGTAGGCCGGGATCGCACGCCAGAATTCGCCGCCCAGCAGATCCCGGTGCGCCAGCGTCGCCGGATCGACCGGCGGCTTCTGGGCGACCGGCGCCGGCAGGTCCGCCGACGTCGCCGCCTTGGCGAGCTCAATCTTGGGGGCCATCGTTCCCCTGATCGTAGCGCCTGATCACACTGACGAGCAACGGGTGCCTCGGACCCGAGCGAAGCGCGGCCACCAAACCGCCGCGGCCGTAGGCCCCGCCGGCGATCCCGACGCGATCGGTCGCCTCGCCCGACAGACCGAATACCGCGACTTCGTCCCCTTCGGTGAGCAGATCGGCGTTCACCAGCCGCCCCCCGTCCGCCAGCACGAGCGTCGACTTCCCTCCGGCGCCGCGCAGCACGAAGTCGCTCCCCTCCTCGACCGCCCACAGCCCCCCCGTGTCATCCCCGACGACCGAGGCACGCCACAGGCATCCGTTCCGTCCGTCGGGGAGCCGCGCACAGATCCCCCGAAGCTGAACGGGCTCGTCGCTGTCGGGAAGCTCGGCGGTTGCGGGGTCGGCCCCCAGCGCGCGCAGGCGTTGCCGAGTGATCCGCGCCGTGCTGGCCGCCGCGCGCCGTGCCAGAGGAAGCCAGTCCGTTCCGACAACCGCTGCGAGTGACCGCCACGAACCGAAACGGCCTAGCCCGCGGGCGAGTGGGCCATCCGAGTCGATCGCCGCCACCTCGACGAGCAGCGCACGGGCCCGCTCGAGCGCGTCCCGGCCAGGGAGCTGTCGCCGCGAGGTCACCGCGGCGGGCCGCTAACCGCGGTAGACGACGATCCCGCGGGTCGGATCGTACGGCGTGAGCGCGACGGTCACTTTGTCGCCGAGGACGACGCGGATGCGGTGCTTCCTCAGCTTCCCGCCGAGATGCGCCAATACCTGATGGCCGTTTTCGAGCTCGATGCGGAAATTTCCAGCAGGCAACACCTCGATGACGCGCCCCTGAAATTCGATATGCTCTTCACGACCCATTGGCGGCGAGACCTTAATCGCTCCGAGGGGCCCGGTCAATGACAGCCTCCCCTGATCCATCGCCATCGCTCCAGGCACTCACGCGCTACGTGGAAGATTCGCGTGCGCTGATCGCGGGGAATACCGTCAAGTTGTTGCGCAACGGGGCCGAGGCGTTCCCCGCCTGGATCGCCGCCATCGACAACGCCAAGAAGCGCGTGTCGCTGGAGATGTACATCTTCAGCGACGACGGCATCGGCCGGCAGTTCTCGGAAGCGCTGGCCCGGGCGGCGCAGCGCGGGGTCGAGGTGCGGCTGCTCTACGACTTCGTCGGCTGTCGCGACACGCCGGCCACCTTCTTCCAGCGGATGCGCGGCTTCGGCGTTCACGTCGTCGGCTACCACAAGTATCGTTTTTGGCGCCCGCGCCTCTGGTCGCTCATCCGCCGCAATCACCGCAAGACCCTGGTCTGCGACGGCGGGCTCGCCTTCACGGGGGGGATCAACATCTCGAACGAGTGGGTCAGCCAGGCCGAGGGGGGCGGCGGTTGGCTCGACGCAGCCGTGGCCGTCGAGGGGCCGGCGGCGGCGCGGATCGAGGCGACGTTCTTGCGGACCTGGAACCGGCGCGCGCCCAAGCGGATGCGCCTCGATCCCGACCGGCTGGTCGTTCCAAAGGCGGCGGGGGGCGTCGCGCTGGCCGTCGTCTCCAATTCCGAGCTGCGCGATCGTTTCGTCATCAGGCGGGCGGCGCTGCACGCCATCCGCCAGAGCCAACGACGAATCCTGCTGGCGAACCCCTACTTCATCCCCGATCAGGGCGTGCTGCGGGCGCTGCAGAGCGCCGCTCGGCGCGGCGTCGACGTGCGCCTGCTGGTTCCGTTGGCCAGCGACTCGCGCCTGCTCGACTTCGCCACCCGCGCCATCTTTCCCCAGCTGCTGGCGGCGGCGGCGCGGATCTTCCGCAGCCCGGTCGTCACCCACACCAAGGCGCTGATGGTCGACGACGCGTTCTTCTCGATCGGGAGCTACAACTTCGACCATCGCTCGCTCGCCTACAACCTCGAGCTGGTGGTCAACGTCGTGGATCCCACCACCGCGGTCGAGGTTGGCACGATGCTGATCTCCGACATGGCGGCCAGCGAAGAGCTCACCGCCGCCGCGTTCGCCCGCCGAGGGTGGCTGGTGCGTTTGATCGAGCGAATCGCCTACGGCCTCCGCCGCTGGCTCTAACAACGCGATCGCTACTTCTTCGGCTCTTTTTTTGGGGGCTTCTTCGCCGCCGGTGGTTTGACCGCTGGCTTGGGCGCCTTGGCGGGCTCCGGCTCGGCTGGCTTGGCAGCCGCCTTGGGCGCTGCTGGTGCCCCGGCCACCCCTTTGCGCTGCCAGAGGCCGAGCACGTTGCCGTCGGGATCGGCGAAGAGGCCGATCTCGCCCCCGCCGGCGAACGGGAGGGTTCGCACCAGGATCCGCCCGCCGGCCTCTTCGACCTCGGCCAGCTTGGTCTCGAGGTCGTCGACGGGCAGATAGGCGACCGGGCCGGGCGATTGGACGAGATCGGCGCGGAACCAGCCGGCGCTGGGGCCGTCGCCGCTGGCGAGCTTCATGTAGCTCGCCGAGGCGTTCTGCTCCATCTGCCAGTCGAACAGCTTCGCGTAGAACTCGGACGTACGCGCAAAGTTGGCGCTCTTGAACTCGATGTGGGCGATCTCGACGGGCATGGGCGACCGACCGTAGCGCTCGCCGGGAGGAGCGTCAATTGGCGCGCGGCCCTCTGTTCTAGGAATCGGCCAGTCGGGCGAGGTTGGGGACGACGACCAGGACCGGCACGCGCGTGGCGCGGATGAGCCGTTCGTTCTCGTAGCCGAAGAACAGCCGGTGCTGCACGGCGCGATTCTCGGTCCCCAGCACCACGAGGTCGTAGTTCCCCTTTTCGACCGCCTCGGCGACGGGGCTCGAGCGCGGGTCGAATGCCAGGTGAATGATGCTCGGCCTGACGTCGGAGGCCCGGAACACCACCGAGATTCGCGCCAGCTCCTCGTCGCCGGTTGCCGGCGCGTCCGCCAGGACGTGGGTGCCGCTCAGGTCGGCGTAGGCGGCGACCTGCGGGCGCCGTTCGGTCAGCACCGCCAGCGTCAGCTCGGCCCCGGTCGCCTCCGCATAGCGCAGCGCCAGCTCGACCGCCAGCCGCGATCCGATGCTCCCGTCGACGGGCACGAGGAGTCGCCGGTACGCCTCGGCGGGGGAAGGCGTCTTGAGGATCGCGACGTGGCAGGGGGCGCCGCTCACCACCTGCTCGACCACCGCCCCGCCGATGGAGGGCCCCTCGCCTGAGCCGATGACGATGAGATCGCACCCCCGGCGCGCCTCTTCGCAGATGGCGTCGGCGATTCCGGCTCCGCGCGCCCTGGCGATCTCGGGCGCTCGATCACCGCCCAGGGCACGCATCTTCTCGATGTGGTCGTTGACGCTGGCCGGGGCACTCCCGGCGAACGGGCGAAACAGATGCCGCCACCAGGGCTGCTCCGCTTCGACGTGCAGGATCTTCACGGCGGCGCTGCTCTTCTTGGTCAGCCCGAACGCCAACGGCGCCCCGGCCAGCGCGTTGGGGCCGCCCGCGGTCGCCAGCAGGATCCGGACGTGCGCTGGATCGAATGCTCCCGTCGACTGGGAGGCCAGGATGCGCCGGGCCTCCTCTTCGGTCATCCGGACGCGCGGCATGGTGAGCCGCAGCCCGACCGGTGCCAGGAAGGACGTCACGATCGCCACCATGACGATGATGGAGAACATCTGAGGGGTGAGGATCCCCAGCGACAGGCCGATCGTCGCGACGACGATCTCCATCGCGCCGCGTGCGTTCATAGCCACCGCGATCGAGGCGGCCTCCCAGAAACGCATGCCGCCCCAGTAGGCGCCCAACGAGCAGCCGACCAGCTTACCGACGCAGGCAACGGTGATGACCAGCGCCAGCATCCGGCCTCCACCGAGGTCCCAGAGGTTCACCCGCAGCCCGACGATGCCGAAAAAGATCGGTGCCAGAACGCCGAAGGTGAAGGACTCGAGACGCGCGATGGTCTCCCGGCGCAGGCGGGGGACCTGATGCAGGACCGTCCCCACGACGAAAGCGCCGAACACGGGGTGGACGCCGATCTTCTCGGTGAGCGCCGCGCCAAGAAAGGTCGCCACGATGACGACGACCAGGTCCGAATCGTTGGCCTTGAACCGCTCCGTGGCGACCCGCACCACGACCCGCAGCATCGGCAGGAGGACGAAGGCAGCGCCCAAGATGAAGGCGACCAGATAGATGACCGTGAGGCCGAGGTCGGCGACGTGGACCACCCCGTGCGTGGCGGCGCCCGCGATGAGGGAGAGCACCAGCCAGCCGACGGTGTCATCGACGACACCGGCCGAAAGGATGACCAGGCCGATGTTCCGCTTGGTCATATCGAGATCGATCAAGATCTTGGCGATGACCGGCATCGCGGAGATCGACATGGCCGTCGCCAGGAAGAGGCTGAAGAGCATCCGGCGGCTCGGGTCGGTCAGGTATGCCGCCGGGGTGACGTAGCCGAGGCCGAACCCCAGCCCGAACGGGAGCACCATCCCCATCACCGAGGCGATGAAAGCCGCGCGCCCCAGGTTTCTGAGCAGGCGCAGATCGGTCTCGAGGCCCGTGAGCAACAGCAGGAGGGTCATCCCGACGCTGCCGAACGCGTCCAGCAGGTGAAACTGCTCGGCGTTCGGCGGAAAGATCGTCGCGAAGGCGCCTGGGAAATAGTGTCCGAGCAAAGTCGGGCCGAGCGCGATGCCGCCCGTCATCTCGCCGACCACGGCCGGCAGCCCGATCCGCTTGGCGATCTCGGCCCCGACCCGCGCCATTCCGACCAGCAGGGCCAGCTGGATGAGCAGAAGGAAGACTGAATGACCCGGCAGGCTGGGAACGTGCACGCGCGCCGAAGCTAGCACGCGAGATGTGGGATGTTACACTCGCGCCGGTCTTGGTTCCGATCTTGGGCCCGATCTCTATCCCGAGCTTGGACGACCTCGGCCGGCGGGTCCGCACGCGCGTCCTCGTGCGGATCGTTCCCTATCTGCTGCTGCTGTACTTCGTTGCCTATCTCGATCGGGTGAACATCAGCTACGCGGCGCTGGAGATGCGGCACGATCTCCGCCTCACCGACAGCCAGTACGGGTTCGGGGCCGGCATCTTCTTTTTCGGCTACTTCCTGTTCGAGATCCCCGGGACGCTGATGGTCGAAGCCTGGAGCGCGCGCAAGTGGATCGCGCGGATTCTAGTCGGCTGGGGGTTGGTGGCCTGCGCGATGGCCTTCATCAAGACGCCGCGCCAGTTCTTCTGGTTGCGATTCTTACTGGGCGCCGCCGAGGCGGGATTCTTCCCCGGGGTGGTCGTCTATCTGTCGCACTGGTTCCGCGTCGAGGATCGTGCGCGCGCCTTCGCCTTCTTCATGCTGGCGGTCCCGATCTCGAACATCATCGGCGCCCCGGTCTCGGGGCTGCTGCTCGGCGTGCACTGGGCCGGGTTGGCGGGATGGCGCTGGCTGTTCCTGCTGGAAGGCCTACCCGCGATTGTCCTGGGCGTGGTGACGATCTACTTCCTGACCGACCGGCCGCGCGACGCGCACTGGCTGACGTCAACCGAGAAGGACTACCTGCAGGAGGCGCTGGCGCGCGAGAGCGCCGAGACACCGCCGCACGCTCCGGGGGGATGGTCGCTCGCCCGCGCGGTCCTGCGCCGGGAGATCTTGTTGCTGGTCCTCGCCTACTTCGGGATCGTCACGACGTCGTATGGCTTCAGCCTCTGGATGCCGACGGTGGTGAAGAGCATGACGGGTCTGCCGAACCTGACGGTCTCGCTGCTGGCCATCCTCCCCTACGTCGCCGGCGGGATCTGCACCGCGGTGACCGGGCTTTCGTCCGATCGCACCGGGGAGCGCCGCTTCCACGCGATCGTTCCGATGTTGATGGCGGCGTCGGGTCTTTTTATCGGTGTCGCGTCGCGCGCGCCGGCGCTCGGTCTCTTGAGCCTGGCGCTGGTTGGAGCCGGCATCTACGGCTTCATGCCGCCGTTCTGGGCGATGCCGCGCTGGTTCGTCTCCGGTGCGGCCGGCGCGGCGGCGGTCGGGCTCATCAACTCCGTCGGCTGCCTGGGCGGGTTCGCCGGGCCATACTTGATGGGGAAAATGAAGACGGGGGCGACCGGCTATGGGCACGGCTTGGCGGCGCTCGGCGTGACGGCGACCTTCGCTGCGGTGATGGTGTTTTTGGTGCGCCGTCCGGGCCGGATTGCAGTATGAGAGTCACCGGCATGCGCGTTAGCAGCACGAGAGTCAGATCTTGAGCAAGATTTACGCTGGCAGCGATCACGCGGGATTCAGCCTGCGGCGGACGCTCGTGGAGCACCTCCGCGCGCGCGGGCACCTGGTCGAGGATCTCGGTCCCGAGACGAACGCATCCTGTGACTACCCGACGTTCGCGGCGGCGGTCGCCCGCGCGGTTCGCAACGACGCCGGCGCTTTCGGGCTGCTCGTCTGCGGCACCGGCCTCGGCGTCGCCATCGCCGCCAACAAGGTTCGCGGCGTGCGCGCCGTCGACGCCTGGAACGTCGAGGGGGCGAAGCAGTCGCGCGCGCACAACGACGCCAACGTGCTCTGCCTGGGTGAGCGGCTGGTGCCGGAGGCCGAGGCGATCGCGATCGTCGACACCTGGCTGGCGACATCGTTCGAAGGCGGACGCCACGCCGTTCGGGTGGCGCAGATCGCCGCACTGGAGCTCGAAGAAGACCACCTGCAACAGGAGACAGAGAAATGGCCAGCCCAAAGTCGATGACAACCCTGCACCAGGCCCATGAGGTCGGACAGAGCATTTGGTACGACAACATGCGCCGGGGGCTTCTGCGCTCGGGCGCGCTCCGCGACCTGGTCGACAAGGGTGTCCGCGGACTGACGTCGAACCCGACGATCTTCGAGAAGGCGATCGTTGCCTCCAGCGACTACGAAGAGGCGCTGAAACAGCTGACGGCCGAGAAGAAGTCGACGCCGGAGATCTACGAGGCGCTGGTGCTCGAAGACATCCGCGGCGCTTGCGATCTCCTGCTTCCGGTCTACGAGGAGAGCAAGGGCGTCGACGGGCGCGTCTCGCTCGAGGTGCTGCCCGAGCTGGCCACCAACACGGCGAAGACCGTCTCCGAAGGGGTGCGCCTCGCCAAGCTGGTCGGACGCGCCAACATCATGATCAAGGTGCCGGCCACGCCGGAGGGGATCCCGGCCGTCCGCGCGCTGACGGCGCAAGGGGTCAGCGTGAACGTCACGCTGATCTTCGCCCTCTCCAAGTACGAGGAGGTCGTCGAGGCCTATCTGGGCGGGCTCGAGGACCGCAAGGCGGCCGGCGGCGCCTTCGCGGGGCTGGCCTCGGTGGCGAGCTTCTTCGTCTCGCGCGTCGATTCGGCCTGCGACAAGCTGCTCAAGGAGAAGGGCGCGGCGTCGCCGGCGGAGGCGGCTCGCTGCCAGGCACTGCTCGGCAAGGTCGGGATCGCCAACGCCAAGAACGCGTACGCCATCTACCAGCGGACGATCGCCTCGCCGCGCTGGAAGGCGCTCGCGGCCGCCGGTGCGAACCCCCAGCGGCTGCTCTGGGCCTCGACCGGGACCAAGGATCCGAGCTACCCCGACACCTACTACGTCGACGCGCTCATGGGGCCCGACACGGTCGATACCGTCCCGCCGGCCACGCTCGACGCGTTCATCGACCACGGCGATCCTGGGTCGCGCCTCGGCAGTGATCTCGAGGGTGCCAAGAGGGCCGTGGCCGAGCTGGGTGCGCTGGGGATCGACCTCGGACAGGTCTGCCAGGGGCTCCTGGCCGACGGCGTGAAGTCGTTCACCGCCTCGATGACGGCGCTGACCAACGCGATCGACGCGCGCAGCAAGTAAGCGCGCGACAGATAAAACGAACAGCCGACAGGAGCGCCGTGGAGAAGATCGCAGTGCCGTCGTCTGCCTTGCCGAACCCGCTGCGCGAGGGGCTGGTCGAGGAGCGGATCCCCGAGCCGGCCACCATGGTCATCTTCGGGGCCTCGGGCGATCTGGCCCGGCGCAAGCTGCTTCCGGCGCTCTACAGCCTGACCCGCGACCGGTTGCTGCCGGCGCGCTTCGCGGTCCTCGGCTTCGGTCGGCACGCGCAGGACGACGACGCTTTTCGGGAGGAGATGCGTCGGGGTTGTGACGAGTTCGCGCGCCGCCGCCCCGTCGATGCGCCGCTCTGGGCCGCCTTCGCGCGCAACCTTTTCTACCAGCAGGGGGCATACGACGATCCTGCGGCGTTCCAGCGGCTGAAAGTGCGGCTCGAGGAGATCGAGCGGACGCTGGGGCTCCCCGGCAACCGGGTCTTCTACCTGTCGACCCCACCGTCGGCGTTCGCGCCGGTGATTCGCAGCCTCGGTCAGGCCGACCTGGCCCCCAAGCCGGCGCCCGGCAAGCCGTTCGCGCGCGTGATCATCGAGAAGCCCTTCGGCATCGACCTGGAGACGGCCCGCGCCCTCAACCGTCAGGTCCACGAGATCCTCGACGAGCGGCAGATCTACCGCATCGACCACTACCTCGGAAAAGAGACGGTCCAGAACCTGTTGGTGTTCCGGTTCGCCAACGGGATCTTCGAGCCGCTCTGGAACAACCACTTCGTCGACCACGTTCAGATCACCGGGTCGGAGACGGTCGGCGTCGAGGGGCGCGGCGGCTATTTCGAGCAGGCCGGCAGCATGCGCGACATGGTGCAGAACCACCTGCTCCAGGTCTTGAGCCTCGCCGCGATGGAGCCGCCGGTCGCCTTCGAGGCCGACGAGGTGAGAGACGAAAAGCTCAAGGTTTTAAAGGCCCTCCGCCACATTCCCGAAAGTGATTTCGAGCGTCAGGTCGTGCGCGCGCAGTACGCCGCCGGATCGATCGCGGGGCGCGCCGTCCCCAGCTACCGCGAGGAGCCTGCCGTCAATCCGCAGTCGACCACCGAGACCTACGTGGCGCTCAAACTCTTCATCGATTCGTGGCGGTGGGCCGGCGTGCCGTTCTACCTGCGCTCGGGCAAGCGGCTCCCCAAGCGGGTCACCGAGATCGCCATCCACTTCAAAGAGGCGCCGCACCTGCTGTTCGGTCAGAAGAAGGGGCAGACGGTTCGCCCCAACGTCTTGAGCATTCGGATTCAGCCAGACGAGGGGATCGCGCTCAACTTCGGCTCGAAGCTGCCAGGACCGGCGATGGAGATCGCGCCGGTCAGTATGGAGTTCCGTTACGGGTCGTCGTTCGGATTCGAGCCGCCGGAAGCTTATGAGCGGCTGCTCCTCGACTGCCTTCTCGGTGACGGGACGCTGTTCACCCGCGGCGACGAGGTGGAGGCGAGCTGGAACTGGGTCTCGCGGATCCACCAGCGCTGGGCCGCCGAGACCGCCGCCGGCAAGACCGCCCTCCCCGCCTACGCCGCCGGGAGCTGGGGGCCGGAGGAGGCGGACCGGATGCTGGCCGCAGACGGACGGGCCTGGCGACTGCCATGAGCGACAGCGCGGGCGCCAGCTTCGAGCACTTCGCCCGCGGCGAGCCGATCGCTGTCGACGTCGGTGAGATCGAACGCGAGCTGGGCTCGCTCTGGCAGGCGGCCTCGCACGCCGGGGGCGGAACCGGGGCGGTCGCGCGCGCCGCACTCTGGAACCTGGTGATCCCGGCGCGGGGCCGCGAGGCGCTGGCCAAGACCAAGGAGCTGGTCGACGCGATCGCCCCCGCGGTGCCGGTCCGGGCGATCACGCTCTGCCTCGACGATGCGGCCGGCGGTGAGCTCTCGGCGACCATCGAGAGCAACGTCGTCTCGCAGCCGGGCGGAGGACGCGTCGTCTACTCCGAGGAGATCTGCCTGGTCGGCCCGGCCGGCGCCGAGGCGCACTTCGGTGCGATGGTCCGCGCGCTGCAGGTCCCGGGCGTCCGGACCGCCACGCTCTGGATGGACGCGGCGATGCCGACTTCCCTTCTCACGCGCGAGCTACTCCCGGTGACGCGGCGGCTGATCGTCGACACGGCCAGCTGCAGCGGACCGCTGCAGCTGCAAGATCTCGATCGGCTGGCGGCGCGCATGCATCCACGTCCAGTCGCCGATCTCGGGTGGCTGCGGCTGGCCAGCTTTCGCCTGCTGTTCGCGGGCCTCTTCGATCCGCCGGTGGGGGGTGGCCCGTTGCGCACCGCGACCCGGCTGGCGGTTCGCCACCGAGCGGGCGGTGACGTCAGCGCCCTGCTGGTCGTCGCCTGGTTGGGTCAGCTGCTCGGCTGGCGGCCGCTCAGCTCGGTGAAGACCTCCGACGGCGGGCTGCGATTCGCCTTCGATCGTCCCGACGGAGGCAGCCTCGAGGCGTTCGTCATCCCCAGCGCCGGTGCCTGCGATCAGAGCGCCATCCTGGCCATCGAGCTCACGAACGGCAGCGACGAGTACGTCGTCAGCCGCGAGGCGATCGATGAGGCGCGCCTTCAGCTGCCGATCGCCCCCGCTCGCGCGGTCAAGCTGGACAGCTACTCCGACGCCGACATCTGCGTCGCGGCACTGGGTCCACGCGGACGCGATCCGCTATTCGCCCGTTGCCTCGAATACGCCGGGCGCCTCTGGGCGCTCGAGCATCGTCGATAGATCCGGGTCAGCGGACGCGGACGACGTAGTTGTTGCGCTTGCCCCGCCGCAAGACGACCAGTCGTCCGTCGATGAGGTCCTGCGCGGTCACCCGGGTCTCCGCCGAGCCTCCGGCGAGCGGCACGCCGTTGACGGTGATCGCGCCGGCCGCGATCTGGCGGCGCGCGTCCGATTTCGACGGGCAGGCGCCGACTTCAGCCAACAAATCGACCAGGAGCGCCCCCTCCCCTTCGAACCGCGCGCGGTCGATGGTGAGCGCCGGCGCGGCGCCGAGCGCGGCGTCGAGGGTCGCGCCGTTGACCGCGCGCAGATCGCCGCCGCCGAACAGCGCCTCGAGGGCCCGCAGCACGTCGGCGAGCGCGTCTCGGCCATGGACGCGACGGGTGAGATCCTCGGCCAGCGCCCGCTGCGCGCGCCGCTCCGCCCCGGGGGCCGCCTCGAGCGCCGCGATCTCCTCTTTTTCACGCACGGTGAGCCAGCGCAGGAACTTCCCCACGTCGGCGTCGGCGCTGTTGAACCAGAACTGGTAGAAATCGAACGGCGAGGTGAGCGTTCCGTCGAGGAACACCGCCCCCTTCTCGCTCTTGCCGTACTTCTTCCCCTCGCTGTTGGTGAGGAGAGGCGCCGTGAGCCCGTAGACGGTGTCGCCCGAGAGGCGGCGACAGAGGTCGACGCCCGACACGATGTTCCCCCACTGGTCGGAGGCGCCGACCTGCATGCGGCAGCCGTGACGGCGGTTGAGCTCGTGGAAATCGTAGGCCTGCAGCAGCATGTAGGAAAACTCGGTGTACGAGATGCCGCTCTCGCGCGACTCGAAGCGATTTTTCACGGAATCGCGCTGGATCATCTGGTTGACCGCGAAGTGCTTGCCGACGTCGCGCAGGAAGTCGAGCAGCCGCACCTGACCGAGCCAGTCGAGGTTGTCGACCACCTTGGCCGGCGGCCCTTCGTCGTTGGCGAAGAAGCGTTCGATCTGGGCCCGGATCTTGGCGGTGTTCTCCAGGACCTTCTCCCCCTCGAGGAGCGTCCGCTCGCTGCTCTTGCCCGACGGATCGCCGATCATGCCGGTCGCGCCGCCGACCAGCGGCAGCGCCTGATGTCCGTGGCGGCGCAGATGGGTCAGCAGCATGAGCGGCACCAGGTTCCCCGCGTGGAGGCTGGCGGCGGTCGGGTCGAAGCCCGAGTAGACCGCCAGCGGCTTTCCCAGGATCTCGGACATGTTCTCGGCGGTCGTCTGTTGGACCAATCCACGCCAGGAGAGCTCTTCGAAGGCGCCCATGTGACGGTCTCAACTAGCATCGCGCGTCGGCCGAGACAAGACGCGCCCTGCGCGGTAAGTTCCGCGGCGCCGTGTCCGGCCAACCGAACATCGTCGTCGCCGCCAGCCTCCCCGCGCTGGTCGAGATCGCTGCGGCGCACGTCCGCGCGGCTGCCGCGAGCGCCGTCGCCGCGCGCGGGCGGTTTCGGATCGCGCTGGCCGGCGGGTCGACCCCGCGCGCGCTCTACCCGGCGCTGGTCGCGGGTGTCGACTGGACGCGGGCGAACATCTTCTTTGGCGACGAGCGCGCGGTGCCGAAAAACGATCCGATGTCGAACTATCGGATGGCGCGCGAGACGCTGCTCGATCCAGCCCACGTCCCGCCCGCCAATGTCATTCGCTGGCGCACCGAGGACCCCGACCTCGACGCGGCCGCGCGCGACTACGAAGAGGCGTTGCGGGCCGGGGCCGCGGCCCCCTGGCTCGACCTGGCGCTGCTCGGCCTCGGCCCTGATGGGCACACGGCTTCGCTCTTCCCGGGGACCTCGGCGCTGGCGGAGGAGGATCGGCTGGCGGTGGCGGTCGACGTCGCCGAGATGGGGACGCGCCGGCTGACCCTCACCTACCCCGCCCTCTGCGGCGCGCGCGAGGTCTGCTTCCTGGTTACAGGACGCGAGAAGGCAGCGGCGCTGGCGACCGTCGTCGAGGCCGGTCATCTCCCGGCCGCTCGGATCGTGCGACGGACAGGTCCCGTGACCATATTCTGCGACCGTGAGGCGGCGAGCGCCCTCAAGGGACGGACGAACCCATGACCGTACTGGCAGGCGACATCGGCGGTACCAACGCGCGGCTGGCGATCTACGACGTCGGCCCGGAAGGGACGGTCGGTGCGGCGCTGTTCGAGAAGACCTACCCCTCGCCGGCCTACCCGTCGCTCGACGTCATCGTCGACGAGTTCGCGGCCGCGGCCACCGCGAAGATCGGCGCCGGCGCCAAGGTGGCGCACGCCTGCTTCGGCATCGCCGGGCCGATCGAGAACAACATGTGCCGCGCGACCAACCTCCCCTGGATCGTCGACGGGCGGACGCTGGCCCAGCGGCTGGGGATCGCGCGGGTCGCGCTGGTCAACGACTTCTACGCCGCCGCGCTGGGCGTCACCGCGGTCGGCCCCAGCGAGCTGGTGGCGATCGGCGGCGGGACGCCGGTGCCGCACGGGCCGATCGCGGTCCTGGGGGCGGGGACCGGGCTCGGTCAGGCCTTTCTCCTCTGGTCGGCGGCCGAGAACTCCTACCAGGTCGTCCCCTCAGAGGGGGGGCACGTCGACCTGGCGGCGCGCACCCCGCTCGAGCTCGGTCTGGTGCAGTTCCTGATCAACAAGTATGGGCGTGTGTCGTGCGAGCGGGTGCTCTCGGGCCATGGGCTGGTCGACGTCTTTACGTTCCTTTCCGAGGAGCCGGCCTGCCGCGGGCTCATCCGTCCCGAGACGGCCGCCGCCCTGGCCGCCCACGGAGGCGATCCGGCGGCGGCGATCTCGCAGCGGGCGCTGGCCGGGACCGATCCGATTTGCGAGATGGCCCTGTCAATATTCTGTTCCGTCCTCGGTGCCACGGCGGGGAACCTCGGGCTGATGGTGCTGGCCACAGGCGGCGTTTTCGTCGCTGGCGGCATCGCGCCGCGCGTCTTGAGCTACCTCCAGCGGGGGGCCTTTCGGGAGGCTTTCGACCGCAAGGGGCGCCTGCACACACTGGTCGAGCGGCTGCCGGCCTTCATCGTTACGAACGCGCAACCGGGCCTGCTGGGCGCCGCGAAGATCGCCCTCGCGCACTGACCGTGCCGAACGCGGCGCGGCACCGTCGGCAACCAATTGCCGGCATTCGGTCAAGGAGACTGTTTCACCGGTCGATGTCTGGGCCGTGGGGAATGGTCACCAGGAGGCTCGTGCTGCATTCAGCGTAGGCAGCGGGCCCGTCCGTTCCGACACCACCGATTCAGGCAGGATCCGCGCCGCGGGCGGTGATGATCGGTTCGGACGCATGTTGGGCCGGTCGTCGGCGATGCAGGTGGTGTTCGACGTGCTTGGCAAGGCCGCCTGCAGCGACGCGACGATCCTGCTCGAAGGGGAGACCGGCACCGGCAAGGAGGTTTCGGCCGAGGCGATCCACCTCGGCAGCCCTCGCAAGGACAAACCGTTCCTGGTCGTCGACTGCGGCGCGATTCCTCCGCAGCTGCTGGAGAGCGAGCTGTTCGGCCACGAGCGCGGCGCCTTCACCGGCGCGGTCTCGTCCCGACAGGGCGTGTTCGAGGCGGCCGGGGGCGGGACGGTGTTCCTCGACGAGATCGGCGAGCTCAGCATCGATCTGCAGCCGAAGCTCCTGCGGGTGCTCGAGCGGCGCGAGGTCCGGCGCGTCGGCACCAACAACCATGTCCCGGTCAACGTCCGGCTGGTCGCCGCGACGAACCGCAGCCTGCGCGACCAGGTCGCCGCGCAGAAGTTCCGCTCCGACCTCTATTACCGGCTGGCGGTCGTCGAGGTGAAGCTGCCGCCGCTGCGCGAGCGGCTTTCCGATCTGCCGCTCCTGGTCGACCACGTGGTCCGGGGGTTCGGCGCGGTCGACGCCACGACGCTGGCGCGGGTCCGCGCCCCCGAGTTCCTCGAGGCGCTGGGGCGCCACACCTGGCCGGGCAACATCCGCGAGCTGCGCAACTACCTCGAGCGCTGCGTGGCGCTCCGCGACTTCTCGCCGCCGCGCGCCTCCACCGGCTCCATGCCCACGGTCGCCGGCCCGGAGAGCGCGGTCAACATCGGCCAGCCGCTGCGCGAGGCGCGCGAGGCCTGGGTGAGCGCCTTCGAGCGGCGCTACCTGGAAGAGCTGCTGCGGCAGCACGAAAACCGGGTCAGTGCGGCGGCGCGGGCGGCGGGGGTCGACCGGATCTATTTCTATCGCCTGCTCTGGAAGCACGGTTTGCGGACCCGCGAGCCCTCGGGGCGCGAGCCCGAAGACCTGGCGTGAATCTGGCGTGAATCTCGCGGCGCCGGTCGCAGTCGCGGTAGAACAGAGGCCGGTGGAGACCTCGCCGCGCACCGAGCTGACCGCCCGCGCGCTCCTCGTCGGCAGCGCCATCGGCGCGATTCTGGCGGCGGGGAACGTCTACACCGGCCTCAAGATCTCGATCATCGACGGCGGCAGCATCACGGCGGCGCTGCTGGGGTTCATGTTCTTTGCCACCTTCACCCGGCTGGCGCGCCGTCCCTACAGCGCGCTCGAGAACAACATCACCCAGACCACGGCGGCGTCGGCGGCGATCATGGGCTACGTGGCGGGCGTCGGCGGGCCGGTGCCGGCGATGGCGCTCTTGGGGCGCGAGTTCCCCGGCTGGGCGCTCTGCGCCTGGGGGCTGGCGGTCGCTCTGGTCGGAATCGTCGCCGCCGCGCTGCTGCGTCGCAAGCTGGTGGTCGAAGAGGCCCTGCCATTCCCGACCGGGAACGCCACCGGCGATCTGATTGAGACCATCTTCGCGGCGCGCGCCAGCGCCGTTCGCCGGGCGCGGTTCCTGATCGGGGGGGCGCTGCTGGCGGCGGCCGTGACCTGGTTCCGCGACGGGCGGCCGCAACTGATTCCGGAGAGCACAGCGTTCGCCGGCGCCATCGGCGGCGTGTCGATCGGCGCGCTCACCGTGGGGATGAGCTGGAGCCCGCTCTTGCTCTCCACCGGGGTCATGATGGGGATCAGGACGGCGGCCAGCATGGCGCTCGGCTCGGCGATCGCCTGGCTCGGCCTCGCCCCCTGGTTGGTTCGTAGTCACATCGCCAAGCAGGCGGCCTTTTCGGCCTGTCTCCCTTGGTTGGTCTGGCCCGGCCTCGGCCTCCTGCTGGCGGGGAGCTTCCTGCCGTTGATTCTCGATTGGCGCTCCGTGGCCCGCTCGGTGAGCGATCTCGGCGCGCTGGTCCGGCGGCGGGCCGGCGGCAGGACGCCCGCGGCGGAGGGGAGCGGGGCCGAGCGGCCAGCGGGCCTCGCCTTCCCCACCCTGGTCCTGGCTTTCGTCGCGATCGCCGTCGTGGGACGGGTCGTCTTTGGCTTGCACCCGCTGGGCGCGCTGGTGGCTGTCCTGGCGGCGCTCATCCTGGCGGTCGTGTCGTCGCGCGCCGCCGGCGAGACCGACCTGGCGCCGGTGGGTCAGGTCGGGACGCTCACCCAGCTCCTGTTTTCCGGCTACGGTCCGATCGTCTCGATCTTGGCGGGCTCGGTCTCGATGGGGACCGCGTCGCAGGCGGCGCAGACGCTCTGGGCGTTCAAGGCGGGAGAGCGGCTGCGGGGGTCGCCGCGCGCGCAGCTGGTAGCCCAGCTGTTGGGCGCCCTCATCGGCGGCTTGGTGGTCGTCCCCGTCTATCTGGTGATCGTCAAGGCGTACGGCATCGGGACGGAGAGCCTTCCGGCGCCTGCGGCGATCTCCTGGAAGGCGACCGCCGAGGCGGTGCGGGGTGGGTTCTCCGCCCTGCCGCCTCACGCCGCGGCCGCGGGCGCCATCGGTCTCGGGATCGGTGTGCTGCTCTCCATTTTCGGTCGTCGCGCCTGGGGGCACTACCTCCCCTCGCCGGCGGCGATGGGGATCGCGATGCTCATGCCGGCGTCGCTCTCCCTGGCGGCCCTCACCGGCGCCGTGGCGGCCGCCGTGGTGATGCGCTTGCGCCCAAGCGTCGATCAGGAGTCGCTGACCTCGCTGGCGGCCGGAGGGATCACGGGCGAGTCGATCATGGGCGTGATCATCGCCATCGCCATCGCCACCGGCCTGTTGAAGTAGTCGGGCGCCCGGCTCGCCTTCGTCGAGGCGTTGGCCTCAGGCGCGGGCGGCGTCGGTGAGGTGGATGCCGGGGACGTTGTCTTGCGGCGCCCAGTCGGCCGTCGACATCACCTCGCCACCGACGATCTCCTTGCCGCCGGGGGCTTCGGCCGAATCCTTGACCGACGCCCCGCCGACGTGGACCGTGATGTTGACGTGCACGTCGGCCACCGCGGAGTGGCGCGCAGCGAGCGCCTCGTGGAGGCCGGCGGCGATCGCCACCACCTCGGTGCGCTCGGCAGCGGCCGTCGCCGCATCGTCCGACAGCACGCGCGCGCCGATGATGGCGCCGCCGGTCTGCAGCGGAAGGCCGAGACCTGCGCCGCGAAAGCTCTGCTCGGCGGCGTCGAGGATCGCCGAGGTGTCGTCGAGGACCTCGTCGCTCTCGGCGTCGGCACCGTCGGCGATGCGGATCTCGAGGTAGATCGCGGCCGCGCGCGCGGTGACCTCGGCCTCGGCCGACTTCGAGCCGACCGCCTCGCGCAGCGCTGCCAGGAAGGCCTTGGCGCTCTGGAATCGGCGCTCCGGCGTCTTCTCCATACAGCGCAGGACGATGGCATCGAACGCCGGTGATATGGGGGCGGCCTGGCTGGGGCGCGGCGGCGGCGCCTCCAGGTGCTGCCGTTCGATGTCGGTCATCGTCTCGGCGCGGAAAGGATACTGCCCGGTCAAGAGGTGGTAGAGCACGACGCCCAGCGCGTAGATGTCGGTGCGCGGATCGACGCCGTCGCCGCGGATCTGCTCTGGCGCCATCGTGTACGAGGTTCCGAGCCGGGTGCCGACGACGGTGAGGCCGGCCTCGGAGGCGTCGGGGTGCATCAGCTTGGCGATGCCGAAGTCGAGCAGCTTGATGGTGCGCTTGTCACCGGAAATGGCCATGAAGATGTTGCTGGCCTTGAGATCGCGGTGAACGATGCCGTGCTCGTGAGCCACCTGCAGAGCGGCACAGACCGGATCGAGAATCTCCAGCATCTCCGCAGGCGAGAAGCGGCCACGATCGTTCAACATCGAACGCACGTCGGTGCCGTCGAGAAGCTCCATCACGTAGAACGGCCGCCCGTCGGGGAGCGTGTCGAACTCGTAGATGTCGACGATGGCCGGGTGCTTGATCATGTTGACGGCCTGCGCCTCGCGCACGAACCGGGTCACCATCTGGGGCGACGCCGCCAGCTGGCGGCGCAGGACCTTCACGGCCGCCTTGCGCCCGAGGACCTTGTGCTGCGCTTCGTAGACCGTCCCACCGCCGCCCGAGGCGATCTCCCGCTTGAGGACGTAGGCCCCCGCGATCGTGCCTGGCGACAGAGCATCGGCATCGACGGCGGCCGCAACCCCCATCGGCGTCTGGTTGGGGCCGAGCGCCCTGGTCTTGTCCTGGTCTTCTTGTTTGGGGAGCACGTTCGTCCTCGGCACAGTCGAAACCCGCCGCTTCCGGTAGAATCGGAGGCTCTACGACAAACATTTAGCTCATGATTGACTCACATTGTCATCTAGATGCTGCGTACTACGGCGAAGAACGCGCCGGAGTGCTGGCGCGCGCCCGGCAAGCCGGCGTTACCGCTTTCGTTTGCGTGGGTGTCGGGCGCGGGTCGGCGGCCGCCGAGGAGGCCGCCGCGATAGCTGCCGCGGAGCCCGACGTCTTCGCCACGGTGGGCGTCCACCCACACGACACCGCCGAGGTGACCGAGGAACACTGGGCGACGTTCGAGCGGTTGGCGCGGGCGCCGCGGGTGGTCGGGATTGGCGAGACCGGGCTCGACTACCACTATGACCACGCCCCCCGCGAGCTCCAGCAACGGGCCTACCGGCGCTCGATCGCGCTGGCGCGGGTGGCAGGGCTGCCGGTCGTGTCGCACGTTCGGGACGCCCACGCCGACGCGGCGACGATCCTGCGCGAGGAGGCCGCGGGGTTGGGCGGGGTCATCCACTGCTTCACGGGCGGAGTGCCCGAGGCGCGCCTCTACCTCGACCTTGGCCAATACCTCTCTTTTTCGGGGATCGTGACCTTCAAGAACGCCGCGAACATCCGCGAGGCAGCGGCCTTCGCCCCGCTCGACCGCATCCTGGTCGAGACCGACGCCCCCTACCTGGCGCCCATCCCCCACCGGGGAGCGCGCAACGAACCGGCCTACCTCGTCGAGACGCTGAAGGTGGTGGCTGGGTTGCGCGGCGTTCCGGCGGATGAGCTCGACGCCGCGACCAGCGAGAACAGCCGCAAGCTGTTCCAGCTGTCGTCGCGCGCGTAAAACGCCAGCGAACACCCATTTGACGGGCGTTGCGTGATTGACGGGATGGGAGCGAACGGCAGATACTGAAAATCTTTCGTGAGCTCCGAACCGTCCGGCTTGCAGCCCCCTTCGTCCGCGACGCCACCGGCGACGCCCGTTCGCGTGAGGCTGCGCTATGCGGCGTTCGAGACCTTCATTGAGAAGTTCGCCCCCAACGTGACGCGCGGCGGGCTCTTCCTCGCCAGCCGAACGCCGCGGCCGATCGGCGAGGAGTTCCAGTTCGAGGTGCAGCTGGCCGGGGGCGAGGTGGCGCTGGCGGGCGACGGGAAGGTGACCTGGGTTCGGGAGTTCGATCCGGCTGCCCCCAACAAGCCGCACGGGATGGGCGTGCAGTTCCTTCGCCTCGACGCCCCCTCGCGCGAGGTGGTCAACCAGATGCTGGCGCGGAAGCTCGGATCGACGGCCGGATCGACGATCGGATCGACGGCCCGGCCGACAGCTGGGTCGGGAAGCTACTCCGGCGCGATCCGGCTGCCGACGCCGGGCTGGAGCTCGGGCGCGGTGCGCAGCGGCCCCAACGGGACGAGCTCTCTCGCCGCGCGCGTCGACACCAGCGTCGATCTCGCGTCAGAGATGGGTATCGACGAGGTGCGCCTCAAGCGCGCGGTCGAGCGGAACTGGTTGGGAAACGGACGCGCCTCCGGCGAGGCCGACGAGCTGGAGGCCCTGTTGCGCCCCGAGCCGGTGGAGCACGTCAGCCTGGCGCAGGCGCTGGCCGAGCTGCCCCGCTTGCTGGATCCGCCGGCGCGGCGAATGACGGGCGCCTTCCGGCCGCTCGGCGATCTGTGGGGGAATCAGACTCCACCGACCAAGATTGTCGAATCGATCAACGACCCTCGCAACGACACGCACGACGCGTCGACCGAGCCGAGCGACCCGAACAGTCCGCGCTGAGTCTCAGGCTCCGAGCTTGAGGTTCCGCCGGATGCGCGCGATCGGCTCGTCGGTGTCGGGGACGAACGGGCGCCCGGTCAGGAGCTCGCAGACCTGGATGTAGCGGCGGGCCGCCTCGACGCGCAGGTCGTCCGAGAGCTTCGGCGCGGGGCCGTCGCCCCGAAAACCCTGATCGGCCAGCGCGCGGCGGACGTACTCCTTGTCGAGGCCGCGCGGCTCTTCACCCTTGGCGAGGCGCTCCTCGTAGTCGTCGGCGTACCAGTAGCGCGACGAATCGGGGGTGTGGATCTCGTCGATGAAGCAGAGGCTGCCGTCGGGGCGGCGACCGATCTCGTACTTGGTATCGACCAGGATGAGCCCGCGGCGCAGCGATTCGGCCTGGCCGAAGGCGAATACACGCGCGCACATCTCGGCCGCACGATCGAAGTCATCAGCGCTCAGGTGCCCCATCGCCAGAATCTCGGCGCGTGAGGCCGAGACGTCATGGTCGCCCTTGGGGGCCTTGGTCGACGGCGTCAGGATTGCGTGGGGCAGCTTCTGGTTCTTCTTCATCCCCTCGGGGAGATCGTGCCCGCAGAAGCTGCGTGCCCCGTTTTTGTAGGCGGTCCAGATCGACGTCGAGGTCACCCCGGTCATGTAGGCGCGCATGATGAGCTCGACCGGGAGCGGCTGGCACTCGCGCGCCACCGTCACCGATGGATCGGGGACGCTGATGACGTGGTTGGGGACCAGATCGGCGGTCGCCTCGAACCAGAACGACGCCATTTGATTCAGCACCTGCCCCTTGAAGGGGATGGTTCCGAGGACCACGTCGAAGGCGCTAATTCGATCGGTTGCGATCAGGGTGCGCTTGCCGTCGCGCACATAACAGTCGCGGACCTTCCCTTCGTACTTTTCGCCCAGCTCGGGGAAGTCGGTGGCGTCCAGTGTTTTGGTGAGCTGCGCGCGCAGCACCTTCTCGTCGATGGTTTGGGTCATGACGTTCCTTTCCCCGTGTCTGTTTCTGCCAGCGCGCGATCGATGATCGCGCCGGCGTGGCGGAGGTGGTGGCCGAGGTCGAAGGCGCGGTCGATCTCCGCGGCGGTCAGACGCTGGGCGATGTCGGGATCGGCGCCAAGCAGCGCGCGGAACGTCCCCTCGCCCGCCACGGCGCGGAGCGCGTTGCGTTGAACCAGCTCGTAGCCGGCCTGGCGCGCCATCCCCTTGCGCACCAACTCGAGCAGGACCGCCTCGCTGAAGAAGAGGCCGCCCGAGAGCTCCAGGTTGCGCTTCATTCGGTCGGCGTTGACGATGAGTCCGTCGACCAGGCCGGCCGCACGCCGGACCATGAAGTCGCAGAGGCCGGTGGCGTCGGGGCCGATTACCCGCTCGACCGACGAGTGCGAGATGTCGCGCTCGTGCCAGAGCGCCACATCCTCCGCCGCGGCCGAGCTGTACGACCGGAGCAGACGCGCGATCCCGCACAGGTTCTCGGAGAGGATCGGGTTCTTCTTGTGGGGCATCGCCGAGGAGCCCTTCTGCCCCTTGCCGAACGCCTCGGTCGCCTCGCCGACCTCCGTGCGCTGCCAGTGGCGCACGGTGACAGCCAGCCGCTCGACGGCGGTGCCAATGCGCGACAGCGCCGCAAAGTAGGCAGCGTGGCGATCACGCGCCACGATCTGGGTGGGGACGGTCTCCGGACGAAGACCGAGCGCCGCCAGCGCCTTCACTTCAATCGCCGGCTCGAGGTTGGCGTAGGTGCCGACCGCGCCGGCGATCTTGCCGACGGCGATTTCGGTGCGCGCCGCGACCAGCGTGGCGCGCGCCCGCCCGAGCTCGGCGTAGAACCCGGCGAAGACCAGCCCGGCCGTGATCGGCTCGGCGTGGATGCCGTGCGAGCGGCCAATGGCCGGCGTTGCGCGGTGCTCTTCGGCGCGACGGCGGCAAGCAGCCCGCAGCAGATCGACGCCGGCCAGTATCTGATCGGCGGCCTCGACCAGCGTGATCGCCAACGCCGCGTCGAGCACGTCGGACGAGGTCATCCCCAGGTGCAGCCAGCGCGCCGGCTCGCCGGCCAGCTCCTCGACATGGCTCAAGAACGCGATCACATCGTGCTTGGTGCGCTCCTCGTGTTCGAGGATGCGTGCCGGGTCGAGCTTCCCCGCCGCTTTCGCCTGCACGGCCGCGGCGGTGCCGGCGGGGACGCTGCCGGCGGCCTCCATCTCGACACAGGCCGCCAGCTCGACCCGCAGCCAGGTGTCGTAGCGGTGGCGGTCGGACCAAAGCTCGGTCAATGCCGGACGCGTGTAGCGGGCGATCATTCGCGCCCTCTTCTAGCGAAATCGGCGGAGCGGTTCAAGGCAGGAGCACGGTCGAACCAGTCGTCTTGCGCCCTTCGAGATCGCGGTGCGCCTGCGCTGCGTCGCGCAGCGGATAGGTCTGCCCGACGTCAATGCGCACGGCGCCCCGCCCCACCAGATCGAAGAGGCGCCCCGCCGACTGCACCAGCTCCTCGCGCGTCGCGACGTAGTGAGCGAGCGTCGGGCGCGTCACGAACAGCGAACCGCCGGCCGCTAGCCGCAACAGATCGAGTGGCGGCACGACCCCTGAAGACTGTCCGAACAGCACCAGCATCCCCCGTGGCGCCAGGCATTCGAGCGATCCGGAGAAGGTATCCTTGCCGACCGAATCGAACACGGCCCGCACGCCGGCGCCGGCGGTCAGCTCCTTGACGCGCGCTACGAAGTCTTCGCTCTTGGTGTCGATCACCTCGTCGCACCCGTTCTGGCGCGCGCGCCCGACTTTATCTTCGCCGCCGGCTGTTCCAATGACCTGCAGGCCGAGCGCCTTCGCCCACTGGCAGGCGATGCTGCCGACGCCGCCCGCCGCCGCGTGAAACAGGATGGTGTCACCACGCACGACTCGCGCGCAGCGCAGGAGGAGGTACTCCGCCGTCATCCCCTTCAACATCATCGCGGCGGCCATCCGGTCATCGATACCCGACGGCAAGCGGACCAGGCGATCGGCCGGCATGACCCGCATCTCGGCGTAAGCCCCGTTCACGCCGGCGTAGGCGACGCGATCGCCGACCGCTAGCTCGGTGACGCCAGGACCGACCGCGTCGACGACGCCCGCCCCCTCCTGCCCCGGCGTGAACGGCAGGCTGGGCACCTTGTAGAGCCCCGTCCGGTGGTAGACGTCGATAAAGTTGAGGCCGATCGCGGTCTGGCGAACGCGCGCTTGTCCCGCAGCCGGCATCAGCTCGGGGACGGTCTCGAACTGCAGCTTTTCGGGCCCCCCCAGCTCGTGGACGACGATCGCGCTCGACATGCCGGACCGATATACCGCGAGTTGTCGCAGCTGCCACGCGCAAATATGACGGCGCGGGGGCCAGGCGCTCGGCTAGGCGAGGCCGAACAGGACGCGCAACTTGCCGGCGACCCGGTGACCGCCGCCGGCGCGGCGTGGGGCAACGAACACCGTATCGTCGCCCGCCAGTGTCCCCATCACCTCGGTGAGGCCCGCCTCGTCGAGAGCGCGGGCCACGGTGGCCGCGGCGCTGGACTTGGTGCGCACGATGACCAGCGCGCCGTTGCTCTCGACGCCGTCGACCAGGCGCCGAACCGGCTCGAGCGGCAACGCGCCGCCGTTCCCGTCGACGAGGTAGCGCGGGCCGTCGGGGCCGACCGCACGCCGCACACCGAGCAGCGCCATGTCGCGCGAGAGCGTCGCCTGCGAGGCGCGGATGCCGCGGGCGCCGAGGCGGCGCAAGAGCTCCCCCTGGTTGGCGATCGCCCGTCCGCTCAGAATCTCGCGGATGGCGTCGCGGCGGACTTCCGAGGTGGGCATCGGCTAAGTTACCAACGTCCCTACGCCGTGGTCGGTGAAGAGCTCCGCCACCACACTGTGGGGCGCCCGCCCGTCGACGATGTGCACGGCGCGCACTCCCCCCGCCAGCGCATCCAGGACCGCCTGCGCCTTGACGTGCATGCCCCCCTTGATGCTCTTGCCGAGCTGCGCCTCGAGATCGGCCGCCTTGACCTCGCTGAGCAGGTTCCCCTGGTCGTCGAGGATGCCAGCCACGTCGGTGAGGAAGATCAGCCGCTCGGCACCGCAGGCCGAGGCGATCTCCCCCGCCGCCACGTCGGCGTTGATGTTGTAGCTGGCGCCGTCGAGGCCGAAGCCGACCGGCGAGATGACCGGCATGTAGCCGCGCTCGAGAAACATGTCGAGCAGGTCGGCGTTGACGGCGTCGATCTCACCGACGAAGCCAAGGTCGGTTTTGCCGGGCGCCGTCTCCAGCTTGGAGGCGATGAGCAGCCGGCCGTCCTTGCCCGACAGGCCAATGGCGTTGCCGCCCAGGCTGTTGATGAGGCCGACGATCTCGGTGTTGATCCGGCCGGTCAACACCATCTCCACGACGCGGACCTCTTCGGCACCGGTGATCCGCTGGCCGTCGGCGAACTCCGATTTGCGCCCCATCTTCTCCAGCGTCTTGGTGATCTCGGGACCGCCGCCATGGACGATCACCGGCTTCAGCCCTGCCGACTGCAGCAGGACCATCTCCTCGGCGAAGCTGCGCTTGAGCGCCGGATCGATCATCGCCGCGCCGCCGTACTTGATGACCGCGCGCTTGCCCGCGAACTTGCGGATGTAGCTGAGCGCCTCGACGATCACTGGGCGGTTCACCGCGCCGTGCGGGAGCTTGCCATTTCCGGCGGCGAGGCTGGTCTTCGGTCCCGAGTAGTACTCGGCGTTGATCTTCACGTAGTCGAACGTCAGGTCGCAGCCAAGCGCGCGCGCCGATTCCTTGCCCAGGCCCAGGTCCATCCGCGCCGCGATCTCGGTCGATCGCATGCGCGCCGACAGGTCGTCCTTGTCGAAGGCCACCGGCCCGCCGTCGCCGTAGACGCGAACTCCCTGGATGTCGAGCGTGACGCCGGCCGGATCGATCGGGTAGTTGCGGGCGCCGATGCGGGCGCCCAGCGCGGCGAGGATCCGCCCCCACGACGGGTCGCCGCCGAAGATCCCCGACTTCACGAGGCTTCCGCCCGCGACCGCGCGGGCCAGATCGCGCGCCATCTCGCGTTCGGGCACCCCCGCCACGTCGACGATGAACAGCTTGCTGGCCCCTTCACCGTCGGCGGCGATCGCCCTGGCCAGATCGGCGCACAGGCTGGTCAGCGTCGCCTCCAGCGTCTTTTCGGCGGCGCTGCCCGGCTCGATCGTCGGGGCGCCCGAGGCGCCGTTGGCCAGCGCGATGACGGTGTCGTTGGTCGACATGTCGCCGTCGACGGTGATGGTGTTGAACGTCTCGTCGACGGCGGCGACCAGCGCGCGCTGCAGCGTCTCGGGCGCCACCCGCGCGTCGGTGGTGATGAAGCAGAGCATCGTCGCCATCTGCGGGTGGATCATCCCCGACCCCTTGGCGATGGCCGCGAAGCGGACCGTCTTGCCGCCCAGCTCGAGCTCCCGGAACGCCAGCTTGGTCCGCAGATCGGTGGTCCGGATCGCCTCCGCCGCGGCCGCCACGTCGTCGCCGAGCGCCGCCACCAGGGCCGGCGCCGCGGCGGCGATCCGCTCCACCGGCATCCGGATGCCGATCCCGCCCGTCGAAGCCGTCAGGACGTCGTCGGCGCCGACACCCAGCGCCTTGGCGACGGCGGTTGCGACGGCACGCTCGTCGGCCGCGCCGATGGGGCCCGTCAGGGCGTTGGCGTTGCCGCTGTTGGCGACGATGGCGCGAATTCCGGTCCCCGGGAACCGGGTCGCCGAGTAGCGGATCGGCGCGGCGCACATCTTGTTGACGGTCACGACGCCGGCCGTCGCACAGGGGATCTCCGACGCGATCAGCGCCAGGTCTTTGCGGGCGCCGCCCGCCTCTTTCACGCCGGCGGCCACGGCGCCGAAGCGGAAACCGATCGGGGGGGCGAAGCTCTTACTGCCGGTCGTGTTCTGCGTGTCGCTCAAGGTGCGTTGGCTCAAGGTGCAGTCCCTCCGAGGAGCTCGAGCCCGGCCGTCTCGGCGAGCCCGAACATCAGATTGGCGTTCTGGACCGCCTGCCCGGCGGCCCCTTTGACGAGGTTGTCGATGGCGGCGAACGCGATCGCAACCCCGCGCTCCGGGTCGGCATCGGCCGCCATGAGGACGCGGTTCGTCCCGACGACCGCGTGCAGACGAACCCCCTCCGGCTTCGTCGCCCGCAAGAAGGGGCGGTCGGCGACGAAGGCCTTGATGGCCGCCGCGGCGTCGGCCCCGGTCTTCCCGGGCAAGAGCCGCCCGTAGACCGTCGCCAGAATCCCGCGCCGCAGCGGCAGGTAATACGGCGTGAAGGTGACACGCAAAGCGCCGGCCCCGGCCAGCGCCAACGTCCGCTCGATCTCGGGCGTGTGCTGGTGCTTGAGCACCTTGTAGGCCCGGAAGTCGCCGTCGAGCTCGGTGAACGACATCTCCTCGCTCGCCTTTCGGCCGGCGCCGGTCATCCCACTCTTGGCGTCGATGACGATCCCTTCTTTCGCGATCACGCCGCCGCGAAGCAACGCCAGGGTCGCCAGCGTGCTGGCGGTCGCGTAGCAGCCGGGGTTGGAGACCAGCTTGGCCTGCCGGATGTCACTGGAGCTCCCCGCCTCCGGCATGGCGTAGCAGGCGATCTCCAGCAGGTCGGCGCGCGGGTGGGCGAATCCGTACCAGCGTGGATATTCATCCATGGCCAGCCGGAAGGCCCCCGAGAGGTCGACGACCCGCACCCCCGCCGCCAGCGCCTGCCCGGCCAGCTCCAGCGAGGCCTCGGCCGGCGTGCAGAGAAACACGAGCTCGAGACCGGTCATGGCCGTGGCAGACTCGGCCTGCGGACGGATGCGCACCGTCGCTGACGGACCGCTGAACGGAAGGCGATCGCCCACCGTGTCGCCGGCCCATTTGTCGCTCACCGCCAGCGCGAGTGCAAATCGTGGATGGCCCGCCAGAAGCCGCGCCAGCTCCATGCCCGAGTAGCCGGAGACGCCTATGATCCCGACCGGGATTCTGGATGGTTCATTCGCCATGCGAATAAGTATTCACGAGCCAGCGGCGGGTACAAGTGACAAAAGGGCCCCGGCCAGGCGGCCGCTTTATCGCACGGATGGCTCCGCCCATAAACCGGCTCGGCCAACCGGGCCTGGCCACCCTGATCACCGTGTCGCGGTCGGCTTCGCCCGCGCCGCTCACGGAGACCACAAGGCCGCGGGACCCAGGGACCGCCCTCGGTGGAACGGCCATTGCTTAGGTGAACGATGTGCGCTCGCTCCGGTCGCCGGGCCGCCTCGCGGCCTGGATCGTTGGCCTGACGGCCATCAACAGCTGCAGCACTGTCCCGCCCCCGGTGACCTCGCCCCTCTCGCACACCACCTATGGCAACGCGATGACCTGGTCGGTCGATTGGGGCTTTGCCGCGGCGCACATCCAGCTCCCGGACGGGACGATCGAGAAGATCACTGGGAACGGCGACAGCACCTGGGGCGATCCTGATCCCAGCCTGTCAGAGCTGGGAGCGATCGCCCCCGCGTTGATCTCACTCCACCAAGTGAGGGGCGACTGGGACACTGGAGAGTATGTCGGCTGGCGGCGGTTCGGCGTCACCGCGCGCGCCAGGTTGGCGACCAGCGCGGGGGGAGCGACGACCTCTCTCGTCTCGGGGCTCAACGTCCACTGGTCGCTCCAGGGGGTGGACGGGTCGCTGGCGCTGGAGCAGAGCCTCCCGCTGACCCGCTGGATGACCGCGCTCTTTCGCGCCGGAGGCAGCTATGGCCTGCGCGACTACGACGTCGAGGTCCCGCCGGACCTCGTGCCGCGCGGCCCCCCCAGTGGCTTTGGGAATGCGCACTTCGACATCCTGCGGACCGACGTTCGGGTGGAACCGCTCGTCGGCCTGATTTTCGGCGAGGGGTCGTTCATCATGTCGTTTCAGCCCTATTTCGTGGTCGCGCGGGGCGGGATCGCCTCGGCGCGATGCGCTGACTGCGCCGCGGGCGTGCAGCTGCTCGATTTCACCCAGAACCGGGGGATCGCCTTCGCGTTCACGTTTCACGAGCCGTGAAGGCGGCCGTCAACCTTCGAGCTAGCCCGTATGTCCGAACCCGCCACCGCCCCGCACAGTGTCCGACAGCTCTGCGACCTCCTCGAGCTCGGCGATGGCGACCGGCGCGATCACCAACTGTGCGACGCGGTCCCCGGGCTTCACGACGAACGGCTCCGACCCGAGGTTGACCAGCAGGACGGCGACCTCACCGCGGTAGTCGCTGTCGATCGTTCCCGGCGCGTTGGGGAGGCCGATGCCGAACTTGCGGGCCAGCCCTGAGCGCGGCCGCACCTGCCCCTCGAAGCCAGGCGGGATCTCGAAGGCCAGACCCGTCGGGACGGCGGCGCGTGCGCCCGGCGCGATCTCGATCGCCTCGTCGGCGGCCGACGCCAGATCCAGCCCAGCAGCGCCCGCCGACATGTAACGCGGCGCCAGCGCACCCGGTCGCAGCTTCACGAACCGGACTTTAGGTCCGGGAACCCTGGGAGGGTTCCCGCTCCCTCCCGCGACGGACTCCGCCGGGCCAAGCCCGGCTGCGTCCACGCTATCGGGCATGTCAGGAGGCCGCGGTGCGGAAGTTGTGGACGACGTCGGGGGTCTTCCCCAGCGTCTCGCGGCGCGAGAGGCGAATCTTGCCGGTGGCGCGGTCGATGCCGATCACCTTCACCAGCATCTCGTCGCCTTCCTTGCAGATGTCGCGCACCACGTTGACGCGCTTTTCGTCGAGCTCGCTGATGTGCACCAGGCCGTCGGTCCCCGGGAGGATCTCGACGAAGCAGCCGAAATCGGCCAGCCGCTTGACCACGCCCATGTAGAACTCGCCCATCTCCGGCTCGGTGGTGAGCCCCTTGATGATGTCGATCGCCTTCTTGACCGCGATCCCGTCGGGCGAGGCGATGTGGACCGTGCCGTCGTCCTCGACCTCGATGGAGACGCCGGTCTGGGCCGTGATGCCGCGGATGGTCTTACCGCCCGGGCCGATGATCTCGCGGATCTGATCCGGTTTCACCTGCAGGGTGTGGATGCGCGGCGCGAACATCGAGAGGTCTTCGCGCGGCGCGGCCAGCGCCTCGGCCATCTTGCCGAGGATGTGGAGACGCCCCTCGCGCGCCTGGCGCAACGCCTGCTCCAGAATCTCCCGGGTGAGACCCTGGATCTTGATGTCCATCTGCACGGCGGTGACGCCGGTCTTGGTGCCGCAGATCTTGAAGTCCATGTCGCCGAGGTGGTCCTCGTCGCCGAGGATGTCGGAGAGCACCGCCACGCGGTCCCCCTCCTTGATGAGCCCCATGGCGATGCCGGCCACCGGCGTCCTGATCGGAACACCGCCGTCCATCAGCGCCAGGATGCCGCCGCAGACCGAGGCCATCGACGAGCTACCATTCGACTCGAGGATCTCCGACACGATGCGGATGACGTAGGGGAACTCCTTCTCCGTCGGGAGCACGCGGGAGATGGCGCGCTCGGCGAGGTGGCCGTGGCCGACCTCGCGCCGGCTGGCGCCACGCAGCGGCTTGGTCTCGCCGGTCGAGAACGGCGGGAAGTTGTAGTGGAGCAGGAAGCGCTTGTCGATGTTGCCGGTGAGCGCCTCGATGTGCTGCGCGTCCTGACTGGTGCCGAGGGTGGTGGTGACCAGGGCCTGCGTCTCACCGCGCGTGAACAGCGCCGAGCCGTGGGTTCGCGGCAGCACGCCTGCCTCGCAGGTGATCTGCCGAATGTCGGCGCCCGCGCGCCCGTCGATCCGCTTGCCGGTGTTCAGCACCAGCTCGCGCAGGTGCTTCTTCTTGGCCGACTCGTAGGCATCGCCGACCTCGGCACCGCGGTCCGGGAAGACCTCCGCCAGCGCCGCCTTGGTCTCGCCGCCCGCCGCGTCGAGAGCCGCGTAGCGCTCGTGCTTGTCGCGGATGGCCATGGCCGCTTCGATCTTCTGGTTGGCGATCTCCGCGACCTTGGAGACGATCACGGGGTCCTTGGCCGGCGGCACGAAGACGCGCTTCGTCTTGCCGACCGCCGCCCGCAGCTTGTCCTGCAGGTCGATGAGCGGCTGCGCCTCTTTGTGGGCGAACATCAGCGCGTCGACGATCGCCTCTTCACTCACCTCGGCGCCGCCCCCCTCGACCATCACGATCGCGTCGCGGCTGGCGGCGACAATCAGGTCGAGGTCGGAGGTCGCGCGCTCGGCGAAGGTCGGGTTGATCACCAGCTTGCCGTCGATGCGGCCGACGCGGACGCCGGCGTAGGGTCCGGCGAAAGGAATGTCAGACAGGTGCAGCGCCGTCGAGGCGCCGGTCATCGCCAGCACGTCCGAGCCGTTCTCGCGATCGGTGGAGACGACCATGGCGATCACCTGCGTGTCGAACCGCCAGCCCTTGGGGAAGAGCGGACGCGACGGACGATCGATGAGGCGCGAGGTGAGCACCTCGACCTCGGTCATGCGCCCTTCGCGCTTGAAGTAGCCGCCCGGGATGCGTCCCGCGGCCGACGTCTTCTCGAGGTAGTCGACGGTGAGCGGCATGAAGTCGACACCCGGCCGCACGCCGGTGGAGGCGACCGCCGTCACCAAAACCATCGTGTCGCCGTAGCGGACAACAACCGCGCCGTCGGCCTGTTTAGCCATGCGGCCGGTCTCGATGCTGAGCTCCTTGCCGCCGAAATTGACGCCTTCACGTACGAACATGGTGATCTCCCTGTCTGTGGCCTGCAGCGATGAAATCGTGGTCAAGCAGCCACGGCGCGCGAGCGCACGCGGTGCTGCCGTACGGCGCGCACCGGGTGCGCGGCCGTCCGGCTCGACGTCGCGACGCTCTACTTACGGATGCCGAGCGACTGGATCACGGCGCGATAGCGCTCGACGTTCTTGGACTTCAAATAGTCCAGGAGACGGCGGCGCTGGCCGACCAGCATGAGAAGACCGCGGCGTGAGTGATGATCCTTCACGTGGGCCTTGAAGTGCTCGGTGAGGTACGAAATCCGTTCCGAAAGGAGGGCGATCTGGACTTCGGGGGAACCGGTGTCACCCGGTTTCCGTGCAAACTTCTGCACGACTGACGATTTGCGTTCTGCTGCGAGGGACATTTACGATTCTTCTTTTCTTTTGAGGTGATTGAATGTCCTACATTCCAGTTCTACAGTCAACGTAAGTTGGCTCGTCAGGACGGTTTTTTAGCCGTCACCTGTTTCGTCTCGCGGTCCGTTTTGGCCGTCGGCGAGGCGCCGAAAACGCGGAGCGTCTTGACCAGCCCATCGGGGCGAGGTTCGGCGACGGCGATCAGGTCGCCGGCCGGATCCAGGAGGCAAACCCGGGGGTCGGTCGAGCCACCAGTGGCGGCCTCCCATCCGACCCGCTTGCCGGCCCGCAGGTCCCGCGCCGTCGCTTCGTCGACCCCATGCTGGGGCAGATCGCGCAGCGCGGCCGGGAGGGAGACGAGCAGCAGCTCGGACGAGCCCGGCGAGCCGTCCGAGCCTCCCGAGCTTCGGACGAGAGATTCGAGGATCTCAGACAGTGGTCGGGCCTGAAGAAGCGAGAACGGGCCCGACCGCGTTCGCCGCAGCGCTGTGACGTGGCCCCCCACACCAAGGACTCGGCCGAGATCCCGCGCCAGCGCCCGGACGTACGTCCCCTTGGAGCAGTGAACGTGGAGCCGAACGTCTTCGGGGCCACCGAAGTGGGTCATCTCGAGCGCATGGATGACGACGGCCCGGGGCGCCACCTCGATCGACTCCCCAGCACGAGCGTAGGAATAGAGCGGCCGCCCGTCACGCTTGATCGCCGCGTAGGCAGGCGGCGTCTGCTCGATCGCGCCACGGAACCGCGCCAGCGCTTCGCCTACGGTTGCAGCCGTCACAGCCGCCAGGGCTCCGGCATCGCACGTGGCGGTCACCGCGCCTTCGGCATCGTCGGTGTCTGTCCCGACGCCGAGGCGGATCGTCACGTCGTACTCCTTGTCGGCGCTTAGCAGAAAAGGAGCCAGCTTGGTGGCCTCACCGAGGCAAACTGGCAGCACGCCGGAGGCGAGGGGGTCGAGCGTCCCGCCGTGACCGACCCGCCGAACGCCCGCCGCGTGGCGTACCTGACGCACCACCGCGAATGAGGTCGGACCGACTGGCTTGTCGACGATCAGAACCGCGTCCGAGACCAGCGCTACTCCTTGTCGTCCGGCTCGCCGGCGTCCGGCGATTCGACGTCGGCGTCCGCCTCGATCACGCTGGCGGCCGGTTTGGCCGACACTGGATGTAGCTCGCGCAGGAGCTGCTCGACGTGAGCGGCCTGCTCGAATACCTGGTCGACCACGAAGGTGACGGCCGGCGCGACCTTCATCCGCAGCCGACGGGAGATCGCCTGGCGGAAATAGCCGCTCGCGTGGTTGAGTCCGACACGCACCCGTTCGAGCGCCGCGTCGTCGAGACCGTGCACGGTGAAGGAGGCGCGTGCGTGCTGCAGATCGCCCGAGACGCGCACGTGGGTGACGGTGATGAGGCCGGCGCCGCGCACGCGGGGGTCCTTGATCTCGTCGCGCGCGAGGGTCTCGCCGAGCACCCCCCGCACCTCGCTCGCCACACGCTCCACCCGTTGCGACATGTCCCCTAGCCCTCCCAGTGTGCGAAGTCGGGACCGTTGAGCGCGCCGCCACCAAAGTCCTGCAGCTCGTGCTCGTCCTTGGCGACGTCGGCGTGGTCGCGCACGAAGCGCAGAACCTCGTCGATCGCTGACTCGGCGAAGCGCCTGTCGCTCCCCACCAGCGTCAGGCCGAGCACGGCGCGCTGCCAGTTGTCATGCGCGTCGACCTCGGCGATCGAGACATTGAACTTTTGTCGCACCAGATCCTTGAGCCGCTTCACGACCGACCGCTTGTCTTTGAGCGACTGCGCGGCAGCCAGAACGAGCGTGACCCGCGCGATGGCAACCGTCATCGCGCGAATCCGGCCGTTACGACGCCTTGGGGGCGTCGAGGGTGGCGGCGATCGTCTCGATCTCGAACGCCTCGATTATGTCGCCGACGCGGACGTCGGCGTAACCCTCGATCGACAGACCGCACTCGTATCCGGCCGCCACTTCGGAGGCGTCGTCCTTGAACCGGCGCAGCGAGCCGACCTTGCCGGTGTAGATGACCACCGAGTCGCGCACCAGGCGGAGGATCGCCTTCCTGGAGATCTTCCCCTCGGTGACGAAGCTGCCGGCGATGGTTCCGGCCTTGGGGATGGTGAAGACCTGGCGGACCTCGGCCTTGCCGAGCAGCTTCTCGCGCGAGATTGGCGCCAGCATGCCGACCATCGCCTTCTTGATGTCGTCGATGGCGTCGTAGATGACCTGGTAGAGCTTGATGTCGACGTCTTCCTGCTCGGCCAGCTGCTGCGCCTTGCCGGCGGGACGCACGTTGAACCCGATCACGACGGCCGACGAGGCCTTGGCCAGGCTGACGTCGGACTCGGTGATGCCGCCGACGCCGGTGGAGATGACGTTCACGCCCACCGACTCGGTCGACAGCTTGGTGAGGGCGCTGGCGACTGCCTCCACCGACCCTTGCACGTCGGCCTTGAGGATCACCTTCACCTCCTTGACCTCGCCGCTCTTGATCTTGTCGAGGATGTTTTCCAGCGTCACCCGGCCGGCCCCGGACCCGGAGGCGAGCTCCTTCTTGCGGCGCGCGTCGTGCCGGTGCTCGACCAGGTTCTTGACCGCCTTCTCGTCGGTGACGACGTTGAACACCTCACCCGCGTCCGGGACACCATCGAGACCCAGCACCTCCACCGGCGTGGACGGTCCAGCCTCGGTGACCGACTGCCCCTTATCGCCCAGCATGGCGCGAATCTTCCCCGAGTACTCGCCGGCGACGACCAGGTCGCCGAGCTTGAGCGTCCCGTCCTCGACGAGGATGGTGGAGATCGGTCCGCGGGCGCGATCGAGGCGCGCCTCGATCACATGCCCCTTGGCCTGCTTGTTCGGGTTGGCCTTGAGCTCGAGCAGCTCGGCTTGCAGCGCCAGCATCTCCAGCAGCTTGTCGATCCCCTCTTTTGTCTTCGCCGAGACGTTCACGAAGATCGTGGTGCCGCCCCACTCCTCTGATACCAGCTGGTGCTCGGAGAGCTTGTTGCGGATCAGATCGGGGTTGGCCCCCGGCTTGTCGATCTTGTTGATCGCCACGACGATGGGGACCTGCGCCTCTTTGGCGTGGTTGATCGCTTCGATCGTCTGCGGCATCGGTCCGTCGTCCGCCGCGACGACCAGCACGACGATGTCGGTCATCTGCGCGCCGCGCGCGCGCATCGCGGTGAACGCCTCGTGGCCCGGCGTATCGAGGAACACGACGTCCCCCTTCTCGCCGGCCACCTTGTAGGCGCCGATGTGCTGGGTGATGCCGCCGGCCTCGCCGCCGGCGACGTTGGCCTTGCGGATCGCGTCCAGCAGCGAGGTCTTGCCATGGTCGACGTGCCCCATGATGGTGACGACCGGTGCGCGGGGGACGACGTCCTCCGGGTTGTCGACCATCTCGGTGTCGGTGAGGACCTCTTCCTCGTTGAAGGCAGTCGACTCGATCTGGAACCCGAACTCGTTGGCGATCAGCGTCGCCGTGTCGAGATCGATGTCCTGGTTGATCGTCACGCCCATCATGCCGAGCGCCCAGAGCTTCTTGACGATCTCGCGCCCCTGCACGGCCATCTTCTTGGCCAGCTCAGCGACGGCGATCGTGTCGGCCATCCGGACCACGCGCTTGTGCTCGGCCGGCGTGGTGATCTGCGTCTGCTTGAGCTTCTTGCCGGCGGCGGCGACCCTCTTCTTGGGAAAGCTGCCCGGGCGTTGGCCGCCGGGACCAAACGAGGGACGGCCGAAGCGGTCGCGTCCGGCGGGCGCGCGGTTGAGCAGGTTGCTGCGGCCGAGGCGCCGCAGCTCCTCGTCGCGGTCTTTGATCTCGACGCGCGGCGCGTTCGCGTCGCCGCCGCGTGGCGCGAGCCCAGGGAGCTGGATGAACGCGCCTGTGGCCGCCGAACCGGTGACCACCGACTGTGGGATCGTCTTCAGACCGGCGCGCGATGGTAACGGAACAGGCACCTCGATCGGCTTGGAGGCCACGGGGGCGGCGGGGGCCGCCGGCGCAGCCTCTGCGGCGGGAGACACCGGCGGGGGTGCTTCGATCGGCGCCGCAGGACGGACCTCCACGGGCGGCGTGGACGCCGGTGTCGGCTCGGCCTTGGCCACGACCGGCTCGGGCGCGCGGACAGGTGGCGGCGCGATCGGCTGGGGCGCAGGCGCCGCCGGGGAGGACGGAATGCTGGTTGGCGCGGCTGCAGGCGCGGCGCTGACGACCTGACGCGCCGGCGCGGGAACCCCGGCGGCGACGGCCTTCGAACGGCGGCGAATGACGGTGCCGTCGACGGTCAGACGTTCTTCGACCAGGCTCTCATGCCGTTCGCGATCGACGGCGCGCCGGATTCGGTCGGCGTCGGCCGGCTCGATCTGAGACATGTGGTTGGCGACGTCGATGGCCATCGCGCGCACCTTGGCGACCAGATCCTTCGGCTGAAGGCCGAGGTCTTTCGCCAGCTCGTAGAGCCGCACGCGCGGGCCGACCGGTGCTTCCGGCGTTCCTGATCTGTCTCTGTCGTATCCGCTGATCATAGTGTCCCCTGGTTACGCGAGACCGCAGTCAATTGTCCAATTGGCCAAGAAGGCCAAGATGACGAAGAAGGCGAAGAAGCCGAAGAAGGAGAGCCGAGTCTGACGACATGTCGACCGGCTGTTTGAAAGCGCGAGAGAACACGCCGGGGCGCAAGGCCCCCTCGATGCAGTCCGCGCGTGGATGAAGCGAGGCCCCGCGTCCCGGACCGCGTCTTGGCGACGCGACCTGGATTTTCCCTGTCTCCGCCGAGCGCGCGAGACGAACCATCTCGCCGGCCGGTCCGCGCTTGCGGCAGCCGATGCAGGTTCGGGTGGAAACAGGCATGGGGGCCCTGGCTCATCGTTACGGCGCCTCCGGATTGGGGGCTGTGGCGGCGGGAGCTGCGGCGGCAGCGGCCGCAGCAGCGGCAGCCGCGGCGGCGGCTGCTGCCGCCTCGTCGGCGGCCTGTTGCGCGGCGCGCGCCGCTTCCGCTGCGTGTCGTACCCGCTCTGCTTCCGCTGCCGGGCCGGCGGCCGTGATGATCGCCTGCGCCGCCTGGGCATTGGCGATCCCGGGAACCGACGTCAGCTCTTCGGGCTTGGCACCGGCGACCTCGGCCGCCGAGCGCCAGCCGGCCTTGAACATCGCCTCCGCCACCTCGGACGTGACGCCCGGGATCGCCGCCAGCGACTGGCGCGCCCGGGCCTCCATCTCCATCACCTTGGAGGCCGAGTGGATGTCGATGCGCCAGCCGGTCAGCTGCGACGCGAGGCGCACGTTCTGCCCCTTCTTGCCGATCGCCAGCGACAGCTTCTCGTCAGGGACGATGAGCTGCATGGTGTGCGAGCCGACGTCCATCAGCACGCGGGCCACCTCGGCCGGCGCGATGGCGTTACAGACGAACTTCACCGGATCGGCGTCGTAAGGAACGATGTCGATCTTCTCGCCGCGCAGCTCCTGCACCACGGCCTGAACGCGCGAGCCCTTCATGCCGACACAGGCGCCGACCGGATCGACGTCGCGATCGCGCGAGTGGACGGCGATCTTCGAGCGGGCGCCCGCCTCGCGGGCCGAGGCCTCGATCCGCACGATCTTCTCGTAGATCTCGGGAACCTCCATCTCGAACAGCTTCTCGAGGAGGCCCTTGTGGGTGCGCGACAGGATGATCTGCGGTCCGCGCGCCGCCTTGTCGATCTCGACCACGTAGGCGACGATCCGGTCACCGGCGCGGTACGACTCGCGCGGGACCTGGTCGCGCACCGGCAACACCGCCTCGGCGCCACCCAGGTCGACGATGATGTTGCCGCGCTCGAAGCGGCGGACGATGCCGGAGATCAGCTCGCCCTTGCGCTCTTTGTACTGGTTGAAGACGTTCTCGCGCTCCGCCTCGCGCACCCGCTGCAGGATGACCTGCTTGGCGGTCTGGGCGGCGATGCGGCCGAAGCCCTTCCAGGCGCGGTTCAGCTTGAGGAGCTCGCCGTACTTGGCGTCCTGCTCCTCGGCCTTGGCCTGGTCCTTCTCATCGTAGAAGATCTGAAACAGGAGCTCGTCACCCGGGTCGGCCTTGAGGCCGAAGCGCTGGGCGTCCGAGAGCAGCACCTCTTTCCCCTCGTTGCCGGCGGTGATCGCCTCGACGATGACGATGATCTGGAACAGATCGACGCGGCCGATCTCCTCGTTGAACTTGGCCTCCATCTCGCGCTGCATCCCGAAGGCACGTTTGGCCGCCGTCAGGATCGCCTGCTCGAGGGTCTCGACCAGCACGGTGCGGTCGATGTTCTTGTCTTTGGAGACCTGGTCGAGGACCAGGCCGAGGGCGGCACCTTCGTTCATGAAGCGCTCCGATTATTGGTGGGGACCTTCGAAGGGAGCTTCGAAGGTGCCTTGCGCTCCCCCAAGACAGACTTGTCGTTGGGCTTGGCGCGGCCCGGGGTCCCTGCGCGAGTCTTCTCGCTTGGGGTGGATCCAGGCTGCGCCTCGCTCGCGCGATCGAACTCCCGATCCCAATCGGGGATGAGGTTCGCTCGCACGATGTCGTCGATGGGGAGCTCGTAAGACCGGCCATCACAAGCGATCTCCACGTGGCCGTCCTTGGCCCCGCGGATGGTCCCGGAAAAGTTGCGCCGCCCCTCGACCCCCGCCTCGAGCCGCACGCGTGCGCTCTCCCCCACAAACCGCGCAAAATCCCGCTCTCGCCGCAGGGGCCGATCAAGCCCGGGCGAGCTCACTTCCAACAAGTACGTGTGTGCAATGCTGTCGGCCACGTCGAGCGCCGCCGACACGTCGCGGCTGACGCGCTCGCAGTCGTCGACACTGATGAGCGCCTGGTCGAGCGTCTGGTCGATCGTATGATCTTGCTCGGAACCAGGTGGCCGATCGATGAAAAGGCGCAGCACCGCGCCCCGTTGCTCACGCGCAAACTGGACTTCGATCAGATCGAAGCCTGCGTCGCGAACGTAGGGTTCAGCCAGCGTCCACAAGTCTTGGAGGTCCTTTCGCATGATGTTTGGAAACAAAAATGTGTCGGGCAATAAAAAGGGCGGGCACGCGGCCCACCCTTTTACGGAGGCAACGTAATCTTTCGAGGCCGCGTTTTATAACATGGTGATCTGCAGTCCGCAAGACAGCCGCGCTCGGGCTAAACATCAGGATCTTTGGGTGTTTTTGCGGGTGTTTTTGTCGTCCACGCGGCCGCGCTGGGCGTCGTTTGGTCGTGGCTTGGCCGTCGTTTGGTCCCGGTCGGAGGGGGCGCGGTGGCTTGGCTGGTGGCTTGGCGTGGTGGTAGCCTGATTGACATGTCCGAGATGGTGGTCGGCGCGGTCCAGATGACCTCGACCGAGGACGTGGAGGCCAACCTCGAGCGTGCGCGTGAGCTGGTCCGCCAGGCCGCCACCGCGGGCGCGCTGCTGGTCGGACTGCCCGAGAACTTCGCTTACCTGGGCAACGACCGCGACCATCGACTGGCGATCGCCGAGACCATTCCCGATCCGGGATCCGCGACCGCGACCGCCGATCCGCACGATGAGACCGGGCCGAGGCCGATCCTCGGCGCGATGCGGGAGCTGGCGCGCGCGACCGGAACCTGGCTGCTCCTGGGCGGCTTCCCCGAAAAGGGCGCCGGGAACAAGATCCGCAACAGCGCCCTGCTTCTCGACCCGGCCGGCGCGGTCGTCGCCGTCTATCGGAAGATGCACCTTTTCGACGTCGACGTCCCGGGCGGGCGGCGCTTCCGAGAGTCGGAGGCGATCGAACCGGGTGGCGCGCCGGTGGTGGCCGAGACCCCTTGGGGGGGCCTCGGGCTCAGCATCTGCTACGACCTCCGGTTTCCCGAGCTCTACCGGGCGTTGACGGCGGGCGGAGCGCGGATGGTGGCGGTCCCTTCGGCGTTCACGGTGGAGACCGGGAAGGACCACTGGCACGTCCTGCTCCGCGCCCGGGCCATCGAGAACCAGGTCTTCTTGCTCGCCCCGGCCCAATTCGGGGTGCACGGGCCGAACCGCAGCAGCTATGGCCACGCTCTGGTGGTCGACCCCTGGGGGGTGGTGCTGGCCGAGTGCGGCGATCACGAAGGCGTCGCCCTCGCCCGTCTCGACTTCGACTATCAGGATCAGGTGCGCAGCGCCCTGCCCGTCCTGACGCACCGGCGGGTCTCGACGACGCTCTAGGCGGAGCCAGTCGGCGGGCCGCGGGGCGGGACGAGGAGGGACAGCAACGCCGCGAAGGTGATGAGCCCCGCCACGACGAGCACCGACGCCAGGTCCGAGATGCGGTAGCGATCGGCGATCAGCATCTTGGCGCCGACGAAGGCGAGCACCAGCGCCAGCCCCACCTTGAGGTAGCGGAGCCGCTGGACCAGACTCGCGACCAGGAAGGTGAGCGCACGCAGGCCGAGAACGGCGAAGATGTTCGAGGTGTAGACGATGAACACGTCTCGGGTGATCCCGAAGACCGCCGGGATCGAATCGACGGCGAAAACCACGTCGGTCGCCTCGATCACCACCAGCACGGTGAGCAGCGGCGTGGCGAAGAGCTTGCCTCCCTTTCGAACGAAGAAGTGCGCCCCGTCGTAGTCGGGTGTCAACCGGACGAAGCGGCGGAACAGCGCCAACACGGGGTTCTTCTCGGGGTGGATCTCTTCGTCGCCGGCGAACAGCAGGCGTAACGCGGTCACCACCAGGAAGACGCCAAAGATGTAGGTGACCCAGTGGAACGCGGCCAGCAGGGCAGCGCCGAGCGCGATGAACAGACCCCGGGTGATGAGCGCACCCAGGATTCCCCAGAACAGAACGCGGTGCTGCAGGTTCTCGGGAACGGCGAAAAAAGAGAACGCCGCCAGAAAGACAAACAGGTTGTCGACGGAGAGCGCCTTTTCGATCAGCCAGGCCTGGAAAAACTCCAGCCCGCGATCGGTCCCGGAACGGAAGCAGACGCCCAGGTTGAAAAGCAGCGCCACGCTGATCCAGACGACCGACCAAAGCGCCGCCTCGCGCCCGCGGACGGCGTGCGCCTGTCGGTGAAAGACCCCCAAGTCGAGCGCCAACATCGCCGCGACGACCACGCCGAATATCGCCCACGCCAACGGCTCGCCAGGCGCGGTCATGTCATTTCTGCGGCAGGTCGGGCGGAGCTGGAGGGCGAACTTCGATGTGATGGAAGCTGCTGTTCGGCGTCGGCCCGGCCGGCGCCACCTGCTGAAAAATCCTGTCCAGCGACAGACCACCGCTGCGTTTGATGGCGATGACGGCCACGATGGCGATGATCAGCAGTAGCGCGCGGCGCAGATTTCGGCGCGGCAGAAGCTGCCAAAAGCTCCGTTCGGGCGGGGGTGGGAGCTGTTCGATGAGGCGGCGAGAGCGCACGGCAGACAGAGCGGATCTTAATCGCCGTTCGGCCGGCGGGCGAGTTTGGTCACTCTCAGCCGTGTTCGGCGGGTGCCACGGAAGGTGTCGAGCTCGGCGGTCGCCACCAGATCGAGCAGCGCGCCGGGCCCGGGATCCTCGTTGCCGAAGCCGAAGGCGATCGCTTCGCTGATGGTCCCCTCGTGGTCGAGTGTCAGCTGCAGGTGCCCCTTCCCCACCACCCGGGTGGCACGGGTGGTGACGCCCCGGAGCACGAACAGCGGCTCGCGGTTGGCGGCGCCGAACGGCGCCAGCCGGGCCAGCTCTTCGGCAAAGGGGAGGTCGAGGTCGCCGAGCGCCACCTCGGCGTCCACCTCGACCGCTGTTGCGCCCCGTCCGGCCAGCTGGCGGAGAGCCTCGGCGGCAAAGGCCTTTCGAAAAGGGTCGAGCCGGTCGATGGCGATGCTCAGCCCGGCGGCGCCCGCATGGCCCCCGAACTTGGTGAGGTGCGTGCTGCAGGCACCGAGGGCCTCGTAGAGGTTCACACCCGGAACAGTCCGGGCCGAGCCGCGCCCCTCTCCGTTCTTGAAGCCGATGGCGATCACGGGACGGGCGAACTGGTCGACCAGACGCGCGGCGATGATCCCGACCACCCCCTGGTGCCACCCGTCGGCCCCTACCACGATGGCCGGCGCGTCGGCCTGCTCGGCCGCCTGCGCCCGTGCCTCTATCCAGACCAGCTCCTGGATCCGTTGCCGCTCGGTGTTCTGCTCGTCGATCGCCTCGGCCAGGCGGGGCGCGTCGGCCGGCGATGCCAGCAGGAGATCGAGCGCCAGCTGGGCCTCGCCTAGCCGCCCGGCCGCGTTGAGCCTCGGCGTCAGCCGAAACGCCGCCTGATGCGCGGTGATCGGTCCGTCGGTGAGCTCGGCGCGCTGGACCAGCGCAGCGAGGCCCGGCCGCTTGCGCGCCGACAGGACCTTGAGCCCGGCGGCGACGAGGATCCGGTTCTCGTCGGTGAGCGGCACCAGATCGGCGATCGTTCCCAGCGCCACCAGATCGAGCAGCTCGCGCGGATCGAAGGCTGCGCCGAGGCGGGTGCGCAGGGCGGCCGCCAGATAGAACGCCACCCCGCAGGAGGCGAGGCCCTTGAACGGAAAGCTGTCGTCGGGGCGGCGCGAATTGACCAGCGCGTAGGCCGCCGTCTCACCGGTCGGCAGCTCGTGATGGTCGATGACGATGACGTCGAGGCCGCGCGTGCGGCCGGCCGTCAGCGCCTGGTGATCGCTGGTGCCGCAGTCGCCGGTGACGAGCACGGCGCAGCCGTCCGCGGCGAAGCGCGCCACGTCGTCGACGCCGAGACCGTATCCGGCCTGCCGGCTCGCCGCGCGCGCGATGACCTTGCCGCCAAACGCCCGCAGCGCGCTGGCCAGCGTGGCAGCCGTGGTGACGCCATCGACGTCGTAGTCGCCGAAGACGCCGATCGTCTCGCCTGCGCCGAGGGCCGCCACCAGCCGGTCGACCGCGCGCGGCAGATCTGCCATCCCGTCGGGGCGTCGAAGATCACTGAGCCGAGGCTCGAGAAACTTCGAGACGGCGTCGGCACGGATGATTCCTCGTCCAACCAAGACCCGCGCCGTCAAGGGCCGCAGCTTGGCCTCCGTCGCCAGAGCCGCCGCCACGCTATCGTCGATGAAAGGCGCGCGCCAGGCGATCGTCACCTCGGCACCCTAGCACCGCAGCCTGTGGATAAACTCTAAACTTCCGGCTCGTCGTCGTCGCGGCGCGGGCGGCGGGCGTTGCGCCCGGTGGACTGCTGCCGCTTCTGGCTGATGACGTACTTGTCGTTGAGCCAGATGAGGATCGGGCTGGCGATGAAGATCGACGAGTAGGTCCCGACCAAGACGCCGATGTTCAATGCAAAGGCAAAGTCGCGGATGACGCCGACACCGAACCAGTTCATCGCCAGGGTCACGAACAGTACCGTGGCGCTCGTCAGCAAGGTGCGCGAGAGCGTTTCGTTGATCGACTGGTTGACGATCCGGTCGAAGCGCCGGTCGCGCAGCCGGGTCGCGTTCTCGCGGATACGATCGAAGACGACGATGGTGTCGTTCATCGAGTAGCCGATGACGGTCAGAACGGCCGCCACGGTGGTCAGCGAAAACTCTTTGTAGGTCACCGCGAACGCGCCGACGGTGATCACCGCGTCGTGCAACAACGCGACGACCGTCCCTGGGCCATAGCGCAGGTCGAAACGGAACGCGATGTAAACCATGATCAGCAGGATCGCGTAGAGCAGCGAACGGGCGCCATCGAACTGAAGCTGCTTGCCGGCCTTGGCGCCGACCGACTCCACCGACGGGATGGCCGCCACCGCTCCCTCGCCGAGACGGGCGTCGAGCGCGCGCCGGATCTCGGTGTCGAGCCCGACCAGCGTCACCTCGTAGGTGTTCTCGTCGGCGCGGCCGAACGTCTGCACCTGGTTGGTGTTGACTCCAATGGCCTTGAGCGAGTTCGCCAGGGACGACGGGTCGACCGGCTTGTCATAGCGAAGGTAGACCTTGTCGCCCCCCTCCGACCACTCGAAGCGCTTGAGGGTGGCGTTCCCTTCGTGCGCGAGCGACTCCTGGATCTGCTTGGCCTGCTGCTCGGAGACGACCGAGACGGCGGCGACGCGGATCATGTAGTTCCACTTCTTGAGCCCCGTCGGATCGGCGTACTTGACCACGTCGGCGTCGGCGAAGCCCGCGTCGGCCAGCGTCTTGCGAATCTCCCCCGCCTCGACCGGCTTGGAGAACTCGAGGACGATCTCGCTGCCGCCCCGGAAGTCGACCCCCCAGTTCAGCATGTGCCCGCGCGACTTGAAGACGTAGGCGTTGAGCGGAAGCATGATGGCCGTCAAGGTCACCAGGACGATCGACAGACCGATCCAGTACTTCTGCCGGCCAATGAACTCGTAGTTCGAGCCCGGCTTGATGATTTCGACGAACTTCTGATGTGCGTTGGTCGCCGGCATCGCGTCCTCAGATCGACAGGGTGGCGCGCGCGGCGCCCCGGCGCCCCACCACGCCGTCGAACATCCAGTGCGACAGCCAGTAGGAGGTGAACAGGTTGGTGACGATACCCACGAGCAACGTCACGGCGAAGCCTCGAATCGGCCCCGACCCGTAAGAGTAGAGGACGACGCCGGCCACGAAGTTGGTCACGTGCGCGTCGAACACGGTCCAGAAGGCGCGGGCAAACCCCGAGTCGACGGCCGTGCGCACCGATTTTCCGAGGCGCAACTCTTCACGGATGCGCTCGTAGATGATGATGTTCGCGTCGACCGCCATGCCGATGGTCAGCACCAGTCCGGCGATCCCGGGCAGCGTCAGTGACGCCTCGAAGGCGGCCAGGATCGCGATCATGTAGAGCATGTTCAGGATCATGGCGGCGATGGCGATGATCCCCGACAGCCGGTAGTAGATGAGCATGAACGCGACGACGGCCGCAGCGCCGATGTACATCGAGATCTTGGCCTTATCCACCGAGTCGCGCCCCATCGTCGGGCCGACCTGAGTCTCGAACGTCTTGCGCAGCGGGGCCGGCAGCGCGCCCGAGCGGAGCACCGCCACCAAGTCTTTGGCCTCCTGCTGGAGAGCAAACGGATCGCCGAAGCCGCCCAGCGTGATGCGGCCGCGCGCCCCGATGCGCCCCTCGATCACCGGCGCGCTGTTGATCTTGTCGTCGAGGAGGATGGCCATCTTGCGACCGATGTTGTCGCCGGTCATCCGCTCGGAGATCGCCGCCCCCTGGCGGTCGAACTCGAACGAGACCTCCGGGCGGCCGGTCTGCTGATCCCAGGTCTGATCGGCGTTCGACAGGTATTCGCCGGTCAGCGGAGCCCGTTTGTGCATGTAGTAGGTGCGCCAGTAACGATCCGGCGTCGCCTCGCCGTTCTCATTGCGCCCCTGCGTCTCCTCGTAACCGATCTCGTGATCGGGGGGGAGGGCCAGCTCACCGGTGAGGCCGTCGAAGAACTTCATCAGCGTGTCGCGGCTCTTCGAGCGGAGCGTCACGTCCTCGTGCGGCTTGGATGAATCCTTCTCGGTCCAGGACTCGGGGACGACGTCGATGCCGGCGCCCCCCTTGTCATTCTTGGGCACCGACGCGGCGACCTTGCGCATGTACTCCGAGCCGTCGTCGACGATCTTGAACTCGAGCTGCGCGGTGCGGCCGATGATCGACTTGATCCGCTCGAAGTCGGCCGACTTGAGGCCCGGGAGCTCGACGATGATGTCGGTCCCCTTCTTGATGATGGTGGGCTCGGAGACGCCGAACTTGTCGACGCGTCCGCGGATCGTCTCGATCCCCTGACGGAGGGCGTAGTCACGCACCTCCTCGACCTGGTCGGGATCGAGGCGCAGCCGCACCACACCGGTCGTGGCGTCGCGGCTCACGATGTCGAGCGTCTTGCGGTAGTCCTTGAGGACAGCGTCGTCCAGCTTCGTCTCGTCCGACGGCGGCTTGAAGGTGAAGACGATGTCATCGCGGCCTTCACGGCTGACGACGAGATCGTTCGTCCCCTTGTCCTTGTGCAGCCGATCCTCGATGTCCGAGGCGAGGCGATCGACCTTGCCAGCCACCGCCTTGTCGACGTTGACCTCGTAGACCAGATGCAGACCGCCCTGGAGATCGAGCCCCAGCTGAATCCGCTTCTGGAAATGCTTCTGAATGAAAGCCGGCTGCTTATCCTCCGGGACGACCGTCGGGATCAGATAGAGGACGGCCACCACGGTGACGAACCCGTACAGGGCCGCCTTCCACCACCAAGATCGTTCCATGAGATCGCTTGTCCGTCTGTTACGAGCGTCGAGCTACGACGCTTTGGCTTCCGACTTATCGGACTTGGGCGCGTCCCCCGTGTAGACGCCGGTGATGGCGCTGCGGAGGAAACGGACGCGAACGCCTTCCTGAACCTGCAGCGTCACCTCGTTGTCCTTGATGCCGGTGATCTTGCCGATGATCCCACCCTGGGTGGAGACGACGGCCCCCTGCTGCAGCTCCGACAGCATCTTCTGGTGGTCCTTGGCCTTCTTGGACTGCGGACGCAGCACCAGGAAGTAGAAGATTGCGAAGATCGCGATGAGGGGAACGAACTGCGTCAAAGGCGAACCGCCCCCACCGGGAGCAGATTGCGCCAGTCCATTTAGAAATTGGGTCACGAAGAGGGCCTCCAGCCGGGCAAACGCATAGCAGGGAAGCTAAAACCGGGCAAGGTTTATGCGCCTTAGAGGTCGCGTGAGCGGGGGCGCGGGACCCTTCGAGGGTCCCGAACTAAAAAGCCTGGACCTCCGAGATGTCACGTGCGCTGGTGGCCAGCATGATCAACCGGTCGAGACCGAGGGCGATTCCGGCGGTGGGGGGCATCTGCGGCAGCGCCGCCAGCAGGGCCTCGTCGATCGGGTAGACGGCCTTCCCGCGGGCCGCGCGGATCCGGGCCTCCTCGTCGAACCGCCGGCGCTGCTCGACCGGGTCGGTCAGCTCGCCGAAGGCGTTGGCCAGCTCGAGCCCCCCCGCGTAGAGCTCGAACCGCTCCACCAGGCGCGGATCGCGCGGGTGTGGCCGCGCCAGTGCGCCGAGCGGCGCCGGCCAGTCGAAGACGAACGTCGGGCCCGACCGGGCCAGCTCCGGTTCGATGCGATCGAGGAATACTTGATAGAAGACGTCGTCCCAAGCGGCCGCCGTGCCGACGCCGACCCCCGCTCTTTCGGCCGCCGCTCGCAGCTCCGCGGCTGTCTCTGCGCCTGTCAGTGAGAAGCCGACGTGCCGCGCGAACAGCTCCCGGACGCTGGTCCGCGCGAACGGCGCCCTGAGGCCGAGGGCCAACGGATCGCGCCCCGCAGCGTGGACAGCAGTCGCGACCAGCGCCTCGCAGTCCGTGGCCAGCACCTCGAGCGGTGCGTTCGCGCGGTACCACTCGAGCATGGTGAACTCGGTCCGATGGTGCGGGCCTGATTCTTCGGCGCGCCAACACCTGCAGATCTCGAAGATGGGCGACAGCCCGTCTGCGACCAGCCGCTTGAGGTGGTACTCGGGCGAGGTGATCAGCCAGCGCGCTTCGCCGTCGGACTGCCCCGCCGCAATCGCGTCGAGGTGGACCTCTTGCCCCGGTGAACGGACGCGCGCCGGCGTGGAGACCTCCAAGAACCCCTCGTTCTCGAACCAGGCGCGCACCGCGCCCACGATGCGGCCCCGCGCTTCGAGCGCTGCGCGGGTGGCCGGCATCGTGCTTCGCCTGCTAGGCGCGGCTGAGGCGCTCGAGGTACTGCCCGTTGCGCGTGTCAATCTTGATGACGTCACCGACGTTGATGAAGAGCGGCACGTTGATGCTGGCGCCGGTGGAGATCTTGGCCGGCTTGGTGGCGCCGGTCGCGGTGTCGCCGCGGTGGCCCGGATCGGCCTCGACCACCGCTTGCTCGATGAAGTTGGGGAGCGTCACGCCGACGGCGCGCCCGTTGAAGAAGAGCACCTCGACGTTGGTGTTCTCCGGCATGAAGCCGGCCTGATCGCCGACAGTGTCGCGCGTGATCTGCACCTGGTCGTACGTCGTCGTGTCCATGAAGACGAACGAATCGGCGTCGGCGTAGAGGTACTGCATCGTCTTGGTCTCGACGTCCGCCGGCTCGAGCCGCTCGCCCGAGCGCAGGTTGCGCTCGAGAACGCCGCCCGTGAGCAGGTTCTTCATCTTGGTGCGCGTGAAGGCCGCGCCCTTCCCCGGTTTGACGAACTGGAACTCGACGACGGTGTAAGGCGAGCCGTCGAGCATGATCTTCAAACCCTTACGAATGTCGGACGTGTCGTACATGAGGAAGTGGGGTTTAGCCCGTCCGTCGCCGCGGCGTCAAGACGTCGGTGCCTCAAAAGGCGTTGGGAGCGCCTAGGCCTTCGACGTCCCCTGGCGGCCGTAGGCGTCTTCCAGCCGGACCACGTCGTCGAGCTCGGTGGTCGACACCTCGAAGACGTCGGTGTCCTCGATGGCAATCATCCGGTGGCGGAGCCCCGGCGTGACGTGAAAGGCTTCGCCCGGGCCCATCTCCCGAAACTGCGGCGGCTGCCCCTCGACGTAGTGCTCGAACTTCATTCGCCCGGACCAGACCATCACCGTCTCGTCCTTCTTCTGGTGGTACTGCAGCGACAGCTTCTGGCCGGCGTTGATGTGCAGCACCTTCCCGACGTACCGGTCGGTCACCGCCCAGATCATCTCGTGCCCCCAGGGCTTATCGACTCGCTTCATTTTGTCTCTGTGGCGGATCAGGGACTCGAACCCCGGACCTAGCGCGTATGAAACGCCCGCTCTAACCAGCTGAGCTAATCCGCCTCAACTTCAGAACCCTCAAAGGGTTCCGAACCTCCCGCGATGGGCTCGAGCCGGCAAAGCCGTCTCTCCCCCGACGCGATCTACTTCGGAACCCAACGTGAGTTCGGGGCGCGATTTTGCGCGTAGAGGCGTCGCTGTCAAGCACGGAGTCGCATCCGTCTCCAAGTCTCACCACGAGGCGCGTCGGGCGGGCGGGATGTACTCGACCGGCGCCGCGGGAGGGCCGCGGCGGGTGTGGGCGAGGAGCCGCACCGCCCCGAGGCCCGCCAGGAAGCCGCCCACGTGTGCCATCCAGGCGACGCCCGATCCGCTCGGCAACGCGAACTGCGCGACGAACCATCCGCTGAGGAAGATCCAGGCCGGCACCGGCACGACCGGCCAGAGGAAGGGGATCATCACCAGCGTCGCGATCCGCGCGCGCGGGTAGAGCATCAGATAACCGCCGAGCACGCCGGCGATTGCGCCCGAGGCGCCGATCATCGGGTCGGTCGAGTTGGGCATGCTGTAGCACTGCGCCAGCGCGCCGACCGTCCCCACCAGGAAATAGAAGAGGAGGTAACGGATCGACCCCATCGTCTCCTCGACGTTGTCGCCGAAGACCCAGAGGAACCACATGTTGCCGATGAGGTGCATCCAGCCGCCGTGCAGGAACATCGATGTCCAGATCGAACCGGGCACCGGCAGCAGGTTCTGCGGGTGGATGTCGACGCGGTGGACGATCTCGAAGGGGATGGCCCCCGCCTCCAGGGTGAGCAGCTTCTGCCCGCGCGCGTTCAGCGACAGCTCGAAGAGAAAAGCGACCACGTTCGCCGCGATCAGCAAGAGCGTCACCGCAGGAAATCGTGTGCGTGGATTGTCGTCGCGGAGCGGAAGGAACACGCCGTCGGCGAGTTTGACACGATTTCGTCGGGTCGCGAACCTTGACTGTCCTCGATGGCACCCCTATAAGGCGCTTAGAAGATGCGGCTTTACAGCGGAAAGATTCCCCTCATTGGGACGGAGATCGTCAAGAGCTTGGCCGAGGCGGGGGACATCGAAGTCACCGACCGGGGCGAAGCCGAGATGGACGTCCAAGCGGTTCTCAAAGAATACCTGCGTCTCGATCGCGAGATCACGGAGAAGGCCAAGGACCTCCTGCAGAAGCGCAACCTCCCCTACGAGCAGTTCGGGAAGATCAAGCGCACGCTGGCGGGCGAGAAGGCGTTCGGCCTCGGCGAGGACGGGCTCGAGTGGATGACGACGCAGATGATCGAGTCGTTCATGCAGTCGCCCCACGTCGAGGAGATCTACGTGGAGGACACCGTCCTGCGAAAGCGGATGGGGGACATCCTCAAGAAGCACATGCAGGTCGACGAAGAGCTGGACGAAGAGGTCCGCCGTCGGATCAAGAACCTGGAAGAAGGAACCTCCACCTGGGAGGTCGAGTACGGCAAGGTTCTGGATCAGATCAAACGGAACCGCGGGCTGGATCAGTAGACGATTGACGGTGGGACCCTGGGAGGGTCCCACCCCCCCGCGATGAGCTCCGCGCGGCCAAGCCGCGCTACGCTCGACGCGATCCAGACCCTTTCAAGCCACCGCCGCCGCCGAGCACGGCCCGCACCAGCTGGTCGATGGCCTTGGCCACGGCCGGTAGGTTGGGCTCCTCGGCCAGGAAGCCCGGCGTCGTGTGGACGCGGGCCTTCTCGTCGCTGATCACGTCGTCGACCGTCGCCGGGCGCACGTCGGCCCCCATGACCGCGGCGTGCTTCGACATCGCCGTCCCCCTCGGCCCCAGCGTCACGCGTACACCAGCCACCGGACCGAGCACGCGCGCCGCCAGCAGCGCCGAGAGACCGATGAACCCCATCGGTTTGTGCGCCGGCAAGAGCGCGCGCAGCAGCTTGACCAGATCGGGATCGACCGTGCAGAGCTCATGTTTTTCGGCGTAATCCGAGAGCGTGATGCCGGCGCCGCCGCCCCCCGGGACGAGGAGCGCATCGACCGCGTCGGGACGCAGCTCCGCGAGTGGGAGCACCGGTCCGCCCGAGAGGCGTGCCGCCTCGACGCGCGCGTTGCGGGTGACCTTGTCGGCTCCGCCGCCGGTCAGGTGATCGACCACCGTTCGCTGCTCGCGGTCGGGCGCCACGCAGATGATCTTCGCCCCGCCCCGCTCGGCAGATAGCATCGCCAGCATCGTCTCCGCCGCGTCGCTGCCGTCACCCCAACCGCACCCGGAGAGCACCACGGCTACACGCTTGCCCATGGCCCTCGTTTACCACGGGCCAGGAATAGGTCACGACGACCAGGGCGTCGCCGGGAACGTTCCGCCAGCGGCGATGGCCGCGCGGGCGCGCCGCGCAAGGCTCAAGTAGTGCTCGAGGTTGTGGATCGTCGCTAGGCGATAATAAAGCAGCTCCTTGGCGTGAAAGAGGTGCGCCAGGTAGGCGCGGCTGTAGCGGACACAGCATCCGCAGGGGCACCCCTCTTCGACCGGCTGCGGCTCGTCTCGGTGGCGTGCGTTGCCGATGTTTACCCTTCCTGCGCGCGTAAACAGCTGCCCGTTGCGTGCGTTGCGCGTCGGCATCACGCAGTCGAACATGTCGATCCCGGCGCCGATCGCGCGCCAGATGTCCTCGGGCGTCCCGACGCCCATGAGATAGCGGGCCCGGTCGGCCGGCATCTCTTCGGCCACCTCGGCGATCACCCCGTGCATCACGTCGGGGGCCTCGCCCACGCCGAGGCCGCCCAGCGCGAACCCGTCGAACGGCAGCTCGCGAAGCTCGGCCAGGTGCGCGCGCCGCAAGTCGACGTGCACGCCCCCTTGCCCGATCCCGAACCGAAGCTGGCCCGGTGCCGGCGTCGTCGCCAGGCAGCGGCGGGCCCAGCGGCTCGTCCGGGCCATCGCCGTCTCGATCACCGCGCGTGGCGCGTCGGACGGCGGACACTCGTCGAACGCCATGGCGACGTCGCTGCCGAGCAGCGCCTGAATCTCCATCGCGCGCTCGGGCGTCAGCCGCTGCGGCGAGCCGTCGAGGTGCGAGGCGAACGTGACGCCGTCGTCGTCGACGGTCCGCCGCTCGCGCAGGCTGAACACCTGGAATCCGCCCGAGTCGGTCAGGATCGCGCGCGACCAACTCATGAACTTGTGCAGGCCGCCGAGCGCGGCGATCCGTTCGGCCCCCGGCCGCAGGGCCAGGTGATAAGTGTTGCCGAGGATGATCTGCGCGCCGAGGCGCTCGACGTCCTCGGAGGCCAGCGCCTTCACGCTCGCCTGCGTCCCCACCGGCATGAACACGGGCGTCTCGATCGGCCCGTGCGCCGTCTCGAGAACCCCGGTGCGCGCGCGGCCGGCCCGCGCCGTCACTCGAAACGGGCTCACACCCGAAAACGGGCTGGCGGCCATCAGGCGACGTCTCCGGTGATCAGCATGGCGTCGCCGTAACTGTAAAACCGATAGCCGAGCTCCACCGCCTCGGCGTAGGCCGCCAGCACCGGCCCGCGGCCCGCGAACGCGGCCACCAGCATCAACAGGGTCGAGCGCGGAAGATGAAAGTTGGTGATCAGATCGGTGACCACCTCGAACCGGGCACCCGGAACGATGAACAGGTTCGTCGCCCCCTCGCCCGCCACGACCGCCCCGCCGTGCGCCCGCGCCGACGCCTCCAGCGTCCGCACGACCGTCGTCCCCACGGCGACCACGCGCCGCCCCTGCGCTCGCGCGCGCGTGATCGTCTCGGCGGTCTGACGCGAGATGCGGAACTGCTCGGCCTCCATCTGATGCTGACTGGGATCGGCGACCTCGACCGGCCGGAAGGTCCCCGGCCCGACATGCAACGTGACGAAGGCGAGCTCGTGGCCGGCCGCGCGCGCGGTCTCCATCAGCTCGGGCGTGAAGTGCAGGCCCGCGGTCGGCGCGGCGACCGCGCCAGGCTCGTCCGCGAAGACGGTCTGGTAGCGGGCGCGATCATCGACCGCCGGTCCCTCCTCTCCTTTGCCCCCGCGCCGGCGCGCCGCCTCGATGTACGGCGGCAGAGGAACCTCGCCGATCTCGTCCAGGAGGGCCAGCAACGACTCGCCAGGGCCTGTCGCACGCAGGAGCGCTCGGCCCATGGCACGCCGGTCGATGATCTCGACCTCCACGCCTGCCCCCAACATGAGCGTCCGCGGCGCGCTCTCCGAACCGAGCCCCCGCGTGAGCCCCTCCCAGGTTTCGCGGAAGGTGCCCGTATCGGCGATGTCGATCGACACGCGTCGCGTCAGCAGAAACTCGAACGCTCCACCGGACGGTTTTCGCCCGCGAAGGCGGGCCGGAAAGACGCGCGTGTCGTTGAGAACCAGGAGCGCGCGCGGGGGCAAATACTCCAGGAGATCGCTAAAACGTGCGTGTTTGCGCGATCCTCGCCCACGATCCAGGACCAGAAGGCGGGCATCGTCCCGCTTCGGGGCCGGTGTCGCCGCGATGCATTCCGGCGGCAGCAAGTAGTCAAAGTCAGCAGTCTCCACGCAGCGCGTCTCTGCAATGCACTTTACAAAACTTCTCTTCTTCGTAATACGATAGAACCTTCAATTCCCCACATGACCATCCTCAAGGCGCACTTTCCGACCGGGGCCGCGTTTCTGGCGCGTTTTCTCCCCGAGCTGGAGCATGGTGGCGTCTTTTTCCCGACCCGTCGGCTCCTGGCGATCGGTGAGACGGTGGCCGTGGCCATCCGGCTGGGACGGCGCCGCAGCCCGACCCTGATTCGCGGCCGTGTGGTCTGGCGGCGCCCGGGGAAGCACAGCACCAAGATCAAGGCCGGGATCGGCATCGAATTTCTGGACACCGAGGCGCAGGCCCGCGACTACCTCCTGGGCGTCGCGCGCGGCGACTCCGAAGAAATGGTGGCGCGGCGCCACCAGCGCCTCCCTGTCGAGCTTCCCGTGATGTGGCAGGTGGCGGGCGTGCTGGAGGACAAGGCCGGCGTCCTCCGCGACATCGGCCGCGGCGGCGCGTTCGTGAAGACCGAGGAGGCGCTCCCCTCCGCTCTCGACGTCGTTCTGATGGTCTCGCCGCCGGGCGCCGAGGTGGCGATGCCCCTCTCCGCGCGCGTCTGTTGGAAGGGACACCCGGGCGGCCAGAACGGCTTCGGCGTCGAATGGAAGGCCCGCGACGCCGGCGGCAACCGCCGGATCAAAGAGCTGGTCCGCCGCATCGAAGCCCAGGGCGCCCACGCCCGCTTCGCCTAGCCGCTTCGCTCGGCTCTTCCTGCGAGCGGCGGAGACTCCGCTACGACAGATCTAGGGCGTAGAGCGAGCCGCTGTTGGACAGGACGTAGAGGCGCTGCCGCTTGTCGTCGAGCGTCGGGGCGGCGCAGACGCCGTGGCCTGGATTGAACAGCTCGAGGAGGGTGCCCGTCGTTCGATCGACGACGAAGAGACCGGCGCGGCTCCCCGAGAAGATCAGGTAGCGCCCGACGACCATCGGTTGCGTCAGATCGCCGGCCGCGGTCAGCCCCTGGCGCCAGAGGACGTGCCCGTCGAGATCGGCGGCGTGCAGCCCCTGCCGGGGCGCCACGAAGAAGAGACGTCCGTCGACGGCGCTGACGTCGCCGACCCCCTCCACGGGCAGGCGCCACTTGATGGCGCCGTCGTGCAGATCGACCGCGCAGAGGCCGCCCGAGTAGGAGGCCACGTAGGCGAGATTGCCCAGCAGCGCAGGCGTCGTGTCGACGTCGACGAACTGCTCGGAGGCGGTGGCCAGCGAGCGCGCCCAGAGCACCTCGCCGTTCGCGGCGCCCAGCGATACGAGGTAGCCGTCGGCGAAACCGGCCAGCAGCTCGTTGCCGTGCAGGCGCGGACCGGCATAGCCGTGGATGGTGAACCCCTCCGGCATCTCGCGCTCGTACTGCCAGCGCCACTTCCCGGTTCCTGGATCGAGCGCCACCACGCGATCGGTGGCGCTGGCCGCGTAGACCAGATCGGCGCCGAGCTCCGGCGCGCGTTCGAAGGCCCCCTTGCCGTGATAGGTCCAGCGGACGGTGCCTGACGCCGGGTCGAAGGCGGAGAACGTACCGTCGTCGGCGCCGATGTAGACTTGGCCGCGCGCGCGGTCAAAGCGAGCCGTGCTGTCGACCCCGCCCGTGACGCCTTTGACCCAGTCGATGTGGCCAGTGTCGGGGGCGACCCCCACCACGCTCGAGGCGCGCGAGCCGAGCACCAGGTGCCCGTTGGCGAGCGCACCGGTCGCGCACTCTTCGGGCGCCGGCTCGAACAGGCCGTGCTCGTGCAGCGTGGTCCGCCAGACCATCTGCAGCACGCCGGCCGGATGCGCGGGCGGCTCCGCCCCATCGACCGGACGGGCCGTGATCGCGGCGCAGCCGGACGCGGCTGCCAGCGCCGAGACCATCGCGCATACGAATCCTGGACCCCCCTGAGAGGCCCTCGCTCCAAACCTCCCTCGGAAGATCACTTCATCTCGAGCGAGGCGAGGCGATTGGTGATCTCCTCGCGCAACGAGGTGGTGGGGTTCTTATCCAGCACCTCGTGATAGATCCGCGTCGCGTCCGTTGGGTTGCTTCGAAGCTCCGCAATGCGGGCCTGGTGAAAGAGAGCGCGGTCCTTGTAGAACCCTTCCATTCCACCTTGTCCACTCCCGCCGCTGGCGTTGCTCCCCAGCTTGGTGAAGGCGGCCTGCGCCTCATCGAGCTTCCCGAGGCGCTCGTAGCCGTAGCCGAGCCCCTCCACGGCCAGGAAGTGCAGTCGGCGATCCAGGTTGTTGTCCGCCAGCAGTGTCTGGTAGTTGGTGACCGCCTCGGCGGCGCGATCGAGGTTCAGAAGGAGGCTGCCGCGCACCAGCATCGCCTCGGCGTGAAGCGTGCCGTGCGGTCCGGAGAACGACCCGTCCAGCTCCTTGAGCGCCGCCTCCAGCTGCTCCTTCTCGGTCGCGAGGTGCGGGATCCCGTCGTCCGCGGGTGGGGTCGCGCCCGGCGTCGCGATCTCGGCGTTGGCCATCCGCTGCACGCGTTCGAGCGCCTCGGCGGCCCGGATCGACCGGCGCTCCGACAGCTGGCTGAGCGCCACCGACCCGGCGATGACCGTGGCAAGCGCCGTCAACGAGACGACCAGTGCCCGCATGTGCGAGGAGGTGTAGTTGCCCAGGGCCGCCGAGGTGCGTGACCAAAAGCTCACGAACTGGTCGGGACGCTTGAGCTCCTTCTGATTGATCTTTCTCTTCGGCACTGACGGGGGAGATAACAGAGCCTCCTCGGCCGGTCAAATGGGTCGGCCCCAGGGAGCAGGAGGGGGACAGGGGATGCCACGGGAAAGAGGACCGGCTGCGACCACTTTGCGGCATCGCATGTATATTCGTCGGGCGTGAAGCTGCCGGTTGCCCTGGGGTTCTGGATCTCGGTGGTCTTGGTGTTTTTGGCGGCGCCGGTCTGCGCCGCCGGGGCGAACGAGTGGCAGCTGTCGCTGCGCGCCGGGATCGGCGTGGTGAACGTGGGGAGCAACGACCCCTGGGGCGTGGCCGGCGGCGTCGACGTCGAATACGGGCTCACCGACGCCTGGGCGCTGCGCGGCTCACTCGAGGGGTCGACCCGTTCGGTGTCGGCGAACAGGCAGGCCGGCACCGCCGCCGGCGCCGAGTACACCGACGCGGCGCTGGTGGGAGTCACCTACACGATCGACGTCCTGCGCCTGGTGCCGTACGCCAATCTGCTGTTCGGCGTCGCGCAGATCGGCGGTCCCCTGGCCGCTCCGGTGACGATGTTCGCCTCTGAGCTGGGCCTGGGAGGCGACTACTACCTGACCCGGCAGCTGCGGGCGGGTCTCAGCTTCCAGTACCTCTATCGCCCGCAGGATCTGCTTCAGAACCCGCAGGGGCTGGGAAATTCCCCGTTCACTTTCTCCGCGACTGGGCGCTTCGGGTGGGTCTTCTAGCAGCGGCCGCCACGGCGCCCGGCGGGGCCGTCTTCTTTTGGCGGTGCGCGCGCAGGACCAGGCGGATCGGGGTCCCTTCGAAGCCGTAGGCCTCGCGCAGCCGTTTGATCAAGAACCGGCGGTACGGGAAGCCGACCTCGGGCGGGTGGTTGGTGCTGAGGAAGAAGGTCGGTGGGCGCGAGGAGGCCTGCGTCGCGTAGTAGAGCTTCACGTGGCGCCCTCCCCTCCCCGACGGCGGCGGCTGCTGGGCGACGATCTGTTCGAGCAGCTTGTTGAGCTCCCCGGTGGAAATGCGGCGTGAGGCCTGGTCGAACGCCTTGGCGGCCTCGGCCAGGATCGCGGTGACGCCGGCACGCGTGACTGCCGAGGTGAGCAACACCGGCGCGTAGCGCAGGAAGGCGAGCTGCTCGCGCGTCGACTCGATCTTGGCGTCGATGGCGGCGCGCCCGACCAGATCCTTCTTGTTCAGCACCACCAGCGCGCACCGGCCGGAGTCTTCGATCAGGCTGGCGAGCCGCGCGTCCTCGGCCGTCGCCCCCTCACGGGCGTCGATGACCAGCGCGGCGACGTCGCAGCGCTCGAGCTGATCGCGCGCCATCTTGGCCGCCACATGCTCGGTCAGCGTGTCGATGGAGCGGCGCCGGCGCATCCCGGCGGTGTCGACCAACAGGTACTCGCGCCCACCGAACGAGAACGGCGTGTCGATCGGATCGCGCGTGGTGCCAGGCTGATCGTGGACCAGCACCCGCTCCTCGCCGAGCAGACAGTTGACCAGCGACGACTTGCCGACGTTCGGCTTGCCGATGAAGGCCAGTTTGAGCAGCGCCGTCTGCGGCGATTCGGGCGATTCGGACGATCCGGACGATCCGTCGTGGGCCTGCTCGGAAGGACGGGCGGGCATCCGCGCCGTTTTGGGCAGCCGCGCCACGACCATGTCGAGCAGATCGTTCACGCCGCGCCCGTGGCTGGCCGAGATCGGGAAGACGTCGGGGAATCCGAGCGCGAACGCCTCGGTGGCGGCCGCCTCGGCGCGCGCGGAGTCGACCTTGTTGGCGGCGACCAGCACGGGCCGGCCCGACTGGCGCAGCACCTTGGCGACGTCGCTGTCGACGCCGGTGATCCCCTCGCGCGCGTCGACCACGAACAGGACCAGGTCCGCTTCGTCGAGCGCGCGCAGCGTCTGCTGGCGCATCGCCCCCAAGATCCCCACCGCCGAGGGATCGAGGCCGCCGGTGTCGACGACCCGGAAATGCGTCGGGCCCCAGTCGGCGAGGCCGTAGCGGCGATCGCGCGTCACGCCGGGGATGTCCTCGACCAGCGCCGGGCGGCCGCCGACGAGGCGGTTGTAGAGCGACGACTTCCCGACATTGGGACGCCCCACCAGCGCGACGAGCGGAAGATCTGCGTCGCTCACTTCTGGTATCCGAGCTCCGCCATCGCAACGGGCGAGGTGGTCCAGTCAGGTTCGATGCGCACCGTCAGCTTGATGTGCGCGGGGCGCTGCAAGAGCTCGCTGATGGCGACGCGCGCGCGGGTCCCGACGTCGCGGATCATCGTCCCCCCCTTGCCGAG
>Ga0209890_10000016_pt1 | contig 79865 bp, 78 predicted proteins | sample OrgsoiDNA2013049_FD_185799 | JGI IMG/M metagenome (GOLD analysis project Ga0209890, IMG submission 185799) | Permafrost soil microbial communities from the Arctic, to analyse light accelerated degradation of dissolved organic matter (DOM) -... | ecosystem: Environmental > Terrestrial > Soil >... | reverse complement strand
AGGGCATGGCTCCATGACAAGCGCGACGGCGAGGGGTCACTGATCGACCGCGTCGACCGCATGCTCGACCCCGCCGTCGAGGACCTCCGCATCATCGACGGGTCCCTGGTGCTTCACATCCCGAGCATGGCCGAGCATCATCATCGCGAGGCGGTGCGCCTGGTCATGCACCACCCTGAGATGGTGACCTTCCATTCCGACACCGCCACAAAGGCCGTGCGCCGGTTTGGTGCGTGGCTGAACCGCAACGGCTCGAGCGCGGCGGTGGTCAGCCATGGCAATCGCAAGTACCGGCTGGCGTCTCGGTCGTGAACCTCACCCTCGGCGAGCTCGCGGAACTGCCTCTGGCTGCTGCACTTTTCGATGGGGAGGAGATCGTTGCCCGGACACCGGAGTGGCGCGACGCAGCGCCGGGCGCAGTGGGCTACCGGGTGCGGCGCAATCGTCTTGTGGTGAGCACGGACGAGACCCATCCCATGTGCGCGCCCGTGCTCGACCGGCTGCTCGACGAGATCGATGCGACCTCCGGAACGCTGCCACGGCGCCAGGCGCTGCGCGTGACCATGCTCGCCGCCTCGCTGCGCATCGTCGCCGGGCGGTCCGTATCCGGGGCCGGCACAAGCTCCGATGTCCTCGAGCACGCCTGTGCGGGCGTCGCCTCACGCACCGCGTTGCGCGTCTCGATCGACGAGCGCGACCACTTCGCCGTGCAGGCGCCCGCGGTGGCGGCACTGGTGCTCGTGCAGTTCGCCACCAACGCGGAGCGTCATGACCACGCCGAGTCCGTCGTGCTCAGCTCCGTGGGACGTTCGTTCATCCTGGCCTGGCAGGCCTCGCCTGGAGCGCCGGGCGTGACCACGGCGAGGCGTCGGTCGGAGCGGCAGCGGTGGGGCCTGGGCTTCGCGCGCGTGGCCGCAGACTCCATCGGCGCCGTGGTGTATCCGCCCGTGCACGACGGCGAGGGATCGTTGTGCGCCGCCCTCGACATGGGCGTCAACCACCTTGCCCTGCCCGTCGCCCTCCTCCGCGACGGGCGCGTTTTCAAGGCCACCCGGGCGTGGGACGAGGAGACCTCCCTGCTTCCCGGGGCGGCGGTCGCGGCCGGCGGGCATGCCGCTCGATGCGTCGCCGCCGCCGCCGAGGCGAGCGGGTCCATCGCCGGCGTCGACGGCTGGACCGCGCGGAGCGGGCGCGACGGGGTGTGGGTGGCAATCCCGCCCGACGCAGCCGTCGACCGCGCGCGCGACGTGCTCGACGGCATGCTCCACGAACGGGCGCTGTGGGAGGGGATGCCGGAAGCGCCGCGGTCGAGGATCGCCGCCCTGGCCGCCATCCTCGCGACCATGCTCGGCGCCGACCTCGATCGCGTCCCCGGCCCCACGTGGAACGTGCGAGCACAGGAGGTGGCCGCGGCGTGCGGGCTCACCACGCCGGTGCCACACTTCAGCGGCCTCGGGGCAGTCGACCCGCGGGTTGCCCTCTTCCTCGCGGCCGAATGCGGTGGCGCGCTCGAGGTGGATGGCGACGACCTCTACCTGCGCGTCGCGGTCGACAGGCGTGACGACCCGCTCCTCCGGGTGTTCCTCGCGCCCGGCGACGACTCCATCAAGCTGAGCTGAGCGCGCGGCGACAGGATCCGCTCGCCGCTCGCACGATATGCTGACCGCGATGCCGACCAGGAAGCAGATCGTCCTCATCGCGCACGATCACCGCAAGGCGGATCTCGTCGAGTGGGCACGCTACAACCGCACCACCCTGAGCGAGCACGATCTGCACGCGACCGGGACCACGGGCACGGTGCTGAGCGAGAGCCTCGGCCTGCCCGTCCATCGATTCCTGAGCGGACCGATGGGCGGCGACCAGCAGGTCGGAGCAGCGATCGCCGAGAACCGCATCGACCTCGTGATCTTCTTCTGGGATCCGCTCGAGCCGCATCCGCACGATGTCGATGTCAAAGCCCTGCTGCGGATTGCCGTCGTCTACAACGTGCCCATTGCCTGCAACCGCTCAACGGCAGACTTCGTGCTGTCCAGTCCCCTGATGAGCCTGCCATACAATCGCGCCCTCGCCGATGCGATGGCCGACGCCAGCGCGGAGCAGCGCGAGGGCTGAGTCAGCCGCCCGCCGGGGGTCCGCTGGTCACGACACCGACGCTGTCTGCGTCGGCGTCTCGATGGCAAGCGCGTTGTCGCGAACCTCGACATGGGCGGTGTCGCCGTCGCGCAGGCGGCCCTCGAGGATGGCCATGGCGAGGGGGTCCTGGAGCCGCCGCTGGATGACCCGCTTGAGCGGACGCGCTCCATACGTCGGGTCATAGCCCTCGTCCGCGAGGAGGTCGAGTGCGGACGGGTCGACATCGAGGGTGATCGACCGCGCCGACAGACGAGCACGGAGCTGCCCGAGCTGGATCTCGACGACCTGACGGAGCTGGTCACGATCCAGCCGAGAGAACGTGATCACGTCGTCGACACGGTTGAGGAATTCAGGGCGGAAGTGCTGGCGCAGCACGGCGAGAACCTCGTCGCGCACACGCTCGTGCGTTGCAGCGTCGGCGGCTGCGGGCATCTCCGCGATGATGTGTGAGCCGATGTTGCTGGTCATGATGACCACGCTGTTGCGGAAGTCCACGGTGCGCCCCTGCCCGTCCGTGAGACGGCCGTCGTCGAGCAGTTGCAACAGGATGTTGAAGACATCGGGATGCGCCTTCTCGATCTCGTCGAGCAGGAGCACGCTGTAGGGACGGCGACGCACCGCCTCGGTGAGCTGTCCACCCTCGTCGTAGCCGACATACCCGGGTGGCGCGCCGACCAGCCGGGACACGCTGTGGCGTTCCATGTACTCGCTCATGTCGATGCGCACCATGGCCTGCTCGCTGTCGAACAGGAGCGCTGCGAGGGCGCGCGCCAGCTCCGTCTTGCCGACGCCGGTGGGGCCGAGGAAGATGAAGGAGCCGATGGGGCGGCCAGGGTCGCTGAGGCCGGCGCGGCCGCGGCGCACCGCAGCGGCGACGGCCCGAATCGCGTCATCCTGGCCGACGATGCGCTCGTGGAGGCGCTCCTCGATGTGGAGGAGCTTCTGGGTCTCGCCCTCGAGCATGCGACTGACGGGGATGCGCGTCCAGCGTGCCACCACGGCGGCGACGTCGTCCTCGTCGACCTCCTCCTTCAGCATGGCCCGCTCACCCTGGAGTTCGGCCAAGCGCTGTTGCTCCGCCGACAGGGCCCTCTCCAGCTCTGCGAGCGTGCCGTAGCGCAGTTCGGCGGCGCGACCGAAGTCCGCAGCCAGCTCGGCGCGCTCGGCCTCGTGGCGGGTCTCCTCGATGCGCCTCTTGACGTCGCTGAGCGCCCCGATGGCGCCCTTCTCCTGCTGCCAGCGCTCGCGCATCACTCCTGCCCGCTCCTGGACGTTGGCCAGCTCGCGCTCAAGCGCATCGAGGCGCTCACGAGAGGCTGGGTCCGTTTCCTTGCGGAGGGCCTGCCGCTCGATCTCGAGCTGACGGATCTCGCGTTCCGCGGTGTCGAGGTCGGCCGGCATCGAATCGATCTCGATGCGCAGCTTCGACGCCGCCTCGTCGATGAGGTCGATCGCCTTGTCCGGCAGGAATCGATCGCTGATGTATCGATCCGAGAGCACCGCCGCCGCGACGATCGCAGAGTCCTTGATGCGCACCCCGTGGTGCACCTCGTAGCGCTCCTTGAGCCCCCGCAGGATGCTGATGGTGTCCTCGACGCTGGGCTGGTCGACCACGATCGGCTGGAAGCGGCGCTCCAGGGCGGCGTCCTTCTCGATGTGCTTGCGGTACTCATCGAGCGTGGTCGCTCCGATGCAGCGCAGCTCGCCCCGCGCCAGCGCCGGCTTGAGCATGTTGCCGGCGTCCATCGCGCCCTCGGCCGCGCCTGCTCCCACCAGGGTGTGGAGCTCGTCGATGAACAGGATGATCCGGCCGTCGGAGCCTGTGACCTCGGTGAGGACGGCCTTGAGACGATCTTCGAACTCCCCGCGGTACTTGGCACCGGCCACCATGGCGCCGAGGTCCAGGGCGACGACGCGGCGGTCGCGCAGGCCCTCGGGCACGTCGCCGGCGGCGATGCGCTGAGCGAGCCCCTCGGCGATGGCAGTCTTGCCGACCCCCGGCTCGCCGATCAGGACGGGGTTGTTCTTGGTTCGCCGGCTGAGCACCTGGATGACGCGACGAATCTCCTCGTCGCGACCGATGACGGGGTCGAGCTTGCCGGCGCGCGCCGCATCCGTCAGGTCACGGCCGTACTTGTCGAGGGCGTCGTACTTGGCCTCCGGGTTGGGATCGGTGACCCGCTGGGAGCCTCGTACGGCGGCCAGTGTTGCGTAGATGCGGTCAGGGGTGACCCCGGCGCCGCCCAGCCACCGCAGCGCCTCGCCTCCCTGGCGCCCGGCGAGCGCGAGAAGCAGGTGCTCGGTGGAGACGTACTCGTCCTTGAGCCGTGACATCTCGTCGAATGCAGCCATGAGCACTGTGCGCAATGCCGCGCCGACGGCCGGATCGCCGCCCCCGTACTGCTTGGGACGGCCTTCCAGCTCGCTCTCCAAGCGCGCGGCCAGCGGTTGCGGCGCCACCTCGAGGCGCTGCAGGAGCGACGGGACGAGCCCGTCCTGCTGGCGCAGCAACGCCAGAAGAAGGTGCTCCGGCTCGACGGTGGCGTGTTGCAACGCCGAAGCGGCCTGCTGAGCGGCCTGGAGGGCTTCCTGGGAGCGTTCGGTGAAACGGTCGAGTCGCATGCCCATGTGATACCTCAAGGAAGCAGCCGCGAACCACCGAGCGCAGAGTCAGCGGCGGCGGGAGCGCCGGACATTGGTGACGTACCATGCGGCTCGATCGATGCCGTTGGCCCTCCGCCGTCCACGCACCCTCGCCCTGCTGATCGTGGTGGCGGTCGTATCGGCGGTCGCCCTGACCGGCGCGCGTGCGCCGGCGAGAGCAGTGCCTGCGGGTGCTTCACCAACGGTGAGTGCGGCCGACCTTCCGCGCCCACCGTGGTTCGACATGCGCCTGTTGGAAGCGCACGTCCAGTTCGATGCGCCGACCGCACGCGCGCAGCCACCCACCGTCACCGCGGCGGCCGGGATCCTCGTTGACATCGACTCCAACAGCATCCTCTGGCAGCAGAACGCTCACGCCGAGCTCCCTCCCGCCAGCACCACCAAGATCCTCAGCGCCCTGGTGGCCCTGGAGAACTTCAACACCTCGCGCGACGTGACCGTCACCGCAGCGGCGGTGGCGCTGGCCTGGGACGAGAGCCGGATGGGGCTGCGCGCCGGGGAGACGCTCACCGTGGACGAGCTGCTGACCGGGATGCTGCTGGTCAGCGGCAATGACGCCGCCAACGCCCTCGCCGACGGCACCGTGGGCGCGGAGCGATTCGTCGCGGCGATGAACGCGCAGGTGGCGGCTCTGGGCCTGCACGATTCCCACTTCACCACCCCGGTGGGCCTGCAGGACGCGGACCAGTACAGCTCGGCGTACGACCTTGCCGCCATCGGGGCTGCGGTGGTGCGTGCCTTCCCGATCTTCGACGACATCGTGGCCACGCGGGCGACGACGCTCGCGGCGAACGCGGGGCACCCCGCCTTCTCGCTGCAGTCGATCAACACGCTGCTCTCGATGTATCCGCCTGCAGTCGGCATCAAGCCCGGCTGGACCGCGGCGGCCGGGTACTGCGAGGTTGCCCTGGCGGTGAGGGGCGGGCACCGTCTGCTGTCGGCCATCCTCAACGCCCCCTACGCTTTCAGCCAGTCGCGGCGCCTGCTCGACTGGGGCTTCGTGCAGGAGGGCCTGCCCTCCACGCTGGCCACGCCGCCGGCGACGGCGCCTCCGAGTGGCTGACCCCGTCGCCGGCGTTGTGGCCGGCAGCACCCGGCTGACTGTTGTCGGCAGCGGTGACGCTTTCGGCGGCCGTGGCTGCAACGCCGCCTGCGTGGTCGACGATCGCGTGCTCATCGACTGCGGGGCGCCCGTTCACGCCCTTCTCCCCCGCATCGGGCTGGACGTCGCCTCCCTGGACCTGGTCCTGGTCACGCACTTCCACGCCGACCACGTCTTCATGCTGCCCATCCTGCTGGGGGCGAGGGCATTCGGCGATGAGCCGCGCGCCGGCCTGACCATCGCCGGACCGGCGGGAACGCGCGAGTACGTCCTCGGCCTCCTCCACGCGGGCTACGGCCGCCACCTCCTCGACCTCGTCCAGGAGCGTGTGCAGCCACGCTGGGTCGTTCTCCAGGACGGATCCAGCGCCTCGCTCGCCGGCTACACGGTGGGGGCCCACGCCGTTGTTCACAGCACGGGCCCCTCACTCGCCTACACCGTGCAACACGACGGCGGCGCGGTCATCGGCTTCAGCGGGGACAGCACACTCTGCGCCGGTCTGCGCCGCACCGTCGCGGCGTCGGACCTGATGGTGTGCGAGTGCAGCGGCTGGACCGCCCCGACGGAGGGCGGCCACCTGTGGCGCGGTGACATCGAGCAACTCATCGCCGAGTACCCGCAGACGCGCTTCATGCTCACTCACATGCGCGCCCGCGGCCCGCTGCCTGGGGCGATCATCGCCCACGACATGCTCTCGGTCGACGTCAGCTCCGCGGCGCCCTCAGGGAACGGGGGTCACAACCGCGCGACGGCGTAGGTGGGGCGCCAGCACGGCGACACGGCGCCAGGCCGTCTTCATGTGCGCCGCCTCAACCGAGCGAACGGCGGCGTCCGCGTAGAACACGCGGTCGCTGGTGGCGGCGATGTCGCGCAGGGCTTCGATGATGCGCGAACGCCACCCGGTGGCAGCGCCATCCCCATCGGGGCGATCGACAGCAAGGGCGGCGGCGAGCAGCGTCACGTATTCATCGAAGGTGAGTGATCGATCTCGGGGCACACCGAGGAGGCGGCCGATCACCCCCATCCGCTGCCACACGCCCCGGATGTTGCGGGGGCGCAGGAACCAGGCGACAAGGAGTGCGATGGCCGTCAGCAGGGTCGCGGCAATCGCGCCCGCGATGATCAGCGGCCTGCCCGGTCCGCTCGATCGCTTCGCGGACGACCCCTGCGAGGCAGCGGGGGCGGTCGAGTGCTTGGGGGTCGGGGTGGGGCCGGCGGCTGGCCCGGTCGTGCCGGTCGAGACCTGGCCGAGAGCCCCACGTCCGAAGGGCTGGTAGTCGCCTGCCACTGATGGAGGGGTCGGCTCGAACGGGACCCAGCCATAGCCAGAGAAGTACGCCTCCACCCAGGTATGCGCGTCGTTGCTGCTCACCGTCCAGCTCGTCTCGGTGGTGGTGCCGCGCGCCGCGCTGTTGGGGGATGTCCCCGGACCGTAGCCGTTGATGAGCCGCGACGGGATGCCCACGGCGCGGAGCATCGCGCCCATGGCGTCAGCGAAATACTGGCAGTAGCCGCTGTGACTGGTGGTGAGGAAATAGGTGAGCGGCCACATCCTGGAGCCGGCCGGGGGCAGTGGCGGGTTGAGCGTGTACTGGAAGAGATGTGGGTTGCGCAGGTTGCTCTCAATCGCAGCCGCCTTGTCGTACGCGTTGCCGGTGCCGCTGGTCCACTGAAGCGCCAGCGCGCGCACCGCCGCCGCCCCTCCGCTGCCGTCGTCCTGCAGGTCGAGAAAGTTCCTGGTCACGAACGCCGGGTACTGGTTCCCGGATCGGCGCAGCTGGGCGGCGGTGGCGGTCGACTCTGTGGCACTGGTGACCGCCGTCTTGGAGACGATCGAGCCCAGCGCGTCGACGCTGTCGACGGTGAGCAGCTGACCGCCGGCCTCCGGCCCGGTCAGGCCGTTCACCGTTGCGGCGACACCGCTGACGTCGGGTTCGCCTGCAAAGGGCAGCGTGTTGGCACCCGAGGTGTCATCGATGACGGTCACGTTCATGGACACGGCCTGGCGCTGACTCCCGATGGCGCCGTCGGACAGCAGGCGGTCGCGCGTGATAGCTCCTGGCTGGACGATCTCGGCGACGTCGTCGCCGTTGTCGTTGGCGCTCTGGTCGGGCAGGAAGTTGCCGTCGGCGAAGACGCCGTCGGTGGCCATGCGAAGGTAGACCCCGGTGGCGAGGCTGGACTTGTAGGTGAAGACCTGGGAGTTGGAGAGGGTCAGCGCCCCGCCGGGAATGGTCGCCGCGTTGAAGCGCACCGTGGCGCCGCCGCCTCCGATCCCGGGCCCGTTCCCCGGCCCGGTCCCCGATGAGCCGGTGCCGGAACCGAAGAGGCGGCCGGAGATGTCGGTGCTGCTCAGAGGCGGCGCAACCAGAGCCAGCAGGACGATGAGAATGCCAGCCCCGGCGGCGGCGGCCGCGAACCTCCCATCGGTGCCCGGGAGCACGATCATGCTGCGCCGGCGCCAGCTGTCGCTGAGGCGGTCGAGGTGGACCGCGGCGATGAGCATGATGGCGGCCGAGGCAGCCAGAGCCGCCGGCAGCGTCACCAGCGCCGTGGACGGCGCATTGATGACGGTGACCGCGATCACGGCCCAGCACGGTCCGGTTGCGACGGCGCCACTGTGCTCACGCAGCGCGAACCATGCACCCCAGGCCCCGCACACCCAGAGCAGGGCGGCGAGCCCGATGTTGAACTCCCATCGCGCATTGCCGAGCAGCCCCGTGGCCGCGGCGGCCGCGTACTGCTCGACCACGTGGGCGATGCCGGCACTGCCGGAGAGGGGCCGTGTCGACCAGGAGGTGGGCAGGAGGCTGACGAACAGGAGGAGCGGGGCCGACGCGAGGGCGAGCAGACGGGGCGCCCGAGCCCGAGCCAGCAGCACACCCTCGACGACCCCGGCGAGAGCGACGACCACGACGCTGGGCGTGCTGTCCGACCAGCCGGCCGCGAGCACCGACCACGAGGTGGCCGCGACCAGCAGGGCCACAAGCACCCCGGCCGCCGATCCCCGGGGAAGCAGAGGACGGGCGCCGATCGAGACCGAGGCCACGCTCACTGTCAGTCGCCCGCGGCTCGCGCCCTCTCGCCGCTGCCCAGGACATCGCCGCGGCGGACCAGCCACCAGTCCAGGGCCAGCCGCCAGGCCGCCGGAATGCGCAGGGGCGGACCCGGGGCACCGAACGAGGCCGTCTCGAGGAGCACGGCGAGGTGTCGCTGGCCGCGCGTCCCGGAGTCGACCAGGGCCTCGACCCAGGCGGGATCGCGGTCAGCGCTGACCACGACCATGCCGCCACGACCGCGCCAGCCCTCCCCGTGGCGGCTGACCACCTGAGCGAGCGGGGTGGCGCCGTTGTCGCGGGCCGTGGCCAGGTAGTCGAGCAGGCGCATCCTCTGGGCCTCACCTCGCCCGGCCCCGAAGGCGCGCATCTCGGCGTCGTTGGTGATCAGCCCCACCGCCTGGCCGCGGCGGGCCACGGCATGGACGATCGACGCCGCAATCGACACCGCGTACTCCAGCGAGGACTCGGGTGCCTGCCCAGCGTGGACGCCGGCGCGGAGATCAAGAACGACAAGCAGGTCGGCGCTGTAACGGGTGTCATAGGTGCGGCTCATCAGCCGCCCCGTGCGCGCCGTCGATGCCCAGTGGATGCGGCTCATGCCGTCGTGCGGGTCATAGTCGCGCACCGAGGCGACCTCGGGGGGCACGTCCACCGCCTTGCCCCGGCGCAGGTCGCCGGCGCCGTCGCCACCCCACATCGGGCCGATGTCCTCGAGAGGATGAAGCGCGGGGTAGACGGTCACCTCGCTGCGCGCGGCCAGCCGGACCGTCCTGCCGAAGAGGCCGAAGGGGTCGCCGACGCGGGCTTCGAGTGGACCGAAGCGGAGCCGTCCGCGCGAGGTGAAACGGCCCCGCGCCGTCCATGACACGCTGTCACCCGCGGCCAGCGCGCAGGCGCGCCCGGCGGCGTAGCCGGGGATGTCGCTGCGGTCGTGGACCTCGCAGTACGGCACCCAGAGGAGGCTGCGGTTGTGAACGGTGAAATGCTCGCTGAAGGGCTCCCCCACCGAATATGAGCCGGCCGGCGAGGTGCGGTCGACGGCGATCCTCCGCGCGATGGCCCGGGTCCAGATGAACGCCAGGATGAGCAGTGCGAGCAGCACGTAGGTGAGCGTGTAGGCGAGGTGGATCCCCGTGATGCCGGCGAAGAAGCTCAGCGCCGCGATGCCGGCCAGCAGAGGGACCCGCGAGCTCACGACCCCTCGCCGGCCATCAATTGACGCTCGGCGGGCACCGCCTCGCGGGCCAGGACCTCGTCGATGACGTGCCCGCTGGTCACCCCGCGCAGCTCGGCGTTGGCGCGCAGCACGATCCTGTGGCCGAGAACGCGATGGGCCAGTGCCTTGATGTCGTCGGGGGTGACGAAGTCGCGCCCCTTGGCGGCGGCTCGCGCCTGCGACGCGTGGAGCAGACCGAGGCTGCCGCGCGGCGACGCTCCCAGCGCCACGTCGGAGTTGTCGCGGGTGCTCTGCACGATGCGGACGCAGTACTCCTTGAGCGCGTGGTGGCACCACACCGACTGCAGCTCCTGCCGGCAGGCCTCGATCTCGGTGGCGTCGGTGACCGCCACGAGGCTGGCAAGCGGCGATTCGCGCTGGAAGCGGTCGAGCATGGCCACCTCGTCGGCGAGCTCCAGGTAGCCGAGGTTGACCTTGACAAGGAAGCGGTCGACCTGCGCCTCCGGCAGCGGGAAGGTGCCGCCGAGCTCGATGGGGTTCTGGGTGGCGAGCACGATGAAGGGTGCCGGGAGCCGGTGGGTGACCCCGTCAACGGTGACCTGACCCTCCTCCATCGCCTCGAGCAACGCCGACTGCGTCTTGGGCGTGGCCCGGTTGATCTCGTCGGCGAGCAGCACCTGAGCAAAGATGGGTCCGCGGCGGAACTCGAACTCGCTGGTCTTGACGTTGAAGACCGAGACCCCGGTCACGTCGCCGGGGAGCAGGTCGGGTGTGAACTGGAGCCGCTCGAAGTCGCACCCAGTGGCACGCGCCATGGCTTTGGCGAGCATCGTCTTGCCCACCCCGGGCACGTCTTCGATCAGGACGTGGCCGCCGCAGAGAAGGGCGAGCACACACAGCTCGACCTCCTGCTCCTTGCCCACGATCACCGTCCCGACGCTCTCGAGGAGCCGGCTGACCACCCCCTGGACAAGACCCATGAACGCTCTCCTGCAATGCCTCAAGCGGCTCCTGCGGAGTATACGGACGGGGCGGTTGCTTCGATTGTCTGGAATATCATGTAAAGTTCCTGAGAACGGGACAAGCGCACCAAAGGTGGTGTATACAGTGGGCCAGAGGAACTGGCACTCGACCCCTTGGAGCCAGGGCGGGCTCTGCTCTCAGGAGGGATGACAAATGGCTGCGACGCAGGAACCGATTCTGACCACCGGTGAGGCTGCCGCACTGTGCGGGGTTTCGAGGTCAACTCTTCGGCGCGCCGTCGCTCAGGGTCACCTGCAGGCGTGGCACACGCCCGGCAAGCACCTGCGCTTTGCAAGGTCCTCCTGCCTCGAGTTCGCCCGTTCCCTTGGCCGGGTGGACCTGGTCGGCACACCGTACGGTCGCGAGGTGATCGGCGCCCCGGCACCCCGTGCGGGCGAGACCGCCGTCAGCCGCTAGGCGTTCGGCCAGGCGTCGCTAGCGGCGTCTCGACAGCAGGCCCCCGATCGAGCCGCCCACCAGCGCCAGCATGTCGCCGCTGATCAGGTTGCCCATGCTCATGGGGCCGAGATCGACGAGGGTGTGCGTCCCGCTGGCCAGCGAGCTGTGCACGATCTGCGCCTCCTGCGCGAACTGGAAGATGGCCCCGATGGCGATGAACCCGGCGCCCACCACAACCCCCTGGTAGAGGCCGAAGCGCCCGGCCAGCCGGGCTGCCAGGAAGCCGCCGAAGAGCACCGCCAGGAGCGTCGACACGCCGACAACGCCACCGTCGGCGTTCTGGAAGCCGGCCGTGCCGAAAGCCGCGTTGGCGACCCCCAGGCCCACGTTGCTGAGCACGAAGAGGAGGACCTCGCCCGCAAGAAGGCCGACGGCGCAGGAGCGCCAGGAGACCTGGCCACGATCGGCGGTCACCGCGGTGGCGGCCGGTCGCGGGCGCTGCTCGCGAACCGGTCGGGCAACCTGGGAGCGGCCGGCGGGGCGGCGCGGGGTGGCCTTCGACATCGCGGCGAGTATAGAAGGGGCCAACCCCGAGGCCGCCGCGGCGATCAGGCGCTGGTGGCTCCCTCGGGCGCCTGGTTGACGTGGTTGGCGTAGAACTTCTTGACCTCGTTGAGGCTCAGCGTCGACCCCATGGGGTCGAACCAGTCCCACGACTCCACGTCCCACGTCTCCTTTTGCGCGGCGTAGGGCACCGCGATGAACTTGGCGTAGGCGACACCCCCGCCCGGGTCGGGGGGCAGGGTCTGGTACCAGGTGCTGAGTGCCTGGATCTGGCTGTCGCAGCCGGTCGGGCAGTTGTAGCTGACCACGATGTAGCCGTGCTCGAGGTTGTGCACCCAGTACTCGGGAGTCAGGGCGAGGTTCTTCTGAATGGGCGGATAGATGCCCGCCGGGATCGGGGCGGTGCCGACACCGAGGCTGTAGTGGCAACCGCTGGTCGGTGGGTTGTGGTTGTAGGTGATCACCGTCCCCTGGGCGACGTGCAGGTGGGGCATCTCGTCGATGGGCTTTCCGACAGGGGCGCTGTTGGTGTTGGGCGGTGAGGGTGAATAGGGGCTCTGGTTGGCGGTGTTGCAGGTGCTGTTGCCCACGAAGTTGACGGTGATCCCCTGATTGCTGCCGCAGGCGGCAAGAATCCCCAGAGTGACGAGCATGATGAGAGGGAGGCGACGCATCGCACGGCACTGTAGCAGGGGTCAAATCACGCACCGGCTGCGCCCGATCGCGCTGTAGGGTGCATCGATGCGCCTCATCGGACTGACCGGCGGCATCGCCACCGGCAAGTCGACCGTCTCAGCGATGCTGGCCGCGCGCGGCGCCGCCGTCGTCGACGCGGACGCCCTGGCCCGCGAGGTGCTCGTCCCCGGCGCACCGGCATTCGACGAGGTCGTGGCCCACTTCGGGGAGCAGGTGCTCGATCCCTCCGGCGCTGTGGACCGCGCCGCGCTCGGTGCCATGGTGTTTGCCGACCCGGCCCGGCGAGCCCAGCTCGAACGCATCACCCACCCCCGCATCGGGGAGTTGATGCAGGACCGCATCGGCGATGCCCTGGATTCGCCGTCGGCGCTGGTCGTCGCCGACATCCCGCTGCTCTTCGAGCGCGGCCGCGAGGGCGAGTTCGAGGGCACCATGCTGGTGTACGCGCCGCCGACAACGCAGTTGCGCCGCCTCCGCGACCGCGACGGGCTCGACGACGCCGACGCGCAGCGGCGTCTCGTGGCCCAATTGCCCATCGACGAGAAGCGCGGCCGCGCCACCTGGGTCATCGACAACGATGGCGACATCCACGCCACCGAGGCGCAGGTCGAGGCGTGGTGGCGGGACGTGATCGGGCCCGGCTGAAAGCCGATCAGGATGGGGGCGCGCTCAGACCATCGAGCAGCAGCGCGAGCAACTGCGCCTCGTCGCGGGCGTACGCTGCCTGGTCGCTGCGGGGCAGGCTGCCGATCACGTAGCCGGTCAGCACCATCTCCGCAACCCCGAGCACGGCGTAGGTGGCCAGGCGCGCATCGACGGTGGCGCGTACCTGGCCGCTCTCGCGCCCCTCGGCGATGATGCGCTCGATCGGGTCGAAGGCGACCAGGACAGCCGTGATGTCGTGCGACTCGAGGAACTCGTATGACCGCGTGATCTCGTTGATCATCACCGTCATCAGGTCGGTCTCGACCCGGTACGTCTCCACCCAGAAGTGGACGAGCTTACCCATGCGCTCGCGGAAGGAGAGCGGCATGCCGGCCACGTCCTCGAGGTAGGCGACGTACTGCGCCCATCGCTCGGCGAAGATGGCGCTGAGGATCTCCTCCTTGTTGCGGAAGTGGTGGTAGACGAGCCCATAGGCGACGCCGGCGCGCTCCGCGATGTCGGCGACGCGCGTCCCGTGAACCCCGCGGCGGGCGAAAACCTCGGTGGCCGCCTCGATGATCCGCTCGCGCGTGGCCGCCCCGCGACGGGTGGGACGCGGCACGGGGCGAGAGCTCACCCGGTGACCCCCTGCGCAACCAGGGCGTCGAATTCGCTGTCGCCGACGCCGATCTCGGCGAGCAGCGCGCGGCTGTCGGCGCCGAGAGACGGCGCCGCGCCCAGCGGGGCATGCGGCAGCGCGCCGACGCGGAGCGGGAACCAGACGGGCTCTCCGCCGGCGTCCTGCGCGCGATGGGCGGCCTGCGGGTCGGCGAGCGCCTCGGCGACGCTGAGCACGGGTTCGCAGCACACGTCCTCGTCGCCGAAGTGCTCCCGCCATTGCGCTCGCGTCCTGGTTGCGAGGACCGCCTGGAGGCGATCGACCGTGCGCTGCGCCTCGTCGCCGGTGGCGAAGGCGGAGTCGCTCAGCTCGACGACTTCGAGCAACTCGCAGAGGCGGCTCCAGAACTTCGGCTCCAGGGCGGCAACGGTGATCCACCCGTCCGCGCACGCATACACCTGGTAGCAGGGGTAGGCGCCGTTCAGGAGCATGCCCGACGCGGCGGCGACGCTGCCGGCGCTCACCGCCGCGATGTGGGGGGACATCCAGCTGAGCAGGCCGTCAAGCATGGACACGTCGCAGTGGCTGCCCTCACCGGTGCGTTCAGCCTCACGCAGGGCGGCAAGGATGGCGATGACGGCGGTGAGCGCGCCGCCGCCGATGTCGCCGATCTGCACCCCGGGGATGACCGGGCGGCCGTCGGCGGTGCCCGTGATGGCGAGAACGCCACTTCGCGCCAGGTAGTTGAGGTCGTGGCCGGCGCGCAGCCGATCTGGCCCATCCTGTCCAAAACCAGAGATGCTGCAGACCACGAGGCAACGCCTGCGCTCGTGCAGGACGGTTGTGGACAGGCCGAGACGGTCCATGACGCCGGGGCGGAAGCTCTCGAGGATCACGTCCGCCGTCGCGGCCAGGTCGAGGAAGAGCTCGTGGCCCCGCGCAGTCTTGAGGTCGAGACGCAGGGAGCGCTTGTCACGGTTGATGGCTGTGAACATCGCGGACGTGTCGCCCTGCAGGGGTGGCATCCAGCGCATGTAGTCGCCGCCGCCGGCGTCCTCCACCTTGATGACCTCGGCGCCGAGGCCGGCGAGGATCATGGTGGCGAAAGGGCCCGGGAGCAGACGGCTCAGGTCAAGGACTCGCACGCCGGTCAAGGGCATTGGGGGCCGAGTGTAGTGACAGCGCGCCAACGCCGGCAGTCGCCGCACCGTCCCTGTGGTAGATTCGAGTCACGCTGCACTGAACCCGATCAAAACGGAGATGTGAGCATGGACGAGCTGGTCATCAAGGTCCCCTCGCCCTTCAGCGGCGTCTCCGATGTCGGCTTCAGCGCACGCTACCCTGCCCAGGCTTGGAACGAGCGCCTGCGCGACGTTCCCTTCATCGTCGAGGGCCCCCCGCTGCCCATGCGGCGCCTGGTCCAACGGCTCACCCTGTTCGCGGCCAAGGATTCGCTGATCACCGCAACGGGCGACGACGAGGCGTACAGCTGGACGGCACCCGTGCAACTCACCGATGAGGTCTGCGTGCTCGCCTTCCGCGACCACAGCCTGCGCGACCCTCCCGGCGACGACGCCCGGGCGGGACGCCAGTACATCTGGAACCTGGTGCGCCCACTCGCATTCACGTTCCTCCGCGATTGCGTGCGTCTCGGCGGCCTGCGCCTCGCCGACAGCATCGCCGTGGTGCTCGACGTCGGCCGTCCACCGCTTGTCGACCTCGAGTTGCAGCGCACCGCGATCAGCGTCGAGAACGGGACTCTGCTTCTCGCGGCGTAGGCTGCGCCGTCCTCACGGCGTGGCAGTCGGCGGAAGCGTGCTGAAGATGGACGTGGGCGTGGGCGTGGGCACGGGGGTCGGCGTCGGCACCGGGGTCGGGGTCGGGGACACCGACGCTCCCGGCGACACCGACGCCGTCGCGGTGGGGATCGGCCGTGCCGGGGCGGTCGGGCAGTTGGCCAGGGCCGGGTTGAAGGGTGTCGACGTCGGCGTCGGGCTCGGCGACGCCGCGGGGCTGGCCGAGGGGCTGGCCGATGCCGATGCCCTGGGCGTCGGGCTTGGGGTCGGGGTGGGCGCGGCGGTCGCCGTGACCACGTACGGCGTGTAGGAGGGGCAGTTGGGCAGGGGGGGGACGGGGGGCTGGTGCGAACCGGTGATCACCAGCGAGATGGCCACGGCGACGGCGCCGATGAGCACGGTCAGGACGAAGGTGATGGCACCCCATTCGCGGCGGAACAGACTCATGCCGTGTCCACCTCCATGGCGGCGCGAAGCACCGTTCCCAGGACGGGATCCTGCAGAGCGAGCATCGCGTTGGTGGCCAGCCAGCCCGCCGGGGTGCCAACGTCGAGCAGCTCGCCCGTGAACTCGACGCCATGGACGGCACCGTTGCGGATCAGCGCGCCGATGCCGTCGGTGAGCTGGATCTCGCCGCCGGCGCCGGGCGCGGTGTCCCGCAGTGCGTCGAAGATGTCAGGGGTGAGCACGTACCTGCCCATGATGGCGAGATCGCTGGGCGCCTCTCGCCGGTCGGGCTTCTCCACCACCGCGCTGAGGCGGTGGACCCGGCCATGGGACTCGGCGATGGCGGCGCAGCCGTAGCGGGAGATCTGGTCGGGTGGCACCCGCATCAGCGCCAGGATCGGGGTGCCGTACTCCTTGTGGGCGTCGACGAGCTGACGCAGCACGGGCACCGGGCCGTAGGACAGGTCGTCGGGCAGCATGCACAGAAAAGGGTGGTCGCCGATCGCCTCGGCGGTGCACAGCACCGCGTGGCCGAGACCCAGGGGTTGCTCCTGGCGCACCCAGGTGAAGGACGCGAGGTGGTCGCTGGCACGCACGGCGGCGAGCTCGGCCGTCTTGCCGCGCGCGTCGAGCAGCGCCTCCAGGTCGGGTTGAGCGGTGAAGTGCTGCTGGATCAGCTCCTTGCCCTCGCTGATCACGACGACCATCTCGGAGGCGCCCGCCGCCACCGCCTCCTCGACCGCCCACTGGATGACCGGGCGGTCGAGGACGGGCAGCAACTCCTTGGGAAGAGCCTTGGTGGCGGGAAGGAAGCGCGTCCCCAGGCCGGCGGCGGGGATGACGCAATGACGGAGATCCACGGCGGCGCATTGTCGCCCGCGGACCCCCTTCTGTGCGTTGCACGAACCGATGTGGAACGACAACTACACTGACGGCTCCTTGAAGATCTCCCTGGATGACGCGGTGCCGGCGGCGCAATCCGTGGCGGCCGCGGTGGCCGCGGAGCTGGCTGCGGCGCTCGAGGAGGCGATCGCGGACGGCACGCTGCCCGCCCTCGACGGCGCGCCCGACATCGTCGTCGAGAAGCCCAGGGATGCCTCCCACGGCGACGTCGCCACCAACCTCGCCCTCCGCCTCGCCGCGTCGATGCGCCTGGCGCCGGGTCGGATCGCCGAGGGTCTCCGTGACCACATCGGCGAGAGCGACGTGATCGAGTCGGCCGACGTCGCCGGCCCCGGGTTCATCAACCTGCGCCTGCGTCCGTCATGGGTGGCCGCTCAGCTCGACGGGATCATCGCCGCGGGCGAGGCGTGGGGTGACGTGGCGCTCGGCGCCGGCAGGTCGGTGCTCGTCGAGTTCGTCAGCGGCAACCCGACCGGACCGGTGACGCTGGGCGCCACCCGCGGGGCCGCCGTTGGTGACGCGCTCGCCAACGTGCTCGCTGCGGCGGGGTTCCGTGTGGAGCGTGAGTACTACGTCAACGACGCCGGCAGCCGCATGGAGACATTCTTCGCCAACTCCGCCTGGTACTACCGCCTGCTCTGCGGGATGGAGGAGCCGGCCCCGTTGGAGCCCTACCCCGCCGCCGAGCATGCCGCTCAACTGCTCTTCGCCGAGCACGGGGACGGACTTCGCCAGCTGGATTCGCGGAACCTCGGCGCGCGCGCCATCGCCGTCCAGCTCGCTGAGATCCGCCAGGACCTCGAGCACCTCGGGGTGCATTTCGACACGTGGTTCCACGAGCAGTCGCTCTTCGAGAGTGGGGCTGTCGACGCCATGCTGGCGGCGCTGCGGGCGGCGGGGTGCGTGGTGGAGCGCGACGGCGCGGTGTGGTTCGCCGCCACGGCAGTCGGGCTCGACAAGGACGAGGTGCTGATCCGCTCCGACGGGATGCCCACGTACCTGATGAGCGATATCGCCTACCACCTCGACAAGCTCTCGGCGCGTGGCTTCGACCGCGCCGTCAACGTCGTCGGCGCCGACCACCACGGTCACTTTCCGCGTCTGCTGGGTGCCCTGGGCGCCCTCGGCATCGACGCCAAGCGCATGGACGTCGTGATCACGCAGCTGATCACCGTCGGCGGGGCCAAGATGAAGAAGGCCGCCGGCAACTACGTCACGCTGCGCGAGACCCTCGACCAGGTCGGTGGCGACGCCATCCGCTTCTTCCTGGTCAGCCGTGGCACCGGGTCCACCATCGATTTCGACCTCGACTTGGCCGTCAAGGCCGGCAACGACAACCCCGTCTTCTACGTGCAGATGGCCCACGCGCGCTGCTCTGGCGTTATCCGCCAGGCGGAGACCGACCACCTCACGGCCGAACATCCCGACCTGTCGCTGCTCGGGATCGACGAGTCGGCGTTGATCCAGCTGCTCCTCGAGCTGCCGGAGGTCGTCGCCGGGATCGCGCGGGACCTCGAACCACACCGGCTCACCTTCTACGCGCACGACGTCGCCGCCGCGTGGCACCGCTACTACCACGACCACCGCATCGTCGACGTCAGCGCACCCGCGCTGAGCACGGCGCGCCTGCACCTTGTGGAGGCGGTGCGAACGACCCTGGCCCGGACGCTCCGTCTCATGGGCATGTCGGCTCCCGACCGCATGTAGTTGTCGGGGCCACGTTCGGAGTGTTCGTATACTCCGAGGTCTGCCCCGTTCGTCTAGCCGGTCAAGGACACCGCCCTCTCAAGGCGGAGATCATCGGTTCGAATCCGATACGGGGTACCAGTGTCCGCGTTCAGACCGCTTCCGCAGAGGCGCTGCCGCGGCCCGGCGATGGCTGTCGCAGCGCCCCAAATGCCTACCCGACTTGCACCATACTGGCTGGCGCTGGACGGGGTCGGGCGGAGAGACGGGCCTGGGTGTCAGCCTGATGCTGCGCCTGCGGGAGGCTTGACGTGCCCGTTGTCCCCACCGGGGTGATCCTTGAGAAGGCCTTCACCCAGCGGTACGGCGTGGCCGCCTTCAACGTCGTCAACGACCTGACGCTCGAGGCCGTCCTGTCCGCCGCCGAGGAGCTGCGGGCGCCGGTGATCGTGCAGAGCTCCGTGAAGACCGTGGAGCAGGTCGGCATCGATGTCTTCTACGCGATGTGGCTGGCGATGACCAGCGACGTCAGCGTGCCCGTGGCCCTGCACCTCGACCACTGCCCCGACCGCGCTCTCATCAGCGCATGCCTCGCCAAGGGCTGGAACTCGGTCCTCTTCGACGCCTCCAAGCTCAGCGTGGAGGAGAACAAGCGTCAGTGCATCGAGGTGGTCGCCGAGGCCAGGCGGTACGGCGCGCTTGTGGAGGGAGAGATCGAGGGGTTCAAGCGGGTCGAGGACGTGGCGGACGATGAGAAGGTGGAGGAGCAGACACTCGAGGTGGCGGTGGATTTCATCACCGCGACCGGCGTCGAGATCTTCGCCCCCGCCATCGGCAACGCACACGGGATGTACCGCGGCACCCCGACGCTGGACACCCAACGGGTCACTGACATCGTCGCCGCCACGGGCATTCCGGTCGCCCTCCACGGGGGAACCGGCATGACCGCGGAGCAGTTCACCGACCTGATCGGCCGGGGATGCCCCAAGGTCAACATTTCCACCGCCCTGAAGATCAGCTTCATGCAGGCGGGCTACGACCACATGACCCAGAACCCGGGGAAGTACGATCCGCCCTCACTTTTCGAGGCTCAGCGCCGCGCGGTCCAGGACATGGCCACGAGCCACATGCGGATGTTCGGAAGCGCGGGGAAGGCCGCGTGACCACACTGGTGTTCGACTGCGACGGGGTCCTTGCCGACACCGAGCGGTTCGGACATCTCCCCGCTTTCAATCAGACCTTTGAGGAGTTCGGCCTGCCGGTGCGGTGGTCCGAGCAGGAATATGGCGAGCGACTTCTGATCGGCGGCGGCAAGGAGCGCATGGCCAGCCTGCTCACGGCGGATTTTGTGCGCAGTGTCGGGCTCCCCGAGGGACGCGAGGCGCAGCTGCAAGAGGTGGTCCGATGGCACCAGCGCAAGACCGCCATCTACACCGAGATGGTGGAGCAGGGCAAGCTCCCGCCCCGGCCAGGCATCGCGAGGATCATCGGGCAGGCCCAGGACGCCGGCTGGACGCTCGCGGTTGCCTCAACGTCTGCCGAGGCCTCGGTGCACGCCATCCTCACGTACGCCGTCGGCCCGACGCGCGCCGCGCGGTTCGACCTGGTGCTCGCCGGCGACTGCGTCGCCCACAAGAAGCCGGCCGCCGACATCTACCTGCTGGCCCTGGAACGGCTCCAGGTCGCGGCGGCGGACGTGCTCGTCATCGAGGACTCTCGGAACGGGCTGGTGGCCGCCGACGGGGCTGGACTTCGTTGCCTGGTCACGGTCAACGGGTACACGGACCAGCAGGACTTCACCGAGGCGACGCTGGTGGTGTCGTCACTCGGCGAGCCCGGTGGAGAGATGGCCCGCGTGATCGCCAATCGAGGTCGGGCGCACCCTGGTGAGTACATCACCCTGGCCGATCTGGAGGCCTGCCTGAGTGGTGATCGGCGCCGGGTCCCGATCGCGCTGCCGGAGGGGAGCCGAGCATGACAGCGACATCACTCGACCGTCTCGATCTTGTGTTGCGGACGATGGCCGCAACCATCGTCGAGAACACCGTGTACTTCGCCGAGCTCGACGCCGTCGTCGGCGACGGTGACTTCGGGTACTCGTTGCGGAGTGGCTTCGAAGTGGTGGTCAGCGACTTCGACACCTTCGACAGAACAAGCGCCGGGGCAGTGCTCAAGAAGATCGGCTTCGTGCTCTCCAGCAAGGTGGGCGGTTCCAGTGGTCCGATCTGGGGCACCGCATTCCTGCGCGGCGCGGTTGCGGCCGGGGACAAGACCGAGCTGAATCGCGAAGACGTGATCGAGATCCTGCGTGCGGCGGTCGCCGGGATCATCCATCGCGGAGGCGCCGCCCTCGGCGAGAAGACGCTGCTGGACTCGCTGGTCCCGGCGATCGACGCGCTGGAGGCTGGGCTAGCTCGACCGGACGCGGGCCCACAGCGAGATGCCGAGGCACTCCAGCATGCGGCAGACACGGCCACCAAGGCCGCCGAGGACACCAAGCCGATGCTGGCGCTGCGCGGCCGCGCGGCCTACACCGGGGAGCGCAGCATCGGGTCCGTCGATGCCGGGGCCACCGCGGTCGGCGTCATTCTGCAGAGCATCAGCGCCGCCTGGCGCGAGCAATACGGTTGAGGGAGGCAGCAAGATGAAGAAATTCGTCAACGACCCACGGCAATTCGTCGCCGAGATGCTCGAGGGCATCCACCTGGCGAGCGATGGGCGACTGAAATATGAGCCCAAGTACAACCTGATCTATCGCGCCGACATGCCCCGGGCGGACAAGGTCTCGATCATCCAGGGCTCGGGTTCCGGTCACGAGCCGGCTCACACCATGATCGTCGGCAAGGGCATGCTCGACGCCGCCTGTCCCGGTGACGTTTTCGCGGGCCCACCGGTCGATTTCGTGTACGAGACCTCCAAGCTGCTCAACTCCCCGAAGGGTGTCCTGCACATCGTCAACAACTACACCGGCGATCGGCTCGCGTTCGAGCAGGGCCGCGAGATGGCCGAGATGGACGGCGTGCGCATCGAGACCCTCCTCGTCAACGACGACGTGGCGGTGAAGGACTCCACCTGGACGGTGGGACGGCGCGGTGTCGCCGGCAACTTCTTCGTGATCAAGGCGGTGGGTGCGGCATCGGAGAACGGCGCAGATCTCGACGAACTGGTCCGCATCGGCAACAAGGTCATCGCCGGCGTCAGGAGCCTGGGCATCGCGCTCAGCTCCTGCACACCGCCGGTCAAGGGCAGCCCGCTGTTCGAGATCGCCGACGACGAGATGGAGATCGGCATCGGCATCCATGGTGAGCCCGGCAGGCAGCGCACCAAGATGGTCTCGGCCAACGAGATCGTTGACCTGATGCTCGACGCGGTGGTGCCTGACCTGCCGTTCGAGAGCGGTGACGAGGTCGCCGTCATGATCAACGGGCTGGGTGGGACCACGATCGGCGAGCTCTACCTTCTGTACGGGATCGCCCACAAGAAGCTCGAGGCCAAGGGGATCAAGGTGTTCCGCAGCTATGTCAATGAGTACTGCACCTCACTCGAGATGGCCGGCGCATCGCTGACCCTTCTCAAGGTGGACGACGAGCTGAAGCACCTGCTCAACGAGCCGGCTGAGGTCTCCATCCGGGTCTTCTGACAGCGGGGATGCGATGTCGGGGGTGGCGGCGTTCACCGCTGCCACCCCGGATGGACCTCCCGGGCCGGCGCACGTGTCAGGGTCACGGACGGCGCGTCGGCCTTCTGGCGTGGATCGCGACATGCGTGCCCCGGTACACTTCGGGTGATGCTCCTCACCGCGGCTCCAAGCCTCGCCTACGTGATCGGCCTCCCGGCCGGTCTACTCTTGGCGGTCGTCGCCGTCGGCGTCGGCGCGTGGGCGCTGATCGGCCGCATCAGTCGCGGCTGACGCTCCGCGCCGGGGTCGGCTCCGCAGTCGGCGACGGTCAGCCGATGGAGAGCAGCTCGACGTCGAAGACGAGCGTCGAGCCACCCGGGATCGGGCCCTGCCCGGTGGCGCCGTAGCCGAGCAGCGGCGGGATGACGAGGCGGCGCCTGCCGCCGACGCGCATGGTCAGCAGGCCCTCCTCCCAGCCCGGGATGACGTTGGGTGGTGTCGCCCCGATGACGAAGCTGAAGGCCGCCCGCCCCGCCTGGCGTGACGTATCGAACTGGCAGCCGTTGCTGAGCCATCCGGTGTACTGGACGGTGATTTTCTGGCCCTTCTGCGGCATGGCGCCAGTGCCGGCGGTGATGTCCCCGTAGTGCAGCCCGTCGGCGGTCGTCGTCAACGGGACCGTCTGCGCGAAGCTGTCGGACGATGCGGGGGCGGCTGCGCAGGACGATGGCCGTGTGGCGGCGGTCGGCGAGTTCGAGGCGGGCAGGGCGTCGGAGCCACAGGCGGCGAGCACGATCAGGGAGGCCGCAAGCGCGCCACCGAGGACGGTGGGGCGGGTGGTGATCACTCCGGGATGCTATCCGGTCGGCGGTACACTGAGACCTGAGAACTTCACCACGTTCGTTCGCGGAGCCCAGCCATGGCCAACACGATCAAGGAGTCCAAGGGAGTCACCTCCCAGAAGGACATCCTCACCTCGCAGCGCTGCCCGATCTGCCACAACCTGATGCGTCAGAACGAGATCAGCGTCGAGATCGCCTTCCGCCACCAGCGCAAGCCGGGTGAGCCCAAGCGCGAGCGGATCCTCAAGCACACCAAGAACTGCAAGGCGGCGTAGTCCCGGGGCCCGCTGACGGGCTGAGGAGGATGGCGGCGGTACACTCGGCGACGTGGCCGTTCGCCTGCCCCTGTTCCCGCTCAACACCGTGCTCTTCCCGCACATGCCCGCGGGCCTGCACGTCTTCGAGGATCGCTACCGCGAGATGATCCGCGACTGCCGCGAGCAGGGGACGAGCTTCGGCGTCGTGGCCATCCGCGAGGGCCTCGAGGTTGGCGCAGGAGCGCTCACCTTCGGGGTCGGGACACTGGCCCAGATCCGCGAGCTCGAGGCACTCGATGACGGCGGCTTCAACCTCATCGTCGCCGGGGCGTCGCGGTTCCGCGTGGAGAGCGTCTCGGTGAACCGCACCTACCTGGTCGGGCGCATCCACTACCTCGAGGACACACGCGGCGACGAGGCCGCCATCCCTGAGCTGGCCCGGCGCGCCGCGCGCGCGTTCGAGGCATACAGGGCGGGGATGCGCAACCTCGCCGACGAGCCGGGCGACGACAGTTTGGACGCCGAACTCCCCGACGACCCGGAGCTGCTCTCCTACCTGATCGCGGCGTCGCTCAACGTCGAGCTGAACCGCCGCCAGGAACTGCTCGAAGAGGACTCCGTGTCGGGACGCCTGCGCACATGCCTCCAGGTGCTGCGACGCGAGGCCGTCTTCCTGGACCAGATGCTGGCCCGTCGCGACAACCACGTCGTGCCCGTCTCGCTCAATTGATGGAGGACGGCCTCCAGCGTTTTTCGCTCTCCGGACGGTGCGCGCTGATCACCGGTGGGAGCAGGGGCATCGGTCGCGCTGTCGCGCTCGCCATGGCGGCCGCCGGCGCGAAGGTGGCCGTGTGCGCGCGCCACCTCGACGGGTGCGAGGCCGTGGCTGCGGAGATCACCGCTCGAGGCGGCCAGGCCATTGCGATCGCCGGCAACGTCGGCCGTGCGGAGGACGCCGTGGCGATCATCGACGGTGCTGTCGGTGGCCTGGGTGCTCTAGACATTCTTGTCAACAACGCGGCGACCAATCCGCACTTCGGTCCGCTCGTCGATGCCGAGGATGCGGCGGTCGACCGCATCTTCCAGGTCAACGTGCAGGGACCGCTGCGTCTCGTCGGCGCCGCGGTGCGCGCCTGGATGGGCGAGCACGGCGGCAGCATCATCAACATGGGCTCGGTGGGAGGGATCAGCCCAGAACCGATGATCGGCGCCTACAACGCCAGCAAGGCGGCGCTCATCAACCTCACGCGAACACTGGCGCAGGAGCTCGGCGCGTCGGGCATCCGTGTCAACGCCATCGCTCCCGGCCTGGTGGAAACCGACTTCGCGCGCGTGCTCATCGAGACGCCGGCGATCCACGACCAGATCGTCGGCCAGACCGCCCTGCATCGCCACGGCCAGCCCGACGAGATCGCCGGCGCCGCCGTGTTCCTGGCCGGCGAGGCGGCCTCCTTCATCACCGGCAGCGTGCTCGTCGTCGACGGCGGATGGACGGCGTGAACCGTCCGTGTCAGTGCAGGTCGAGCACGAAGCGCGTCGGCGACGCAAGGTAGAAGCCGACGGTGCTGACCGGGCGGGTCAGCTGGAACCGGTACACCGTCTTCTGGTTGGCGCTGCTCAAGAGGGTCACCGACGAGATGACCTTGCCCGGCGGCGGGACCCCGGTCGAGCCCGCTGGGAGAGCGCCCGTGAACGTGACGAGCATCGTCTGCGGACCGGTGAACGACACCACCACCTTGGGCGAGCCGGCGGCCGCTCCGCCCGCCGAGCCGAGGTCGAACACCACCCGCAGGTAGGCGGCCTGGACGCCGTAGCGCATGCGCAGCACCTGGTACCCGGTGGCGCCGCTTCCGAACGTCTGCACGTTGGTGGCGGCAGGCGGAGCGCTCTGCGCCACCGCTCCGCTTGACGGTCCCGCCGCCGCCGCCGGGTGGTGGGGCTGCGCGACCGCGTCCGTCGGTGCGGGGCGCAGCGCCGTCGCCGGAGCCGTGTGCGGAGAGGATCTGGCAAACAGCAGCGCCGCCACGAAGACCAGGCCGATGCCCGCGACGACGGCGTAGAGGCGGCTGTTGGGGCCTGCCCTCGAGACCCCGGCGATGCCCCGGCGGACGGTGGCGGCGGCCGCGGCGCCCTGCGTTCGCACTGCGGCGGCCATCCTCGCGAGCACGCGGCTGACCTGGGTCGTGAAGGGCACGTTCTGCCGCGAGACAGCGCGGCTGTGACGTCCCAGCTGCTTGGCGGGCACCTCCCGGGTGCGCTCGACCGCAGCCTCGTCGAGCGGAAATGAGGAGGCGGCGAAGGCATTCCACTCGGACTCGTCGTCGGCTGACGGGGAGTCACCGCGGGCCCGGCGGACCCAGCGGTGCGACGGTGCGTCGACGGCGCTGTCGGCTCCCCTCCGCGAGACGGCCGTGGCTGGGTCGGCAGCGAGCGATGGTCGCTGGACGGTGCCCGGCAGCTCGACGTCCTCGGCCGCCCGAGCGGGCGCGGTGGCAACACGAGCCGGCGGGGGCGCGGAGGCAACGTCGGAGGCGAGAGCGATGGGTGCCGACGCCAGCGTTGCTCCACGGCTGCCCGGGCCTCCGTTGATGATCTGAACCCCATCGTCGGCCGCGTCAACGCCCCGCGAGAGTGCCAACCGCACTCCCGCGGCGTCGCGGACGCGGGTCCACAGCCTGGCGGGCCCCGAGGCGGACGCCAGCTTCGTGGGCGGCAGCGGGCGCGACGGGGACTGCGGCGGAGGCGGCGGCGGGGCGGGAGGCATCGCCGCCGGAACCGCGACGGGGAGCTGTGGAGTGCCCCAGGCGTCGTCGCCGTGGCTGACCGAGTCCAGCGGCGGGGGCAGGGCGGCCTCCCACGACGTCTTGGGCGGCAGCGGATCCGGCCATTCGTCGGTTGCCGGCGCCCACCGAGCCGCCGACGTCGCGGCGGGCACAGCCGTCGCTGCCGCGCCGGCGGCGCCGCGCTCGTCGCCGACCGGCGGCGGCGTGGACGCCCTGTTCCACGAGGCGGGCACCGAACGGACGCCGTCGAGCGGAAGGTCTGGCTGGGTATCGGGGGAGACGGCGGGCACAGTCACCTCCTGGTTCGCGGTTGGGCCGTCGTCAGCCTGCGTCGGCGTCCACGGCAGAGATGCGCCGCCCCGGCCGCCCTCCGAGCGCAGGTTGTCGACATGCGGCGGCGGGGATGTCACCTGTGTCTCGGACGGCGGCGCGACCTGCTCGACCGCGATGCCGATCTGCTCGAGCAGCGACTGCGCCGACACCGCATCGACGCTCAGACGCGCCAGGTGGGAGACGCGATCCTTCTCCTCACGCAGTGTCGCCGCGCCGGCGCTGCAGCGCGGACAGCCGACGAGGTGCGCGTCGACCTCGGAATGCCGCTCCGCGGGGAGTTCGTCGTCGACGAACGTGCTCAGCGTCAGCAGGCTGCACTTCACAGAGCGATCTCGCTGTAGGTGGTGCCGAAATCGCGTCGCGCCGCGGCGAGCAGGCGGCCAGCCGCCTCGGGCGAACACTCGAGCGCGCGCGACATCTCGCGGTAGTCGAGACAAGCAAGGTCGTGGAGGAGCAGGGCGGCGCGACGATCGAACGGCAGCGTCATCAACGCGCGCTTGACGGTGTTCATGCGCATCGCTGCATCACCCTCGAGGCGGGCCTGGACTGCTGCTCGCGGCCGCCGCAGGAAACGCGACGGGCCATGGCCGCGCGGCGGGAACCTGTGACCCTGGCGGCACGCCCGGGTGGCGGCGCGGTAGAGGGCGGCGCGCCCATCGACGCGCAGGCGGGCGGGCGGGTATTTGGCGGCGTGCGCGAGGCCGCCGGCGACGAAATCGACCGCGTCGTCCGCGCTGCCGCTCAGATGGGCGACGTACGTGACGAGGTCGTCGAGCTGCTCGCTGGCCAGGCCAGCGAGGTCACTCGCATCGGGTGCGGTGTGTTCTGCGACGTTGATCATGACGTTGTCGTGCGAGTGAGCACGCCTGCGCGCAAGCATACAGGCGACTCGAAACTCTGAGGGGTGTTTCCGACCACTTCGGAGGCAGCCTGACCGCGCCCCGGCTCCGGAGCCGTGGTCAGGCCCGGGGCTGGTCCCAGAGCCTGATGCCGCCGAGGATACCGGCGGCGTTGTCGACGAGCGACGCCTTGGGACCGAGGTCGACGGTGACGCGTGCGGCGTTGCCCCCGCCGATGTAGACATGGTCGAAGAAGAGAAGCGCGTCGAGCGTGGCCACGGCCAGTTTCACGCGCGCGTTCCATTTCTTCGGTGACAGCCGTTTGCGGGCGGCTTCCCCGAGTTGCTCGTTGTAGGTCTGGCCCTTGCGAAACGGGTGATGAGCGATCTCCAGGTGAGGGGCGAGGCGGCCATCCTCGTACAGGCCGGTGCCCACCCCAGTCCCAAGCGTGATGACCAGCTCGAGCCCCTTGCCCTTGACCACGGCCGCGCCCTGCAGGTCCGCGTCGTTGGCGACGCGCGTGGGCCTGCCCAGGGCCCGGGCCGCCTCGGCGGCGAGGTCGTAACCCGCCCACGCGTTGACCAGCCGGGGTTCAGGGGGACTGCCGAGTCCGGCCGCGCCGGTGAACTCCGGCGCCGACAGCACCCGGCCGCCCCGCACCACGCCGGGGAACCCGATGGACACCCGGTCGAAGGCGGGGAGCTGGCTGTCGAGTTTTGCCAGCGTGGCGAGCAGGATGTCCGGAGGGCATGGATAGGGCGTGGGCACGCGCACGCGCTCCGCCATCATCGCTCCCGAGGCGTTGAGGACCGACGCCTTGAGGCCGGTTCCCCCGACGTCGATGGCCAGCGTCCGCGGCGCGCCGGAGGCAGGCTTCGCCCCGGGCCGGCGCGGGCGATTCGTGGTTGTCACGCGGCGGAGCATGGCACCTCCGCGCCCTCACCGCCGCAGCGTCACCAAGCGCCCCCCGCGGAGGGATGTCGGCGCGGCCAGGCCGCACCGCTGCCAGGCGAGGTGGGGCATGCCGATGTCCGCCACCACGATCTCGCCGCAACTGTCGCGGGCGGCGTCGCTCCACAGGCCACGCTTCATCCCGGCCAGCGTGCAGGTGGTGCGCGCGTGAACGACCACGCCGGGGGCATCGCCGGTGGCGGCGTCGAGGCCGCTGGGCACGTCGATGCTGAGGATCGTGCCTCGCACTCCGGCGATCACCTCGGCGTGGATTGATCGCGGCGCCCGTCGCAGGCCTGTGCCCAGAAGTGCGTCGACAACGAGGTCCGCGTCATCGAGACGGCCCAGCACGTCAGAAGGTCGCTGCGACAGACGCAGCCCAACCCCTGCGCCCGTGGCGGCCTGGACCTGCTGGGCAAGCAGGGCATCGACCCGTTCCGGATCGGCGAGAACCCCCGCGCTCACCTCGCATCCCCATGCAGCGAGGTGGCGCGCGGCGACCAGGCCGTCTCCTCCGTTGTGGCCCGACCCGGCAACAACATGGACGCGTGCGGCTCGGCGTCCGAGCATCCGCCAGGCACACCGTGCCACCTGGAAGCCGGCGACCTCCATGAGCTGGACGACGCCCACGCCCATGTCCAGGGCGGTGGCGTCGAGCCGTGACGCCTGCTCGGGGGTGAGTGAGCCGAAGCGGCGCTGCAGGGATGAGCTCATGGGCATTACCGTACTGCTGAAGATGGCAACCACACCGGTGGCCCCGGAGCGGCCGGCACGCCGCCTCTCGAGGAAGGGATTGAGCCTCTTCATCGTCGCCCTCGTCGCCGTGGTCATCGCGACCGTGGTGGGGGTGCGCGGCCTGCTGGCCTCGCCGGTCGTGTCCGTGGGCGGCGACGGGGTGGCGACGCTGCAGGGCACATGGGAGCCCTACAGCTGCGACGCCCACCTCTGCCAGGGCTACCTGCAGGCGGGCAGCCGCAGCGTGTTCGTGGTCTTCCCGGCAGGGTGTCCGCTGCCGCAGCGCGCCGCCGACCTCACGGTCACCGCCCGCCCCGACCCAGGTCTCGGAGCCGGCAGCTACGCCGTCATCGGCTGCGCTCGCTAGGCCGCCGTTTGGCGCCGAGGCCGCCGCCGCGACCACGGAGCGGCGCTGCGCACATCATCTCCCGGGCTCTCAATGTCGCGCCCGTCATAACCGATCCCTGCCCTGGGACGTTCTCGTAACAGTGCTGACTCAGGTGTGAGGAAGATGTCGCGGATCGCGGTATGTTAGCTGTGCTTGACGCGTTCAAGCGAGGGAAACAGGAAGGGGGACGCGACAGGGCCGGGACGCTGTGTCCCGGCCCTTTTTTTCAATGCGTCGAGGACCTATCGGCCCAGTGGCTTCGGTCTAGTAATCCGGCATCGGCGGCGCGGCCGCACCCTTCCTCTCAGGGATGTCCGTGATCAGGGCCTCGGTGGTGAGCAGCAGTGCCGCGATCGAGGCCGCGTTCTGCAGCGCCGAGCGGGTCACCTTGGTGGGGTCGATGATGCCCGCTGCAACCATGTCGACGTACTTGCCGGTGACCGCGTCGTACCCCTGGCCCTTGGGCAGGGTCTTCACCTTCTCGACGACCACCGAGCCCTCCTCGCCGGCGTTGAAGGCGATCTGACGGAGTGGCTCCTCGAGCGCGCGGCGAAGGATGTTGACGCCGGTCTTGACGTCGCCCTCGGCCTGCACGGTGTCGAGCGCGGAGACGCAGTTGACCAGCACCACTCCGCCGCCGGGCACGATGCCCTCCTCGACAGCCGCGCGGGTGGCGGACACGGCGTCCTCCATGCGGTGCTTCTTCTCCTTGAGCTCGGTCTCTGTGGCAGCGCCGACCTTGATGACGGCGACTCCGCCGGCCAGCTTGGCAAGGCGCTCCTGGAGCTTCTCCTTGTCCCAGTCCGAGGTGCTCTTCTCGATCTCGGCCTTGATCTGCTCGATGCGACCCTTGATGGCGTCCTGCGAACCGGCTCCCTCGACGACGGTGGTGTCGTCCTTGGTGACGGTGATGCGGCGGGCGCGGCCCAGCGAGGTGAGCTGCGCGGAGTCGAGCTTGAGGCCAACCTCCTCGCTGATGACCTGTGCACCCGTGAGGATGGCGATGTCCTGGAGCATGGCCTTGCGGCGGTCGCCGAAGCCAGGCGCCTTCACCGCGACGGCGTTGAACGTGCCGCGCAGCTTGTTGACGATGAGGGTGGCAAGCGCCTCGCCCTCGACGTCCTCAGCGATGACCAGCAGCGGCTTGCCGCTCTGGACGACCTTCTCGAGGATGGGCAGCAGGTCTGCGATCGCCGAGATCTTGCGGTCGGTGATGAGGATGTAGGGATCCTCGAGAACTGCCTCCATGCGCTGAGCGTTGGTGACCATGTACGGGGAGATGTAGCCCTTGTCGAACTGCATCCCCTCGACGAGCTCGAGCTCGGTCTCCAGGCCCTTGCTCTCCTCGACGGTGATCACGCCGTCCTTGCCGACCTTCTCCATGGCATCGGCGACGATCTCGCCGATGGCCGGGTCGGCAGCCGAGATGGCGGCAACCTGGGCGATCTTCTCGCGGTCACCGATGGGGACCGACTGCTCCTTGATGGCCTTGACGACGGCCTCAACGGCGAGCTCGATGCCCTTCTTGAGCTGGATCGGGTTGGCGCCGGCCGCGACGTTCTGCAGCCCGGCGTTGATGAGCGCCTGGGCGAGCACAGTGGCGGTCGTGGTGCCGTCACCGGCGATGTCGTTGGTCTTGGAGGCGACCTCCTTGACCAGCTGGGCGCCCATGTTCTGGAAGGGCTCCTCGAGCTCGATCTCCTTGGCGATGGTGACGCCGTCGTTGGTGATCGTCGGCGACCCGAATTTCTTGTCGAGCACGACGTTGCGGCCTTTGGGGCCGATCGTGATCTTGACGGCGTTGGCGACACGGTCAACGCCCTTGCGCATCTCGTCGCGGGCTTCCGCGTCGAAGAGCAGTTGCTTGGCCATAAAAACCTCCTCCCGCCGCTTGGTGAGCGGGTTCAAAGCACAGTGAGTAGCTGTTCGGTTCGGTCTCAGAATCTTAGCACTCTCGGTATCGGAGTGCTAGCAGGCGGCCCTGGCGAGCGCCAGTCGGAGGCTCCACAGCCGTCGAAAACCGACCGCGCTACGCGCCTCCCGACGGGCCCCAGTCGTCGAAATCCTGCAGCGGGAACCGCCGGCCGCACCCGACGCACTTGAGGGCGGCCCGATCCGGACCCCTGGGGTCATCGTGCGGCGGAATCGCGTAGCTCAGCGGAAGAAGCTGACCGCCGCACGCCACGCAACTCAGGGCGTCGTTCCCGGATGTCGGGGGGTCAGTGCTCACCGTGACTAGGGTCACACCAAGCAGGAGTGCAGTCTGCACCGCGGCGGACGGAGCGGCGGATGCGCGGTCACGCCGGCCCGCTCGAGGTCAGCGCAGTCGGGAGCGGACCCACCAGAAGGTGCAGCCAAGGCACAGGAGGGAGAGCCCGCCGAAGATGCCAGGTCGGCGGCAGCGCCGATAGACTCCGCCGCGTGGCCACACCCCGCCGGCTCGACAACCGCGTGGCGGTTGTCACCGGGTCGTCCCGAGGCATCGGCCGCGCCATGGCGATGCGGCTCGCCGCGGAGGGCGCCGCCGTGGTGATCACCGGCAAATCGGAACACTCCACCGAGAAGCTGCCCGGCAGCATCCACAGCGTTGCCCACGAGATCAACGCAGCCGGCGGCCGAGCCCTGGCGGTGCACCTCGATGTGCGTCGCGAGGAGGACGTCGCCGCCATGATGACGCGCACCGTCGAGGCATTCGGTCGCCTCGACATCCTCGTCAACAACGCCGGGGCCCTGTGGTGGAAGCCCGTCCTCGAGACGCCGCTGAAGCGCTACGACCTGATGTGGCAGGTCAACGTGCGGGGCTCGTTCGTCTGCGCGCAGCAGGCGCTCCCGCACATGCTGCGCAACGGCTGGGGCCACATCGTGATGTGCTCACCGCCGATCGGCACCGCGCCCAACCCCGGGTACGTGGCCTACATGACCACCAAGATGGGCATGACCCGTCTCGCCATCGGTATCGCCGACGAGCACCGTGACGACAACATCGCCTCAAACTCGCTGTGGCCGGTGACGCTCATCGAGAGCTTCGCCACCATCAACCACCAGGTCGGCGACCGCAGTCTGTGGCGGTCTCCGGACGTCCTCAGCGACGCGCTCCTGGAGATGGTGACCACCGAGCCCGCCCAGCTCAGCGGTCGCCAACTCCTCGACGAGCCGTTCCTGCGCGAGAGGGGCTGGAGCCAGCAGCGGCTCGACGCCTACTGGCTGGAAGGGCCGCCCGCACAGCCGGTCTACATCGACGGCCGGTCGGGGTCGTCGATGTGAGGACCCCACCTATCATCGAGTGATGCCCCGGATGCCCACACCCACGTTGCGTCGCGCCGTCGCCGCGGGCGCGCTGGGCGCCGGGGCGGTGATCTCCGCCCGGGCGCTGCTGCGCCCCCGCGCGGACGGCGACCCGCGGATGGTCGACTGGGACGTCGTGCGCAGCACCGCGCACCACCGCGGTGGGCCCGAGGCGGGCTCGGTCGACGCGGACGACGCCGCGAGGATCGCCGCCGAGTGCGACCGCATCGCCGTCGACCTCGCACCGTTGATGGTCGAGGTCTGCGAGCAGCCGCTCGTTCACTTTCCCCGTTTCGCCGTCCTCGACCGCCGCGGCTTCGTTGACGTCAACGTCGAGATCGCCCGCCGCATGCTCGTCCCCGTCGAGGAACTGCGCGCCAGCCTGGGCGACTCACGGGCAACCGCATTCGGTCGCGGTGTGATGAACCGCTACGTCGGGGCACTCTTCGGGATCATGTCGCAGCGGGTCCTCGGCCAGTACGACCCCGTGCTGGCCATCGGTCCGCCACCCGGCGGCGCCACCCCTGCGCTCTACCTCGTGGAGCCCAACCTGACCAGCTTCGCGCGCGTTGCCGGCGCACCGGTCGAACCGCTGCGGCGCTGGCTCATCCTCCACGAACTGACCCATGCGTGGCAGTTCGGTGAGCACCCGTGGCTGCGCGAGCACTTAGTCGGGATGATGGAGGACATGATCCGCACCAGCCTGGCCCGGGCGGTCGGGGACGGCAAGGGCAAGCATCCGAGTGCCCGGCAGGTTCTCGAGCGCCTGCCCGACGCGGTGCGCACGCAGTTGCGCGGCATCGGCACGCTCCAGGCGGTGATGAGCGTGCTCGAGGGCTACGCCAACTTCGTCATGCACCACGTCGGACGCCAGCATCTCGAGAAGTTCGATGAGCTGGAGGCCGCCTTCGCTCGCCGCCGCGCCCAGCGCACCGTCATCGAGCGAGCTGTTCTGGCCATCACCGGCATCAACATGAAGATGCGCCAGTACGAGGTGGGCGAGCGCTTTTGCGAGGCGGTGGCCGCCGCCGGGGGCGTGACGCTGCTCAACCGGGTGTGGGAGGGCCCGGAGATGATGCCCTCCGCGGCTGAGCTTCGCGCCCCGGCCACCTGGGTCGCCCGAGCCCGGTGACGCCGTGGGCGGCCAGCCGGACAGGGCGACACCGAACGGGGTGACGCGGCCGTCCGCCCCCATCGCCCTCTGCGCGCCCAACGCTTTCAAGGGGACGCTGACGGCGGCGGGGGCCGCGCACGCGCTGGCCGCCGGGGTGGTCGACGGAGGTTGGCGGGCCCGCTCGGTCCCGGTCGCCGACGGCGGCGATGGCACCCTCGACGTCCTCCTCGCCGGGGCGAGCGTGGAGGCCCGCGTGCAGGAGTTGCGGGTGACCGGACCGCTGGGGCGCCCGCGCCGGGCCCGGCTCGGCTGGCTCGGACGTGACCTGGCGGTTGTCGAGATGGCTGAGGCTGCAGGCCTGCGCCTGCTCGGATCCCGCCGCGAGCCGCTCCGTGCCACCAGCCGCGGCGCCGGCGAGCTCATTGCTGCCGCCCTCGACGGCGGAGCGCGGCGAATCATCGTCGGGGTCGGCGGCAGCGCCTCGACCGACGGGGGCGCTGGAATCCTGGTCGCGCTCGGGGCACGGTTGCTCGATCGGCACGGCCGCGCCGTCGATCTCGGCGGAGGCGCGCTGGTCACGATCGCCAACGTGGACCTCTCCGGGGTCGATGCACGCCTGGGCCACACCACAGTGGAGGTCGCGGTCGACGTGCGCAGCCCGCTCTTCGGTGTCGCGGGCGCTGCCCACGTCTTCGCTCCGCAGAAAGGGGCGGACGGCAACCAGGTGCTCCTCCTCGATGGCGGGCTTCGCCACTTCGCCAGCCTCATCGAGGCCGCGGCCGGAATGCCCGGCCTGGCCGATCAGCCCGGGGCCGGGGCGGCGGGCGGGGCGGCGTTCGCGCTGGCCGCCCTCGGCGCCAGCCTCGGCGGAGGCGCCGCCATGGTCTGCGACCGGGTCGGCCTCGACGAGGCGATCGCGGGCGCGACCCTGGTGATCACGGGCGAGGGCCGGCTCGACCCGCAGACATCGACCGGCAAGGCCCCTTCAGAGGTTGCGGCGCGGGCGCGGCAGGCCGGGGTCCCGTGCGTCGCAGTGTGCGGGACAGTGCAGGGCGGCGATGGCGAGTTCGACGCCACCATCGCTCTCGACCAGATGAGCGAGGAGCCGCGGCGGCGGGTTCGCGCGCTGCTCCGCCTCGCCGGGGCGCGCGCCCTGTCGGCCGTCCCTCGGATTCAGGCGTAGACGGCGGTCAGCCACTCCGCGTACTTGGCGTTGCCGCCGGTCACCAGGCCGTTGTAGAGGTCCTGGATGCGCAGCGTGACCGGGCCGGGCTCGCCGTCCGAAACCCGTCGGCGATCGATCTCGACGACCGGCGCGACCTGCGCCCCGGTCCCGCAGAGAAAGACCTCGTCGGACACGTACAACTCGGTGCGGTCGATGGAGCGCTCCACCACGTCGAGCCCCATCTCCTCGCGGGCAATGTGCATCACCGTCTGGCGCGTGATCCCCTCGAGGATGTTGTCGCTCGGCGGGGGGGTGTAGAGCACCCCCTGGCGGACGATGAAGATGTTCTCAGCGCTGCCCTCGGAGACGTGGCCGTCCATGGTCAGCAGGATGGCCTCGTCGAAGCCGGACTGGATGGCCTCGGACTTGGCCAACGCGCTGTTCACGTAGATGCCCGTGCACTTGGCGCGCGCCGGGGCCATGGTGTCCTCGATGCGCCGCCAGGAGCTCACCATGCAACGGATACCGCCTGTTCCCACGTAGTTGCCCATCGGTGCCGTGCAGATCGCGAAGCTCTCAGGGACGTCGTGCAGTTTCACGCCGATGATCTCCGCCGACTTGAAGATGAGCGGGCGGACGTAGATGTCCTCGCGATAGCGGTTGCGCCGAAGCAGGTCCGCGGTGATCGAGCACAGCTCAGCGGTGGACAGAGGCACCTCCATCTGGAGGATGCGGGCGTTGACGCGCAGGCGGTCGAAATGCTCGGCCATGCGCAGGATGTAGAGCTGCTCGCGCTCCGCGTTCCAGTACGCGCGGATGCCCTCGAAGACACCGGTCCCGTAGTTGAGGCCGTGTGTGAGCAGGCCGATCTTGGCCTCGCCGTACTGGCACACACGACCGTCGAACCAGATCCACGACGTTTCGCGGAGGGTCACAGCGTCAGGCGATGCGGATGCGGGAGCCTGGGTCATGAGGGGGAGAGTACAACCAGTGATGCCCGGCCGCGCTGATGGCGCTCACCGGGTCGCGGACGCCCGGTGACGGGGCTGGGGTGTCAGAACGCCTTTGATATGCTCCCGAGGCGTCAACAACCCGGCCGAGGGTGTGACGCCCAGCCGCTTGCAGGAGTTCGCGAGGCCGGGATGGGAGGTGACATGACCGACGTCTTGAGGGCTCAGCGCGTACCGCTGCCACCGGCTGCGTCGATTCGTTGGAACCCCAGCCCGCAGCAATTGCGCGAGCTCACCGCGAAGATGCCCAACGCGCGCCTGACGCAGTTCGGCAACTACGACGTGCAGACCGAGGTGGTGTCGCGGAGCAAGGGCAGCACCTACATCGTCACCGACCATCCCGAGCAGCACAGCGACCAGACGCTGTCGCACCAGGTGGGAAGCGAGATCGCGCGCCGCCAGGACGAGCACATCCGCGAGCGCGACATGGTGGTCGTCGATGGCTACATCGGCAACGACCCCAAGCGGCGAGTGCGCGCGCGCCTGTACATCGAGGCCGCGTTCGCCAACATCGCCGGGATGCAGCGCTGGCTCTACTTTGACAACGAGGACCAGGGCGGCCACGGCTGGGACCCTGAGCTGACCGTCATCTACACGCCGTCGCTCGAAGCCCCGGGCTACCCGGACAACCGGGTCATCGCCGTCGACCTCGACCGTGGGGTCACGCGCGTGCTCAACAGCGACTACTTCGGTGAGTCCAAGAAGGGCGGGCTGCGCATGTGGAGCAAGCTCACCGATGACGCCGGCGGGCTCGCCCTGCACGCGGGCTGCAAGGTCATCCCCACGCAGCGGGGTGAGCAGGTGATGCTGATCGTCGGCCTTTCCGGCACTGGCAAGACCACCACGACGTTCACCCGTCAGAACGACTCCAAGCCCGTGCAGGACGACTTCGTCGCCCTCTACCCGGGTGGCATGATCGTGGCCACCGAGAACGGCTGCTTCGCCAAGACGTTCGGCCTCGACCCCAGGGACGAGCCGAGCATCCACGGGGCGGTGTGCAAGCCCGAGGCGTACCTCGAGAACGTGTCGATGACCGACGACGGGGCCGTGGACTTCTTCGACACCGCCTACACGCAGAATGGCCGCGCCGTGTTCCGCATGGACGCGCTCGGCTGGCACCGCGAGGCGGACGACCAGATGCGCGTCGACCAGATGCTCATCCTCAACCGCAACGAGAACATCATCCCGGCGGTGGCCCGGCTGAGCCGCGAACAGGCGGCCGCGTACTTCATGCTCGGCGAGACGCAGGGGACGTCCGCCGGCGGCAGGGAGGAGGCGGGCAGGTCCCTGCGCGTTCCGGGCACCAACCCGTTCTTCCCCCTGCGCCACGAGCAGCAGGGAAATCGCTTCCTGGAGCTGCTCGACTCCCATCCCTTCGAGGTCTTCCTGCTCAACACGGGACGGGTTGGTGGCCCACCTGTCGACGAGCACAGCAAGAAGGTCTCGATCGCCTACTCCAGCGCCGTGGTCAGGGCGATCGCCGAGGGCACCATCGAATGGGAGACCGACCCGGATTTCGGCTACGAGGTGGCCGTGTCCGTGCCCGGCATCGACGACGTCGAGATCCTTCAGCCGCGCAGGCTCTACGAGCGCACCGGGCGCGGCGCCGAGCACACCTCCATCGTTGAGCGCCTGCGCGCGGAGCGGCGCGACTGCCTCGCCGCCTACCCGGGGCTGCGCTCCGAGATCGTGGACGCGATCGGGGCCTGAGACCGGCCGGCAGCAACGCGAGCAGTGCTGCGGCTACTGCGGCCGCACCGCGGCTGCGCCATCGGCCCGCGCCGACGAGGCGGCGCCACGCCGCCCGTGTAAGGTGGCGTGCTCACCGGATCAGGGACGAGGGGAGAGTGATCCATGACCGAGATGACCGCCGATGCGCCGCTGCCGCGGATCGAACGAGGGCGCCTCACGAAGCCCCCCCCCCTCGGCGATGTGCCGCCCACCATGCTGGCGCAGGTCATCCGCCCCCATCGCTACGGTCAGCCCGCGATGGCCTTCGCCGAGGAGGAGGTCGACACGCCCCGGCCGGGGCCCGGGGAAGCGCTGGTGTACGTGATGGCGGCCGGGGTCAACTACAACAACGTGTGGGCCGCCCTGGGACGACCGGTTGACGTCATCGCGTCGCGGCGCAGGCTCGGCGCCACCGAGGATTTCCACATTGGCGGCAGCGACGCGTCAGGCGTCGTGTACGCGGTGGGCGAGGGCGTCGACACCGTCCGTGTCGGCGACCACGTGGTGGCTCACTGCGGGCAATGGGACAGCGCCGACCCGTTCATCGCCGCCGGCGGCGACCCCATCACAGCCCCCAGCGCGCGGATCTGGGGCTACGAGACCAACTGGGGCAGCTTTGCTCAGTTCACCCTGGTGCAGGCACACCAGCTGGTACCCAAACCCTCACATCTCAGCTGGGCCGCGGCGGCGGCGTACATGCTGGTCGGAGCCACCGCGTTTCGCATGCTCTGCGGCTGGGAACCCCACACCGTGCGCGAGAACGACGTGGTCCTCGTCTGGGGGGGCAGCGGCGGCCTCGGCTGCCAGGCGATCCAGATCGTGCGCGCCCGGGGCGGCATCCCGGTGGCGGTGGCGTCGGGGAAGGAGCGCGGGGAGTTCTGCGTCGCCCTCGGTGCGGCGGGTTACGTCGACCGCAGCCAATTCGACCACTGGGGGATTCCCCCTAACTGGCGTGACGAGGCGGCGTTCGCCGGGTGGGCGGCCGAGGCCAGGCGTTTCGGCAAGGCGATCTGGGAGGTGGTCGGGGAGAGACGCAACCCGCGCATCGTGTTCGAACACCCCGGCGAGGCCACCATCCCCACGTCCATCTTCGTGTGCGACAACGCCGGCATGGTGGTGATCTGCGCCGGCACCACCGGCTACCACGGGGCGGTCGACCTGCGCTACCTGTGGATGCGGAGCAAGCGCCTCCAGGGCTCGCACTTCGCCAACGACGAGCAGGCCGCAGCTCTCAACGCACTGGTGGCCGCCGGGATGGTGGACCCGTGCCTGCGGCGCACCTTCGGGTTCGATGAGGTCGGCCAGGCCCACCAGCTGATGTACGAAAACCGTCACCCGGTCGGCAACATGGCGATCCTGGTGGGCGCCAGGGACCCCGAGCAGGCGGAGTTCTAGACGCCGCCCATCGCGGTCAGCACGCGCTGCGCCAGTTGCTCGGGGGTCTCGACAGCGCACTCGAGGCGCGTCCCTGAGCGAAGCCAGTCCATCTCCGCTGTGTGGAGGTGGCCGGACAGGTCGCGGGGCAACCGCGCCGGGGCACCCTCGAGCAGCTGCAGGCGCCGGCCCGACAGCTCGCGTGGGTTGATGCCGGCGTCGACAGGGCTGGCGCCACGGTCGCTGAGCTCGGGGACGAGCGCGCACCCGGCCGGGTCGCAGTCGTGGAGCGCCACCATGCGGCGGCCGGAGAGGTCATCGTCGAGCGCCGCCAGGGTGCTGACCTCGATGTCGCCGATGCGTTCGCGGTTGGCGGCGATCACGGCGGCGGTCTCGTCCCTGTCGCAGACAACCAGGGTGGCCCCGCTCGCGCTCGACGCACCGCCGGCCGGCGTCAGCAGGCCGGCGGGTTCATGGCCGGCGCCCAGGAAGGTGCGCTCGAAATCGGCGTACGACATGGCCAGCGGGCGCACCAGCGGAAGCGGCCTCCGCTCCGCCACGCGCGTGACCGCCCCGACGATCACCAACAAGAGTCCGAGGACCCCGAGGATCTCGAGAATGAGTCGCTGTCCCGTGATGGCGCCAACCAGGATGAGGAGGACGCCGAGGCCCACCTCCCCGGGCGCGACGTGCACCGGCGCCGTCTCCACCTCGGCACAGACACCGTAGTAGAGCTGACGAGCGGAGTACACCCACCCACCGTCATGGAGACGCGCGGCCACCTTGGCGACTCGCTCGTCGGTGATGTCGACAGCCATGTCCGCGCGAGTGTGGCAGGCGGGCACCGCTCGGCCGTCGCCGGCCCGCGTCACCGCGCATGGTGGTGCGCCGGGCGACGCGAAGTATGCTGACCTGGTGATCTCGGAGAGCGAGGTGGCGCCTGGCGCCGGCGAAACCCGCCGCGACTACCTCGCTGAGCAGCGGCGCTGGGAAGAGCGGGCGCTGCGACGGGCAGTGGAGCGTCCTCAGCGGAAGGACGTCTTCACCACCGGCAGCGGCATCGAGGTGGACGCGCTGTACGGTCCCGCGCAGCTCGCCGGCCACGATGCGGCCGCAGCGGAGGGCCTGCCCGGGGAGGCTCCGTTCACGCGCGGCATCCAGGCGACCATGTACCGCGAGAGGCTGTGGAGCATCCGCCAGTACGCGGGATACGGCACCGCCGCCGACGCCAACCAGCGCTTCCGGTTCCTTCTCGCCAACGGCCAGAAGGGCCTGTCCGTCGCCTTCGACCTTCCCACCCAGATGGGCCTCGACAGCGACGACTCACGCGCCGCCGGCGAGGTGGGCCAGGTCGGCGTGGCCATCGACTCGGTGGCGGACATGGAGGACCTCTTCGCAGCCATCCCGCTCGACGTGGTGAGCACCTCGATGACCATCAACGCCCCGGCGCCGGTGCTCGTGGCCATGTACATCGTGGCCGCGGAACGCCAGGGCGTGGCTGCCGATGCCGTCATGGGGACGGCGCAGAACGACGTGCTCAAGGAGTACGTCGCGCGCGGAACCTACATCTATCCGCCCCGGCCCTCGCTGCGCCTGGCCGCCGACCTCATCGCCTACTGCACACGCCAGGCACCGAGGTTCAACCCCATCTCCCTGAGCGGGTACCACATTCGCGAGGCGGGCAGCACCGCGCCGCAGGAGATGGCGTTCGCCCTCGCCAATGCCTGCGCATACGTTGCGGCTGCCGTCGAGCGCGGCGTCCGCGTCGACGACTTCGCGCCCAAGCTCTCCTGGATCTTCAACACCCACACCGATTTCTTCGAGGAGATCGCCAAGTACCGCGCCCTGCGCCGCCTCTGGTCGCGGCTCATGCGCGACCGCTTCGGGGCTGCCGACCCACGCTCGATGATGCTGCGCACCCACACCCAGACGGGCGGCTCCACACTGACGGCGCAGCAGCCGGAGAACAACATCGTGCGCGCCGCCATCCAGGCGCTCGCGGCCACGCTCGGCGGGGTGCAGTCGATGGCGCTGTCCTGTTACGACGAGGCACTGTCCATCCCCACCGAGAAGGCGCAGCGCATCGCCGTGCGCACCCAGCAGATCATCGGCGAGGAGATCGGCGTCACCAACACCGTCGATCCACTGGGCGGCTCGTATTACCTCGAGTGGCTGACCGATGAGCTCGAGCGCCGCGCCGAGGCCCTGCTCAGCGAGGTGGGCGAGCGCGGCGGTGCGGTGGCCTGCATCGAGTCGGGTTGGATGCAGGAGCAGATCCAGGAGGAGGCGTACCGTGCCGAGCTGGCCATCGTGTCGGGCGCCAAGGTTGTCGTCGGCGTCAACCGCCACACCGAGACCGAGGAGGCGAAGCCGCCCGTGCTCTTCCGCAGCGACGAGCGCGCGGGCGTCGAACAGGTGGAGCGGCTGCGCGCGTTCCGGGCACGCCGCGATACCGATGCGGTTGCGGTCGCCATCGAAGCACTGCGCACAGCCGCGACCGGCGATGGCGAGCTGATGGCCGTCATCCTCGCCGCGGTGCGCGCCGAGGTCACTCTCGGGGAGATCTGCGGGGCCTTGCGCGACGTGTTCGGTGAGTACCGTCCGCCCGCCATCATCTGAGCGCAGCCGGTGAGGGATGGGCGCGCTCGCGCCGCCACGGTCGTGCGCGCCGCCGCCAACGCCGTGGTCACCCTGCCGCGAGGCGTCCGCCTGGCCGCTGCCGGCGTGGTCATCGCCGCAGCGTTCGCCGGGGTGGTGCTGCCGCTGTTCGCCAACGGCGGCGCACCGCAGGCGGAGATCTCCGGAGAGCTTCCCAGCGGCGCCGCTGCCGGCGCTCAGGTGCGGGTCGACATCGCGGTCGACAACGTCGGCGACAGCATCATCTCCCCGGTCTGCATCGCGCTCAGTGGTGCCGGAGTGACCCTGGTGTCGGCGAATTTCCAGGGCCTCGACCAGGTGAACGCCCGCGCCAACCGTGTCTGCGGAGGTGAGCTCACCGGCCAGGAGACGATCAGCGTCACGCTGGTGATCACGGCCGCCCACCGCGGCGGCATCGACGTGACGCTGGTGCCGCAGCAGGGCGCCACGGTGATCGGCCCGGCATTCACAGGGACGGTCACGGTGACATGACGGCCGGTCACGCCTGTCGCCGCGACCAGCGACGGCGGCGTCCTGCGCTAGTGGACCACCTTGATGTTCAGGTCTGCCGTCCCGAGCGCGCCCTGCAGACGCAGCCACAGCGGCAGGTACATCTCGGTGCCCCGTGACGACGAGATCGGCCCCAGGTCGACGATCGATGCCGGCGGCCAGCCGAACGAGCGCAACACCTCGGCGACGGCGGCCTTGGCGGCGGGGTCATCTCCACAGATGAACACGTCATGGTCGCCGGGGACGCGACCCGGTTCGACCATCACCCGCGCATTCATGGTGTTGAGAGCCTTCACGACCCTCGCCTCCGGGAACTCGCGCTGTATCTGTTCGCCGAGGCTGTCGGTGTTGCAGACCGAGAGGGTCGGCGGCATCCCGTGTAAGAGGTCGAGCGGGTTGGCCACGTCGACGAGCACCTTCCGTCCCAGGTTGGCGGCCCCGGCGGAGCGCAGCGCGTCCAATGACGACACGCCTGATGTGCAGTTGAAAACCATCTCAGCCCTGACGGTCACGTCGGCAAATGTGCCGTGGCTGGACCCGCCTCCGGTGGCGGCGACCCAGGCGGCGGCAGTGTCGTTGGCTGCGGTGCGCGAGCCCATGCCCACGTGGTGACCGAGGCCGGCCAGCCTCGCACCGATGGTCCGTCCGACGTTGCCGGTGCCCAGGACTGCGATGTTCATGTCGTCCTCGCTGTGTTCGCCCGCCGCCTGCGCGGAGACAGGCATCGTGTCATGGCGCGCCTCGTCGATGCGCATCGATCCCGAGGGCAGTGTCGGTCTCAGTCAGGCGCCCCAGCGTCGAGATCCCACTCCGACCCCCGCGGCGTGTCACGAACCGACACCCCGGCCGAAGCAAGCGCGTCGCGGAGTGCGTCGGCGTCGGCGAATCGGCGGTCGGCGCGGGCCTGGTCGCGGAGCCCGAGCATGGCGTCAACGAACGGCGCGGCCCGCACGCGCGGGTCGATGACGCCGCTCCGAGCCATGCCTGCGAGACGCACGACGAGTTCGCGGAGGGCCTCGCGGGCGCGGTCCGGCGCGTCGGACTGCAGGGCGTCGAGCGACCACGCGTGCACCGAGGCCTCCATGGCCAGGATGGCCGCCGCGGCGCCATCCGGGTCGCGAGCGGAGAGGGCTGCAAGCGCTGCGGCACGCTGATCGGCGACCTCCTCCATGAAGGGGTCGGCCTCGTCAACACCGGCGTCCACCGGTTGCAGGGCCCCCGCCTGCGCCTCGGGGCGTCCGGGCTGATCGCCGGCCGCGGCGAACTCCTCCAGGGTCACCACCTCCCCGGCGCGCCAGTGCCGCTCCGCTCCGGCGTGCCGCCGGATGAGGCGCCCTCGTCCGCGCACCGTGAGTGTCGCGCTCTCAACGTCGACGAGGCACGCAGTGTGCTCGTCCACGCCGAGGATGACGCAGCCGTCAGGAAGCGTCTCCTCGAGCAGGCGAAGGCGGCGCTCACCCATGTAGCAGAAGCGCGTGTCATGGGTTCCACCCTCGGCGTTGTTGTAGTGGGGGATCACCACGGCGCGCAGACCCAGGCCGCGCATCAGGTCGAGGCCACCGATCCACTCCGGGGCCACGCCGACCTTGTAGATCTCGTAGACAGGCAGCGCCAGTTCCCCGAGCCCCACAGCGGCAGCGCTCGACATCACCACGACCCCGCCGCTGGACAGCTTCTCAGCCAGCAGCTCGGGGACGCGGGTGCCGATCCACTGCCGGATGGCGTAGGTCGGGCTGCCCGGGCCGGCGAAGACCCATCCCGCCTCGGCCACACGCGCGCACATCTGCTCGTACTGGAGGGGCGTGGCCGTGGCGGCGTCGCGGAACGTGGCCACGTCGACGCGCCGGCCGACGCTGTCGCGGAAGTAGGCGACCGTCCGTGCCGCCAGCTCGTCGGCGTTCTCCTGGAAGCCGAAGGGGGTGTCGAGCATCACCGCCACCGCGCTCGCACCGCCGGCACGCTCGAACAGCTCGGCGTGCACCGACGTCATGGTCGGCGCCGTCTCCCCGGAGCCGATGATCGCCAGGATCCGGGGCTCCGTCATGCGGTCATCCTAGGCGAGGGGGCGTGCGACGCCGCCGCCCGCTCCTCAGCCGCGTGCGAACAGGCGGGCGAGCCAGACAAGGGTGCGTACCGGCGCCCCGCTCGGGCCCCGGGGCACGTCCCTGAGGTTGGCCTGCTCGTTCCACGAGGTGCCGGCGACGTCGAGGTGCACCCAGGGAAGGCCACCGGAGAATGCGCGCACGAAGATCGCCCCGGAGATCGCCGCCGCCTCGCGCCCACCCCAGTTGCGCACGTCGGCCACATCGCTGCGCAGGCAGGAGTCGTATTCGGGGTGCATGGGGAACTCCGCCAACCGGTCGCCACCCTGGCCGGCGGCGCGCAGCACGAGGTCTGTCAGTGCACGATCACTGCTCATCAGCGGGGCGTTGACGTGCCCGAGCGCGACCACCGCCGCCCCGGTGAGGGTGGCGACATCGACGATGTGGCTGGCGCCCAAGCGGCGCGCGAGGCTCAGCCCGTCGGCCAGAACGACCCGACCCTCGGCGTCGGTGTTGACAACCTCGATCGTTGTGCCGTCGAGAGCTGTCACGACATCGCCAGGCTTGAGCGCGCGGCCGCCGGGCATGTTCTCGGTAGCCGGCACCACGGCCAGCACGTTGCACGGCACGTTGAGCGCGGCGATGGCGAACATCGCGGCCAGCACGGCGGCGCCGCCGCCCATGTCGGTCTTCATCATCTCCATGCCCAGCGCCGGCTTGATGGAGGTGCCGCCCGTGTCGAACGTGATCCCCTTGCCCACCAAGGCCAGGGTCGGGTCGGTGTCTGAGCCGCCGCGGTGGCGGACGATGATCATCACCGGCGGCTCGGCGCTCCCGCTGGCGATGCCGAGCAGGGCGCCGGCACCCGCGGATTCCAGCGCCGCGCGATCCATCACCTCGACGCCCAGCGAGGTGCCGGCGCACAACTCCGTGACCTCGGCGGCCAGGAGTGTGGGGGTCAGGGTGTTGGCGGGCGCGCTCACCCAGCGCATCACGCGGAGCGTCGAATCCGCCAGGAGCATCGCGTCGGACAGGGCCTCGTCGAGGGAGCTGTCGCCCTCGCCGTCGACACCGGCCACGGTGACCTCCTCGATGAGCGGGGCGGCGTCGGGATTGCTCTTGTGCACGCCCGCATCATGGTTGGCGATCAGCATGCCCGTGACCATGGCCCGGCAGAGGGCGGCCATGTCGGGCACCGCAGCTCCGCAGAGCGATGCATCGGCGGCAAGCACCACGCGGGTGAGGCGTCGCCGGCGCAGCGCGCGGCCTGCGAAGGTGTAGGCGTTGTGAAGCCTGAAGTTGTCGAGCACGTCGCGGTCGCCGAGCCCGAGCACCACCACGCGCCGGGCACTGATCCCGGGCGGAGCCGGCAGCACGGTGACCTCGGCGAATCGACCGCGCAACTCGCCCGAACCCACCATGGCGGCCAGCTCGCCGTCCATCGCGAGGTCCAGAACCGCGGCCGCCGTGCCCAGGTCGTCGCTGTACGCGGTGACCACGAGGGCGTCGCCACCGATGCCGGAGGGCGGCCCGTCGCCGCGCATCGCCACTGTCATTCCTGTCTCCAACACGGCGCGATCGACTGCGACGAGGCCGTCGAATCGCCAATGGTAGCCCGCGAGTTCAGCGGTCAGCGGCCGCAGGGCCGGCTGCGGTGAGCCGGTGGGAAGCGCTGCGCGAGGAGCTGCGCGCTGAGGCATTGCGACGAGGCTGGTGCGCCCTGGGCGTCACCGGCGTCGAGCCGTTCACCGAGGCGCGCAGGCGCGGCCTCGACTCCGTGGCCGCCGGGCGTATGGACGGGATGCCCTGGATGAGCGCGGAGCGCGTGTCCGCGAGCACCGCCCTGGGGTCGCGGTATCCGTGGGCGCGCAGTGTTGTCGCCCTGGCGTGGCCGTACCGCCCTGTGCGCGCCGCCGGTGGCGGCGGTGAATCGCCGCGGGGTCGCATGGCCGCGTTCGCAATGCTCGACGGTGACGAGGGTGGGGCCGCCGCCGACTACCATGCCGTTCTCGGACGGCGCTGCGACGAACTGGTGGGCTGGACTGCGGAGCGGGTGCCCGGCCTGCGCTCGAAGCGCTTCATCGACCACGGCTGGGCGATGGACCGCGCCGTCGCGGAGCGGGCCGGCGTCGGTTTCGCCGGTAAACACGCGTCGCTCCTCACCACCAGCGCGGGCTCCTACGTGCTTCTCGCCGAAGTCGCCCTCTCGGTTCCTCTGCCTCCGGACCCGCCGTCAAAGAAGGGCTGCGGCACGTGCAGCGCGTGCATGCCGGCGTGTCCCACCGGCGCGATCCTGGCACCCGGCGTGATCGACGCGCGCCGCTGCATCTCGTACCTGACAATCGAGCACCGCGGCAGCATCCCCATCGAACTGCGTCCGCTCATGGGCACGTGGGTGTTCGGATGCGACCTCTGCCAGGAGGCGTGCCCCATCAACCACCGGCTCGCCCTCGCCCCTCTCGACGACGCAGGGAGTTCGTCACGCCGCGGCCCCGTCCAGGCGCCGGACCTGGTGGAGCTTCTCGACCTCGACGAGGAGACGTTCGCGTCGCGGTTCGCGGGGACGGTGGTGCGGCGGACGGGGCGAGCCCGGCTGGCGCGCAATGCGGCAGTGGCGCTGGGCAATGCGGCCGTGCCCGCAACGGAGGCGCCGTTGCGGCGGGCCGCGTTGAGAGACCCCGACCCGATGGTGCGCGAGGCCGCCGCCTGGGCGCTCGGCCGCCTTGTCGAGAGCGCTGGCGGGACGGGAGGCTAGGCTCGCCGGGACGTCAGTGGAACAGCCACAGCGCGGCGCCGACGCCCGCTGCGATGGGTGTCCCGACGCAGGCAGCGACCACTGGGACCGGGTCGTGTTGCGGCGGCCACCACGCGTGGGGGACGGCGCGGCCGATGGGGACGCGGGCGCGGCGGATGCGCGCCGGTTGAGCGGTGAGGATGGCCGTCGCCATGCCCGTGAGGGTGATCAGGAGGATCGCCTCGGCCGCCAGCAGGGCCAGGTTGGTCGCGCCCACGCGCCACAGCGCGGCAACCACCGCAAACGACGCCAGGCCGATGAGCGCGCCGCAGAGGGCGGCGAGCAGGGGAAGGGGGAGTGCAACCCGGCGAGGTGTCGGAAGTGGCATGGCCTGCGCAGCGTACCACCGCCGCCTCATCGCCTCCAGTGTGCAAGGGCGAATCCATGCCGGCGCCTTGACCTTTGCGCGGGCCGCACCTACGCTGAGCCTGCTCCGTCACGGCGGAACCGGTTCCACGTTCCACCACACGTCTCACCAGGGAACCCTGCCCCATGCCGTCCCGCACACGCCTTGCCGCTGCCGCCCTGGGCGCCACCGCAGCAGCGCTGCCGGCCGGTGTCGTCGCCAGCACCTATGTGGTGCACCCCGGCGACACGCTCAGCGCCATCGCGCTCCGCCACGGCACCACGGTCAGTGCCCTTGCCGAGGCCAACCAGCTTGCTGACCCCAACCTGATCCGCATCGGCCAGCTGCTCCAGATCCCCGACTCCAAGCTGGGTACCCCTGGGTACACGGCCGCCGCCCTGGACTCCGAGAGCTACGCCGCGGTCCACGGCGACACCCTGATGAGCATCGCGCGCCGCTTCGGTCTCGACCTCACCGCGCTGGCACGCAGCAACGGGCTCAACGTCAACGCCCCGCTCCACGCCGGCGTGGTGCTCCACGTGCCCGGGCGTATCGGCAGGGTCAACGCACTGCTCGTCCACGTCGCCAACCAGTCTGCGGTCGACCCCAGGCTGGTCCGTGCCGTGGCCTGGATGGAGAGCGGCTGGCAGCAGGGCGTGGTCTCGCCAACCGGCGCGATCGGGTTGATGCAGGTGGAGCCGTACACAGGCGACTGGGTGTCGCGCTACCTGGCCGGCCGGACCCTCAACCTACGGGTGGCCGCCGACAACGTGCTCGCCGGAACACTGCTGCTCCGTCACCTCCTCGCCGTGCACGACGGCAACGTCGACGCCGCGCTTGCGGCGTACTACCAGGGCGACGCCTCCATCGGTCGCCATGGGCTCTACGACGACACACGCCGCTACCAGCGGGTGATCACCGACCTCATGACCAGGGAATGAGCGGGACTTATCCTCAGGTTTTCCACAAAACCCACAGCGTCGCTATCAGGAAACAACTGCGTCGAGCGGCAGGCTGAGGCAGCGCACGCCGCCCCCGGACTTCATGAACTCGTCCATGGGCACGCAGACGATGTCGAACCCCGCGCTTGCGAGTGGTGAGCGCAGGGCCTCAGCGGCAGTCGAGCTGACCACGCGGTCGCCGACGGGCATGGCGTTGCAGGCGAAGCCCGCCGCCACGTCGACCGACACCTCGATGAGGCGGGGAATGCGGGCGCGCACCAGGTCGAGCGAGTCAGGGGCGAAGGCGTCGGGCGCGACCAGGGCGGTGCGGTCGTCGAGGGGACAGAAGCACGTGTCGAGGTGATAGAAGCGCGGGTCGACCAGCCGCAGCGACGTGCTCTCGACGTCGAGCAGCGCCGCCACCTCCGCATGGGCCGCCTCGTCGGTGCGGAAGCCCCAGGCCTGGAAGAGGTGATCGCCCACGAAGAGCGCGTCGCCGGCGCCTTCGAACGAGAGGTCCGGCGCGACGTCGTGGACCTCGAAGCCGAGGTCCGTGAGGGCGCGGCGCCAGTGGCTCTCCTCCCCCGCCCGCTCGGCGTGCTGGAACCGGCTGAGCACGGCATGGCGCCGCCAGAGCACGGCGGCATTGGCGGTGAACACCATGTCCGGGAGGCCGTCGACCGGGGCGACCAGGGCGATCTCCTGGCCGAGGCCGGCGTAGGCTCGGTGCAGTTCCTCCCACTCCGCCACGGCACGCTCGTGGTCAACCTCGACGGCGACGTGCATCCAGGGGTTGATCTCGTACTCGATGCCGAAAAACTCGGGACGGCACATGAGAAGGGCCATCAGGCTCTCCCGAACACCCGCCCAGGCCAATCGCAATCGCGGGGAGCTCCTGGTTCGGGGTCGCCGCGATGATCGCACACATCGCCGATGCCACCGGGTCCGTGGTCAGACGAGGCGGGCCGCCAGCGCGCCGACAGCCGCAAGCGCAGCCGTGGCCGGGATGGTGAGGATCCACGCGACCAGGATGTTGCGAGCCGTGATCCACCGCACCGCCGCCATCCGCCGCGTGCTGCCGGCTCCGAGCACCGCTCCCGACACGACGTGGGTGGTGCTCACCGGCACGGCGAGCTGGGTCGCCGCCTGGATCACGACCGCCGCCATCGTCTGTGCAGCGAAGCCGTCGACGGGCTCGAGCTGGGCGATCCGGCTCCCCAGGGTGCGGATGATCCGCCAGCCTCCGGCGTAGGTGCCAAGAGCGATGGTGCCCGCGGCCATCACCACCACCCACAGGGGCGGTGATGGGAACAACCCCTTCTTGGCGACGACATGGCCAGTGGCGATCAGGGCCAGGGTGATGATCGCCATCGTCTTCTGTGCGTCATTGGCGCCGTGACTGAACGACACGAAGCCGCCACTGAAGATCTGGGCGGTGCGGAAGTTCTTGTTGGCCCGCGACGGGTGCAGGTTGCGGAAGACATGGAGGGTGCCGACCAGGAAGGCGTAGCCAAGAAGAAAGCCGACGACAGGCGACGTGATCAGTCCGATCACCACCGGAACGACGGTTCCCCATTTGAGGGCGTGAACGCCATATCCGGCGATGCCCATGCCGATGAGGGCGCCGATGAGGGCATGTGACGAGCTCGACGGCAGCCCCGCACGCCAGGTCACCAGGTTCCAGGCGATTGCGGCCGCAAGGGCTGCGATGATCATCGCCAGTGACACGCCGCCCGATGGGGCGACCAGTCCACCGATGGTATTGGCCACCTTGGTGTGGAGCACCTCGATGGCAACGACAGCCCCGGCCAGGTTGAGAACAGCCGAGAGGGCGATGGCCAGGCGCGCCCCGAGCGCCCTCGTGCTGATCGTCGTGGCTATCGCGTTGGCGGTGTCATGAAAGCCGTTGGTGAAGTCGAAGCCAAGTGCAACCGCAATGGCGATGACCAGGAGCGCCGTCTGCCCGTCAGGCATTCTTGATGGTGATCGCCTCGAGGATGTTGGCGACATCCTCGCAGCGGTCGAGGGCATCCTCGAGGAGGGTGAAGAACTCTTTGAGCTTGATGACCTCGAGCGCATCCGTGTCACCGGAGAAGAGGTCGCCGATGGCACGACGCGAGGCAATGTCGCCGAGGTTTTCGAGGCGATGGACCTCGATCCCGTGCTCCTCGACGCCCTTGAGCCCCTCGAGCTTGCCCACCCCTTTCTGCAGCTCGAGGACGGCTGCGCAGATCAACTCGACCAGGTCGGTTGCCCCCGACGGGATGGTCCCGATCCTGTAGAGCATGACTGTGTCGCCGATCTCCTCGATGTAGTCGAGGACGTCGTCCAGTCCGGACGCCAGCGCGTAGATGTCTTCGCGGTCGAATGGTGTGACGAAGGTGCGGTTGAGGGAGCGGACCAGCTCATGGGTCACATCGTCGCCCTGGTGTTCCAGTTCCTTGAGTGCGACCTGACACGCCGGGAAGGCCGGCAGGTCCTTGAGACCGTCCCGCAGCGTCTCGGCCGCGGACACGATGAAGGTCACATGCTGATCGAACAGCTGATAGAAGCGCCGCTCACGCGGCACGAGCGAAAGTCGCACGCAGTCTCTCCTCGTCTTGCCAGCGAGGTGTGAGCATACGGGTCGGAGTTCGGTCCGAGCGACCGCCTGGGGCAGACTCGAGCGCGCTCAGGCGACGCGGTCGAAGGGGAGCGCGCTGAGCACGGTGGGGCTGAATGGGCGCATGGGGCGGCGCGAGCTCTCGCGAGGAGGATCCAGGGGTGGACGGCGCACACACCACATCGGGTCGACGTCGTCGCGCAAGGCCACCAGCCTCCACTCCGGCAGAGGGCCTTGCCAGTGTCCTCGGGGGGCGGGCTCGACAGTCACCACAAGTCGCGGACGTGACCAGGCCACGCCGGGGCCCGCGTCCCCCGGGTTGAGCACAGCGTCGATCGCGAGGGGATCAGCGGTGGCGGTCATCCAGGGGGCGGCCACCTGGTGCTCGACCAGGGTCACCCCGACCAGGCCGAGCCTGCCCAGCGTCCAGTCGGCAAGGACGGCGAGGAGGCCGGCTGCACTCTCCCGCCACCCCACCACCACGGCGTCGCGACGCTGAGAGAGCGGGATGCGCAAGCGGTCAGGAGACGCCATGCCGGACAGGTAGCTGGCGTCCTGACGCCGCGCGAGCATGCCAGCCAGGCCGCGCTCTGCGGCGGCGGCGGCGAGCGCGCGGCCGTGCCCGGTCACATGGTCGGGCAACTGGATGCGCGAGTCCCTGGGGATCAGCGGCGCGAGCGCGCCGAGACGGGCCAGCAATGGCCGCGCCGTCAGCGATTCACCCCCGAGGTGAACGAGGTCGGTCGCCAGGTACACCGCCGTGGGCGAGTCTCGGCCGGAGCGGGAGCGGCGAGCCAGGGCTTCGAGGTCGGGCCGGCCCTCCGCGTCGAGGATGCAGACGGCGCCGTCGAGGATCGCGGAGGGCAGGCCGGCGGACGCGGCCGCCTCGACGATCTCGGGGAAGCGATCGTCGAGCGTCGAGGTCTCGCCCTGGAGACGGATCGAGCCGTCGCCGCCGGCGATGAGCAGACAGCGTGACCCCTCCCAGTCGACGCTGAACAGCCAATCGTCGGCGTCGAAGGCGGCCGAGCAGGTTGTGCTTGCCTCGGGCAGCACTCGCTCCGGCATGCCGGAGGCGGGGATTGCCATGGGCAGACCGGGCTGTGTGTCCGGCGCCGGACGGCGCCTCGGCGCCTGCGTGTGCGGGCTCACGGCGAGGTCAGGAGGCCTTGCGTCGCCGTGCCCCGTCGCCTGCCTGGCGGCGCCGGGCCGCCTGCCTGGCACCGGAGGGTGCCACCGTCCGGTCGCTCTTCTGCGCAGCTTCCACCGACGCCTTGAGCGCGGCCATGAGGTCGGTGACCTTGGAGGGTCCCTCCACGGCGCGGGCCTCGAGCGGTGTGTCGCTGAGCTTGGCGTCGACGACCGCCATGAGCGCCTCGCGGTAGTTGTCCGTGTAGCGCTGCGGGTCGAAGGTGGCGCTGAGGTTGTCGACGAGCATCACCGCCATGTCCAGCTCATGCTTGTGGATCTCCGGCCGGGTGTCCGCCTCGGGCAGCGCCAGCTCGCCGGCGTCGCGGATCTCGTCAGGCCAGTGGAGCGTGTTGAGCAGCAGGCCCTTCTCGTGGAGGGCGAGACGGCAGAGGTGTTCGCGGTCCCGAAAGGCGATCTTGCCGACCGCCACCTTGCCGGTCTTCTCGAGGGCAGCCTTGAGCAGGTAGTACGGCTTGACGCCCACGGCCTCGGGCTCGAGGTAGTACGCGCTCTTGATGTAGACGCCGGCCTCGATCTCGCCGTCGTCGCAGAACTCGAGGATCTCACACGTGTGCGACGTCGTCAGGGGCAGCTCATCGAGGTCCGAGTCATCGATCTCGACGAACTCGTCCTTGCCGACCTCGAAACCGCGAATCGTGGAGCTCCAGGGAATCTCCTTGTCCTCGTTGGGGCACCAGCGCCTGTTGCGGATCGGCGTGTGGCAGTCGGGACAGAGCATCCGGAAGGACACGCTCTTCGACTCGGTGGCCAGGTACAGCCGCACCGGGATGGCGACCATGCCGAAGCTGATCGCGCCGCGCCACATGGATCTGGGCATGTCCCGATTCTAGTGTCATCATCGCCTTTGTGAAGACGAACGCTCAGACCTCGAGCAGCGCCTCGTACGCGGCCTTCAACTCGGGGTAGCGCAGGAAGATGATGTGCGCGTACTCCTGGGTCAGCGGGCCTGGGGTGCGCAGCAGGTGCATGCCCACCTCCTCAGGACGATGGTTGGCCTTGCGCCAGTTGCACTTCTTGCAGGCCACGACGAGGTTCTCCCAGCGGTCGCCGGCGCCGCCGCGAGACATGGGCACGATGTGGTCCACGGTCAGCTCAGCGGCCGGACCGACGAAACCGCAGTATTGGCAGGTCTGGTCGTCACGGAGGAGCAGGTTGCGACGGTTGGGGCGCAGCAGACGCCGGGGCACGTGGATGGTGCGCAGCAGGCGCACCACCACCACTCCCTGGGGCAGGCGGCGCCCGCTCAGCGCCTCCGCGGCCTCCAGTTGAGAGCGCTCGTCGAGGAAGGCGACGCGTTCCTTGGTCAGCAGGATGATCAGGCGGCGATGACTGATCACGTTGAGTGGCTGCATGGAGGCATTGAGCAGCAGCACGGCCATGCCGGAATTCTATGGTGAGACGCGAGCCAACGCATCCCCTCAGTCGAGGGCGGGAAGATCCTGGTCCCCCGCGAGCGCACCGGCGAAGAGGTCGCCGACCGTGGCCAGTCGCGCGGCGATGGTGTGCACCGTCCAGAGGTCGGGGCGCAGGCCCGGGTCCTCGAGCTCTGCCCACGTGATCGGCGCCGACACCGGGGCGTGCGCCACGGCGCGAACCGTGTACGGGGCGTTGAGCGTCTTGTTGATGATGTTCTGCGTGAAATCGATCCGCACCCGGCCCGTTCGGCGCTTCACCGACCACTCCCAGCTGACCAGGTCTGGCACGGTTCGACCGACAGCGCGCGCGACTCCCTCGACCCAGCCGCGCACGGCGGCGTAGTCGGGCCCGCGCCGCACGGGCACGTAGATCTGCAGGCCGGTCTGGCCCGTCGTCTTGAGCACGCTGCGCAACCGGTAGTGAGCGAGCGCGACGCCGACAAGCCGGGCGATCGTCACCACGCTCTCGAAGCTGGCCCCCTCAGCCGGATCGAGGTCGAAGACGGCCCAGTCGGGTTGCTGCGGCGCGTCGATGCGCGAGTGCCAGGGGTGGAGGTCGATCGACGCGGCGTTGGCCACCCAGACCAGGGTGGCGAGGTTGTTGACCACGATGTAGTCCTTGGTCTTCTCCCCGTGGTACGTCCAGGACTCGATCCACGACGGCGCGTGCGAGGGCTTGTCCTTGCGCCAGAAGTGGTTGCCGTCGATGCCGTCGGGAAACATCTGCATGGAGAGCGGCCGGTCGCGGAGGTACGGGAGAAGGAATGGGGCGACGCCGATGTAGTGCGCGATGAGGTCGCGCTTGGTGAGCCCGTCGGCCGGCCACATGACCTTGTCCAGGTGCGAAACGCGCACTCGTTTCCCATCGACCTCGAGCGCGTCGGAGTCGCGAAGCTCACTGAGCTGTTCGAGGAGCCGCGCCGGTGTGTCCGCGTCCCACCGCGGCGGGCGTGCTCGTGGCGCTCGTGTGCGACGGTTCGGCGCCGCCGCTGCCGCGACAGGCGTTTCGGCCGGCTGATCACCCTCGGCGACGACGGCGCTTGTCTCCTCGCGCACGCAGTCCTGCGGGTCAACGTCCTCGCGCAGGCCACGGTAGGCAGGGTGTCGCAGGATCCCGTGGGCAGTCCAGCCCGCGTGGCGGACCTCGCAGACCAGCTCGGGTCGCACCCACGAGGCCGGCTCCGCGGTGCGCGGAGGCTGCGCAAACGGACTGTGCCCGGTGACCATCGTCTCGAGGCGGCGGCGGAGCTCGCGCAGCGCGGGCTCGCTGAACCCGGTGCCGACCTGGCCGCAATGGACGAGCCGGCCGCCGTCGTACACACCGAGGATCAGCGCGCCGAGTTGCTCGAGCCGGCGGCCGCGTCCACCGGTCCACCCCGCGACGACGCACGACTGCGTCTGCCACGCCTTGACCTTCACCCAGTCGTCGCTGCGCCGTCCCGGCTGGTACGTCGAGTCCGCCCGCTTGCCGATCATGCCCTCGATGCCGCGAGCGCTGAGCGCCGCGAAAAAGCTCTCGCCATCACGCTCGACATGGTCTGCGTACATGACGCGGTCCCCGGGGATGAGCACGTCCTTGAGGGTCTTCTTGCGGATGCGCAGTGCCGTCCCGGTGAGGTCCCTGCCGTCCAGGCTGAGGATGTCGAAGACCACGTAGGTGGCGGGGTTGTCGCGCATGGCGCGGCGCACGTCGGCGTCGCGGCTGACGTTGATCCGTGACTGGAGCCGCTCGAAGGAGGAGCGTCCATCGTCGTCGAGCACGACGATCTCCCCGTCGACGACCGCGCTGTGCCCGCGCAGGGCGCGGACCAGCCCGGCAAGCTCGGGGTAGCGGGCGGTCTCGTCACGTCCGCTGCGCCCCGAGAGGCGGAGCCGGCCCTCCCCGACCTCGGCGACGGCGCGCACCCCGTCCCACTTCAGCTCGAACATCCAGCCCTCGCGGCTGAAGGCGTGATCGACGGCGGTGGCCAGCATCGGAGCCGGCAGCGTGGCGCGGCCGGGTCCGGGCGTCGCGGCCGAAACCGCGTCGGCGGCGAGCCGGCGGCGCGGTGGCGGAGCGGGACCAACCTGGCGGGAGGCCGTGGCGGCCGCCCGGGCCGCGCGCGCCGCCTCGCGGGGGTCGCCGCCCCCGGCCAGCGCGATCTGGGCGAGCGACCGGCCGCTCACCACGGAGGTCTCGTGCTCGCGGGCTTCGTAGCCCGCGACAACGGCGTCGTCGCGTTTCTTGATCAGCAGCCAGTTCCTGTCGCCGTCGCTGCTGCCGCCATGGCGGCGACCCCTCTCGCCGATGTGGATGAGGGCGAACTCCCCGGAGATCTTGGTGCCCGAGAGGCGGAACTTGATGTCACCGCGGGCCCGGCTGGCCTCGAAGTCGTCGGCCGACTCGCGCGTCCACTCATAGCTGCCGATGTCCCACAGCAGCACTGTCCCGGCGCCGTACCCGGAGGGGATGACACCCTCGAAATCGCCGTAGTCGATGGGATGATCCTCTGTCTGCACGGCCAGCCGCTTCATCGCGGGGTCCAGCGACGGGCCGCGCGGCACTGCCCAGGACAGGAGCACTCCATCGTGCTCGAGCCGGAAGTCGAAATGCATCCGTGTGGCGCGATGCTGCTGCACGCAGAAGCGCTGTCCGGGCCCGATGCTGTCCCAGTCCGGCGCTCCGCCTGCGCGCGCCCCGCGCTGAGGCGGCGGCCTGTCCGCCGCCGCCTCTCCGGAGGGCTCCGGGGTGCGCGTGAAGTCGCGTTTGCGGCGGTATTCCTCGAGGGCCATCTGCGCAGTCTGCTACGACGGGGCACAGGTGCGGAAGCACGTCCCCGCGCGCACCATGGATGGATGCGAAACCTCATGTGAACTGTGGCATTCCCACGCCCCCGGACCAGGGCGTGCAAATCCAGCAAACTGGTACAATTCACTGTAGTTTCGCGTGCCACTCATGCCTCCCCACGTCCTTGCTGGGGCACGCTGCAACCCCGCCGCGCCCGCCGGCAAACGCACACCCCGGAGTCCCACCTGATCGACGAGAGCGCCCCCGCCGACGACCGTGCCGTCGGCAGCGCAGACGCCTCCCCGCGCCAGCACATCCCAACGACGGCAAGAGCGGCCAAAGACTCGTACTCATCGGCGCAACTCACCGCGCTCAAGGGCCTCGAGCCGGTGCGCCTGCGGCCCGGCATGTTCATCGGCTCCACCGACTCGCGCGGTCTCCATCACCTCATTCGCGAGATCGTCGACAACTCCATCGACGAAGCTCTGGCTGGGCAGTGCGACACGATCATCGTGACGCTGCACGACGACGGCTCCGTGTCGGTGATCGACAACGGTCGCGGCATCCCGGTCGACATGCACCCCACGGAGCACAAGCCGGGCTTGGAGCTGGTCCTCACCGAGTTGCACGCGGGAGGCAAGTTCGGTGGCGGCGGGTACAAGGTGTCGGGAGGGCTGCACGGCGTCGGCGCATCGGTCGTCAATGCGCTGAGCGTGCGACTCGTCGCCGAGGTGTACAAGGGCGGAAGGATCTACCGGCAGGAGTACACCCGCGGCGTGCCCGACGCACCCATGGCGGTGGTGGGCAGCACCGACCGACACGGCACCACCATCCGCTGGTGGCCGGATCCCACCGTGTTCGACGCCGTCGAGCATAGCTGGGACATCGTCGCCAACCGGCTGCGTGAGGTGGCGTTCCTCACCAAGGCGGTGAACATCACCGTCGTCGACGAGGCGGCCGATCGCCGCTACACGTTCTATTTCGAGGGTGGCATCCAGGCGATGGTCAGCTACCTCAACGCCAACCGCACCGTCGTGAACGTCCGGCCGATGTACGTGGAGCGTGAGATCGATGGCAACCTCATCGAGCTCGCCATCCAGTACCAGAGCAGCGTGTTCAGCGAGCACGTCCTCGCCTTTGCCAACAACATCCACACCGAGGAGGGCGGCTCGCACCTCACCGGTTTCCGCACAGCCCTCACCAGCACCCTGAACAAGTACGCGCGCAAGGCCGCCATCCTGAAGGAGAACGACGCCAACCTCAGCGGTGACGACGTGCGCGACGGCCTGACGGCGGTCATCAGCGTGAAGCTCCAGGAGCCGCAGTTCGAGGGACAGACCAAGACCAAGCTTGGCAACAGTGAGGTTGCCGGCCAGGTGTCAACCGTCCTCAGCGACGCATTGATGCAGTTCCTCGAGGAGAACCCCGCCGATGGACGGCGCATCGTCGATCAGTCCCTGACGGCGGCGCGGGCGCGCCAGGCGGCTGCCAAGGCACGCGACCTCGTGCGCCGCAAGTCATTCCTCGAGGGCTCGGCGCTGCCCGGCAAGCTCACCGACTGCACCGAGAAGGATCCGTCGCAGTGCGAGATCTTCATCGTCGAGGGAGACAGCGCGGGCGGGTCGGCGAAGCAGGGACGTGAGCGCAAGAACCAGGCGATCCTTCCGCTGCGCGGCAAGATCCTCAACGTTGAGAAGGCCCGCGCGGACAAGATCCTCGGCAACGAGCAGATCAAGGACCTGATCACCGCGCTGGGGGTGGGGTTCGGCGAGGACTTCAGCATCGACCGCCTGCGTTACCACCGCATCGTGCTCATGGCCGATGCCGACGTGGATGGGTCGCACATCCGCACCCTGTTGCTCACCTTCTTCTGGCGGCACATGCAGCCGGTCATCCACGGGGGCTTCCTGTACCTGGCCCAGCCACCGCTCTACAAGCTGGAGAAGGGCAGCGGGCGCAACGCGCGGGTGGAGTACGCCTTCAGCGACGAGGAGCGCGACATCAAGGGCCGGGAGATGGGCGGTGGGCGCATCGAGGTGCAGCGCTACAAGGGTCTCGGTGAGATGAACGCCGACGAGCTCTGGGACACCACCATGGACCCGGCGCGACGCATCCTTCTTCGCGTCTCCGTTGACGACGCGGTCAAGGCCGACGACATCTTCGACCGCCTCATGGGCGCGGACGTCGAACCCCGCAAGCGTTTCATCCAGACACACGCCAAGAGCGTGCGCAACCTGGACATCTGATGGCCGCCATCGCCCCCGTTGCTGTTGACGCCATGGGTGGCGACAACGCGCCGGCCGAGATCGTCAGGGGAGCCCTGCGTGCTGCCACCGAGCTTCACATCCCCGTCCTACTCGTCGGCCGTCGCGAGCTTCTCGAGAATGAGCTGGCGCGGATCGAGGGGCCGGAGACCGTCTCCCGGGCTCGCCTCACCATCGTGGACGCCCGCGAGGTCGTCGAGATGGACGAGCACCCGGCCAACGCGGTACGCAGCAAGCGCGACTCGTCCGTGCTGCGTGCCTGCGCGCTCGTCGCCGATGGGCAGGCGGGGGCAGTTGTGAGCGCAGGCAATAGTGGAGCAGTGCTCGCCGCAGCCCTGTTCACCGTCAAGCGGATCCCCGGCATCGCCCGCCCGGCGATCGGCGCGCTCCTCCCGGGGCGGCCCAGCCGCACCTTCCTCCTCGACGTCGGCGCCAACGCCGACTGCAAACCTGAGTGGCTGGTGCAGTTTGCTGTCATGGGCAGTGTGTACGCGCGCACCATGATGGAGGTGGCGTCACCGCGGGTCGGGCTGCTCAGCAACGGGGAGGAGCCCGGCAAGGGTTCGCAGCTGGTTCGGGAGACGTACCCGCTTCTCGAGGCGGCGCCGGTGCGCTTCACGGGCAATGTTGAGAGCAAGGAGCTGTTCATCGGAGCGTGCGACGTGGCGGTCTGCGACGGTTTCGCCGGCAACGTCGCGCTCAAGGCCGCGGAGGGTGTCGGCGAGTATCTCTTCGCCGCGTTGCGTCAGGAAGCGATGAGCAGCCTCACCGCCAGGATCGGCGGCCAGTTGCTGAAGCCGCGGCTTCGCGCCATCCGCGACCGCGTCGACTACCGACACACCGGCGGGGCGCTGCTTCTGGGCGTGGCCGGCGAGGTGGTCATCGCCCACGGCCGCTCCGACGCGCTGGCGGTCATGAACGCCATCCGCGTCGCCTCGGAGGCCGCCCGCCGCGATGTCAGCGGCAGCATCGCCGGTGCCCTCGGCGCCACGGCCGACACCAGGGAGGCGGTCGACGCGACCGCAACATCGTCATGAGCATCTTCGAGCCCGGCCAGATCAGGAACATCGACCTCGAGCAGGAGATGCGCTCGTCGTACATGGACTACGCGATGAGCGTGATCATCAGCCGAGCCCTGCCGGACGTCCGCGACGGTCTGAAGCCCGTGCAGCGCCGGATCATGTACGCGATGCTCCAGGAGGGCATCACGGCCGGCGGCCGCACCAAGAAGTCCGCAGCCATCGTCGGCGAGGTGATGAAGAACTATCACCCGCACGGCAACGCCGCCATCTACGACGCCATGGTCCGGCTCGCCCAGGACTGGGTGATGCGCTACCCGCTGGTCACGTCGCAGGGCAACTTCGGGTCTGTCGACGGCGACCCGCCGGCCGCCGAGCGCTACACCGAGGCGAAGATGTCGCCCATCGCGATGACGCTTGTCGAGGACATCGACAAGGAAACGGTCGACATGGCCCAGACATACCTGGCCGACCCCGACATCCTCGAGCCCACCGTGCTTCCCGCCCTCGTCCCCAACCTGCTCGTCAACGGCGCCTCGGGCATCGCGGTGGGCATGGCCACCAACATTCCGCCGCACAACCTCGGTGAGGTCTGCGATGGCGTCACCCGCCTCATCGAGGAGCCGGAGACGACCACCGAGGAACTGACCAAGATCATCAAGGGGCCCGATTTCCCAACTGGGGGAATGATCTACGCGCGCGACCTGCCCATCGTGTACGGCACCGGGCACGGCCGCGTCGTGATGCGCGCGCAGGTGGATTTCGAGGAGGCCTCCGACGGCAAGGAGCAGATCATCGTCCGCGAACTGCCCTACCAGGTGAACAAGGCGCGCCTGCTCACCAACATCGCCGAGCTGGTCAAGGACCACAAGCTCGAGGGAATCGACGGCCTCAATGACGAGTCCGACCGCAACGACCAGACACGCATCGTCATCAAGCTGAAGTCGAGCGCGCGACCACACACGGTTCTCAACAACCTCTTCAAGCACACCCAGCTACAGCTGACATTCGGCGCGATCATGCTGGCGCTCGTCGACGGCCGGCCGCAGGTGCTCGGCCTCAAGGCGATGCTGCAGCACTTCATCGACTTCCGGCGCGTGGTGGTCACCCGGCGCACAACCTTCCTGCTGGGCAAGGCGCGGGAGCGCGCCCACATCCTCGAGGGGCTGATGAAGTGCCTCGAGCACCTCGACGAGGTGATCGCCATCATCCGTGCAGCCCAGGACGAGCGCACCGCCCAGCGCGGCCTCGAGCAGCGCTTCGAGCTGAGCGAAAGGCAGTCGAAGGCGATCGTCGACCTGCGTCTCGGTCGCCTCACCCGCCTCGAGGCCGGCAAGATCCGCGAGGAATACGGCGAGCTGATCAAGGAGATCGCGCACCTCGAGGACGTGCTCGCCAACCCGCGCCTCGTCGACGGCATCATCCGCGAGGAGATCGCCGGCATCCGCAAGAAGTACGCCGACCCGCGGCGCACGGTCATCAACCAGGGCGAGATCGAGCTCAACGAGGAGGACCTGATCCCGCGTGAGCAGGTCTTCGTGACGCTGACCAACCGCGGCTACATCAAGCGCATCCCGCTCGACCAGTACCACGCCCAGCACCGCGGCGGCAAGGGCGTGGTGGGCGCGCGCCGCTCCAACGACGAAGACTACATCGCCCATTCGACGACGGCGAACACGCACACCGACATGCTCTTCTTCACCAACCGCGGCCACGTGTACCGGCTGCGCACCCACGAGATCCCCGACGTCAAGCGCCAGGCCAAGGGGCTGCCGGTGATCAACCTCATCGACCTCGACCAGGGGGAGCGGGTCACCGCGCTGATCGACATGGAGGAGTTCAGCGACTCGCAGTACCTGGTCATGGCGACCAAGCTCGGGCAGATCAAGAAGACGCCCGCGGCCGCCTACTCGGCGGTTCGGCGCAACGGGCTCATCGCCATCAACCTGCAGGGCGAGGACGAACTGAACTGGGTGCGCCGTTCGTCGGGTGGCAATGAGTTGCTCATCGTCACGCGGCGGGGCAAGGGCTCGCGGTTCACCGAGAAAGAGGTCCGCCCCATGGGCCGCGACACCATGGGGGTGGGCGCCATGCGCCTGCGTCCCGGTGACGAGGTGGCGGGCTTCGACATCGTCAACCCCGATGGCCACGTCCTGGTGGTCACGCAGAACGGCTTCGGCAAGCTGACGCCCATGTCCGACTACCCCGTCAAGAGCCGCAACATCCAGGGCGTCTACACCGTCGACCAGACGGCGATCCCCAAGATCGGCGAGATCGTCGGCATGCGCGTCGTCGAGGATCTCTCCGAGGAGCTCATGGTGATCAGCACGTCGGGCCAGGTGATCCGCCTGCCGCTCGAGCAGGTGCGGGTCTCGGGCCGGCAGACGCGGGGCGTGATCATCATGCGCATGGACGACGGCGACCGGGTGGCCTCCATCGCCGGGGTTGGTCAGGCGGGAACGCTCGACGCCTGACGGTGGCGTACCGGCCTAGAGCTGATGCGCCTCCCGGAAGAGCATCGTCCGGCAGGGGGCGTGGCGGAGGACGTAGGGCGCCGTCCGGCCCATGTGGAACTCGCCGAAACGCATGCGGAACGGCATCCCCACGACCACCAGGTCAGCCTTCCAGTGGGTGATCTCCTCGACGATGGCCGGCCCCGCATCGCGGGCCTGGAGCAGCTCGGTCTCGATCTCGACCTCGATCTCCCTTGCCCTCTTCTCGGCCTCGTCGAGGATGGTCTCGGCGCGGTCCATCTCGAGGTCCTGCACGGTCCCGAGGGCGAGGCTGCGCCGGATCTCGAGCACCGTGATGGCCATCACCTTGGCCTTGGCCCGCCGCGCCAGGCGGCAGCCCAGCCGCACCGCCTCAGCGTCGGTGTGGGCTCCGCTGACCGGGACGATGATGCGCTGAGGAGTGAACCCGACCATGGCCGCAGGATGCTACCCCATGGGCCGCACCATCGAGGCCGAGCCCCGTGCCACGTAGAATGCGGCGGAGGTCAGCAGGATCAGGAGCATGGGGTGTGAAGGTCGTCATCGTCGGCTGTGGGCGCGTGGGCTCGATGCTCGCTCGCGACCTCGATGAGGCCGGCCATGACGTCACCATCGTCGACGAGCGGGTGGGCGCCTTCAGCCGGCTCGGCGAGGGCTTCGGCGGGAACATGGTTGTGGGCACCGGCATCGACGAGTCGGTGCTGCGCCGCGCCGGCATCGAAAAGGCCGACTGCTTCGCCTCCGTCACCAACGGCGACAACCGCAACATCATGGCCGCGCAGGTCGCCAAGGTCGTCTTCAACGTGCCCCGTGTGATCACGAGGATCTACGACCCGATCCGTGAGCAGACCTATCGCGAGTTCGGCCTCGAGACGATCTGCTCGACGAGCATCGTCAACTCCATGGTCAAGGAGTTCTTCACCACCGGTGCCAACCCGGCCCACGATTCCCCGGCCACGGGACCGGCGCGTGTCGAGGCGTGACAGCCAACATCGACGCCACGACGCGTCCCTACGTGGTGATCATCGGTGGTGGCAAGGTGGGCTTCTACCTTGCCCGTCACCTCATCGAGCGCGACTACGAGGTCACCCTCGTCGAGAAGGAGGCGACGCGCGCGGAGTGGGTCGAGCACCAGCTCGGCAGTGTCTCGGTCATGGTCGGCGACGGCGATGAGATGGCCGTCCTCGGCACAACCGGCATCGAACGGGCAGGGGTGCTGATCGCGTGCACGGGCGACGACGAGGACAACCTGGTGGCCTGCCAGCTGGCCAAGGGGAAGTTCCATGTTCCGCGAACCATCGCGCGGGTCAACAACCCCGCCAACGTGCATGTCTTCACCGCGCTCGGCATCGACGTGCCGGTCAGCGCCACCGAACTGCTGATGGGCCTGATCGAGGCGGAGATCATCGGGTAGCTCGGGCTCTCTCGGCCGGGGCAGCGGCGGGCCGGGGCCTGGGCAGACGCGGCGAGGCCGCCACCCCCCTGTTCGGGCGATGGCGGCCCCGCGCTCAGACGATGTTCAGGTGGCCTTGCCGATCTTGAAGATCTTGGTGCCGCAGGTCGGACATGTGCCGGTGGTTGCGGGTTTGCCGTTCTTCATGGTGATCGCCTGAGGATCCTTGATTTCGGTAGGCGCCTTGCACTTGAGGCAGTAGCCGGAAACGGCCATTGTGTCCTCTCCTATCCAGGGTCATTGCGAGCACGGTGGGAAGGCCCCGCAGCGCTCAAGTCGCCGCATTCTAGCCGACACCCCGCTGAATTGCAGCCGAACTCAGAGCGGGCGTCTTCTCCAGAGCCCGCGGGGGCGGTTCTCCAGGGACTCGCCGAGGCTCACTGACGGGTGCCTAACTGCGCAGGTGCTCCCGGAAGAATGCCAGCGTTCGGTCCCATGACAGGCGAGCCGCCTCCTCGTTGTAGACCTCAGGACGGTGGTCGTTGAAGAAGGCGTGGTCGGCGTCGTACCAGAACGATTCGACGTGGATGCCGCCCTCGCGCAGACGCATCTCCAGCGCCTCGACGGTGGCATGGTCGTAGGAGTGGTCCTGCTCCCCCCAATGGGCGAGAACTGCGGCCTTCATGCCCGAGACGTCGATGCCCTCACGCGCCGGCCCCACCCCGTAGTACACGACGCAGGCGGCGATCTCGGGCTCGCGGCTGGCGGCGAACAGGGACAGGCCGCCACCCATGCAGAAGCCCACCACCCCGGCGGCGTGCCCGGTGGTGCTGGGGCTGTCGAGCAGGTGTGCCAGTGCTCCGCGCAACTCGCGGCCGGCCGTCTCGATGTCCAGGTTCATCAGCTCCTTCATCGCCTCGTCCGGTTCCGTGGCGATGCGGCCGTGGTACAGGTCGGGCGCGAGGGCCGTGAAGCCGGCGGCCGCAAAGCGGTCGCACACGTCGCTGATGTGCGGGACCAGGCCCCACCACTCCTGGATGACGATCACGCCGGGGCCTCGTCCCGACGGCGGAACCGCCAGGTAGCCGCGATCCACGTGGTCGCCGCCTGGGAACTCGATCATCTCGCCCATGTCAGGCACTCCTGCTGTGTGCGCGCTGGCTCGCTCTCAAAAATGGTCAGGCGACGCTGCGCGACCTTGCCGCTGTCTCACACGCCCACAGTGACGTGATGCTTGGAATGCTCGGCGATGATCACCTGGGCGACGTGCGCCGGCACCTCCTCGTAATGGGCTGCGGCCATGGTGTAGCGGCCGCGACCCTGGGTGAGGGCGCGCAGCTCGATCGGGAAGCTGTGCATCTCGGCCTGGGGGACGTGCGCGGTGACCTCGGAGCGTCCGTCTCCGAGTGGGTTCATGCCTGCGACGCGGCCGCGCTTGCCGTTGAACAGACTCATCACGTCGCCCATGAATCGCTCGGGCACGACCACCCGCACGTCCATGATGGGTTCGAGCAACACTGGGCTCGCCTTCTGCATGGCCTCGCGCATGGCCATCGACCCGGCGATCTGGAAGGCGATGTCCTTGCCGTCGACGGCGTGGGTTGAACCGTCCACGAGGCGGACCTTGACGTCGACGATCGGATGGCCGCTGACCGCACCCTGCTCCATGGTCTGGCGCACGCCCTTCTCCACCGAGGGCCGGAATTGATGGGGGATGGATCCCCCGAAGATCTTGTCCTCCCAGACGAAGCCCTCGCCGCGCGGCAGCGGCTCGATCTCGATCGTGCAGTCGCCGTAGAGGCCGGCGCCGCCGCTCTGCTTCTTGTACTTGTGGGCCACCCGGGCGCTGCCGCTGACGGTCTCCCGGTAGGCGATGCGGGGCGGGGTCAGCACCGCGTCAACCCCGAACTTGCGCTTGATGCGCTCGAGCGCGACGTCGAGGTGGACGTCGCCGAGGCCATGCACGAGCACCTCTCCCGTCGACGGATCGCGGTCGACGGAGAAGGCCGGGTCCTCCTCGGCGAGGCGCGCCAGCGACGACATGATCTTGTCCTCGTCGCCCTTGCTCCTGGCACTGATCGCCGCGCGGTACGACGGTGCGGGGATGTCGATGGGCGGCAGCGTCAGAACCTGTCCGCGCACGCCGAGCGCGTCGCCGGTGCGGGCGTGGGCGAGCTTGGTGACCACGCCGACATCGCCGGCCCCCACCTCGACGGCGTTGACGAGGCTCTTGCCCATGGGCCTGGCCAGCTGTGCGAAGCGCTCCTCCAGCCCCTGCTGAACGTCGAACGGGTGCGTGTCGGCGCGCATGGTGCCGCGCAGGACCTTGAAGTACGTCACCTTGCCGAAACTGTCCACGGTCGTCTTGAACACGTGCGCCACCAGCGGTCCGTCAGGGTCGCAGGCGATCTCCACGTCCTGGCCACCTGAGTCCTGGCCGCGGTGCACCTGCTCCAGGGGTCCGGGCAGGTAGCGGACGATCGAGTCGAGGACCAGCGCGGCGCCGCGCTGGTCGGCAGCCGCCGAGCAGACGATCGGCACGAGCGTACCGCGAAGGGTTGCGTTGTGGAGAGCTCCGCGCACCTCGTCGTCGGTCAGCTCGGTGCCGCCGAGGTACTTCTCGATGAGCGTGTCGTCGGTCTCAGCCGCGGCGTCGACGAGGGCGCCGTGGGCGCGCTCCACCACCGCACGCATCGGCTCGGGGAGTGCCGTCTCGGGCGCCCGGCCGCCTGCCTCGAAGCGGTGGGCGCTGTCGTTGACGAGGTCGACGTAGCCGGTGAAGTCGCCGGCGCTGCCGATGGGCACTGCGACGGCCACCGGCTTGCGATCGAAGGCATCGCGGAGCGCGTCAACAGTGGCCTCGTAGGCGGCGTTCTCCTTGTCCATCTTGTTGATCACGATGAGCGTGGGCAGGCCACGCGCCGCCACCATCCCCCAGGCCAGCTCCGCGCCCACAGCCACGCTGCCCGTGGCGCTCACGACCAAAACGACGGCGTCGGCAGCGGTCAGGGCGGCGGCCAGCTCGCCGGCGAAGTCCTGGAACCCCGGCACGTCGATGAGGTTGACGCGGTGACCGTCCCAGTCGAGATGGGCGAGCGCGGCGGAGATGCTCATCGAGCGTCGCTGCTCCTCGGGCTCGTGGTCGAGGATGGAGGTTCCCTGGTCGGTGGCGCCCATTCGCGGCGTGGCCCCGGCGACGTGGAGCAGCGCTTCGCAGAGGGTCGTCTTGCCGTCATGGCTGTGGCCCACGACGGCGACCGTCCGGATGCGGTCAGGGGCAGGCGTCGTCATTCACTTGAGCTCCCGTCAGGGTCGCTGAGGCGATGAATGGTAGGCCGCGGCGACCACCGTTGCGGGGCCTGCGCCTGCGCAGCCGAGGCCGGATACGGCGCTGGGTATTTGACGCGATCGGCTGGTATGCTTCGATAGAGGGGGTGAGAGGGATGGGTTCTGTCGCCAGGTGACGCAGACGTGGTCGCGGCTGCCGTCCGTGACGAGGTCGCCCTCATCACGGCGCGGCCTGCTGGCCTGCACCGCGACGGCGCTTGCCGCCGCTGCGCTGGCACTGCCGTCCTCGGTCATTGAGAGCCGCGCGTCCACCGCTGCGGGAGCGTTGGTCGACGTCGGCGGCCACATCGCCGGCGTCCGCGTCGAGCGCGGCGACGTCATCTCCGCCGGCTGGTCGCTGAGCATGCCATCGGAGCTCCGAGCCGCCACGGTGGCGGTGACCGACGTGGTCGCCACGATCTCGCTGCGCTGCGGGGACAACCGCTCTGCTCGGCCGCCGCTGCTGGTTCTTCACCTTCCAGATGCCGCCGTGAGTTTCGGCGCGGACGCGACGGGCTGGTCGCCGACCGGCAACCCCGCGGCCGCCGCGGGTTACCAGGCCAGCGCCGTTGTCGGCACGGTCTGCCACGACGCAGCCCCGGTCCGCGACGTCACGGTGCGCTACCGCGCCAGGCTCGTCTCCTCAGACACAACGGACCTGTTCGCGATGCGCTTTCACAGCGTCGACGCCTTGTCCGACGGGACCGCGCGGCCGAACGACGGCGACGACGAGGTGAGCTGTTCGTCTGCCTCGAAGAATGGGCACGTGCGCTCGCGCTGCGCCGCCCCGTGGACGGAGGCCGTCGACGCGCGGGCCACGTCTGTGCCTGCGTCCCCGGGCACTCCCGGCGGTGGGTCGGGTGACGCGACGGTCACCGCGGTGCCGAGGCCCTCGGCGACGGCGTCGCCGCCTGCGCCGCACCGGTTCCCTGTCGCCGCGGGAGTGCATCGCCCAGCCACCCCGACAGCCGCCCCGTCGCAGCCGGCGATCCTCGGCCCGGTCCCGGTCGTGACCCCGGTCATCGAGGGCGCGACCCCGACCGCGGCTCCGCTTGGGTGGCCGCTGTTCGCGCTGATCCTGAGCCTCGCTGCCGGCCTCGTCAGCCTGGTCGGTGTGCGCCTCCGGCGGCAGGCCGACCCGCGCCGCGAGCTGTAGGTCCGGTCAGAGACCCTTCTCAGCTTCGTCGCGCGACGACGAGCACGGACTCGCTGAGTGACGAGCCGCGAGAACGGGTCCAGCCGTCGTGGATCGCGTCGACGCGCATCCCGGCCCGTGCAAACAGCGGTCGAATGTCGTCGAACCGGGTGAGCGCGCTGCTGGTCTGCTGGACCGCGGCGGTGCCGTCATCGAACACCGCGGTCTCGCGCAGGACGTAGGTGTTGCGGGCCCGGTCGTGCACAGTCTCGACGAGGAGCAGGTGGCGACGATCAGAGAGCAGCGATCGGGGAGCGACATCCCAGCTGCTGATCCGCCCGTCGGGCTGGTCCGGGCGCAGGCGCATCTCGACGAGCAGCGGTGCTGAGGCGCGCAGTGAGCGGGCCAGTCGGCGCAGCACCGACCCCTGGGTGCGCCGAGGGAAGGCCTCGAGCACGTGGTAGATGAGCACGGCACCGTCAAAGGCATCGCGGTCGTCGAAAGTGCGGAGGTCGGCCACCCGGGTGTGCACCCGGTCGGACACGTCCGCGTTACGCGCGAGACGGCGCGCATGGGCAACCACCGCGGGGCCGATGTCGAGGGCCGTGACGCAGAAACCGGCGTTGGCCAGGCGAACGCTGTACAACCCCGGTCCACAGGCGGCGTCGAGGAGGTCAGCCGGCGGCTTGGGGAGCAGTCGGAGCAAGCGGCGCAGGTGCCCGTCGATCACGCTGACACGCCTGCTGGCGCCGTCGTGATCCTGGTCGAGGTGCTCGCGAAGAAGGCGACGGCTGACCACGGGGTCGCCCCAGTCCAGCTCGACGCGTGGGTCGAAAGCACGTGGCCACGCCTCGAGTCGGGATGGCCTCGTCATCGCCGGCAGCCTACAGAACGCGCGCGACGCGAACGGGTGCCCGCCCCCCAGAATGCGCGCCAATGAGCAGCTTCATCACCCACTGGGTCACCTCCGGCGGCATCGTGCTGGTCTTCGTGCTCATGGCGGCGGAGAGTTGCGGCGTGCCATTCCCGAGCGAGGTGATCATGCCCTTCGCGGGTTTCCTGGCAGCGCAGGGTCACATCAACCTCCCCGGCGCCATCCTGGCGGGGACGCTCGGCAACGTCGCGGGCTCGGTGGTCGCCTACGCCCTGGCGGCGCGCTTCGGGCGCCCTCTGCTGCTCGGTCCGGGCCGGCGCATCGGAATCCGCGAGGGTCACCTCGACCTCGCCGACCGCTGGTTCGAGCGCCATGGCCTCACCGCTGTGCTGGTCGGGCGCGTCCTCCCCGTGGTGCGCACGTACATCTCATTCCCCGCGGGACTGGCCCGTGTCGACCTCTCGCGCTTCATCCTGCTGACGTTCATCGGCGCGCTGCCGTGGTGCATCGCGCTCGCCGCCGGCGGGTACGCGATCGGCGCCAACTACTCCCGCATCTCGGGGCCGATCGAGATCGTGGCGATCGTCCTCGCCGTCGTGGTCGTCGCAATCCTGGTGGGATGGCTGATCCGCGGCCGCAGTCGCGCGGCCGCTCCCCGGCCCTAGGACATGTCGGGCCAGACTCCCGGAGCCTCGCCCTCGCCCTCCTCACCCTCGTTGCGCTGCCGGTAGCGCTCCGCCACCATCTTGTTGGCGACGTTCTTGGGCAGGCCGAGCTTGACAAGGCTCTTGACCTCGTCACTCATCACCTTGTCTCGAGCGGTCTCGATGGCCGCGATGACGTCATCGATGCTCACAGTCGGTCGCTTGGTTGCCACGATGTCAGTTTACCCTCTGCCGGGAATTCTCCGGCCCCTGAGCGGCGGACGTGTCGACCGCATGAGTGGCACCGTGCAACGTGACTGCGGGGCCGCTCTTCATACTTGTGAGCATGGCCTATCTCCCCAATCGCGACGCTGATCGGAGGGCCATGCTCGATGTCGTCGGCGCCTCTACCATCGCCGACCTGTTCGCCACCATACCGGCCTCGCTGCGCGACCCCGTGATCGACCTCCCTGCACCACTCGGCGAGCAGGACCTCGTTGCGGAGGTGGAGGGCCTCGCGGGGCGCAACCGCCCTCTCAGCGGCCTGGACAACTTCCTCGGGGCCGGCGTGTACCGACGCTTCATCCCCGCCATCGTGGGCGGCACCATCGGGCGGCCGGAGTTCTACACGGCGTACACCCCCTACCAGGCCGAGGCGTCGCAGGGCACCCTGCAGACCATCTTCGAGTTCCAGTCGATGATCTGCGCGCTGACGGGGCTGGACGTCGCCAACGCCTCCCTCTACGACGGGGCGACGGCGGCCGCGGAGGCGATGATGCTCGCCGTCCAGGCCACCGGGCGCGACCGCATCGCGGTGAGTGGCGCGGTTCACCCCGAGACGTTGCGCGTGCTGCGCACCTTCGCCGCCGGGCGGGCGGTGTCGGTCGACGTGATCGCGCCGCGCGACGACCTCACCGACGCGGCGGCCGTGCGCACCGCGATCGACGAACGACACGCCGGGCTCCTCGTCCAGCAGCCGACGTTCTTCGGCACCCTCGAGACACTCGGCGACCTGGCCGAGGCGGCCCACGCGGTCGGGGCCCTGGCGCTGTGCAGTGCCGACCCGCTGGCGTGCGCGGTTCTTGTTCCACCCGGCGACGCGGGCTTCGATGTGTGCGTCGGCGATGCCCAGCCGCTCGGCGTGCCGGCGTCTTTCGGCGGACCACACGTCGGCTACATGTCGGTTCGGCAGTCGCTGGTGAGGCGCATGCCCGGGCGACTTGTCGGGATCACGACCGACCACGCCGGCAGGCGCGCGTACACGCTGACCCTGCAAACCCGTGAGCAGCACATTCGCCGGGAGCACGCCACCTCGAACATCTGCACCAACCACGCGCTGATCGCGCTCGCCGCCACCGTGTACATGGCGCACATGGGGGCCGGAGGCATGCGCGAGGTCGCCACGGTGAGTGCCCAGAGGACGCATCACCTCGCCGAAAGACTCAGTGCAGTCAGAGGTTTCTCCCTCGTGACCGAGCAGCCCTTCCTGTGGGAGTTCGTCCTCCGCTGCCCGGGCGATGCGGCCGCTGTGGTATCGGCGATGCGCGAAAAGGGAATCGTCGCCGGGCTCGCATTGGGGCGTGTCGACGCCGAGCGGGCCGACCAGTTGTTGGTCTGCTGCACGGAGATGACCTCTCCAGCGGCGATCAATCGTTACGTCAGAGCGCTCGAGGCGCTGGACGTGGCGGCGCTGCCCCAGGTTCGCAGCCGGGTGGCGGCATGACGACAACGCCCGCCGACCCCTCCGTCGAAGCCGCCTGGGCGGGCGCGGAGGCACTGGTGTTCGAGCTGAGCGACGACCGCACCGGCGGGCCGCGGGTCACACCGGCCGGGGTGCCCGCCACAGCGCTGGACGTGCTCGTACCCGCCTCGTACCTGCGCAGCGAACCGCCCGCGGTTCCCGCCGTGCCCGAGCCTGTTCTGGCCCGGCACGTGGGCCGGCTGGCGCGGCGCAACCACAATCTCCACCACGGCACCTACCCGCTGGGCAGTTGCACCATGAAGTACAACCCGGTGGTCGACGAGCGGCTCGCGGGGCTCACCGGCTTCGCCGATCTTCACCCGTACCAGGACGAGGCCGACGCGCAGGGTGCCCTCGAGTTGATGTGGCGTCTCGAGCAGATGCTGGCGTCGATCACGGGCATGGCGCGTATGTCGTTGCAGCCTGCCGCCGGGGCCCACGGTGAGTGGACGGGCCTGCGCATGATCCAGGCCTACCATGCGGCTCGGGGCGACACCCAGCGCACGCGCGTCCTCATCCCGGACAGCGCCCACGGCACCAACCCGGCATCCGCGGCCGCGTGCGGACTCGAGGTCGTCACCGTGCGCAGCAACGCTGACGGCACCGTCGATGTCGCAGACTTCGCGGCCCGGCTGGACGGCACGGTGGCGGCCGTGATGATGACCAATCCGAATACCCTGGGCGTGTTCGAGAAGGACATCCTCGAGATCGCCCGCCTCGCCCACGAGGCCGGCGCGCTTCTCTACTACGACGGCGCCAACCTCAACGCGCTGGTGGGCATGGCGCGGCCCGGCGACATGGGCTTCGACGTTGTTCACCTCAACCTGCACAAGACGTTCTCCACCCCGCACGGGGGGGGTGGGCCGGGCGCGGGCCCGGTCGGTGTCGCCGAGCGGCTGGTGCCGTTCCTGCCCACTCCCACAGTCGAGCGCAGCGCGGACGGTGAGCGGTTCCGGCTCGATGACGACCGCCCCGAGAGCATCGGCAAGGTGCGCTCGTACTACGGCAACTTCGGCATGCTGGTACGCGCCTTTGCGTACATCTCCGCGTATGGCGACACCATCGCCGGGGTCGCCAGGGACGCGGTCCTCAACGCCCGCTACCTGCAGGCGCGCCTGAATCCTCTCTTCCCACTGGCGGTGGACTCCCCGTCGATGCACGAGTTCGTCTGCACCACCCGCGGCGGTCGCGTGGAGGGCCTGCGCGCCATGGACGTGGCCAAGCGCCTGCTCGACTACGGCTTCTACGCGCCCACCGTCTATTTCCCCATGACGGTCCCTGAGGCGATGATGTTCGAGCCGACCGAGACGGAGTCGCGGCAGAGTCTCGACCTGCTCGCCGACGTCTGCGCGGCGATCGTGTCCGAGGCCGAGCACGACCTCGCCTTCGTCCAGGCCGCACCACACAACACACCCGTCGAACGCGTCGACGAGGTCGGTGCGGCGCGCCACCCGGTGTTGCGGTGGACGGAGGCGATGCGTGTGCAGGCACCGCCGGCCGGCGACGTCGCGCGGAGCGCATGAGGCATCGACTGCCGTGACTGACTCGCTCGACGCCATGCGCCGGGAGCTGCACGACCTCCTCGCCGACCGCGCCTTCACATTCGGCGACTTCGTGCTGACCAGCGGGAGACGCAGCGACTTCTATTTCAACGGCAAGCAGGTGACCCTCGAGGGGCGCGGTCTCCACCTGGTGTCACGCCTGATCCTCGAGCGCTGCCGTGAGCTGCGCATTGACGCCATCGGTGGCCTCACCCTGGGCGCGGATCCCATCGTGGCCGGCGTCGCGGCGCTGTCCGGCGAAGCCGCCCCTCTGCGCGCGTTCATCGTGCGCAAGCGGTCCAAGGAGCACGGCACGGCCTCGCTCATCGAGGGGCCGCCGCTCCGTGCCGCCGACCGTGTCATGGTGGTCGACGACGTGATCACCACCGGGGGGTCGCTCCTCCAGGCTGTTGACGCGCTCCGCGACCTGCAGGTGGAGGTCGTCGAAGCCCTCGCCGTGGTCGACCGCCAGGAGGGCGGCCGTGAAGCGATCGAGGCGCGGGGGCTGCGCGTCCACGCGCTCTTCGTGCGCAGCGAGTTCTCCGCCCCGGCGCGCGCGTAGAAGGGTCGCGCTCGATCCCGGTCAGCCGCCGATATTCCTGAGCAGGCCTCCGACCACCCCGGCCGCGGCACCGGCCTCGGCGCCCTGCACGACCGTGTACTCGCCAAGCGCGTGGGCGAGACGCGACAAGGGCAGTGACTGCAACCAGACGCGTCCGGGCCCGATCAGCTGGGCCAGGAAGATGCCGTCGCCTCCGAAGACCTTGTTCTTGATGCCCTTGACCGTCGTGATGTTGAACTGGACCGTGTCCTGGAACAGGCCGACATGGCCGGGGTGCACCTTCAACTCCTCGCCGGGACGCAGGTCGTAGGTGACGATCTCGCCGCTCAACTCGCACCACACCCGGCCCTGGCCGGCGATCTTCTGGAGACGGAAGCCGTCACCGCCGAATGCGCCGGCCCCGAGCTTCTGCTGGAAGCCGACCGAGACGAGCACGCCGTGCGTCCCGGCGACGAACACGTGGCGGTGACCCATGAACTGCATGCCCGGCTCGGGCTTGACGTCGAGTGGGAAGATCTGCCCCGGGAGCCGCGCCGCGAAGGCGACCATGCCCGGGGCCCCCTGTGCGGCGTACTCGGTCATGAACAGCGATCCTCCGCCCACGGCGCGCTTGAACACGCCGCCCAGACCGCCACCTCCGCCGTACTGCGTCGACGTGGTCATCTGGATGCTCGAGGTCATCCAGGACAGCTCACCCGACTCCGCGAAGATGGCCTCGCCGGGGTTGAGCGTCAGCTCGAGGACCGGCATCGTGGTGCCGATGATCTTCTCGTCCACGTGGTGCACTCCCAGGGTCGCGATGGTTCGGCGCGATTGTAGGCGCCGACTCCGGGCCTCAGCGTTGCGCCGTGGTGATCTCCGCGGAGCAGAGCGCCCATACCATGGAGCGGTGCGACGTCCATTGCTCGCCGTCTGCGCGGCTGTCGTGGTGGGCGGCTGCGGGAACACGACGACGCCGACGGTGCGCCCCAGCGCCACCCCAACCTCGTTGCCGAGCCCGACCGCGTCACCACTTCCCGACGTCCTGCGCATCGACGTCACGTCCACGGGTTTCGGCACCTGGCAGCTCATCGCGGTCCCGGTCGCGATCATTCACAACGCCGCCGGCCGCACCGGTGTCAGCGGGGCGGTGGTGCATTTCACCCTCACCAAGCGCGGCCATGCGCTCACATCACTGGACTCGCCTGCGATCAGCCTCGCGCCCGGGGAGAGCCTGGTGGTGACCTCCTACCAGTGCACCGACTTCCCGTGCAACACCGCGGACGGTGTCACGGCGACCATCTCGCCGGGCAGGTGGGGAGCGCTCCCGGCGGCGCAGCCCTCCGCCACGACCACCGGGCACACCTGCACCAGGGGGTGCACCGGCCACGGGCAGTGGGACGTGTCGATCAGCGTCGCCGGCCCCGACCTCCTCCCCAATGAGCAGGTCGACCTCTTCGCGTCATGTTCCAACGCCGCTGGCGCCATCATCGGTGGTGGATCGCGACAGCTCCTCTGGCCTCAGGCCGGCGGGACGCTGACCCTCGACGTGCCCGTGATCGTGAGCTCCCCACCGGCGTCCTGCCAGGTCGGCGCCACCACCTCGACCTGACCCGGAGCCGCTGTGGTGAGGCCGCAGGGCGGCCGTCACGAGCCATAGGGCGGTTGCCTCCGCCCGGGGCGGCTGTGTTAGGGTGCCGGGGTCGCGGCGGGCGGGGCATTCCTCACACGGTGACCCCCGGGCGCCACAACCGATTCGGCTCTGGGGCCGCGGCCCACCGCCCACAGTTGCGGTGGAGTGAGGCGACGAGGGGGCGCTCCTCTACGGGATTTCGTGGGCCCGGGGAGCGTCCTGAATACTTGGGAGAGACTATTTGCGGTTGCCACGACGGTCCCGGGGCCTGATCCTCGGCATGACGACACTGATCCTGAGCCCAGTTCTAGCGCTTTCCCTGGCGTCTGCGGCGCAATCGGTCGCGACGACCAACGTCGTCGCGGTGAATCGCACCGAGTCACTGCTTCAGCCCGTGCAGGAGCCCGATTTCCGCGGGCACCTGATCGCAGCGCCCGCAGCCACACCCGCCCCATCCGCGACGCCGGCGCCGGCGCGGCTGGTCGCCAAGCTGCGGGTCAAGCTCCGGTCCGTGGCACCACCGCTCGTGGCCGCCGCCAGCCCCAGCAGCGTGATCGGCATCATCGAGGCGGCCGCTGCGCGCTGGGGAGTGTCCGGGGCATGGATGGTTCAGATCGCGCGCTGCGAGTCCGGTCTGCGTCCGACCGCGGTGAACCCTGGTGGGCCCTACATCGGGCTCTTCCAATTCCTGCAGTCGACGTTCACACACAACGGCGGGACCAACATCTGGGACGCCACCGACCAGGCCAACATCACCGCCAAGATGCTCGCGCACGGGCAGGCGCGGCAGTGGAGCTGCGCCTGATCGCCGGCTGAGGCAGTTCCTCCGCGACCGTCGATACGGAACAATCCACCGGGTGAGCTCCGACGACGGCCATCTCCGTGAGGTCCCGCTGACGCGCCGACCCGCCTTCGAAGGCCGGCTTCTCCACGTCTTCGAGGACACGGTGCGCCTGCCTGGGGGACGCGAGGCGAGGCGCGAGGTGGTCGAGCACATCGGCGCGGTCACCGTGGTCGCCATCGACGACGACGGGCGAGTGGTGCTGGTGCGGCAGTGGCGCCACGCGGCCGGCCGTTCGCTCTGGGAGCTGCCGGCCGGCACGCGCGAGGTCGGTGAGGAGCCCGGGTCCACAGCGCGGCGCGAGCTGATCGAGGAGACCGGCTACCGTGCCCGGGACTGGCGCGAGATGGCGCATGGTCCTGTGTCGCCGGGCTATTCCAGCGAGGAGATCTGGTTCTTCGCGGCGAGCGGCCTCACCGCCGGGGCGACCTCGCCTGACGCGGACGAGTTGCTCGACGTCAAGCTGTTCGCTGTGACCGAGATCGCTGACCTCGCCCGTCTCGGGGAGGTCGACCTCAAGACTTTGGCCGGCCTCGCCCTCGCCGGTATCACGCTGGGTGGCGCCGGTGGCTGAGGACGCCGATCGCCTCGTGGCACGCGCCATCGAGAGCGTTCTCGACCAGGTGCCCGGCACCCTCGATACCACCGTTCCCGACGTGGCGTCCGCAAAGCTGCAGCCGTGGGCGGAGACCGCGGCCCCGGTGGGACGCAACAAGCGCCCGCTCGAGGAACTTCTCGGGGAGCTCGAGGAGCGCGTGGCCGCCGATCCTGACGCCCGGGCGACCCTGCCTCACACCCGCCACCACTCGCTTTCCTTCTTTGACCGGTTCGGCCGCACCGCCGCACAACCGGGCGCGGCTGAGCCCGGCGGCCGGCACCGCAGGAGACGGCGCGGTGGCGGCGGCGGGGACCCGGCCAAGCTCGCCGAGGGAGCCGGGAGCGTCACCGTCGGTACCCCGGCCGGCCCCTCACCCAACCGCCCGCCGGGGAGCCGGCGTCGCTCCCGCCGCGGGCGCGGTGGCGGCGGTGCCCCGGGAGGTGACGCGCAGCGTCAGCCGGGAGCGGCCCCCCAGCCTCCGCGTCAGGAGACCTCGCCACCGGCGGGGCAGCCACGTGCCCCGGGATCCGGCGGCCGGCGCCGGCGAGGCCGCCGCGGGCGGGGCGGAGACCGCCAGCCGCCAGGGTGACCGTCGATCCGGCCAGGGTCCTCGGTTCAGATCCGTACAGGTCGCCAGCACTCGGCCGGGGTGCGCCGATCGAGGCCGTCCTCTTTGACTACGGGCTCACCCTGGTCCACTTCGTGCGCCCCGTCGAGGCGCTTGCGGCGGCGCGAGTGGCGATCTCGGAGCTCATCGCGGCCGCGGGTCATCCGCGTTGTCCCGAAGCCCTCATCGCCGAGGCGGTCCACGACCGGGTGGCTGCGGAGCTTGCGTCCCACGAGGCCAGTGGAGCGCTCGAGGAGATCGATGTCGCAGCCCTGGAGGAGCGCGCCTTCGCCGATATCGGGTTGGACCTGTCGCCCAACCTTCGTGATCAGTGCAGCGTGCTGGCGCAGGAAGCGTGGTGGCGTGGGGTTCACCTCTACCCCGACGCGCTCGACGTTCTCGACCAGCTGCGCAGCGCGGGCCTGCGCGTCGGGCTGTGCTCCAACGCGGCCTATCGCGCCGCGAGCATGCGTGCCCAGCTCGCCCACGTGGGGCTCGACGGCGTCCTGGACGCGGCCGTGTTCTCCGCCGAGGTTGGCTGGAGGAAGCCGTCGCCCCAGGTCTTTGCCGCGGCTCTCGACGCGCTCGGCACGCGCGCCGAGACCACCGTGTTCGTCGGCGACCGCATCCGTGAGGACATCCTCGGCGCGGCGCAGGTGGGCATGCGGACCGTGCTCATCGCGCGCGACGAATCAGCGGCGATCGGCCCACGTCTGCGCGAACCCGACGCGGTGGTCAACTCGCTCTCTGAGCTGCCGACTCTGCTTCGCGTGCGCCACTTGTAACGAAATTCGGACGGCAAACTGAGCGCGTCTATACTCGCGGAGCGCCCCACCGGTTGTCCGATCATGCGCATGTCGAGGCACAGCACTCGTGGACTTTCGCGATTACCTCAAAGAGAGATGCCGTGAGCGCGGCATCTCCCTGCATCGGCTCGCGCTGCTCTGCGACCTCAACCAGATCTACTTCTACCAGGCCGTCAACAAGAACAAGGAGAACCCACCTCCCTGGGTGCTCCGGCGCGCCGCCCCACACCTGGGGGTCGCATACGTCGACCTGATGATCGCGGCGGGCCACCTCCGCGACGAGGACGTGCGTGAGTGGCAGAACGGCGCGGTCGTCGAGGCGGGCTCAGCGGGCTGAGCTGTGTGGCGAGCACCTCGGCAGGCTCGCGTCGCGGCGGATACTTGGAACGTGCACTGGCCGCGCGCCATCATCCACGTCGACCTCGACGCCTTCTACGCGTCCGTGGAGCAGTTGCGCCGCCCGGAGCTGCGCGGACGCCCTGTGATCGTCGGCGGCGGCGGCGAGGGATACCGGCGTGGCGTGGTCAGCGCCGCATCCTACGAAGCACGCCGCTACGGCGTGCACTCGGCCATGCCGCTCGGTCGGGCGCGCCGGCTCTGCCCGCACGCCGTTGTCCTGCCGGTGGACTTCGCTGCGTACCGGCAGGCATCGAAGGAGGTCTTTGCACTGGCGCGTGAGCTGACCCCGCAGGTGGAGCCGCTCAGCCTCGACGAGGCGTACCTCGACGTCACCGGCTCGATCAGGCGCATGGGTTCGCCGGAGCAGATGGCCGTTGGCCTGCGCGACCGCATCGCGTCTGTGTGCCACCTCGACGCATCCTGCGGGGTGGCCACGTCAAAGCTGGTCGCCAAGGTCGCGTCCGACCTGGAGAAGCCGCGTGGCATGGTGGTCGTGCCGCCCGGGCAGGAGGCCGCCTTCCTGGCGCCGCTTCCCCTGCGCCGGCTCCCCGGCCTGGGCCCGGCGTCCGAGCGTGCTCTCGCGGCACTGGGAATAGCCACCCTCGGTGAGCTGGCGAGCATGCCGCAGGCGACGCTCAGACGTCGCCTCGGTGAGCATGCCGCCATCAGCCTGGGCGAGCGCGCTCGCGGCATCGACGGCAGCGCCGTGACCCTCCCCGAACGGCCCAAGAGCATCTCGAGAGAGGAGACCTTCTCCGCCGACGTGGCCGCGCGTGCCGAACTGCAGCGCCTGCTCCGAGACTGTGCGGCCGACGTCGGACGGCAGCTCCGCCAGGGTCACTGGACGGCGCGGACGGCGACGCTCAAGTTGCGCTACTCCGACTTCACCACGCTCACGCGACAGGCGACGTGGCCGGCTCCGCAGGACGGCGACATGGCCCTGGCGCAGGCCGCGATGCGACTGCTCGACGACACCTGGGACGGGCAGCCGGTCCGGCTTCTCGGCATGGGCGTCAGCGGCATCGTGGACGCCGCCCAGCTCGATCTGTTCGACCGCAGTGCAGCGCCGCGTGACACACGCCTCGACCACGCGCTCGACTCGCTGCGCGACCGCTTTGGACATGCCGCCCCGCGGCGCGGCGGCGCTCCTTCGCTCCGTGATCTCGACTTCCGCGGCGAGGACCTGCGCCGTGACGCCGAGGATGAGGACAAGCAGGGTTAGACAGGTACCGGCCCGCACCTTCATTTCGAGGTCGACGTCGGCGGTGTGCCCGTCAACCCCTGCGCGACATTCCCGCAGGGGTATCTGGTGCCCGCCGGGGTGAGCGCGTCTGGCTGCCTGGCCTGGGCGATGTAGGCGGTCGACGGCGGACGGCCGAGGGCGCTGGCGTGAGGGTGGCGGCTC